>Ga0194132_10003566_pt1 | contig 27570 bp, 27 predicted proteins | sample TA2KigOf80mmetaG_FD_148612 | JGI IMG/M metagenome (GOLD analysis project Ga0194132, IMG submission 148612) | Freshwater microbial communities from Lake Tanganyika, Tanzania - TA2015054 Kigoma Offshore 80m | ecosystem: Environmental > Aquatic > Freshwater > Lake | place: Tanzania: Lake... | reverse complement strand
CCAACATGATGGGTCCGAAAGACGCGATCACTCCGGCGTTCGTGGACTTGTTCCCGACGATGCAGCATCGGCCTTACAACAGCCCAGCCCCGGGGATGCTCGGCCCGTCGTTCCGCGGGGTGCGAGCGGACGGCGAAGACCTCGACAGCATGAAACTGCGATTCGTCGATGCCTCGCGGTTCGGAACTCGGCGCGAACTGCTGGCGTCGATCGACGGCATCAAGCGCGAGGTCAAAAGCACATCGCTGGCGGGCATGGATACGAGCTACCAAAAAGCGTTCGATGTCCTCACGTCCAGCCGACTGGTCGATGCGCTCGATGTCGAGAAGGAAGATCCGAAAGTCCGCGAACGCTATGGCAAGGGTTCGGCGAAGCATCTGGGCGACGGCGCCCCGATGTGGAACGATCAGCTCCTGCAGGCTCGGCGATTGGTCGAGGCGGGTGTGCGAGTCGTCACCGTGGCCTACGGTTTCTGGGACACTCACGGCCAAAACTTTAAATACCTGAAAGATCATTTGCCCTTGTTCGACACCGGCATCTCGGCGTTGATCGAGGACATCTACGCTCGCGGCCTCGACAAAGATGTAACCGTCTGTGTCATCGGCGAATTTGGGCGTACTCCGAAGATCAACAAGGACGCCGGCCGGGATCACTGGCCCCGGGTCAACAGCGCGATCCTCGCCGGTGGCGGAATACGCGTCGGCCGAGTGCTCGGTGCGACCGACAAATTCGGTGATTCGGCCATCGACCGACCGATCCACTACCAGGACGTGCTCGCCACGCTGTACCACAACCTCGGCTACGGCGAAGACCCGACTGTCACGACCGTCGCGGGTGCTCGCATCCGCGTGCTGCCGACGAGCGCGCGAGTTATCAGCGAATTGATTTGAGTTGCGAAAGGACAAGGGATGCCATGCGATTCACCAAGATGCACGGAGCCGGTAACGACTACGTCTACGTCAACTGCTTCGAAGAGAAGTTCCCGACGGACGTCGCGAAGCTGGCAATCGAGATCAGCGATCGGCACTTCGGCGTCGGCGGTGATGGCCTGGTTTTGATCTGTCCTTCCGAGGTCGCTGATGCGCGGATGAGAATGTGGAACGCTGACGGCAGCGAGGCGGAGATGTGCGGCAACGCGGTTCGCTGCGTGGCGAAGTACCTGTTCGAGCACGGAATTGCTCGGCGTGAGACACTGCGGATCGAGACCGGCCGAGGCGTATTGAGTCTGCAGTGCGACGTCGACGGAGGTCGAGTTGTCCGGGTTCGCGTCAACATGGGGCCGCCGATCTTCAAGAGTGCGGACATTCCGACAACGCTACCGGGCGATCCTCCGATCCTCCAAACATTGTCGGCCGGCGACAGATCGTTCGAGGTCACCTGCGTCTCGATGGGTAATCCGCATTGCGTCACGTTCGTCGACGACATCAACGACGACTGGGTGCTCCGCATCGGCCCGCTCGTCGAGAAACATCCGGCCTTCCCACGCCGCGTGAATGCCGAGTTCATTCAGGTTCTCTCGCCCACCGAATTCAACATGCGCGTCTGGGAACGAGGTTCCGGAGAAACCTGGGCCTGCGGCACCGGTGCCTGTGCATCGGCTGTCGCTGGAGTCCTCGCGGGACGAACCGAACGCAATGTCACAGCGCATTTGCGCGGCGGAGACCTGCACCTGGAATGGGCAGAGACCGGAGAGGTCTACATGACCGGTCCGGCCGTCGAAGTCTGCTCGGGCGTGTACCAACCGAGATAGGTTGAGCGATCTTTGCCGACCGAATGACGCGGCGGAGTGTCCCACCTCGGACTTCCTCTTGCCGCATTTTCCAATTGCGGCTATCAACCCGCCCTCTTCTCGATCCTGTCTCCCGACCCGCCCCCTTTGGTTCGCCCATTTCTCAGGGGAACCGTCAATCCACCTCAAATTCATCGCATTGCATCGACCATGAATTGTTCCGTCGATCCGAAACGGATGTCGGCTCGTTGGCACGCCTGCGCAGCCTTGCTGGGCGCGTTGACGTTGTGCGCCAGTGTCGGCGGTTGTTCGCTGGGAGTCATGGCGGGCCGAGCGATCTTCGGAGATCCGAAAATCCCCTCGGAGTTTTCGACCCGCACCGGCATCGACTTGACCAAAGACGAAAGGAAGCTGTTGGTCGTGGTGCGGACACCGCAATCGATCGAAGGAGAACTGCCGTCGTTGGAAGTCGATCTGATCGACGCCGTCTCCCGCAGACTCAAACTACATGGCGTGCAGGTTGTGAATCCAGACGAAGTCGCCAAATGGATCGACAAGAACGGAGGGCGATTCGATCACCCCAACGAATTGGCTCGTGAATTCGACACCGAATTCATCGCCGTCATCGACGTGGATACGTTCAGCCTGCACGACGCCGGCAGTCCTAATCTGTATCACGGCACCGCGTCCGGGCAGATGCAGATCTTTCGGGTGCAAGAGATCGCCGGTTCAAAAGACGCTCAGCAGGTCTTTTCTGGAAACTTCCGCAATCAGTATCCACCGCACGGACCGGTGCCGGTCGATTCGCTCTCGCGCAAGATGTTCGAGATGCGCTTCGTGGATCATCTCAGCAACAGGCTCGGTAGCCGTTTCTACGACTACCGGATCGGAGACGAGATGTGATGGCGGAACTGACGAATGACGAAACTCGAATGACGAAAGAATTTCGAATGACGAAGCCCGAAGCTCGTGTGTCCATTCGCCTCCGAGTCTGCGCGACACTGCTGCTGTTGCCGCTCGCGCTGACCGGTTGCTTGAAACCGTTGATTTTCTGGGGCTACCTGCTGGGAGGACCACCGTCGATTGAGCCAGACTTTGACGTCATGACCAAGAAGTCGATGACCGCGAAAGACGCCACCGTGGCAGTCGTTTGTTACGCGCCTCTGGACGTGAAGTACGACTTTTCGGCCATCGACCATGAACTCGCCAAGTTCCTCACCTACCGCCTCGTCCAGCATAAGATCAAAGTCACCAACCCGGACCAAGTGCGAGCCTGGTTGGACGAGAACTCCGAAAACTGGGACGAGCCGTCTGAAATCGGCAAGGCTCTGGGCGTGAAGTACGTCGTCTATATCGACCTGGAAAGTTTCAACCTGTGGGAGGAGCACAGCCACGACCTGCTCCGCGGCCATGCCGAGGGAGTCGTGAGTGTCTTTGAGCTCGACGAGGAGGGAAACGGCGAGAAGATTTACGCGAAAGAGATCACGTCGCGATTCCCAACCGTCGCCCCACGCGCCGCCACCGAGGTTCCCTTCGCGACCTTCAAACAGCAGTATCTCGAACGGCTGAGCGAAGAAATCGGACGAATCTTCTACGAGCACTACAACGGCGACGACATTCCCGACGCAACGTAAGGTGAGACCAGCAGAGTTTCGCCACGCCGCACCGCCCTCCGCTCAACAATGCTTTTTGCGAGTACGACTTTGGTGGGTCGACGATCGATGCGCCCTGGCCCCACCCTATGAGGTCAGGAACACCGTCTCACGCACGCCGGAGTCGAATACAATGAAGCAGACGATCGGCTCATTGCCGATGTTGGTCATGTTGTGCTTCACGCCGCTGGGAATGCGGATCGTCATGCCCGCCTGGAGTTTGACACACGCGCCGTCAAAGCTGTGCTGTCCCGTTCCGGCGAGCATGTGCAGTACCTCTTCGCAGTTTGGGTGATAGTGTACTGGATTGCCTCGGCCAGGGAGAATGTGACACAGGCCGACCGTCTGCTTCGCACCCGGTGAGAGCTTGGCGTTGCACAGCCAAGTTAGAGTGCCCCACTCAAACGTCTCGGTGGCGAGAGTGGCCGTGTCCGTCGTTAACTGATTCAAATCGAACATGCCTTGACATTCCCTTTGAACTGAATGTGCTCTTCGGTCAACACGAGACGTGCCTGCGACGATGGAGTATACTCTCACTCGCGGTTTGGTTCGCGGGATGCGACACCGACAACCCACCTCGTCCCCCACCGATTTAGAGAAGGAACCGACGACATGCGTGCTTCGAGCATTAGCGTTCAGCTTGTGACTCTCGGACTTTTTTCGTTCGCGGGACTCATCTTGCACGATGACGCACCCGCCGCTGATCGGGGTATCGCCGATTTTCCGAAACTCTCGGCTGAGAAGGACTGGCCGTACTGGCGAGGCCCCTCGCGAAACGGCATCGCGGCCAGCGGCCTGTCCGTGCCAACCGAATTCGGGAACGACAAAAACGTCATCTGGAAGACGCCCGTGCCCGGACGTGGTCATTCGTCACCAATCGTGGTCGGCAACATGGTCGTGTTGGAGACCGCAGATGAGCAGGACAAGCAACATTCCGTCGTCGCGTTTGATCGTTCGGCGGGCAAGCAACTCTGGAAGACCGACCTCACCCAGGGAGGCTTTCCGGCCAAGAATCATGCGAAGAACACCGAAGCAACCTCGACGGTCGCCTGCGACGGTGAGCGACTGTTCGTGACGTTCTTCCACGCCAAGACCGTAGTCTGCACGGCGCTCGATTTCAAAGGCAAGAAGATTTGGCAGGAAGTGGTCGGCCCCTTCAATCCACAGCGTTACGAGTACGGCTACGCTCCGTCGCCGACGCTGTATCGCAACTCGGTCATCATCGCGACGGAATTCGACGGCACGAGCGCCATCACAGCGCTCGATCGCGCCACTGGCAAACAACTTTGGAAAACGCCTCGTCGAGACAGCATCACGTTCTCGACACCCGTCGTCGCACACGTCGCTGGAAAGGATCAGCTGCTGATCAGCGGAGCGGAGAAAGTCACCAGTTACGACCCCGCGAACGGCAAAAAGTTATGGGACGTCGATGGGACGACTCACGCCACATGCGGCACGATGGTTTGGACAGACGATATCGTCGTCGCCAGCGGTGGATACCCAAAGGCCGAAACCATCGCCGTCAAAGCGGACGGCAGCGGTAAAGTGCTGTGGAAAAATCAACAAAAATGCTACGAGCAGTCGATGCTCGCGCTCGACGGCTTTATCTACGCACTTAGCGACATCGGCGTGATGTTCTGTTGGCGAGCCAGCGACGGCCAAGAAATGTGGAAGCAGCGGCTTGCCGGTCCGGTCAGTTCATCGCCGGTCCTGGCAGGCGGACACATCTACCAAGCCAACGAATCCGGCACTTGGTACGTCTTCAAACCGAAGCCGGAGAAGTTTGAACTCGTTGCCGAAAACCAACTCGGCGACGAAGCCTTCCCCAGCCCGGCCGTCGCTGGCGATCAACTCTTCATCCGCACCGCAACTCGATCGGGCGGCAAACGGCAAGAGTGGCTGTATTGCTTCGGGAAATAGAACTCTCGAAAAACCAGCACGACGCGCCAGTGAGTGGTTTGTCTTCGCAAGAGGTGGGCCACTTGCTGGTGCCTGGTACTTGTGATCGACTTTGAAACGGCTTCGACTCAAAACGCCCCAATCAACCGCAGCGCGGCGACCGACGACAGCAGCAACACGAGGCTGTCGAACTGTCGCTGCGGAATGCGGTGGATTAACCAGCGGCCGGCCAGTAGTCCGAACACAATTATCGGACACAACATGACGTTGAGCAGCAGCGTGTTCAAACTGATGAGCCCCAATTGGGCACTGAACGGAACCTTGAACAAGTTCAACAGCAAAAAGAACCATGCGGTCGTTCCCACCAGTTCCAGCTTCGGCATCGAGACGGCCACGAGGTACAGCGCAATGATTCCTCCCGCCGCGTTGGCCAGCATTGTGCTGAAGCCAGCGATCAGGCACAGGCTCCAAGCGAACCAGGCGGCGTGAGGGACATGCTCAAACCAGCCCGGCCGCCACATGCGAGCCGCCTGCATCGCCGCCAGTCCCAGGATGATGCTGCCGATCACTGGCTTGTACGCGGTCTCACTGAGCGAATTCATTAACGCCCAGCCAATGATAACCCCCAGAGCCGTCGGCAGTGACATGCTCCGGACGTATTCCCATCGAGCATGTTGCCGAAACGCCGCCACGGCACACACGTCGCCGAAGATCAACATTGGCAACACATATCCTGTCGATTGTTTCGCTCCGAACAGGAACGCAAAAACGACAACGTGAAACAGACCGACACCCGCGAATCCGCTCTTCGCCACACCCAAACCAAATGCGGAGAGCAACGCCAGCATCCATTGCGAAGACGTCAGGTCGGGTAACCCAAGCTCAGGCATAGAAGAAGACCTTTTCGGCCGTCTTCGCCAACAGCCACTCGCGGTCTTGCTTCGAGAGGAAATCCATCCGGTCCCGAACAAGGCTGATCGACGCCTTATAGTTGTTGACTCCCTGAATCTGATACGGCGAGTCGCTCGCCCACATCAGTCGCTGCGGGCCGAAGCTGTCGAGCAACCGCTTGATCATCGGGATTAGCTCGTCGTGCGGCGGTTTCTTCTGACCGAGCGCGTAGTAGGCCGAAATCTTCACGCTGGTGTGTTTGTGCCGAGCGAGCTTGCAGAGGTTGGCGATGTCGCTGTCACGCATCTGGCCATCGACGCCGATCCGAGCGAAGTGGTCTATGACCACCGGTGTGTCGGGATGCCGCTCGCACATCTTGTCGGTAGCCGGCAGGTCGTCCGCGTTGATGAGCAGGCACATCGCTTGCCGAGTCTCCGCACCGGTCTTCCACATCTCGATCATGCCGGGCACTTCGAGCCACTTCGGTTGATCTTCTTTCTTGCGAACGAACGGCGTGATGCGGAATCCCGTGACACCTTGCGGTAATAACTTCTTCATCGCCGCCCCCGGATTCGGCAACGAGTCATCGACCATGCCTTGCACCCGAAACAGCTTCGGATGCCGCTTCACCGCGTCGATCAAGTACGAGTTGTCGAACAGGTGATACACCGAATGCTGAATCAGCACGACTCGCCCAACTCCCTCCGGCCGAGCAATTGCCATCAGTTCGTCATCCGTAAAGCTCGGCGGCTTGAGGTCTGCTTTCGTCTGTCCGGGCGCGAGCGGGAACTTGTCCACTTCCCCCGGCCAGATGTGCGAATGCGCGTCGATCCACGGCAGGTCTTTGTCAGCGGCAGTCAGTGATTGAGTCATTGCGGCTCCAAATGCAGCGGCTCCCACGGCGAGAGCATTACGGCGAGTCAACGATTGATCGAATTTCATCTCTGCCTCCGACGAAACGTAGGAGGGCCGCCCTCGGCCGTCCCATCCCTTAAAAAACACGACGGCCGAGGGCGGCCATCCTACGGTTCACTTCGGCTCGAACAAAATGTCCGTCGAACCGCCAAACTTCGCGGGGAGCGGAATATTCGACCACGACTTGTCATCGCCGAGGCGGAACTGCCAGCGACCCTTCAGTTCGAGTTGCTGTGATCCGCTGACGAGCACCGGCGGCGTTTTGATTCCGATCTCACCGTTGCGATGCTCGATCCGCAATACGAGCAGACTGTAGTCGTCCGCGATGAGCGATTCCGTCGGGAACTGATGTGTCGACTCGTTGGCCGATGAAATCGATTTCGCCAAATGACCATTGAGCCAGACTTTCGCCGGCTCGTCCGAAGCGTTTCTCAGCCTCAAGGTCTCTCCGTTCGCCCAGTTCTTCGGAAGTCGCACGACGCAGCGATACCACATCGGTCCCGCCATCGTGCCGAAACCGGCTGAGGTCTCGGACCATTTGCTCGGCACAGCGATCGGCGTCCAATCCTCATGCGGTTGCCGAGAGGGCGAGCCCAGCCGCTTGGCAACTTGCGATTCGTACTTCGATCGAAACGGCTCGCCGCCTAACAACTGATCGCTGGTGATCGTCGGGCAAACGAAGCGTTCCACATGAGCGACCACGAGATCGTTGCCGGTAAAGTGATCGACGTAGGGCCAACGCTTGGGGTTATACATGCAGTCGGTCATGTCGCGCATCAGCGCGACGTTCTTGCCGTTGCGGACCATCTGCCGCAGCCCAAACGGTCGGCCAAGCACACACATGTTGAGATGCACGCCGACCAAAACGACATTCTTGATGCCGCGCGATTCGAGCACGTTCCAAACTTCTTCACCTCGGTCGGAGATGAAGTCGCGGTCGGCATCGATCTCGATCAGCTTCGATTGCGTCTTCCACGGCATCCCCGGATTACGTCCCATCGACTTGAGCTTCGCGGCCCACTCGGCGTGCTCGGCCGGATCGTCGTCCTCACCCCCGTCCGACTGGTCGATCGGATAGGCCGCCTTCTCTTCGCTGGGAATCCGCGAGCACCAGAACTCCACATCCTTCGGCCTCACTTTTGCCGCCGGCGCATTGATCGCACGCTTCCGCGCCCCGTGCTCTTCATAAGCCGCCATGCAATCGCTCGGCGAATGAATGATCGTCGCCCCACGCTTTCGAGCCTCTTTCAAAACGTCGTTCATCCGCGGGGCAAACTCTTCCAACCGCCGCACAGCATTCAAGCAGTGATGCGCGTCCCACACATCGCAGACAACGAATGCAGTCTCCTTCGCAGACCAGTTTTCATTGCGATTCTGACTCCTAAAAAAGCCACTCCCAACGGACCGCTCCTGTTGGAAACGAAGGTGCAGTGCGAAATCATCCGCAAAGACGGTCGTCGTCATGAGCAAGACTCCCAGTGACAAGGCAGCGATCAATCCGCATGACTTCACGATACCACCTCCGCTGAACATTAATTTGTACATGACCAACGCGTCGTCTCCTTCAACTGGTCGGCCATACTTCACAACAAAGGACGAGCCCGACGAATCGAAGGAGGCAACGAATGAAATTGTCGCAGATTCCACTGGCGACTGCGTCATCCCAGCAATTCGCGCACGACTTGTCCACCCGCGACGAGCGGGACCGAGCGGCCGGGTGATGCTAGCAGCTCACGATCGGAATCGATGCCGAGCAGATGATATGCGGTGCGTAGGATGTCCTTCGGATCAATCGGCCGATCGAGCACATCGCCGGCCGTTGCGTTCGTCGAGCCGACCACCTGTCCGCGCGGCACGCCGGCTCCGGCGAAGAGTTGGCAATAGGCTCGCGACCAGTGGCCTCGACCGGGAGCACCAGCCGCAGTGATGTCGAACGTCGGCGTGCGGCCGTGTTCGCTGAGGCACAGAACGAGTGTGTCCTCGAGCAATCCGCGTCGATCCAGATCGATCATCAACGTGGAGAACGCTTTGTCGAATGCCGGCAGCAGGAACTCGCGCATCCGCGAGTGGTGATCGTAGTGCGTGTCCCAGCTCTCATCGGTTTGGCCGAACTCGTCCCAGCAGACGGTGACGAACTTCACATTCGCCTCGAGCAGTCGTCGAGCCGACAAGCACGACTGGCCGAACAGCGTCATGCCGTAGTCCTCGCGAAGCGACAACGGCTCCCGTTCTAATCTCAGCGCATCGACCACCTGCGGCCGAGCGAGGAAGTCAAGGGCCAGTTCGCGTTGCTTCGAGTAACCCGCCGCGCTGGCCGAGCGATCCAGTTCCGCCGTTCGTTGTTCGAACTGAGTCAGCAGCGAACGGCGTCGATCAAGCGAATCGAGCGTGAGCGCCGCTCCGTTACCGGAACCGAATTCCAGTCGGCCATCGGGCGTGATCTCGCGGAATGGATCGCCTTGCGGAGCCTCACCACGGAACTCAGTCCACAGCGGATCGAACGCCGTCCCCAAGAAGCCACCGAACGTCCCCGATCTTTTATTCGGCCGAGCGTACAAGCTCTGACGCCACGGCAACATCACGTTGACCGGCACGCCGCGCGACTGCGGGCCAAACTCGCCTCGCGAGGCGCAGTAATCGACGACTCCGCCAATGTACGGCCACTGATCGGGATTTCGCTGGCGGCCTTCGATCCGTTCGGTGTCCGGATTTCCGGTCAGCGTGTACGACGCCGAGTGAATGTTCCACGGATGCGACATCGACCGGACCAACGTGCAGCGATCGAGCACCTTCGCTGATCTCGACAAGTGCTCGCAAACTCGAACGCCCGGCAGCTTCGTGTCGATCGCGTGGAACTCGCCACGAATGTTTTCCGGAGCTTCTGGTTTTGGATCGAATGTGTCGAGCTGACTCCAGGCTCCGTAGATGTAGAGCACCAGGCAACGCTTCGCGCGACCGAAATTCGGCAGAGACGCACTACTCGGTTCGGCACGAGCGGTCGTGAGTAATGGCGTGCCGAGCAGGCCCAATCCGCCAGCCTGCAGCAGGTCGCGCCGCCGCAACCGCCCAGCAGTCAGGGTTTCATTTTTCATTTTTGGCCTCGCGATCTACCACTGAATTGCATCTCACATTGCCATTTCAATCCACGTCGTACACAACTTGTAACCCCAAAAATAAAATTTGTAGACCTGACACTGGCTCGCCTCGACCGTTCAATGTCCCGCTGCCACCAGCCGGTCCATCCAACGCTGCACTTGCAGAGCATCGGCATAGGTCGCTCCGACCGGCACGCTTTCGATCTCGCGAACGACTCGACAGAAGCAGCGGAGTTCTTCCGCCATCATGCCGGAGGGACCGCCGGCGTCCGTGCGAATTTCCAGAGCCATCGGCCACAACGCCCTATCGTCCCAGACTTCAATCGGGCGAGGATTGGGCGAGATGCGGGCCGACCAGCCGAAACCGAAGACCTCCATCCGATCAAAGCCGCGCGGAGCCATACCTGTCGGCGTGATATAGCCGGCCGCGAAGGAGGCCAACGTCCCGTCGTTCCACTGCAACTGCGCCAGTGCGATATCGACGGCTCCGGTTTCGACCCGATGAAATTGAGAGCTGAATCGTTCCGGTTCGGCGCGGTTCATCAAAGCTTGCACGGAATACAGATCGTGAACCATCGTGGCGATGAGCGGATTCTCGCCCGCAAAGTCTTTCACGATGCTGGCCGGCCGATGTCGCACGCAGTCGAAGAACCTCGGCTGACCACGCTTGGCGACTTCCTCGCGAAGCTGTTTGAACTCGCTGTTGAACAGCAAGATGTGGCCGAGCATCAGATTCGACGAATCGGCGGTGACCAACGATCCGAGTTGCTGCGCCTCCGCGAGCGTATCGCCGATCGGCTTTTCAAGCAGCACTTTCTTGCCGGCTTGCAGCAGCTTGGTTGCGACAACGACATGTTCTGCCGTCGAACAGGCGACGATCCAGGCTTCGGCTTCCGATTCGTTGATCGCCTGATCGAGGTTCAGCCAACCGGGAACATCTGGCAATTCGGTTCGCAACTTGTCGAGGCTCGCCTGCCGCCGCGCGACGACGCCGACGAGTTCAGCTTCGGCTAATCCCGCGATCGTCAAAGAATGCAGGCGACCGAATCGACCAAGACCGACGACGCCAACTTTAACAGGCTGATGCATAATCGTTGCTCTACAGGAAGGCCGCCCTCGGCCGTCCGTGTTCGCGAGTCAACGCAGGACGGCCGAGGGCGGCCATCTGACGCGCATCAGTGGGCGCATCCCGGGCCAACGTCGGCGAAGAAGTCGTGACCTTTGTCATCGACGAGAATGAACGCGGGGAAATCTTCGACCTCGATTTTCCAGATCGCCTCCATGCCGAGTTCGGCGAACTCGACGACATCAACCTTGCGGATATTTTCCTTGGCGAGAATCGCGGCCGGACCGCCGATGCTGCCCAGGTAGAAGCCGCCGTGCTTCTGGCAGGCGGCAGTTACGGCGGGGCCACGATTCCCTTTCGCGATCATCACCATGCTGCCGCCGTTGGCTTGGAACAAATCGACGTAGGAGTCCATGCGGCCAGCGGTTGTCGGACCGAACGAACCGCTGGGAAGACCTTCGGGCTTCTTCGCGGGGCCGGCGTAATAAACCGGGTGAGCCTTGAAATAATCGGGGAACGGCTGCCCGGCATCGAGACGCTCTTTGAGCTTTGCGTGAGCGATGTCGCGAGCGACAACGATCGGGCCGCTCAGCAGCAGTCGTGTTGTCACCGGGTATCGCGACAACTCAGAGAGGATCTCTTTCATCGGGCGGTTGAGATCGACTCGAATTGCGCCAGCGTCTTTGCGATGTCGCAGTTCTTCAGGGATGTACTTCAGCGGCTCGAACTCGAGCTGCTCGATGAAGACGCCGTCCTTCGTGATTTTCCCTTTAGCTTGCCGATCCGCGCTGCAGGAGACGCCGATACCGATCGGCAGAGAGGCTCCATGTCGCGGCAGGCGGATGATTCGGACATCGACCGCGAAATACTTCCCGCCGAACTGCGCCCCGATGCCGCATTTGCGAGCTTGTTCCAACATCTGCGCTTCGAGTTCGACATCACGAAAAGCTCGGCCGTGTGCGTTGCCGGTGGTTGGCAGGTTGTCGAGATACTTCGTCGAGGCCAGTTTCACTGTCTTGAGTGTGGCCTCGGCCGACGTCCCGCCGATCACGAAGACGAGGTGATACGGCGGGCATGCGGCGGTGCCGAGCGACACCATCTTGGCGGTCAAATACTCGACCAGCGACTTTGGATTGAGAACCGCTCGCGTCTCTTGAAACAGAAACGATTTGTTGGCCGACCCGCCCCCTTTGGCGATAAACAGCAGCTTGTATTCGTCGCCGTCGACGGCCGAGAGGTCGATCTGCGCCGGGAGATTCGTGTTCGTGTTCTTCTCATCCCACATGTTGAGCGCGGCGTTCTGCGAGTATCGCAGATTGTTCTCGGTGTAGGCGTTGTAGACGCCGTGAGCGAGTGCCTCCTCATCGCCGCTCGACCAGACGGCGTGTCCCTTTTTGCCCATGATGATCGCGGTGCCGGTGTCCTGGCAGAATGGAAGCACCCCGGCGCTCGACACGTCAGCGTTTTTGAGCATCGTCAGCGCAACCATCCGATCGTTGTCCGAAGCTTCAGGGTCCTCCAGTATCGCCGCAACCTGCTTGAGATGCTTCGGCCGCAGAAAGAAGTTGATGTCGTGAAACGCCTGCGAACAGAGCAGCGTCAGGGCCTGCGGATCAACGCACAACACGTCCCGACCGTTGAACGATTGGACGGAGACATGCTCCGCTGTCAGCAGCCGGTACTCGGTGTCATCCGGCCCGAGTTCAAAGAGTTCTTGAAAATGAAACGGAGCAGTCGGCATGCGGGAATTCCTGTGAGGTTACGAAGCGGTGAGATGATAGCGGTTGCCCGATGAGCCTCAACATGCCGCTGGACGTCATGGACGTTGTCAGAGAGGTGTTGAAGGCAAAAGAACTCGGTAGACAGCACCGGTCGGGAAGCTTGGCTATACTTCGCCCGTTGATGTCGTCGCACGAATTGGAGTGAACTCCGGCCATGACTCGTCGTCGCACTTCCAAGCTGCTCCTTTTCGCCACATGCTTCGGCTTCTGGCTGGTGACTACGTTATTATCGGGGAACTCGATCACTGCTGACGAGACGACCTTCTTTCACGGCATCAAACTCAACGGCCCAGCGGTGGTGATTGACGGGCACTCCTGGAAAGCGGGATACGCTCGCGGACCCATGCCGGAAGGGCCTTCAGCGTCCGACAACGTCACGTTTTTCACAGGAACTTATAGTCTGCGGCCACATTCAACGGGGCCATTTCACCTGGTGAACTCGGCCATTCACGGCATGCCCTCTGGGCCTGGCGTGACGAGAACGGCCTCTATACCTACTCGCCCCATTTCTACCACCCTTTCGTCGATCGGCCGAAGGATTGGAGATGGATTGGCAATCCTTCCTGCGAGAGAAAGCCCGGCAACGCAAGAAACATCGTTCGGCTCAACACCCACGCACTGCTCATGACCGAGGGGAGCTACGTTTTCGAGGTCTTTTATTATTCGTACAACCACGATTGGGAGATTGCGAATGGTGAGTTCACCGACGGTCACGACGGCGTGCTTCTCAACCGCTATCCCGACCCAGCATATCCCGAAGAGCACGAAATCCAGATGAATGCCAACCTGCATTGGTGCGCCGCGCCGGATGCGAACAACCACTACCAATTGCCGCCTGGCTGCCCAGCGACGGCCGATGGAGTCGTGCTGCCGAAAGACTTGCTCGATCCCCAACGCCCGGCGAACGACGCTCGCCCCGACATCGGCCCAGCGCCGCTGGGGGCCGAGATGCCAAACGTCGAGCGACACGGCCGCATTAAATCACCGATCCTGGGCAACAGTTTTTAGCTTGGACGCCCTCAGCTGAACACTCGGACTTAGGCATCCGAATTACGAAAGACCCCATGCCACATCGAGTCTTTACGATCGTGCTGCTGTTGTTTGCAAGTCCGACGCTCGCGTGTCCTTCCGCGGCGCGAGTTGTGATTCCGGCCGATGCGTCGGAAGTTCAGTTCGTGCTTCCCAAACGTTTGGCCGACGCTCCCACCGGCTCGCAATTCCAACAGCAGATTGCGAAGTTAACGCGAGATCAGCGCGAGGCGGCGATCCTGCGTGAAGTCCTCAGCGGCAACGTCCCCGAATCGTTGCGACGCTTGATACCGATTCGAGTCGAAGCGACCAACGCCGCTGGAGCCAAGCACATCGCCACTTATTTTGTCATGGCCGACTATCTGGCGGTCGGTACAGACGACGATTTCTTTCGAGTCCCGATCACCCCGGTCACCGCCACGGTGATCGCAAAACAACTTGATGCCTCGCTGATCACTGCGAAGGTTTCCGACGATGTCTTTGCCGCCGCTCAAGTAAAGCTCGAACCGAAGCCGCTGACGAAAGACCGGGATATCACCGCAACGTTTTGGCAGCATCATCAAATCATCGAAGAGCAATTGCGTGATAAGCGGCGCGGGCTGCTCGTCGCCGGGATCAAGAAGGACGTGGTGTTGACTAACCGCCTGAAAGAGAAACCGCACAAGGTCGCGATCTACGGCTGGCATCACCCGGATGGCCGGCCAATTCAGTCGCTTTACGTCGGCCACGCCGATTGGTACGTCGATTACAGTCACGGAGTCCGCTTGATGTCGCAGCAAATCATCGTCGATGGCCAGTCGCTCAAGCTGACCGACGTGCTGCAGGATCCGCAACTGTGTCCGCTGGTCAGCAGTGAGGGCCCGATCGACGCAGCCAAAGTGCGACAAGCCGCCATGTGGGCACAATAGATGCCCCATTGCCACAACTTTGCGAACCGTGCTTATCTCAATTCGTCTTTTTGCACGGCTCACAGAGCGTAGCACGTCTTCACAGATCGACCGCAATCTGTCAGACCACGCGCATCATGAGCTACCACGTCACCGGCTTGATCAGTTCCGCGATTTTCTTGCTGACCATTGGCGGCTTGTGGGCGCAGTTGGGATTTCTCTGGGAGCGAAAGCAAGCGACCACTGGCGGCGAATCCCACCAGCGGCCGACGGCGGTGTTGTCGGTTAATCAATTCGTCAGCAGCTATTTGGCTTTCTTTTCGTTCTTTCTGTACGGCGCGTGTCTCGAGCGTTTCAACCACTACCTGGTCTGGCCGAGATTGGCAGCATCGCTACTGACGCTGGCGGTGTTGTTTGAGATCGTTCGAGATCGCCGCGATCGGGTAGCGACGTTGTCGTTTGTGGTCTGCACATCGCTGCTGGTCGCAGCAACTCTGGGACTCTTCACGATTCCAGGCGCAGCCGAGTGGGGACGCACTGTCTCGCAAACTTTGGTGGTGTTCATAACGGCAATTTTGGCTCAGGGATATCTGCATCAAGTGCTGATGATTCGCCAAACCGGCCGTACGGGAGGCGTGTCCGCTCGGCTACACCAATTCTTCTTCTGGAAGGACGTCTCAACAATCGCCTTCGCACTCTCGATGGGCACAAGCACCGGCTGGCCGTTGATGCTGCTTTCGAGTGTCAGTGCCACGACCAAGCTCGTCACGCTGTGGCATTTCCGCTGGGTACGACTCAGCCCCCTCGCAAGCCAGCGACGAGACACATCGGTCGCCGCACCGACGGAAACGCTCGCCAACTGACGGCATCCGCCAGACTCGCCGACGATGCCTCTCACTCCCTCAGTTTGAAGGGGAAAGCCGAGCCGTCCATCGCGTAGACTGGTCGCATGGAATAACTTGGATGCCCTTGCGGAGTCGAAATCGATGGTCGATGGGCGAGTGAATTATGGTTCGTGGTTTTTCCGCGTTCTCGGATGGGACGGCATCATGCCGGTTTGCATCGTACTGATCCCGACATTGATCAAACTCCTGATCCCCAACAATCGCGGTGCGGTGGCGGTCACGGTAGTTTTATTGCCCATTGCCGCGTTTTTCGTTCGCCTCGCTATCGGCATTCGACACATCGCCGCGAATCACTGTGTGATCGCAGTGCGACGCTTGCAGTATTTTGTGTTTTGTCTCGGCATTTTCCTGTTGATCGGCGTTGATACGCTGCTGATTCTTTCTCACGAAATGCCCAAGGGGGCCATGTTCGCCAACACGACCGACTATCTTGCGTTCGCCAGCCTATTTTCCATCTATCTCGCGTCGATGACCATCGCGATGTATCCAGGGAGAGTGCATTCGTTGGATGACACTGCTTGGCCAGATGACGCCTTCGAACACCAAACTTTCTGAGCCGATCGATGACTTGTCAGAAATCATTTTCTTCCGAGTGCGTGTCGATGAATGAGATTCATCGCAGGCGGAAAAATAGATGGCAGGAGTATTTTGCTCGAACGGTCAAAGGAGGCTCTGCCCAGAATGGTCCCGAAGTCTTTTTCCCGCCGACGACGTGTGGATCATGTTCTACGGCTCTCACCGGTCCTACGACAAACAGACGGCCCTTGGCTTCGCCTCGAATCGCGACCGACTGACGCGGACGAAGCATTTCGACAAACCCATGTTCCCCCGGGAATGAATCTCGACAGGAAACCGCACTTCATCATCAGTCAAATGCTTCTGCATCTGCCCGAGGGGGCTTTCGACTTTGGTACGCGGGACATCGGCAGCCGCCGTCGAGTAATCTTTCTTTAGCGATTGGCATGGCAAACCGTAGCGGGGTGGGAAATTGACAAAGCACGAAAGACGCAACGACAGGAGAAGCTCGAATGCCGAATGACGAACCAAGTCTGTCGCGTCGTACGGTCCTCATTTCCGGAGCGAGTGGCATGATGGGAGGAGCGCTCATGCCGGAAACGACCCAGGGATCCGACTCGGCTGCCGCCGAAGTTTATCGAGCGATCGGAGTCAAGCCACTCATCAATGCCGCAGGTTCGATCACGACGCTTGGCGGTTCGATCATGCCGTCGGAAGTTCTGGCGGCCTGGAACGCAGCAGCGCGGAGTTTCGTGCCGTTGATCGAACTCCAAGATCGCGTGGGTGAGCGGATCGCGAAGTTGCTGGGCGTGGAGGCAGCGCTCGTCACCACGGGGGCGGCCGGCGGAATCCTGATCGGTACAGCCGCCGCGCTGACGTATCGCGATCACAGCCTGGTGGGTCGGCTGCCGTTGCCGCTTGAGATGGGCCTCGAAGTGATTCGGCAGAAAGCGCATCGTGAGTGTTACGACAATTTGGTCACAGCCTGCGGAGTGAAACTGGTCGATGTCGAAACTCGGGACGATTTGGAACGGGCGATCAATTCGCGGACGGCGATGATGTACTCGTACAACGTCCATGAGGATGCCGGGCATATCAAGCGCGATGAGTGGGTCGCGGTCGCTCGCAAACATGGCATCCCGACGCTGCTCGACGCGGCGGCCGATGTCCCGCCGGTGGAAGCGCTGTGGAACTACAACCGCATGGGATTCGATTTGGTCGTTTTCAGCGGCGGCAAAGCGCTGCGGGGACCACAGAGCGCCGGCCTGTTGCTGGGCCGTAGAGATTTGATTGAGGCGGCAAAGCTCAACACTTCGCCGCGCTGCGGTAACATCGGACGCGGGCTCAAGGTCAGCAAGGAAGAAATGGTTGCGATGTGCGCGGCGGTCGAACGCTTTCTGAAACTCGACCACGACGCCGAATGGCGTGAATGGGAAAGGAGGATTGCGGTCATCTCCGCTGCGATCAAAGACATTCCTTCGGTCACGACGAAGTCGATCGTCCCACCGATTGCCAATCGCGTTCCGCACTTGTTGATTCTTTGGGACGAAGACGAATTGAAGGTGACTCGCGAGCAACTCAAGCAGCGTTTGGCCGATGGGGACCCGCCCATCGCGACCGCTCGCGTTCACGGCACGGGTGACGAAGGTTTTTTGATTTCGGTCTTCATGCTGCAGCCGGGTGAAGATTCGACGGTCGGCCGACGACTTCGCCAGATCTTGCGACCAGATTGAACGATCACGTGCGTCGAACCGTTTTGTTGAATCGCAACTCTTCGGAGTATTCATCAGACGACACCGTGTCGGCGAACAGCACCTTCGCGCAGCCGTCAGTGTCAAATTTGAACATGGCTTGCGTGGCGAGGCCGATGTCGAGGTCGGCCACGAGCAGTTCTTCTCGCTTCAATCCGGCTTGAGCGAAAATGCGGCCATCAGGAGCGACGATCATCGAGCTGCAATTCTGATGCAGCTCATGAGCCATGTTGCAGGACGCAAACCAAACCGTGTTCTCAGCGGCGCGAGTCACGATCATTGAGTGATGAATCGGAATCTTCCAGTCGTTCGGCCGAGTCGTGTTGTTCTGCGGATGAAAGATCAGCTGCGCACCTTGCCGCACACACTCGCGAGTCGTGTCGGCAAAACGGAATCCCTCGAAACAGATGACGATGCCGACTCGCACGCCACAAAGATCAAATGTCTCAAATGACGTCCCCGGCGAGTACGCAATCGCGTCCAGCGGGGTGAGTCGGTTCTTGTGATGCACACCGAGGATGTCACCATTCGCCGCGATCACCAACGCCGAGTTGTACGGCTTGCCGGCAGGATCCGACTCGAGCGGTGTCTCGGTTCCCAGAATGCAAGCCAAGTGCAACTCGCTGCAGCGCTGAGCGACTCGGCGGTGCAATTCCTCAAGCCGCTGCGGCTCAACCGGAGTGTCGGGCCGGGCGATGTCGACGCGATAGCCGACGGTCTGAGTCTCTGGAAAGCAGATGATCTGTGCCTGCCGCTTCGCCGCTTCGTCGAGAAAACGGAAGATCGTTCGTGCATTCGCGTCGAAGTCGTCCGTCTGTCGGCATTGAGCCATCGCAATCCGCAGTGAATTCATCGTGCGTCTCGTCGTTGTAGAACGGGCCCTCTTGGCCGTCCCGAGTTCGGGGAGGTGTGTCTGACCTACAATTTCAACTCAACGCCATCGACAAACACGCGCCGCACATTTAAGTCGCGGTCAAAGACCACCACGTCGGCTTGCTTCCCTTTTTCGAGACTGCCGAGTTCACAATCTCGCCCCGCGATGCGTGCCGGGGTGAGCGACGCCATGCGGATGACTTCCCACAGCGGTCGGCCGGTGAGTCGCACGAACGTGCGGACCATGTGATCCATTCCCTCGACGCTGGAGGCCAACGCAGTTCCATCTGGCATGAGGCCGACTCCGTCACGCTTGATGAGCGGCTCGCCGCCATCCAGCGGGCCGATCATGTAGTCGCCATCCGGCATGTCGAGTGCGCGATTGCAGTCGGTCACCAGCGCGAGCCGATCTGGGCCTTTGATCTTCAGCGCCAGCAGCAGCAATCCGGCATCCAGGTGCTTGCCGTCGGCGATGACCTCGGTCGTCAACTCGTCGAAGTACAGCGTCGCTTCGAGCACTCCTCCTTGCATCGGGTACATCTGAAACTGCCGCAGCTTCGTTTTGTCGGACATCGCGCAAAACAAATGGTCGACGTGCCGCACGCCCCACTGCTCGACGGCTTCTCGCATTTGTTCGAACGTCGCCCACGAGTGACCAACGTTCGTGCGAACGCCTTTGGCTCGGCAAGCCAGCGCGAAGTCTTTCGCCCCGCCGATCTCCGGAGCAACGGTCGCCGTCACCAGATCGTCAGCATATTTAAGGTACTCATCGAACTCCTGTCGAATAGCCGGACGCACTTCCGCACCTGGATGTGCCCCGCGGGCCTCGTATCGAAAGTACGGGCCATAAAAATGTGCTCCCATCACGCGGGCCCCATTCGGCTCCGGCGTGCGGCGAAACTGCCGCGTCAGCTCCAGCGTGGCGAGAATCTGATCGTGCCGCGCGACGGTCGTCGTGATCGCCATGCGCGTCGTACCATGCCGTGCGTGTGATCGGAGGGCGCACCGAAACGCCTCGGCCGTGCCGTCCATGAAGTCTCCGCCATCGCCACCATGCACGTGCAGATCGACAAAGCCGGGGGAGAGAAAACCGTCACCCGCATCGACGATCGATGCGTCCGCCGGAAGCGTCGCAGCGGCCGCAAGAACTTCGGCGATCCGTCCCTCGCGAACGACAATCGCCCCCTGCTCGATGCGGTCGGGAAACACGATCTGACCACGAAAAACAACCGGCGTTGGCATGGAGGACTCCCTGAAAACATTGAGCGACGACGATTACTTGTTCAACTGCGTGGCTCCCACAACGGTCATCGTTCCGAAGCCTGGCCGCCAGTGGGCTTGGAACTCCGCTTGGCCGACGAAGTCCTCGTCGCGCATCGTTGCCCGCCAATCGGTCAGCGTGCGGCCAGTGAGATCAACATGGGCTTTCACGAGAAACTTGCCGTTGGGCAGCCGTGGTTCGCCCCGCTGCCAGTCTTTGGCTCGGTCGGAATCGGCAGCGGCTAACAACGTCAACGTGTGTTGCCACGCTTTGAACTTGAACGATGCTTGCCGGTCAGAAATCGCAATCGGGAGGTCCTCCCATTTCTTCGCGCGGTCGTCCCAGCGGTAGATCGTGACCTGCAGCAGTTTCTCATCCCATTCTTGCTGAGGATTTGACAGCTTGAACCACAACTCGCTGGTGAATTCTCTGAGCCGCCGCGGATCGGACTTCGGCAGATCGCCAGCCTTAGCATATTCGTCGCGAGAGACCTTTGCGAAATCCTCCAGCCAGGTGCGGAAGCCTTTGTAGCCCAGATCGCCTTTCAAGAACTTCTTGCCGCCGCCGTGATCGACCTCCTTGAGCGGCTTGAGCAGCAGCAAACTTTTCTCCGGGTTTTCGACGTCGATCAAATCCTTCTTGCGAATGAGATAGGTCATCGTTTCTGCGGCGGTCTTTTTCATCCACGAGACCTGCTCGCCGTTCTTTTCGACGAGCTTGCGATTTTGCTCTGAGCCTTCCGTGTGACATCCCATGCAACGATGCCGCTGGCCCCAGATGTTCTGCTCAAACGATTCCAACAGACGATCCGTCCGAGTGAACCGAATCACCTCATCCGGCCGAGCCGGCTTGGCGAGTTCGCTGGCTGCCAACTTCGGCGCGTTGCGCAACTTTGGATCGCGGCAGCACGCCTTAAGCCACTCGGCGAACGCAGTGAGTTCGGCCTCGCGCGACGTCGCGTGCAGCAGGTTGGCGCCGGCGTTGTCAGTGTCTTTCATGTTGATCAGCTTGAGGATTTTCGACTGTTCTGGCTGGTCGAGATTGACCAAGCCTTGATCCCGCAGCGACTGGAACGTCGCGTCGCTCGAGGGCTTGATGTAATTCTTGAGATCGACACCGGCCAAGTGGCATTGGACGCAACTGCTCGGCTGATCGGACTTGAAGATCGGCATGACGCGCTGCTCAAAGACTTTCGTCGCGGCATCGTCCGCCATCGCCGCCGAAGCGACCAACCAGGCTGCGAGACAACCCCAACGAGTCAGCATGATCGGCTCTCAATTTACGGCAACGTGTTGAAGCTTCGATCACCGGCGTCGCCGAGTCCGGGAACGATGAACTTGCGAGAGTTCAGCTCGCGGTCGATCGTACAGACGAAGACTTGAGCCTGCGGACAGGCTTCAGTGACGTTGCGGATGCCTTCCGGTGCGGCGATGACCGAGAGGACTTTCAGTTGGGGGACGCCCCAGCGCTGTAAGGCTTGCAGCGCGGTGATGACAGAACCTCCGGTCGCCAGCATTGGGTCGAGCACCAATGCGACATCGACCGGGCTGTGAGCGGGCAGCTTGCTGTAGTACTCGACGGGTTGAGCGGTCGCCTCGTCGCGATACAGGCCGAGATGCCAGACCTCGACATCCGGCAACAGATCGAGCACCGGATCGACCATGCCGAGTCCCGCTCGCAGGATCGGCACGAGGCCGATGCGTTGCGACAACTGCTGCGCGGACATGCTCGTCAGCGGCGTTTCAATCTCCAGCGAGCGAGTACTAAGATCGCGCGTCGCCTCATAGGCCAACAATGACGCCAACCGCTGTATCAACCGGCGAAACTCGGCGGGCGGAGTCGCCTTGTCTCGCAGCTTGGCGAGATGATGCTGAATCAGTGGATGCTCGACTTCGTAGGGGTTCGGCAAGATGTGGCCTCCATCCGTACCGCGACCGTGAGGGAATGGCCCCCGACATCACCCGAGCCGCTCGCACACGGTCGTGCTTCGGCTTCTGAGGTCAAGTCACTTCGCCGCTTGAGCATTCCATTCGTCGAGCAACGCCTGGATGCGTGGGCGGTGCTTGGTGTCGAAATCAGCCGGGATCGGTTCGTCGTGATTCTTGAGCAGATCATCGACCGTCACTTTGCCGATGGGAACTCCGTCCGCGGGGACGTCGACTCCGGCAGTCCAGACGATGGAGTTGAGGATTAACCTGCGGAACTGCGGATTGCCCCAGTTCCAGTGGTCATGCCCGCCGGAGCATCCGAAACCTCTACCGCCATCCGCGCGTTGCGTGGCCCAGGCGGTGTGCTGCGGACTCTTGTCTTCGAGGACTGCCTTGCGAGCGTGTGGGTTGTTGTTGTGAGCGTTCTCTGGACGGCTGAGCTTCGGGACTTTCTTGCCGTCTTTCTCTTCCATGACGATCTTGCCATCCTTGTCCAAGACGACCAGCGTCGTGGCGGGAGGTAGATCGGTCAGGATCGGCGTTACCCCTTCCATCTTCTCGCGGAAGCGCATGTGGTAGTACCACTCGTCGTGCGTGCTGAAGGGCTTGACGCCGTTGGTTGTCGGATGCTTCGGCAGCGAACGATAGTACGCTTGCCAGTGCGGGTTGACCGAGTAATTCGGCTCGAAGTAACCGCCGGTCCAATCGAGAAATGCCTGGCCCGGCTTGCCGATGGTGGTCTCGACGCCGTAGTGAATGCAGACGATGCCGGTCCCCTTCGCGGCTCGTTCGGTGAGTTCGTCCAAATGTGAGTTGAAGGGGTGACCGCCGCCACCGTCAGAGTAGATCATGATCGTGTTGGCGGCAGCGATCTCCTCCGGCTTTGGCCAGCCGTCGTTTTTGAGCGAATGCACTTTTGCATCCACGAGTCCGCTCGCATTGAGCAGTTTCGCCAACAGCGAGCAACCCGCCAGGTGATCGTGAGCGCCAAACCCGTGACTCGGATTACCCGCTAAGAGGAGAGCCTTTTTTTTTCCAGACGACGAGACCTTGTCTTCGCCCTTCGAACCGGAAACGGCATCGCTCTTGAGCGGCTTGATCTTGATGTTGCGAAACTGAACCTTCATCGGCGGGCCAGCGTGAAGCTGAAGGGCGAGCACCCCCTTCGCGCGACGCTGTTCGGTGTCATCGTCAGTGCAGATCGAGGTGGTCACGTCATTGATCTTGTGCGTGAAGGTGAAGCCCTTCGCGGTGACGTGGTAAGCGTTCCAGTCCTCTTTCTTGATTTTGGCCTGGATCTCTTTCGTGTCGCCGATTTTTTCGACGACCTTCGGCTTGTGATCAGTGCCGATCACAGTCTTCTCCCCCCGCCCGGCCAAGATGCCGCGGAACCGCTCGCCATAATTGATGCCGGAGTAAGTGTCTCCCGCCTCGAAGTCTGCCTGGTAACCGCCGATGACCCACTTGTTGTCGGGCACCTCAAAGCTGCGGTACTGGATGCCGCTGTTGCCGCCGACGATTTTGTATTCGAGCTTCAACTCGAAGTCGGCGGTCTCGCCTTTGCGCCAGATGATGAAGGTGTTGCCTTTAGTCGGCTTGGCGGCGGTCGTTTGGCCGGTGATCGTGCCGTCTTCGACACGCCAGAAGTCGGGATTGCCATCCCAGCCATCGAGCGTCTTGCCGTCGAAAATCGTTTGCCAGCCATCGTCGTCCGCGCCGATGGTGGCCTTGGAGCACAAGCCAAACGCTGCCAATCCGGCGAGCGTCAAACTCAACCAACTTCTGCGTGAGAACATGTTGAACCTCTAAGTTTGGAGATCGTGGACTATCGATTGAAAACAAAACTCCTAGCCAGAAAGGCCAGGACTACTTGATGGGCATTGCGAAGTCGCCGCCCAAGTTTCGCCACATGCTGTGGACGTGGTTGGCGTTGTTCTGCGTGTTGTTGTACTCGATCAGGAATGACGGGCCTTGGACTCGGTAGTAGTGTCGCTTGTGCTGATCGGCGTCCCCCCACCAAGCGAAGTAAATTTTGTCGAGCCCGCCCGCTTCGATCGCGGCGCGGCGTTCCTTTTCGACGTCGCCGGGCATGTTTCGCAAGTATTCGGAGAGCAGTTCCGCGAGCAATTTCTTTTGGTCATTGCTCATCTTGGCGGCGGGCAAGCCGACGGGAGCAGTCGTCTCCGGTTGTGCTGCGACGGGATTGGTCCCCGTTGCTCCACCGGTTCGCAAATCGTCCGGCGCGGCGGCGTCGATCCATGCCAGCTTTTTCTGGTCTTCGTTGCACAGTTTGAGAATCGAGCGGGCGATGTCCTCTTCCGTGCCGAGCACTCGAATCTGCCGGCCAACGCCGGAGTCGATCGTCCCAGGATTGGCACCGAAAAATTCGGGGGTGCTCGACACGACCTTGCCGTCCTTAATTGTGTAGTTCAGCGAAATGTGATGGCCTTCGAGCCGCCAGCCCCATGTCCCCGTGTCGGCGGGTGTGCCAAAGATGCTGAAGTAATACTTTCTTGGATCGCGTCGTTCGCGGCGTTCCTCGCGGACACCCCCTTCGAGCAGATACAGCACCTCCTCGAGGCTCATCACATTGAGCGTCTGGTCGTAACCGGCCGTGCTCAAACCCGCTTGCAACAACGCATGCGCCGCCTTGAGCGACTCCCCCTCAAGCTGCCGGATGGGCAAGCCGTTTCTTGGGCGGGGAATGAAGTGCCAATTGAGTCGTTCTTTGTCGTCGAAGGCGAAGCTCGCTTGTTTCTTTTGTTCGGGAGTCAGCGTGGCAAGGAACGCTTTCGCGGCGGCGGACATCTTGAGACCAGAGGCGGGTTCGGCTTGAAAATTAGCGGAGAGCAATGCTCCCATCGCGATCAAGACGGAAGCGGTCAACAACAGTTTACGAGTGCCCATTGTGGCTCCTTGGGAGTGCGGCGGGTGATCACCGCTTTGGTTTTTTGGACTGCAAAACGGAACTCAAACTTCACAAACAAAAGAATAAACGAAAAGCAGTGCCGACACACCGCACTCCAAGAACTATCCCGGCGGCCAGCGCAAGGCCCGGCCGCCGAGAATGTGAATGTGCAAGTGATCGACCGATTGGCCGCCGTCTCGGCCACAATTGATGACGGTGCGGTATCCGTTCGTCAGCCCGAGCTGCTCGGCGACGTTCTTTGCGGTCAGCAGCAAGTGCCCCAGCAATGCCTGATCCTCGCCCGCAGCCGCCGCGAGGTTCGCCAGTTCCTTTTTGGGGATCACCAGCACATGCGTCGGAGCTTGTGGGGCAACGTCGTGAAACGCCAAGCACAGCTCGTCTTCGTGAACAATCTTGGCGGGGACTTCCTTGTCGATGATCCGTTTGAAAATCGTGGGCATCGCGAACACCGAGCGTGAATCAGACGAACCGAAAGCAACGCGCGGCACCGTATCAAACTCGGTTTCGTTTGGGGAGGGACGAGGGGAGTCAGACTGGTTCTCGCGAGCCCATCCGTGCATTCCCGAATACGAATTGGCGTCCTTTCCCCATGACCTACGTGTGGTATGAACCCTCATGGGACGGATTGGAAAACCGGGCTACCGAAGAACATCATAAATCGCGTGGGAGTGATTGCTGGAATCAGGATCGGTGCGGAGCCGTTACTAGGGAAATGGCACCGATGCTGCCGTTTTTCACCACGCTGGTATTCGGCATCATCAAGTTCGAACGCGTATTCCTCATCATGCAGTTGGTGACAAACGCGGCTCGCGAAGGCTGCCGCCGAGCAGTCATTGACGGCAGCACGAATAACGAAGTCACTCACTACACCCAGACGTTCATGCAGACATCAGCCAACGTCGCCACCGCAATCAGGACCGTTACCGTCATCGTCACTCCCGCGACGGGAAACACTGCCAATCCGACCAGCGACCTGGCAAGCAGCGCCTCGCGCGACTTGGTCCACGTCAAGATGCCTATTGGCTGCAACGCGGTGCAGCTCATCTCGGCCAAATATTTGTCCGGCAAGACGCTCAAAGGGGAAGCCTCCATGCGACAAGAGTGACGCCCGAGCAGCGACTCTGAACGCGCAATCGGCAATTCAGATGAGCCATGATTTCTGATCAAGATCATGGCTCAAACTCTTTCCGTGCCGCTGAACTCCCCTCGGTGCCCTGTCCACTGCCTCCACGGTTGTTAGAATCCGCTCCGTGAATTGGAACTCATGATTCCTTGGTTCTGAACAGAGGAGATTCTCATGCGCCGTCTGTCCTTGCTCTTCACGCTGTTGGCCGCCGTGTCGTCGAGCACGCTGTTGGCTCAAGAAAAACCCAAAGAAGAAACACCCAAAGAAGCTCCCAAAGCGACTCAGGCAGAGTTGGATGCCATCGCCGCCGTCAAGAAAGCCGGCGGATCGGTCTTGCAAGTCGCTCAAAACGACAATCGGTTGGACATCGCCTTCCACCTGGCGGACGGCAAGATCGGCGACGAACAAGTCGCCACCGTCAAGCCGCTGGGAAATATTATCTACTCATTGAATCTGCGCGGCACCGAAGTCACCGATAAGGGGCTGGAGCAACTCAAGGAATTGAAGAGCCTCGTCCGATTGCACCTCGAGCGGACCAAGATCACCGATGCCGGCGCGGCTCATCTGACCGCGTTGGAGAATCTCGAATACCTGAACCTCTACGGCACTGAAGTCACCGACGCCGGAGTGCAATCGCTCGCTGGCTCGAAGAAACTCAAACGGCTGTACGTCTGGCAGACAAAAGTGACCGAGGAAGGCCAAGCCAAGTTCAAGGCGGCGAACACGACGGCTCAGCTCATCCCAGACATCGCCCTCGATAAGAAGCGAGCGGAAATCGAAGCCCAGCGCAAGGCTGAAGCCGAAGCCAAAGCCAAGGAAGAAGAGGCCAAGAAGAAAGCCGAAGAGGAAAAGAAGAAGAAGGAAGAGGAAGAGAAAAAGAAGAAGGAAGAAGAGGAAAAGAAGAAGAAAGAGGAAGAGGCCAAGAAGAAAGCCGAAGAAGACAAGAAAAAGGCCGACGAAAAGAAGGACGACAAGAAGCCTGAAGAGAAGAAGGAAGAAAAGAAGTAACCGGTCCACTTCGCAGCCCGCCTGTCGCTCGGCAGTCGGGCTGCTTTCGTATTCACAGGATGCGGGCCAGCCATGCAATCGAAATGCGGGCAATGCGGAGTGCCCTTCCGCCGGGCGGACTGGCATCTCGATCGCCGCATCGCCGTCTGCTCGGCATGAGGCAGGGTGCAACGTCTGCCGGGGCCTGTGACTTCGGGCTCGCGCGAAGTTTCCGAATCCGCGCCGTCTTGCAAGCCACTGGGCAACGTGCCCGTCCCAACGCGATTCGTGGTTGAAGCGGCCGGACATGACTTACGGTCGGCAGAGTTTCGAACCGACGGCTTCCGATT
>Ga0194132_10003565_pt1 | contig 27571 bp, 30 predicted proteins | sample TA2KigOf80mmetaG_FD_148612 | JGI IMG/M metagenome (GOLD analysis project Ga0194132, IMG submission 148612) | Freshwater microbial communities from Lake Tanganyika, Tanzania - TA2015054 Kigoma Offshore 80m | ecosystem: Environmental > Aquatic > Freshwater > Lake | place: Tanzania: Lake... | reverse complement strand
TGGGGTCGCAATTGGACGCGAAAAGTGGCCCCCTAAATTCCCGTTTCCTAAAATAATATCAATGCTGTAAGGGACTTCCGGGGTGGGGTCAATATTGGACGCGATTTCACAGGATGGTACCGTTGCGGATCTCGACAGCGAAGCCCCGGCCGGGCTCGGCGGGATTCCACCACCAGCCGGCCTCGGGCTCGAAATCGGTCTCGCCGCCGCCATCAAGGCGATAGCGCTCGAGCGGTACGACGCGCCCGCCGGGAAGCGCCAGCGTCGCCTGGGTCGTGCTCAGGAAGCGGATGGCGATGCGTCCGGCCTCGCGGGTCGCGCTGGCCTTCCGGAAACGCCCGTTGAGCGTCTGACCGCCGCTATAAGCGACGAGGGAACCGTTGAACTCGGCGCCGCAGTGGATCACGCCGGCGCTCATGTACCAGGCGGCGCGACCGTCGGCCTCGTAGGCGAGCGTGCCGACCATTATCTGGTCGCCGCTACGGTCGATCAGGAAGCCGCGCCCGGGTTCGTCCGGATTCCACCACCAGCCGATCTCGGGTTCGACGCTCGGCAACGCTGCCGAGACGACCGCGACAGGGCGAGCAGGGGGAGGCGGCGGAGCCGTTCCGACGTCGTCGGAAAGGTCGATCGACTTGCCGCTGGGAGCGACGAGGAAACCGGCAACCGGCGCTCCGATCGAGATGACGGCAAAGACGAGCAGAAGACGGACGAGAGGCGCCACAGACACCCCCTTGGGCTTCCCTACCCGCGCGAAGGATTAACCTTACGGAAGGAGGTCTCGGGCGGCTGTGACTGGCGTCACATGGTTAACGTCAGGCGCCTTTGGCGTAAGTGACGAAGTCGTACTCCTCACCGCAGAAGGTGCGGCGCAGCGACGAGGTCAGGCGCCAGCCGTGCTTCTCGTAGAAGGCGCGGGCCAAGTGGTTGTCACGGAAACATTCCAAGGTCCTCGCACCACCCGCTTCCGCATCTTCGAGAAGGACCTTGCCGACGCCGCGCGCCTGCGCGTCGGGAGCAATGAAGAGCATGTCGATGTGGCCATTCCGCACCAATGAGAAGCCGACGATCCGCTTCCCATCCAGCGCAGCGACGAGGTCGGGCCACTGTGAGGAGAAACGCTCGACGAAGAAGGCGAGCGGGCGCTGCGCGAGCGCGGCCGGGCTCATGATCGAGGCGAAGGCCTCGTGAAAGGAGTCGTGCGCGACCCTTGCCAGCGCCTCGACATCGGCAGGCGCAGCAGGCCGCAGCGAGACATCGCTCATTCGGTGCCCTTGAGCCTCGGGTCGAGGGTGTCGCGAAGGCCGTCGCCGAGCAAGTTGAAGCCGAGCGATGATGTGAGGATCGCGACGCCGGCGAAGATCGAGGTCCAGGGCGAGATCAGCGCATAGCTCCGGCTCTCCGCCAGCATGAGGCCGAGGGAAGGCGTCGGCGGCTGCGTGCCGATGCCGAGGAAGGACAGCGAGGCCTCGACCAGGATCGCGGTCGAGAGCGACAGGCTCGCCTGCACCAGGATGACGCTGGCGAGGTTCGGCAAGATGTGGCGGAGCAGGATGCGGAGATCGCCAGCGCCGATGGCGCGGGCGGAGACGACGAACTCGCTCTCCGCCAGCACCAGCGCCGGTCCGCGCAGCAGCCGCGCGAATATCGGCGTGTACACGATGCCAATGGCGATCGCCGTGGTCCATTGCCTGGGACCGAGGAGCGAGATGATGGCGATCGCGAGCAAGATCAGCGGGAAGGCGAACAGCACGTCCATGCAGCGCATGACGACGCGGTCGGTCCAGCCGCGATAATAGGCGGAGATGACGCCGAGCGAGCCACCGACGATGAGGGCGATGGTGACCGACACCAGCGAGACCGCGAGCGAGGCACGGTAGCCGTAGAGAATGCGCGAGAAGTTGTCGCGGCCGAACTGGTCGGCACCGAGCAGGAAGCTGAGGCTCGGCGCTTCCATGCGGTTGATGATGTTCTGGCCGATCGGATCGTAGGGCGCGATCAGGGGCGCGAAGATCGCGAGCGCGCATTGGATGAAGACCAGCGCACCGCCGACCAGGACGAGGGGGTGACGCGGTAGCATCACGCCTCCCTCACCCGCGGGTCGATCGCGACATAGAGCATGTCGACGAGGAAGTTGATGACGACGAAGCCGGATGTGACGAGCAGGATCGTCGCCTGGATCAGGGGATAGTTGCGCTCGGCGATGGCGCCGATGACGAGGCGGCCGAGCCCGGGAAGCGCGAAGACCTGCTCGACCACGATGGCGCCGCCGAAGAGATATCCCGCGGTGATGCCGACGGCGGTCACGAAGGGGATCAGCGCGTTGCGGAGCGCATGGCGGAAGATCACCATGGTCTCGCTGACGCCCTTCGCGCGCGCCGTGCGGACATAGTCCTGGCCGAGCGCGTCCAGCATGGCCGAGCGCATGATGCGCGAGAGGGACGCCAGGATCGGCAGCGCCAGGGACACCGTCGGCAGGATCATACGGGAGAGGTTGCCGAGCGGATCGTCGCGGAACGGCACGTAGCCGATCGAGGCGAAGCCCGGGAAGAACTTGTAGGCGGCGAGGATCAGGATGATGCCGAGCCAGAAGGACGGCATGGTGACGCCAATGATAGTGACGACGCGGACGATATAGTCGGACGCCGAGCGCCGCACATAGGCCATGAGGCAGCCGGCGGGGATGGCGATCGCCACCGCCGTTCCGAGCGAGAGCGCCAGAAGCTCGACCGTGACCCCGAGGCGGGCGAGTATCTCCTCGCCGACCGGCGCGCCGGTCCACAGCGACGTGCCGAAATCGCCGACCAGCACGCCGCCGATCCAGCTCATGTATTGCTCGAGCAGCGACTTATCGAGGCCGATCTTCTTGTAGAGCGCTTCCAGCCGGTCGGGCGTGATCTCGACATTGGCACCGAGCATGATCTGCACGGCATCGCCGGGGATGAAGCGGATCATCAGGAAGACGAGCGCCGACAAGCCCCAAAGGACGACCATCAGGTCGAGCAGACGCTGGGCAAGGACGCGAAGCATCGGGGACATCTACCAAAAGATCGGCCTCGCTCCGAGAGTGCCCGGAGCGAGGCCCTGTGCTTCCCGCCTCCCCGTCGCCGGGGAGCGGACCGGGACTAACCGCTAGCGCGCGAGCGAGGTCTCGCGCAGGTAGCGGGTCGAACGCGTGGCGATCAGCTCATAGCCCTGCACATTGCTGCGCACGGCGGTGAACAGCGTCGCATAGGCGATATGCGAGATCGGACCGCGGCAGGCCAGGGTCTGCTGCGCCTGGGCGTAGGCCGCCTTGCGCTTCGCCTGGTCCTGCATGGTGCGGGCTTCGTCGAGCAGCTTGTCGAGCTCCGGGTTCGAGTACTTGAACACGTTGGTCGAGCCACCGGTGCGGAAGGTCCGGTAGAAATAGTCGTCCGGGTCCGGGCTGCCGCCGTTCTGCGAGACGAAGGCCTCGAAGTTCGAGTTCCGCCAGTCCTGGATGAACTTGCCCTGTTCCTGGATCTCGAGCTGGGCCTTGAAGCCCGCGGCGTTGAGCTGCGCCTGCACCACCTGGGCGACGTCGCGGACGGTCTGGATCGAGCCCAGCACCTTGAGCGTCACCGGCACGTCGCCGGAGAAGCCGGCTTCCTTGAGCAGCGCCTTCGCCTTGTTCGCGTCATGCGCGTAGCAGGAGAACTGCGAGACCGGGGTCGCCCACTCGGTCAGCGCCGGCGACAGCGGGCCGCCGGGAACGGCATGGCCGAAATAGGCGGCCTGTACGATCTTCGCGCGGTCAAGGGCGAGGTTGAACGCCTCGCGGACCTGCGGCTTGTCGAAGGGCGCGACCGTGGTGTTGAATCCTACCAGCGAGTAAGCGAGGTCGCGCGTCTCCAGCAGCTTGACCGTCGGGTTGCCCTTGAGCGCGACCGCTGTCGAGGCATCGATCGACGGCATGAACTGGTAGATGCCGGTCGAGATGCCGACCTGGCGGGTCGAGGCTTCCGGCACGATATTGATCTTGAGGCCGCCGAGCTTCGGCATGCTCTTGTCCCAGTAGCCGTCATGCTTGGTGAGCTGCAGGTAGGTATCCGGTACCCATTGCGTCAGCTTGAAGGGTCCGGTGCCGTTGGCTTCGCGCTGCAGGTCGCCGTGGTTGGACGGCACGATCGAGAGCACGATCAGCTGCGAGAGGAACGGCGCGGAGGGATCGGAGAGCTCGACCTTGACGTCCTCGCCCTGCACGGTCGCCGCCTTCACCAGTGCGAAGCGGCTGGCGTATGGGGATCCGGTCTCCTTCTTGAGCACGCGCTCGAAGGAGTAGACGACGTCTGCCGCGGTGATCGGCTTGCCGTTGTGGAAGGTGCCGCCCTTGCGGATCTTGAAGACGTAGGTCTTGCCGTCCGGCGAGATCGTCCACGACTCGGCGACGGCCGGAACGACCTTGAGGTCCTTGTCGACCGAAGTCAGGCCTTCATAGATGTTGCCGTTGACCAGAGCGGTCGAGAAGGCGGTGGCGACGTGCGGGTCGAGGCCGACCGGCGAGGCGTCGGTCGCGACCTCCAGGACCTGGGCCGTGGCGGCCAGCGGAACGACGAGCGCGGCCGCGAAGGCGGCGCGCCTGACGAGACGGATCATAGGGCTTTCCTCCCAAGCGAAATCGACCCATCTCACACGGCCGCAGGGCCGCCGTCAACACAGGCCGAAGCGGCTTTTCCGGTTGCTGCAACTTGTGCTTGGAGGCGATCCGGCCATCCCCCATGATCCCGCCGATTCGACGGTTAACGAGGCGAGAATGAGCAAGATCGTGACCGCCCTCGGGCTGATGAGCGGGACCTCGATGGACGGCATCGACGTCGCCGTGATCGATACCGACGGCGAGCGGGTGACCGAGTTCGGTCCGGCCACGACCTACCCCTACCCCGACGACCTTTCGGTCGATCTCCGCGCGCTGGTCGCGGACGCCAAGCGCGCCGAGACCGGCAACCATGCCGAGATCGACCGTCGCGTGACCGAGGCGCAGATCAAGGCGGTCGAGCAGCTTCTCAAAGGCGCCGGCATCGATCGCCGCAAGATCGCGGTCGTCGGCTTTCATGGCCAGACCATCCTGCACCGGCCCGACAAGCGCGTGACCTACCAGCTCGGCGATGGCGCGTTGATGGCAGAGCGGCTCGGGATCGACGTGATCAACCGCTTCCGCGACGCCGACCTCAGCGCCGGCGGCCAGGGTGCGCCGTTGGCACCGCTCTATCATCGTGCGCTCGCCAAGGATCTCGAAGACCGTCCGCTCGCCGTGCTCAATCTCGGCGGCGTCGGCAACGTGACCTACCTCGACGGCGAGACGGCGATCGCCTTCGACACCGGTCCTGCGAACGCGATGATCGACGACTGGATGCTGAAGCACACCGGCAAGTCCTATGACGCCGAGGGCAGGCTTGCCGCGACCGGCAAGGTCGACAAGGCCGCGCTCGCGAAGCTGATGGACAATCGCTATTTCGCGCTGAAGCCGCCGAAGTCGCTCGACCGCAACGACTTCCCGGCGACGCCGGTGCAGGGCCTCTCGCCGGCCGACGGCGCGGCGACGCTGGTCGCCTTCACGGTCGAGACGGTGCGGCGTTCGCTCGATCACCTGCCGGGCAAGCCGAAGCGCTGGCTCGTCACCGGCGGCGGCCGCCTCAACCCGACGATCATGCAGTCGCTGGCCGAGGCGCTGAAGGCGCCGGTCGCGCCGGTCGATGCCGTCGGATGGCAGGGCGACTTCCTCGAGGCGCAGTGTTTCGCCTTCCTCGCCGTCCGCAGCCTCCGCGGCCTCAATCTCAGCGTTCCGACCACGACAGGTGCGCCGAAGCCGATGACTGGCGGCGTGCTTCATCGCGCCAGGAAGGCGGCTTGACCCTCGACGCTGCGGTCCGCGAGGCCTTCGCCCCCGCCGAAGAGGCGGTCGCCTCGGGGCGCATCCCCGGCGCAATCCTGGGGGCGGTCACACCGTCCGGGAAGATCGCCGTGCGCGTCTCGGGTCTCGCGCAGAAAGTGCCGAAGAAGCGGAAGCTGACGCGGGCGACCTGGTTCGACCTCGCCAGCGTCACCAAGGTGGTGGCGACGACGACCGAGGTCATGAAGCTGGTCGAAGACGGCCTCATCTCGCTCGACGATCCGCTCTCCAGGCACATCCCGGACCTGCACCAGTACGTCGCTGCGCATCCGATCCGGAAGCTGACGCCGCGCCAGTGCCTCTCGCACCAGACCGGATTGCCGGCGGTCGAGCCGATCTACACCTGGGGGAACGATCCCGAGACGCTCAAGGCGCATATCCTGCAGAAGGACTGGGCGTTTGGCGCCAATGTCTATTCGGACATCAACTTCATCCTGCTCGGCATCCTGGTCGAGCGCTGCCGCGGCAAGGCGCTGGCGAAGCTGCCGCGCGGCCCGGGACTGGGCTTCCTGCCGAAGCAGAAGAGCTTCGCCGCGACCGAGCACTGCATGTGGCGGCGGCGGGTGATCGCAGGCCAGGTGCATGACGAGAACGCCTACAGCCTTGGCGGCTTCGCCGGCCATGCCGGTCTCTTCGGCACGATCGACGGCGTGCTGCGCTACGCCCGCGACCTGATGAACGGCAAGGTGCTGAAGCCGGACTCCATGGCCGAGATCCGCAAGCGCCACTCGCCGACGAACAATCTCGGCTGGCAGCATCATCATGAAGGATGGTCCGGCGGCGACGACTGCTCGCCGGCGACCATCGGCCATACCGGCTTCACCGGTACCGGGGTATGGATCGACTTCGACCGCGGCTATGCCTGGTCGCTGCTGACCAACCGCGTGCATCCGACCCGCCATGTCGAGACGGGCATCCAGGATCTCCGCAAGGCGGTCGGCAACAGGCTCGCCTCCGCGCTCGCCCGCTAGTTTCCGTGTCCGCCTATACCCGCGGCTTCCTGTTGGTGATGGCGGCGACGATCGTCTGGAGCTCCGGCGGGCTCATCGTCCGCTCGGTCACCGCGGATACCTGGACGATCATCTTCTGGCGTTCGGTCAGCTCGGCTGGCTTCCTGATCCTCTATCTCTGGATCAGCGAGCGCCGGCTCCCCTGGCAGGCCTTCCGCGCCTCGGGATGGTCGGCCGTTCTCATCGGTGCCTGCTTCGCCGCCGCCTCCATCAGCTTTGTCCTCGCGCTCGGACTCACGTCGGTCGCCAATGCGCTGATGCTCCAGGCGCTGGCACCGATGATCGCCGGCCTCCTGGCACGCGTGCTCCTGGGCGAGCCGATCGAGCCCCGCACCTGGATCGCCATCCTCGTCGCCATCCTCGGCGTCGGCATCATGTTCGGTCGCATGCCGAGCGGCGCCGATCTGCTGGGCACGGGACTCGCCTTTTCGAGTGCGTTCTTCTTCTCGTGCTCCGTCGTCATCGTGCGCTCCCGGCCGCAGGTGCCGATGGTGCCGGGCGGATTCCTCTCCGCCGTCTTCGCAGCAATGGTGTCTCTGCCTCTCGCCTCGCCCCTCGACGTGCCGCAGGGCGAATGGCCGCTCCTGATCTTCTTCGGTGCGGGCCAGCTCGGCGTCGGCATGGCGCTGTTCACCAACGGCGCCCGGCACATCCCCGCCGCGACCTCGTCGCTGCTCGCGCTGGTCGAGGTCGCGCTCGGGCCGCTCTGGGTCTGGCTCGTCTTCGGCGAAAACCCGGGACCCTGGGTCCTGGGGGGCGGCTCCGTTGTCGTCTCGGCGCTGGTGATCCATACCGTGATGGCGAGACGATGAAGAGGGAGGCGGCGATGATACGGCGCGGCATCCGGACTCTGCTGATCGGTCTCCTGCTCCTCGGAGGGGCGTCCGCTTCATCCGCGCAGCCGGCTGCGGAGGCCGAGGCGGCGATCCGCGCCGCGCTCGCGCGATGGACGGCGGACTTCAACGCCCGCAATGCCGGCACCATCTGCGATCTCTTCGCCACCGAGCTGCGCTACGACTACCGCGGCTTCCCCGAGCGCGACTATCAGGCGATCTGCGATCTTCTCCAACGATCACTCGCCGATCGGTCGAAGACCTATACCTATGCGCTGGAAATCAAGGAGATCCTGGTTTCGGGGGACCTCGCCGTCGTGCGCCTCGTTTGGACGCTGACGATCGCCAGACCGGACACGGCAGGGACGATCAAGGCCGAGGAGCCGGGCATGGACATCTTCCGCAAGCAGGCGGACGGAAGCTGGAAGATCGTCCGCTACATCGCCTATGAGGCGCCCTGAGGCGCCGCGACCTAGTCGAGCGTCTCGACCTGGATAGGCTTAGGCGGGTGCACGATGCGCTCCAGCGCCGGCACCAGCGCCAACTCGCGCCGGCCTGACGCGACGGTCGCCGCGATCGCCTCGGCCATGCCCGAAGCCGCGAGCCCGAGCGCCTCGGCGATCGAGCCCTTGTCGAGATAGTGGCCGAGGATCAGCGCCGAGATCAGGTCGCCGGTGCCATTGAGCGGACGGTCGACGCGGGGCGCGGTCACCCGCCACGCTCCCCGGTTGGTAACGGCGATGGTCGAGATGCGGCCATTCTCCGGCAGGCCGGTGACCACCACGGTCCTCGGCCCCCGCCGTCTCAGCGCATGCGCGGCAACGCGCGCGGATTCGAGATCGATCACGGTCATGCCGGTGAGCTGCTCGAGCTCGAAGACGTTTGGCGTGCACATATCGGCCAGGGGCAGCAGCTTCTCGGCAATCGCCTCAGGCACGCCGGGGCGCACGAAGACGCGCCCGGCATCGCCGATGACCGGATCCAGCAGGTAGACCGCCTGGGGGTTCGCGCTCTTCACCGACGAGACGGCGTCGGCCACCACCGCCGCGGTTCCCGCCTCGCCGAGATAGCCCGAGAGCACGCCACGGCAATCCTTGAGCACGCCGAGGGTCTTCAGGCCACGCAGCAGCTCGGCGAGTTCGGCTGGCGGCACGACGCGGCCGGAGAAGCTGCCGTGGCCCGGGTGGTTGGAGAAGGCGACAGTGTCGAGCCGCCACACCTCGTGGCCCAGCCGCATCAGCGGCAGGGCGGCGACCGAGTTTCCAACGTGACCGAAGACGACGGAGGATTGGATGGAGAGGATCGGCATCGGGGCGTGCACCATGCCACAGCCTTGGATCGTGGCGAGGGAAATTGCTTGAAGGCGAAAATGCGTGTTCTCTTTCGGTCCCGTTGGAACGAATCGGTACCACTCTGATGCGAACGAAAGGCGAGCATCGCTACCATTTGTGGCGGCGATGAGAACACGCCTCAAGATCCAGCGTATCAGCCTTGAACCAGCCAGTCCTCGATAAGCCGCCGGGCGATGGAATCCATTCGCGGTAGAGCTTTACCCTGCGCGCCGAAGTCGCGGAGCTCGGCCCGCGAGAACCAGGCGCAATCCTCGAGCTCGCTCTCGGCGAGCTTGATCTCGCGGCTCGCCGCCGTCACCTGGAAGCCGATCATCAGCGAGGCCGGGAAGGGCCAGGGTTGCGAGGAGTGGTAGCGGACATCGGATACCCGGATGCCCGACTCCTCGAACACCTCGCGCGCCACCGTCTCCTCCAGGCTCTCGCCTGGTTCGAGGAATCCGGCGAGGGTCGAATACATGCCGGGCGGCCAGACCTTTTGGCGGCCGAGCAGCGCACGGTCGCCGTCATGGACGAGCATGATCACGGCCGGGTCGGTGCGCGGGAAATGGCTCGCCTTGCACTCGGGCGCCGTACAGCGACGGACATGCCCCGCCTCGACGCTCTCGGTCGGGGCGCCGCAGACGCCGCAGAAACGATGCCGCGCATGCCACCACATCAGTCCGCGCGCATAGGCGAGCAGCGATCCATCCTCGCGGCCCATCAGCGGCCCGACGCGCCTGAGATCGGTCCACTCGCCGAGGCCGGCGGCGCGGCGCTGTGCCTCCTCCTCGCTCCAATGCGAGACGTCGATGGCGAGGTGCATGCGCTCGCCGCCTTCGCCGAGGACGGCAAGCACCCGCGCCTCGTCGAGCCAACCGCGCACCGCGTCGACCGAAAGCAGCGCCGCCTGCGGCTGGTCACCGGCGATCACGAGGTTACGCGTCTGCCAGACCGCGACCACATGCGCACGGCCTTCACCAAGAACGCGCGTGACCCACCCTTCCTCAGTGCGGAGATGAGCGAGGCGGTCGAGCCCGCCGCCGGCATAGAAGTTCATGCGGCTCATCGGCGGAACAACTGCATCGCGACCCACAGACCGAGACCGCCAGCGGCAGCGAACGCCGCGAATGCCAGGAATGGATTCAACTGGAGCACCACCAGCTCCCAGGCCATGTCCCGCACGAATCCGAAGAAGGCGGCCAGCATCGCGAGACGTTCCATCGAGGGTCGAGGCTACCGCTCTTAGGCTGCGCCGAATGCGGCTTGTCAGTCCAGTGACTTGACGAAGATCACCTTACCGTCGCCCGCCGCATAGAAGTCGTCGAGCCGGGCCGCCTCGCGATAACCGCAGGCGAGATAGAAAGCGCGGGTAGGCGCATATTGGTCGCGCGAGGATGTATCGACATAGATCCGCCTGCCGCCGAGCCCGCGCACCGCCTCGGCGCAGGCCTGCTCCAGAAACCGGCCGACGCCCCTGCCGCGACGCGTGTTGTCGACGACGATCCAGTAGAGGTCATGGCTGGCCTCGGTGCCGGCGATCGGACCGAAACAGACGTAGCCGACCGGTTGGCCGGCGTCCTCAGCGAAGATGAAGCGGTAGCCGCTGGCAACCTCGCCCTTGGCCAACGCGTCGTCGACAAGCTCGACCGCGATCTCCTCCTCGCTGGCAGAGAAGAAGCCAGTCGAGGCGACGAGACGGCGCACGGCAAGGCGATCCTCCGGCTTCGCGCCGGAGCGGAGCATGGGCATGTCAGCCGACGGCGGCCTGGCGGGCCGGTTCGAGGTCGAGGGAGCGCACGATCTCGCGCACGATGTCAGCCTGGTCGAGGCCGACACGGCGCGCGGCGGCGACGAGGCCGGCATCGCTGGCGAGACAAGGGTTGGCATTCACTTCCAGCACCCAGGGCCGCCCGCGCCCGTCGACACGAAAGTCCACGCGCGCGCAGCCGGAAAGACGGAAGAGCCGCCAGCAGTGCCGCGCCATCGCTTCCAGGCGCGCGAGCAGCACGTCGTCGCCGTCGAAATCGTAGCGGCGCGGCGTGTTGTTGTAGGCGTGCGATTCCGGATCCCACTTGGCCGCGTAGTCGACAAGCCGCGGCTGGTCCGGCGCAAAGCCGACGAACTCGATCTCCGCCGGCGGCAACAGGCGCGGCGCTCCCGCGGAGCCGATCAGCGCGAGATTGAACTCGCGGCCGTCGATGAAGGCCTCGGCGAACCAGCCGCCGCCGAAGCGCGCCTCGCGCTCGGCCTGGATCTCGCGCAACGCCGCGCCTTCGCCGATCGAAGAGGCGTCGAGACCGATCGAGGCGTGTTCCCACACCGATTTGACGATGAAGCGGCCATCAGGGATTTGGCCGGCAGCCAGATCCTCAGGCTCGATCCATGCCGCGGTGTCGATGCCCGCGACATCCATGGCGCGCTTGGCGCTGAGCTTGCTCGCGGTGGCAACGATCGCGTCGGCCGAGCAGCCGGTATAAGCGATCCCCATCGCATCGAGGAGCTGCGGCACCACGCCGATCAAGGCGCCCTTACCGTCGAGCGACTCGACGAGATTGAAGGCGAAGGCCGGCTTCAGCCGCTTCAGGCGATCGGACAGGCGTTGCAGATTGAGATCGACCGGAATCGGTACCGGCTTCCAGCCGAGCGCGGCGAGCTGGGCCGAAACCTCGGTCACCTGCAGCAGCGTGTCCTGCTCGTCCGGCGGCGCGTCGGGCGCGACGCGGCCATGGACGATCGCGACGGAACGTCCCCCACTCCTCATGCGCGCCTAACCACCCTTTGGCTCGCGGACTGGACGATCATCTCGACCAGCTTCTGATAGGGGATGCCGGCCTGGGTCGCAAGGATCGGCAGATCCGAATGGAGCGGGTTCATGCCGGCGAGCGGATTGACTTCGATGAAGGCCGGTCGACCCTGGGCATCGCAGCGGAGGTCGATGCGGCCTGCATCGCGGCAGTTCAGCACCTGCCAAGCGCGGATCGCGACCTTCTCGGCGGCGCGCGCCGTCTCGTCCTTGACCAGCGTGTACGTGATGCGCGTCTCGCATTCTTCCTTGTTCACGAGCCCGTAGATCGTGCTCTCGGCGGTGCCGAGGAACCCGACCTCGAGCGCGCCGATCGAGCGGGTCTCGGTCCCTTCGCCGACGAGGCCGACGGTGAACTCCCGCCCCGGCAGGAAGGTCTCGACGATCGCTGGCTGCCTGTATGTCGCGATGATGTCGCGGCAGCTCTCGATCAGGTCGGCCTTGCTCCCCACCCGCGACTTGCCGCCGATACCCTTGCCGGTACCTTCCGCGACCGGCTTGACGAATAGCGGGAACGGCAGTGCCACACGCTCCGCCTCTTCGGGCTTGGCGACGACGACGAAGTCGGCCGTGGGAATGCCGTGCGCGCGGACGACGTTCTTGGTGAGGCCCTTGTGGAGGGTCAGCGCCATCACCAGCGCGTCGGAAAAAGTGAAGGGAATCGCATAGGCCTCGAGCAACGCCGGCACCTGCGCCTCGCGGCCGATGCCATGCATGCCCTCGCAGATATTGAAGACCAGGTCCCAGCGCCTGCCTTCGACAAGGCGGGCCGCCAGGGCCTTGATGTTGCCGATGCGCTCGACCTCATGGCCGAGCCCGGTCAGCGCCCCCTCGATCGACTCGATCGTGTTGACGCTGTCGAACTCGGCGGTCTCCTCGAGGCTGTACCCAGCCCTGAGGTAATCGTCCCGCAAATCGTAGGTGAAGCCGACGCGCATGGAGACGCCGGAGTTCTACTCCGCCGCTTGCGCGAAGGCCGTTCGCCGATCCCGCCCCACCCGCCCCTCAGGGTCGGCGTAGCGATACACGTTCCCCTCGAAGTTACGGATCAGCAGATCGTCGCCCTCGCGGCCGACGACATAGTCCGGGAGCAGCGGAATCTTGCCGCCGCCGCCGGGTGCATCGATCACGTAGTGCGGCACCGCATAGCCGGTGGTATGGCCGCGCAGCGCCTCGATGATCTCGAGCCCCTTGTCGACCGAGGTGCGGAAATGAGAGGAGCCGGTGATCGGGTCGCATTGATAAAGGTAGTAGGGCTTCACCCGGATCTTGAGGAGCTCATGCATGAGCTTCCTCATGACCTCGGCATCGTCGTTGATGCCCTTCAGCAGAACCGTCTGGCTGCCCATGACGATACCGTTGTCGGCGAGCCGGTCGGCGGCGAAGCGCACCTCCGGCGTCACGTCGTCCGGATGCGTATAGTGGATAGAGAGCCAAGCGCGGTGCTTGCGCAGGATCTTGGCGAGCTTGCCGGTGATCCGCTGCGGCAGCACCACGGGCACCTTGGAGCCGACGCGCACGAACTCGATATGCGGGATCTCGCGAAGCCGCGAGAGCAGCCAGTCGAGCCGGTCGTCGGATAGCGTCAGCGGGTCTCCGCCGGAAAGCAGCACATCGCGCACTTGCGGCGTCTTGCGCAGATAGGCGAGCGCGTTCTCCCACTGCTTGTAGCTGAAGCTGTACTCGCCGCCGCCCTCGCCGACCATGCGGCTGCGCGTGCAGTAGCGGCAATAGGTCGAGCAGAAGCCGGTGGTGAGGAACAGCACGCGGTCGGGGTAGCGATGGACCAGCCCCTCGACCTCGGTGTCGTGGTCCTCGCCGAGCGGATCGTCGGCCTCGCCTGGCGTCTTAAGGTATTCGGTGCCGACCGGGATATGCGTCCGGCGCAGCGGCTGCTGCGGGTTGTCGCGGTCGAAGAGGCTCAAGTAATAGGGCGTGACGCCGACGGGCAGCGAGCCGCTGTGGCGTTCGATCGCCGCGCGCTCGTCATCCGAGAGATTGAGGATGCGCGAGAGCCCGTCGAGCGAACGGATGCGGTTGCGCACCTGCCACTGCCAGTCATTCCACTCGGCGAGAGTCGCCTGCGGGAAGAACTGCCGGCGGAAGGCATTGGTGCGTTCGCTGATCGGAAATTTGGGAGGGGAGGCGCGCTTCTTTTTTCCGCTCGACATCAGTCGACGGGTGAGGGCCTCGATGGCCGCGGCGTTGCTGGAGTCGCAGCCGCGCGTGTGGATGGTACTCGGAGGCTTTTCGGCGTCGTTCGGCATGGGGGATTAGAGCTCCGGAAGGAAGTGGTCAGTCAGCGTCCGAAAGCGGCATCACGCTCAAGCCGACTCGTCCCACCCTGTTGGAGCCACCCCGACTCCTGACCTGACCTTCCGAAAATCCCATCACCGGATCGAACTTCGCTTGGACAGGGCGGACAAGAACTTGGGCACCGATTGCGGACCCGCCCCCTACATACTGGGGGTGATTTCTGTTGTAAAGACTTTCTGACTCGGATTCTCCTATAGAACGCATGTAAATACTGATGAACGCCCAGTGCTCCCATGGGCGCACTTGCTCTCGTCTTCGACTGTTGAAGCAAATCGGCTACGCGGCTCCAATGAAGGGGCAAAGTATCACTGTAATATCGGCCGGCGCTGTCGAGCCTCGCTCGGTCGATCAATGCTTAGATTCGACACTGCAAGTTGCGGCCGCGGCGTCGAGTCATGACGAGCATGGTTCAATGAGTCTTCCAAGTTCCGGGGAGTCCTTGCCGTCGCGACTTCGCTTTGGCGCGCGCCTATAGTGACGATCCCTCCGCCGTTCACTCCATCCGACACGAGGCCCCATGGTCGACCGCATCGAGCATTGGCAGATCACCAAGCCCGTCACCCGCTCGCGCTCAGGCCTCGTCGCCTCGCAGAGCCGCATCGCTGCCGAAGCGGGCGCCGAGGTCCTGGCCGAGGGCGGCAACGCGATCGACGCGGCCGTCGCGACCGGCTTTGCGCTGACCGTGGCCGAACCGTGGATGAGCGGCATCGGCGGCATCGGCTCGATGATGGTGCACATCGCGAGCGAGAAGAAGACCTACGCCGTCGACTACGGCCCCATCGCCGGCCGCGGCATCGACCCGAAGCGCTACCCCCTGACCGGCGGGCCCGGCCCGGCTGATCTGTTCGGCTGGCCCGGCGTCGTCGACGACCGGAACGTCAGCGGCTACGAGTCCATCGCGGTGCCGGGTTCGGTCGCCGGCTTCGGTCTCGTGCACTCCCGCTTCGGCAGGCTTCCCTGGCGCAAGATCGTGGCGCCTGCGATTCGTCTCGCCAAGAAGGGGCTTCGCGTCGACTGGTGGACCACGCTGCAGATCGCGGCCGAAGCGGCCGATCTCCGCAAGGACCCGATCGCGCGCAGGACCTACATGCCGGGCGACCTGCCGCCGGTGACCACGACCTCGGTAACTCCCCCCTATCTGGACCTGGGTCCGCTCGGCCAGACCCTGGAGCGGATCGCGAAGGCCGGCTGGGAGGACTACTACAAGGGCGACATAGCCCAGGCGATCGCGGCCGACCTCAAGGCCGGCGGCTCGGCGATCCGGCTGGAAGACCTCAACACCTATGCCGCGCGCCTGGTCGAGCCGACCACAGTCGAGCGCAACGGCGTCGCGCTCCACACCATGTCCGGCCTCTTCGCCGGCCCGACCTTCAAGGCCGCCTTCAACAACATCCCGGCGAAGCTCGGCACCAAGCTCGGGCCGAAGGCGTTCGGCGCCTATGCGGCGGCTCTATCCAAGGCCTATGCCGACCGGCTTCAGAAGATGGGCCAGGAGGATGTGAAGGGCAAAGGCTCGACCACCCATCTCGCCACCGTCGACGCCGACGGCAACATGGTTTCGCTGACCAACACGATGCTGTCGCGCTTCGGCTCTCGCGCCGTGCTGCCGACCACGGGCATCCTCATGAACAATGGCATGATGTGGTTCGACCCGACCCCTGGCCGCCCGAACTCGATCGGCGCGGGCAAGCGGCCGCTCACCAACATGTGCCCGGTGATCGCGACCAAGAACGGCAAGGGCTGGTTCGCCATCGGCGGCTCCGGCGGACGCAAGATCCTGCCGGCCATTCTGCAGATCTGCTCCTTCCTCGGTGACTTCGGCCTGAGCCTCGAAGAGGCCTTCCATCAGCCGCGCATCGACGTTTCGGCCCCCGACAAGGCGACCGCCGACTGGCGCCTCGATGCCAAGACGCTCGCCGCTGTCGCGAAGGTCGTGCCCACCACCGAGGTCGAGGCACCGGCCTATCCCGGCAACTTCGCCAACCCGATCGCGGTGCTGCGCAACGGCAAGACGAACGAGGGCATGACCAACGTGACCCTGCCGAGCGCCTCCGTCGCTGTGGGATGACGGTCGAGGTCCAGGTCTGGCCGACGCCGGCGGCGTTCGTCGCCAACCTCGGCGCCGTCGACGAGGTCCGGGGCTGCATCGTCCATGGCATGGCGCATACCTGGCTCGCACGCCCGGACGCCTTTCGTCCAGGCACGCCGCTGCTCACCGCAACGATCGCAGGCGAGGTCGCCGCGGCGGCGCTGCAGGCGAGCGCGGGCAAGATCGTGTTCAGCCTCGGCCCGACCGAGGCGATCCTGGCGCTCGCCGAATGGTGGGAGAAGCAGGGCCGCCGGCCGAAGGCGGTCGTCGTGCCGGAGTCGGCGCGCGCCGAACTCGTCAAGCTCTGGCGGGCCTATCCGACGCTCGAGAACACGCTTTATGCGCTTAGATCGCCGCCTGCGCCCACGACCATCCCTGGCGAACTGCGGCGTGCCCGGAACGAGGAAGCCGGCTGGCTTATCGAGTGGATCACCGCTTTCAACAGCGATGCAAAGCTGCCGGACTCGACCAAGCCCAAGATGCTGGTCGAGAGCAAGCTCGCCGCCGGCCATCTGTTCGTCTGGGAGGACGTCGTGCCGCGTGCGATCGCCGCGCTCGCCGGGCCGACGCCGCGCTCGGTGCGCATCAACACGGTCTACACGCCGGACGCCTTTCGCGGGCACGGCTACGCCTCGGCCGCCGTCGCCTCGCTGGCGCGCCAGGAGCTGGAAGGCGGGCGCACGGCCGTGCAGCTCTTCGCCGACCGCGGCTTGGCGCATACCAATCGTATGTACAGGAAGATCGGGTTCGAGCCGGTCGCCGATTTCGCCGATCTGGAACTGAGCTCGGCGTCGCTGCCCTCCGCGCGAGCCTGAGCTCGCGCGGAGGCAGGACTTAGACGTCAGATCGCGGCGACGCCGCCGATCTCGACGAGATGCTGCGGGGTCGCGAGGCGCGATTCCACGGTTGCGCGCGCCGGCGGCGAATCCTTGTGATTCCACTGGTCGTAGACCGAGTTCATGTCGGCGAAGAAGCGCATGTCGCTGAGCCAGATCTGCACGGTCAGCAGCTTCTTCTTGTCGGTGCCGGCCTCGGCCAGGATCGCGTCGATCTTGTCGAGGATCTGCTTGGTCTGGCCCTTGACGTCCTGTGTCAGGTCGTCGGCGGTCTGGCCGGCGAGCCAGCACAGTCCGTGATGAATCGAGGCGCCGGAAAGCCTGGGGCCGGGTCGAACACGCTTGATCGCCATCTTGTCCTCCGATGGGTACGGGAAACGGGAGAGGCCGGAGTATGTCGGAGGCGGCCTGATGAGGCCAGCCTGCTTGACCGGCCGGCGAAATGGCCGATAGCGTCGGCCGCGTGCAACCGCTCGCCGGCCTCAAGATCCTCGATTTCTCGACGCTGCTGCCGGGGCCGCTGGCAACGCTGATCCTTGCCGAGGCCGGCGCCGAGGTGCTCAAGATCGAGCGCCCCGGATCGGGCGACGACATGCGGAGCTTCCCGCCCTTCGTCGAGGGCGAGAGCGCCCTCTTCGCGCTTCTGAACCGGGGCAAGAAAAGCCTCGCCCTCGATCTCAAGAGCACCGATGTCTGGACGACGCTGGAGCCTCTCATCCGCGATGCGGACGTGCTGGTCGAGCAGTTCCGCCCCGGCGTGATGGAGCGGCTTGGCCTCGACTATGCGCGCTCGAGCGCGATCAATCCGCGCCTCATCTACTGCTCGATCACGGGATACGGCCAGACCGGACCAAAGGCGAACGTGGTCGGCCATGACCTCACTTATCTCGCCGAGGCCGGCGTGCTCTCCCAGGCGAGACTGGGCGCGGTGCCGCCGGTGCTCGCCGCCGACATCGCCGGCGGCGCCTATCCCGCCGTGATGAACATCCTGCTCGCACTCCGCCAGCGCGACGCGACAGGCAAAGGCGCCTATCTCGACATCGCGATGGCCGAGCAGTCGCTGACCTTCGCCGTCGGCGGTCTGGCGGAGCTGTTTGCGACGGGGAAGGCGCCCGGTCCCGCCGATTGGCTGCTCACCGGCGGCTCGCCGCGCTATCAGGTCTATCCGACCTCCGACGGCCAGTGGCTCGCGGCGGCGCCGCTCGAGCAAAAGTTCTGGCAGCGCTTCTGCGAGCTGATCGAGCTGCCGGCAGAGTTCCGCGACGATCGTCGCGACAGGCACGCGACGCGTGATGCCGTCGCGAAACGCATCGCGGCGAAGCCGGCATCGCATTGGCGCAGCCTCTTCGACGGCGAGGACGTCTCCTGCGCCATCGTTGCGACGCTTGAAGAGGCGGCCCTAGATCCGCAGATCACCGCGCGCAGCGTGCTTTCACACCGCCTCGCCGTCGCAGGACGAGAGATGCCAGCGTTTCCTATACCCGTGGCGCCGACGTTCCGGCAGGCGCCCAGCGTCGGCAAGGCACCGAAGCTTGGCGAGAGGACTTAAGGAAACAGCAGCGCCAGTCCCTGCTCGGACTGAAACATCGCAGCATTATCGTGACCGATGCCGGGAACCGTCGCCAGGGTATGGCGGGCGGCGACGCACTCGCCGAACAGCCAGCGCTCATAGGCATGGAAGGCCTTGCCGCGGTCGAAGCGGTTCGGTCCCTGGGCCGCGGCACAGCAGGTACGGTCGAGCTGCGGATGCTGCGGATCGTTGTCGACCTCACCGAGCAGGAAGGCCACTCGCCTCTTCGCGTAACGCGCGCCCAACCGTGCGCGATCGACGCCGAAATGCACCGGCAGCTTGCCGAGTCCATACTTGTAGTCGTCGTAGTCGGGGCAGGCGCTCGCGTCGGGAATGGCAAATCCGCCGCCCGCCGTCCGCTCCGGCGTGAGATAGAGATAGGCCGAAGGATTGGCGACGACATGGGTCAGCGCGATGCCCTTCTCGGCCAAGCGCTCGTCGGCACCGCCGAGCACGGCATAGCGATGCCCGATCTGGCCGCCGGCGGAGTGGCCGGCGACGACGACCGAGCGGAGCTTCGGGTAGCGCTTTCGATCCGCGAGATGGTCGAGCGCAGCAAAGGACGACATCGGTGGATCCGACTCGCTCAGTGCCCCCTCCTTCCAGCCATCGAGACTCCAGAAGGCAAGGCGCGAACCGGCCAGCCCGTGCTTTTCGAGATCAACCTTGGCGAGGAACTGGGGAGCGATCACAAGGCCGCGCGCACCGGCCTTGCGCCGCGCCTCCATCATTCCGGGAAAGTAGATGTCGGCGTTGCGGAGCGTACCGTGGATGACCACCACGGCATGGTCGATGTCCGGTCCAGGCTCGAAGAGCGGGGCACTGGCATAGAGCGGGAACTCGGCGCCGCCGAGGTCGATCCTCTGGTCGGCAATAGCCGCGACCGGGTCCTTCTGCGAGACCTTGCCGACCTCGGGCGACGTCAACATGGCGCCTTCCCCCTTGCCTCTTCCTTATAACCCCACCGCCACCTATATTTACGGGGTCGGGAAACCGACTATGGCGATAAACGGTGCGTAGAATAAGCGTTACGGACCCGGGGGCAGTGCCCGGCGCCTCCACCAGTTTCCCCGGCTCCTCGGAGCCGGGTCCAAGGGGGCGATCCAGGATCGACGTGCGTGGTAAAAGCGCATTTTTTGCCCGGCATGGTTCCGCCGTTATCGGGCCACTTATAGGTGCCAACGACAACCGTATGGCCCTCGCTGCCTAACACTAGGTAAGCGCGGTCCGGGGGGCACCGGGCAACAGAAGCCCCCCACTTCGCGTCGTCGTCTTCGCCTGTAACCGGGACCCATGGCCAAGGATCTGCTGCGCTACGACAAGATGATCGAGTCCGCCATGCGCGGCGTCGTGCGGCAGGCGATCTCGGAGGCGGCCCGGCACGGGCTGCCGGGCGCTCATCATTTCTATATCTCCTTCCGCACCGATCATCCCGGAACGGTGGTGCCGGACTACCTCAAGTCCCGCTACCCGCAGGAGATGACGATCGTGCTCCAGTATCAGTTCTGGGGTCTCGACGTCGAAGAGGAGTCCTTCTCGGTCACGCTCAGCTTCAACAACGTGCATGAGCGCCTTACCGTCCCGTTCCAGGCGGTGACCGTCTTCGCCGATCCCACGGCCAAGTTCACCCTGCCCTTCCAGGCGGTGCCGGCGCCGGCCGCAGCTGGCCAGCCGGCCGCCGAAGCCAAGCCCGAAGCGACCGATCCGCCGGCTGCCGAGGAGTCGCCGGCCGAGGGCGCCAAGGTGGTCACGCTCGACGCCTTCCGCAAAAAATAGCCGTCCTTCGTTTCGAGGAGTTTCCTGATGCCCGGTCCGGACACCATCGCCGCGGACGCGGCCTACTCGCCGATGTTCCCCCTCGCCAAGGGCGACATCGCCTGGCGCAAGATCTCAGATGCTGGTGCCACCAAGGTTCCGTTCGGCGACGGCTATCTGCTCAAGGTCGATCCCAAGGCGATCGAGGATCTGACGCGCGAAGCCTTCCGCGACATCGCGCACTACCTAAGGCCGGCGCATCTCAAGCAGCTCGCCTCGATCCTCGACGACCCGGAGGCCTCGGCGAACGACAAGTTCGTCGCGCTCGACCTCCTGAAGAACGCCAACATCTCGGCCGGCGGCGTGCTGCCGATGTGCCAGGACACCGGCACCGCGATCGTCATGGCGAAGAAGGGCGAGCGCGTCTTCACCGGCACCGACGACGAGGCGGCGATCTCGCGCGGCGTCAAGCGGACCTACACCGAGACCAATCTGCGCTATAGCCAGATGGCGCCGCTCGATATGTACAAAGAGGTCAACACCGGCGACAACCTGCCGGCCCAGATCGACATCTATTCGACGCCCGGCGACGAGTATCACTTCCTCTTCATCGCCAAGGGCGGCGGCAGCGCCAACAAGTCGTTCCTCTATCAGGAGACCAAGGCGGTCCTGAATCCTGAGTCGCTGATGAAGTTCATCGACGCCAAGATGCGCACCCTCGGGACAGCCGCCTGCCCGCCCTATCACCTGGCGATCGCGATCGGCGGTACCTCGGCCGAGCTGACCTTGAAGACCGTCAAGCTCGCCTCGGTCAAATACCTCGACAACCTGCCGACCAAGGGCGACAAGACGGGACATGCCTTCCGCGACGTCGAGACCGAGCAGAAGGTGCTTGAGCTCTCGCGCAAGATGGGCATCGGCGCGCAGTTCGGCGGCAAGTATTTCTGCCACGACGTGCGCGTGATCCGCCTGCCGCGCCACGGCGCCTCCTGCCCGATCGGCATCGGCGTCTCCTGCGCCGCGGACCGCCAGGTGCTCGGGAAAATCACCAAGGACGGCGTCTTCATCGAGGAGCTCGAGCACAATCCGGCGCAGTACCTGCCGGAGGTCACCGGCGATCTGCTGGGCGGCGACGTGGTCAAGATCGACCTCAACAAGCCAATGAGCGAGATCCGCCAGATCCTCTCCAAGCTGCCGATCAAGACCCGCGTGTCGCTGACCGGCCCGATGGTGGTGGCGCGCGACATCGCCCATGCGAAGCTCAAGGAGCGGATCGATGCCGGCCAGGGCCTGCCGCAATACATCAAGGATCGCATGATCTACTACGCCGGTCCGGCGAAGACGCCCGAGGGCTACGCCACCGGCTCCTTCGGGCCGACCACCGCCGGCCGCATGGACTCCTATGTCGAACTGCTGATGGCCAATGGCGGCGGCTACGTCTCGCTGGCCAAGGGCAACCGTTCGAAGCAGGTGACTGACGCCTGCAAGAAGCACGGCGGCTTCTATCTCGCCTCGATCGGCGGACCCGGCGCGCGTCTGGCGCAGGACTGCATCAAGAAGGTCGAGGTGCTCGAGTATCCCGAGCTCGGCATGGAGGCGATCTGGAAGATCGAGGTCGTCGACTTCCCCGCCTTTGTCGTCGTCGACGACAAGGGCAACGACTTCTTCGCCCAGTATCAGCATTAGAGCCTGAATGGCCGCCGGCTTCGCCGTCTTCGTCGAGGAGCTGCTCCAGCCCTTCGGCCGGGTGACGAGCCGGCGCATGTTCGGCGGCCACGGCTTCTATCTGGACGGCAGCTTCGTCGCCATCGTCTGGAAGGACGCGCTCTATCTGAAGGCTTCAGGCGACGGAATGGCCACCTGCGAGGCCGCGGGCCTCAGGCGTTTCCGGCCTTCCTCGAAGACGCCGAGCTACAGCCTCGGCTTCTACGCGCCGCCCGACAACGCGCTCGAGGACCCGGACGCGCTCCGGCCCTGGGTCGAGATCGCCCGGTCTGCCGCGACGGCACCGAAGCCGAAGAAAGCCCGCCGCAAGACCGCCTGAAATTTGGGCACCGTTTCGCACGGCCGGCGCGGCGCCTTGTCATGCCGACCGACGCCCCCCTATCCTCCCCCGCAGCGCTCAGAAGAAGCGTCGTGAAACCTGGATCGGGCCGGCACGCCGCCGCGCACGACCGCCAACGGAGGAAGACCCCCATGATGCGTCGGCATATCCTTTCGCTTGCCGCCGGTGCGGCGCTGATGTTCGGCCTCGCTCCAGCCGCCGAGGCCGCGTGGCCGGAACGACCGGTCACGATCATCGTCCCGGCCGCCGCCGGCGGCGGTACCGATGCGACCGGCCGCCTGCTGGCCAAGCAGCTGCAGGATATCTTCAAGCAACCTTTCAACGTCGTGAACCAGGGCCAGGCCGGCGGCGTCGTCGGCCACACCAACATCGCCACCGCACGCCCCGACGGCTACACGATCGGCGTCATTTATCCCTATGCCCAGTACAAGCTGCTCGGACAGGCCGACATCACCCGCGACATGTTCCAGCCGGTCGCCCAGTTCAACTTCGACCCGGCCGGCTTCCACGCGCCGGCCAATACGCCGCACAAGACGCTGAAAGAGGCGCTGGCGGCGATCAAGGCCAATCCGTCGAAATTCAAAATCGGCTGCGGCGGCCCCTGCGGCGGCAGCTGGGACATCCCGGTCTCCGGCCTCTTCATCGACCAGGGCATCGATACCAAGCAGATCACCTTCATTCCCAGCAACGGCGCGGCAGTGAGCCTGCAAGAGCTTGCGGCCGGTGGTCTCGACTTCGTCACCGCCTCGGCGCCGGAAGCCAAGGCGCTGATCGAGGCCGGGAAGGTGCATCCGCTCGTGGTCATGAGCGACGACCGCATCCCGGCCTTCCCCAATATCGCGCCGGTCAAGGAACAGATCGGCAAGACCTTCGAGGGCGGCGCCTGGCGCGGCGTCGCCGGCCCGAAAGGCCTGCCGCAGGACATCGTCCAGTCGCTGGAGAAGGCGCTGAAGCAGATCTACGACTCGGCCGAGTTCCGCGACGCGATGACCGCCCGCGGCTTCGGCATGCGCTGGCGGACCTCGGGTGAGTTCACCGCCTTCCTCAAGGAGCATGAGGAATTCACCGCGCGGATCATGACCGCGCTGAACATGGTGAAGAAGTAGCGGAAGAAGCAAGGCTCGCCCGGCCGTCGCCGGGCGAGCCTCTCCTGCCTCCATGAAGTTCAACGATGCCATCGTCGGCCTCGTCGTCGCTCTGCTGGGCGCCGCCGTGATTGCCCAGGCCGGATACTTCCCCAAGGCCAGGCACATTCCTTATGGGCCCGGCTTCTTGCCGACGATTCTCGGCGTCGGCCTCGCGATCTGCGGAGTACTGCTGATCGTGCGCGGCATTTCCGAGCGGCGGACACAGCCGCTGCTCAAGCTCGGCGAATGGTCGCGCTCGCCTCGCCACGTCTTCGGCTTCGCCCTGGTCCTCGTCTGCCTGGCGTTCTACGCGCTGTTCGCCGATGACATCGGCCACTTCGCCTGCTCAGTCCTGATCCTGCTCGTGCTGATCGGTCACCTGACCGGCCGCTGGCTGCGGGCGCTGTGGATCTCGATCCTCGCCAGCATTGCCATCCAGTTCTTCTTCGTCGACCTGCTGCTGGTGCCGCTCCCCTGGGGCGTGCTCGAGCCCTATTCGGGGTGGTTCGTATGGAGGTGATGCTCCAGGCGCTCGCGCTGCTGCTCGAGCCCTACACGTTGATGGTGATCTTGCTCGCCTCGTTCTTCGGGCTCTTCGTCGGCTCCATGCCCGGGCTGACAGCGACGATGGCAACGGCCCTGCTGGTGCCGGTCACTTTCTTCATGGCGCCCGTGCCGGCCATCGCCGCGGTCGTCGCCGCCTCGGCGATGGCAATCTTCGCCGGCGACATTCCCGGCGCCCTCTTGCGCATCCCCGGAACGCCGGCCTCGGCCGCCTATACCGACGAGGCCTACGCGATGACGCGTAAGGGGGAGGGCGAGATGGCGCTCGGCGCCGGCGTCACCTGCTCCGTCTTCGGCGGTCTGTTCGGTGCCGCCGCGCTGATGTTCTTCGCCCCGCCACTGGCCGAGCTGGCGCTGAAATTCTCGAGCTTCGAGTATTTCTGGCTCTCCTGCCTGGGCCTCGCCTGCGCGATCCTGGTAGCTCCCGGCTCGGCGGTGAAAAGCACGATCTCCCTGCTGTTCGGTCTGCTGATCGCATGCGTCGGCATCGACTCGATGACCGGCTATACGCGCTTCACCTTCGGCTATGTCCAGCTGACGGGCGGCCTCAGCCTGATCCCGGTTCTGGTCGGCATGTACGCTGTCGCCGAGATCATCCGCTACGCCATCACCATCGACGCGCCGATCACCATCGCGCAGAAAAAGATCGGCAACATCTTCGCCGGCCAGATTCCGATGATGTGGAAGTACAAGGTCGGAATCATGCGCGGCAACGTCGTCGGCACGCTGATCGGCGCGCTGCCCGGGGCTGGGGCCGACATTGCCGCCTGGGTGTCCTACGCGATGTCGAAGAAATTCTCGAAGGAGCCGGAGAAGTTCGGCACCGGCCACGTCGAGGGCATCGCCGAAGCCGGCGCCGCCAACAATTCCGCGCTCGGCGGCGCCTACGTACCGGCAACCGTCTTCGGCATCCCAGGCGACTCGATCACCGCGATCGTGATCGGCGTGCTCTACATGAAGGGCATGAATCCTGGCCCGACGATCTTCATCCGCAACCCGGAGCTGATATACGCGGTGTTCCTGTCGTTCATCCTCGCCAACCTGATGATGCTCCCGCTCGGCTGGATCGCGATCAAGTCCGCCAAGCAGGTGCTGTCGGTGCCACGCTCGATCCTGATGCCGATCATCCTGATGTTCTGCCTGGTTGGGTCCTTCGCCATCGACAACACGGTCTTCGCCGTCACGGTCATGCTGATCTTCGGCGTGATCGGCTTCCTGATGGAGGAGAACGGCATCCCGATCGCGCCGGCCGTGCTCGGCCTCGTGCTCGGTCCACTGATCGAGAACAACTTCATCACCTCGATGATGAAGGCGGAGGGCAATTTCCTGCCCTTCTTCGAGCGCCCGATCGCTGGCGTGCTCGGCGTCGTCACGATCCTGGTATGGCTTGCGCCGCTCGCAGTCTGGCTCTGGCGCCGGAGCCAAGGGCACAGGGCCGCGGTCCGCGCTTAAGCGACGAAGGCGTCGTAGGGACCGCCGGCCCAGATCGGGCGTTTGCCGAAGATCAGCGCCACCCGCATCGCGCGGGTGGTCGCCTCTTCCATCGTGACCTCGACGAAGCCGGCATTGGGCAGCGCTCGCAGCAGCATCTCGCAGCGGCGCCGCGCCCGCGGCTCCATCGTCATGCGCATGGCGATGAGGAAGCGCCCGCCGGGCTTGAGGATGCGCAGGACCGATTTCAGGTCGAGCCGGAGATGCGGCCAGAACTGGACCGAGTTCACCGCGAGCACGGCATCGAAGCTGCCCTCGCGGAATGGCATCTCGGAGACCGAGCATTCGCGGATATCGACCTTGCCCTCGCGGATCGCGGCGCGGTTCAGGGCCTTCGCAGCCTCCACCATGTCGGGGGCGTGATCGATGGCGACGATCCGCCGGGCCAGCCCGCCGCGGACCAGCCGCACGATCGCGTCGCCTGGGCCGCAGCCGATCTCGAGTACGGTCTCGCCAAACGCCATCTCCAGCGCCTCGACTGCGCGATGGTTCATCGGCCCGTTGACGCGCAGCCAGATCCAGCCGAACGCGCGCCCGATACGCCCGCGCGGCTGCGCCGCCTGACCGAGCTTCGGCCGGGCAAGTGCCTCGTCTTCCTTCTCTTCCTGGAGCAGCATGCGGGCCCTTAGTTCGCGCTCGGCGCTGCAGTCCGTCAAGCGGCCGGCTCAGTCGCCGTTGGCGGTCGCCGTCCGGATCTCGCCGAATGCCTGGCGGCTAACTTGATAGGCGCTGTTGAGGGCAAGCAAGCCCATGCCGGCGGCTACGAGCGCGTCCGGCCAGCCATGGCCGGTGCCGAGCACGCCGGCGGCAGCGGCGAGCACGGCGAGATTGCCGATCGCATCGTTGCGCGTACAGAGCCAGACCGACTGGCGGTTGGAGTCGCCCTCGCGGAAGCGATAGAGCAGCACCGCGACGCCGAGATTAGCGAGGAGCGCCAGCGCGCCGACGATACCCATGGTCGGGGCCTCCGGCACCGTGCCAGAGAGCGCATGGACCGCGGTCGAGCCCAGCACCCAGATGCCGAACCCGGCCATGCTCGCCGCCTTCAGCAGCGATGCCTTGGCGCGCAACGCCAGGGCGGCGCCGAGCACCCAGAGGCTGACGGCGTAGTTGGCACCGTCGCCGAGAAAATCGATCGAGTCCGCGAGCAGTGCGTCCGACTGTGCGGCGCGGCTCGACAGGATCTCGATTCCGAACATGACGAAGTTGACGACGAGCGCCACGATCAGGACACGCCGATAGACCGGATCGTCTCCCGCCTCGTGGTCGTGGTCATGATGGTCGTGGCCGCAGCAATGGGCAGACATCTCAGTGCTCCGCATGGGTTTCGCGGACATGGGCGGCCATGTCCGCGATGACGGTGCGCACATGCTCGTCGGCAAGTGCGTAGAAGACCTGCTTTCCCTGCCGCTCGGCCCTGACCAGGCGGGCAGCGCGCAGGAGACGCAGGTGGTGGCTGACGAGCGATGGGCTTTGGCGCAGACCCTCGGCAACGGCGCCGACGGGGCGCGCATTCACGGCAACCGCGAGCAGGATGGCGAGCCGCGTCGGATCGCCCAGCAGCCGGAAGGTCCCGGCCAGCTCCTGCATCTGGTCCAAGGTCAGGGGGTTCATGTTATATTATATACTTCTGAACATATGAACATGTATTTGTATATTATATCCTGAGAGCGTCCGCAAGCGGCCTGTCTTGACCTCGCGGGGTTACCACTCAAGATCGATGGAAAGAGCTGACCGGAGAGACCCATGGCCCTGGCGAAAGCGAGATAACGTACAGAATCTTTCGCACTTTCGGGAATGGTGGCTTCTTCTAGAGTGAAGGAGCAAACGATGAGCAGTGAGACTGCGATGGGCCAGGTGATCCAGATCG
>Ga0194132_10003564_pt1 | contig 27572 bp, 25 predicted proteins | sample TA2KigOf80mmetaG_FD_148612 | JGI IMG/M metagenome (GOLD analysis project Ga0194132, IMG submission 148612) | Freshwater microbial communities from Lake Tanganyika, Tanzania - TA2015054 Kigoma Offshore 80m | ecosystem: Environmental > Aquatic > Freshwater > Lake | place: Tanzania: Lake... | reverse complement strand
TCTTGACGCCTTCCGTCGACAGCCAGTCTTCCAGCGCCTTCAGCCCGCTCTTGCCGTACACCGGAATCCCTTCCTTCCACGTCGCACGGCCGCACAGCACGCCGGAGAAATCCGTCCCCGCATCGGCGGCCATCCGCAACGATTCAGTGAATTGATCGTTGCTGACGCCGGCGCTCAGGTAAATGAACGGCTTGGTCGCCACCGCCGCCGCCTTCCGGAACAGGTCCAGCGCCTCCTCGCGGCTCTGCGCCTTCTGCCCCTTGTACACCGAACTGCCCTCCACGTAGTTCGCGTTGATCGGCACTTCTACCTTAAGCACGTCCACTTTGTAGTGCGGCTTCGAATACTCCTCCATGCTCCCGATCACCACTTCCGGTTTGATCTTGGCGAATTCCAGTCCCCTCTCGTCCCGGCCCTCCGGATCGTACCCGACAAACTCCAGAAAGAAAGGAATCTGGTAGGAATCGCATTCCGCTCCGATCCGCTCAATAAACGCATGCTTGATCTCGTTTACCTTCGGATCGTCAAACGGCGTGTAGTAGATCAGAATCTTCACCGCGTTGGCGCCCCAATCCGCGATTCGCTTCACCGACACGTCCGGCAGCAGATCCGGCAATCGGCCCGGCTGCGTGTTGTCGTAGCCGCTCTTTTCATACGCCAGCAACAAGCCCGCATTCGACGCTCGTGCCTTGCTCGCCGGCAATCCATACTCCGGATCCAGCAGGATCGCGCTCGCGTGCGGCGTAAGAATCCGCGTCACCGCCGTCTTGAATTCCGACATCATCTCGTCGGTGACGGCCTTCTTATCGATGCCCTTGGCCGCCGCAATCGACTTTTGCAGGCTGCCGCGCTGGTCCATCGCCGCCGCGGCGATGATTCCGTTTTTCGTGGAAAGAGACTTCAGGTGTTTGATTTTTGATTCTGATAATGACATGGGGTTCTCTGCAATTATAACAGCCACGCGCCGCGCGAAGTTACTTCACCGCCACCACGTGCCCGCGCGTCCGGTAATACAGCACCCCGCTTGACACCGCCGGCGTCGCCATCACCGTCTCCCCCATCTCATTCTTCGCCAGCTGCTCGAACACCGGCCCCGCACGGATCACGTATACCTCGCCCTCTTCGCTCGCGAAATACAACCGCCCCGCTGCCGCCACCGGCGATGCGCTGAACCCCGTTGTCCCCTGGTCGGCGTATGGGTGGAAGTCAGGGTCAATGAATACACTGTTGCCCACCTTGCGCGGAGCAAACTGCAAGGGCAGCGCAATCAGGTTCCCGAGCCCTCCCTTGGGCATCGTGTCCTGGTTGGGGAAAAAGCGGTCGTAGGAATCGAGACCGAGCTGATGCCTGCGTTCCATGGTTCGGGTCAGAAGCACGCATCCCAGTTTGCGCGCGGCGATCGCAGGCAGCGCACGATCAAAGAAGATCCAGATGTGTCGCCCTTCCCGGAACGGGAACGCTCCAAGGCGGCGGGCACACTCAACTCCTGGCAGGTATCAAGGAAAGCCTGGGAGTCATACTCCCAAGTCTTCTTGTCAAAGTCGGCAGCGAGAAACCAGCACGTTTCGTCGGGCAGGAGGGGGTAGACACCAACAGTTTCTTTGCCCAAGAGATGGTTCTCGATGACGGCGTCGGTCAGCGGGAGAAACTTTCGTGTCCTCTGGTCGACTTTCTTCCGCTCCTCCGGACGGCTTTTGTTGATCGCCTTCCAGTCCTTTACGGCTGCCGGCACATAGCCCGACCGGCCGTCGGCGTTCTCCCATCGCCGTGCGTACACATCGTCCCTCCCGCCAAACAGGCTTCGGAATAGCGCGACCCTCTTTCTGGCACGTTCCTCCTTGTCCATCGGTGGCGCCGCCTCGACGGTCTTGACTGGTGGCGGGCTCTCCGGCGCAAGCTGAGGAATCGGAATGCCGTGAACCGCCAGCAGGCGCCGCAACCGGGCATTCTCCGCTCGGAGACGGATGTTCTCCTCCTCTGGAGACTCGAATGGCAGCGATCCTGAACTGCTATCAGTCATACCGCGTTCACCGCTCCGTGCGTCCGGTCAGCACCTCGTTCAGATACTCCTGGACGCCCGCAAACACCACGGAGACATCGGCCGGGAGCCCGCATTCTTCGACCAGAGCCTGAAACGGGATCTGCCAATCCGCCGGCGGCGGAACCAAACCCGCCGGCAAATCGTGTGTTCCTCTTCTCTCGAAGGTCAGGCGCAAGGCGTCGAGAATCCTCTCTTTATCCATTCCACCTGATCCGATCAGGAGTGCCAGGTCCACCAGGTCCTTTACTCTGCTGTTCGCCGTGTTCCGCGGGAGCGTGTAGGCATGAATCTTTTCGGCGAACTGCTGTTCGCGAGCGATCATCCTGACTCTCGGCGCTTCGATTCCGGCGAATGCCAACCAGTCCTGGCAGACGATTGATTCAAACGGCTGCATGACCACGTCGCCAATGCCGGCGTCCAGATGGAATCGGGCAAAGATCCGTTCGTCCATCCGAGCTTCGACCGGATACCGTGCGCCACCGTAGGGCGCGGCGGTCAGATCCATGACAGGGGGCCGATCGCGTACTCTGCAGGCGTTCCTCAAGGGCCTTTCGGAATGCTCCCGCCGTCGAATATGTCCTGGGTGACGGCATTATGCAGCTCGCCGCAGCACTTCCTCAACGACTTTGCGGGCCGATGCGCTCATAGGCGCGTTCCGAATCTGTTGGCGAGTGATTAGGCCGCGGCCGACTGCCTGCCTGAGCGCCTGGCGGATGAAGCTCCGCTCGACCGTACCTGCCTCGATCAGGTCAAGAATCGTCCGCAAAGGACGAGTGAACTTGAAGCCCTGCGCGGTTTGGATGTCGCCCTCGGGTAGGTCGGAATAATGAAGCACGAGCATGCCGGGAATCTCACTGTTGCGCCGAAAGTCTGTCGGAACGGTCATGTGGAGCTTCGCCGGATTCAGATCCGACACGTCGTAGAGGCTGAGCGCTGTGAGATGGCTGTAGACACCTTCGACTTCCTCGTTCCGGTTCCGGGACCACAGTGACCAAAGGACGAGATCGGGGCGATCAGGCGTCGGAAACAGCGCGAGCCGGTAGATACCGCGGTGTTCGCGGATCCAGTTCCCGACCTGCACATGATAGGGGTGCGTGTTTTCGGCGAATCCCGCCGCCTTGGCCTGCTTCGTTGTGAAGAAGCCTTGCTGCTGCTCAGCCACCTCGAAGAGCCGCCGCGAGGCTTCACGATGCGATTGCGCCATAACACAATACTACAACTTTCTTGAGCCTATCGTCAAACTCCCGGAAGGCGTGGTGGGGAGCACGACCGCATATCCGCGGCAAGGCACCGGTTTCGGACCCGAGCCAGCAGTAACCCCTCTCGCCAAATCAACCACTTGAGAGGGCGTGATGCGGCGAGGTTATGGTTTAGGACCGGCAAAGACATGCCTTAATCCACAGATCCTTCCACACGATCGGCGAGGAATGACTCAACCCCGGTATCGGAGTCTTCCACGCCACACCCTTCACCGCGCCCGCCGCCGGATCCGCGTTCCAATGAACCGCCGGATCGCCCACGCCCAACCCGTTTGCGTCCGCGCCGCGGAACTCCGGCCAGTCGCTTGCCGCACGCGTCCCTGCCACCATCAACAGCCATGCGATTCGTGACATCCAGCCCCTCACTGCGCTTCCTTGGCCCGGCGCTGGCTCGGCCAACCCGGTTTCATCGACTGCCGCGCACGCCCTAGCGCCAGCGTGTCTTCCGGCACCTCGTCCGTAATCACCGATCCCGCCGCGATGTAGCTCCCTTCCCCGATCTCGACCGGAGCCACCAGTGTCGAATTCGACCCGATAAACGCGTTCCTTCCGATCCGCGTCTGATGCTTCGCCCTTCCGTCGTAATTGCACGTGATCGTCCCCGCTCCGACATTTACCCCCGCTCCAACGCTCGAATCCCCCAAGTACGCAAGGTGCATCGACTTCGCCCCTGCGCCCAGCCGCGTCTTCTTCAACTCCACGAAATTCCCGATATGCGCCCCGGCCTCCACGTGATTCTCCAGCCGCAGCCTCGCGAATGGACCAACTTGCGCCTCCCGCTCCAACGTCGAAGTCCCGATCAGCGTGTACGCTTCCACTTTCACCCCATCTTCCAGCAGCGAATCCCGGATGATCGACCCCGTCCCGATCCGGCAGTTCTCCCCGATCACCGTCCGCCCCAGGATCTGCGCCGACGGCTCGATCACCGTGTCCATCCCCACTTGAACATCGGCGTCCACCAGCACCGTTTCCGGCTTCTCGATCGTCACTCCCGCCAGCATCAGCTCGCGCGCTTTTCTCGTCCGCAGCACACGATCCGCATCCGCCAGTTCCACCCGCGTGTTGATCCCCAGCAGTTCCGTGCTATTCTCCACCACCATCGCCTCCACCCGGTGGCCGTGCCCGTTTAAGATCTCCACCAGGTCGGTCAGATACAGCTCCCCGGACGCCGGATTCGGCGTCAGCTCCACAATGTGTCTCCAAAGCAGATCCGCCCGGAAACAATAGATGCCGGAATTGATCTCCCCGATCTTCTTCTGCTCCGCCGTCGCAGCCTTCTCCTCCACGATCGCCGCCACGCGCGACCCCGATCCCCGCACGATACGCCCGTACCCAGTCGGCCGCTCCAACAGCGTCGTGATCAGCGTCGCCGCCGCCGGCGACTCCCGTTGCGTCTCCGCCAGCCGCGCCAGCGTTGCCGTACGCAGCAACGGGCAATCCCCGTACAGCGCCATCACGAGGCCGGGCTTCCCGGCCAGCGCATCGCGCGCCATCAGCAGCGCATGGCCCGTCCCCTTCTGCTCCGGCTGCTCCACAAATCCGATTCCGGAACCGCCAAGCGACGCCCTCACCTGTTCCTGTTGGTGACCCACAACCGCCACTACATCCTCCGCCGATGCCGCCACCGGCAGCGACGCCCTCACCACGTGCTCCAGCAGCGTCAGCCCCCCTGCCCGGTGCAGCACCTTTGCTTTTTTCGAGCGCATGCGCGTCCCCAGCCCCCCGGCCAGGATCACAACGCTGAGCGGAGCTTCCATCAGACTCATGATACCCGCCGCGCCGCCCGCCGCTCCCGGCCCTCACGCGCCAGTTCCACCATTACCTCCGCCGTCGCCTGCGGCGAATGCCTCACCTTCGACGCTCTCTCCAGCAAATTGTGCGCCCGCACACACAACCCCATCTCCTTCAGCACAGGCGTATCCACTTGCACCGGATAGACCCGCTCCGCCGCGTACCTCCTCCGCTGCGAGCCCGTGATCGGATGCGTGTTCACTACGATCGTGTCCACCAGCCCCGCCATCGTGTGCCGCTCCATCGCCCGAACATGATCCGACGCCGTGTAACTCATCGTCTCCCCGGGCTGCCACATCAGGTTCACAAAGTACGCCTTCCGCGCCGGAGACATCTTGATCGCTTGCGGGATCCCCGACACCAGCAGATTTGGAATCACGCTCGTGTATAGCGACCCCGGACCCAGGCTGATCAGATCTGCCCGCGCAATCGCCTCCAGCGTCTCCGCCAGCGGTTTGCATCTGCCCGGCCTCAGCGCGATCCTCTCAATCGGCGCCCGGCTCCGGCTTATCCTCGTTTCCCCGGACACCTTCGTCCCGTCCGCCAGCGTCGCCTCCAGGCTCACGTTCGCAGATGTCGACGGGAAAATGTGCCCGCGAATTGCCAGTACCTCCGAGCTCAGCGACACCGCCTTGGCGAAATCACCCGTCAAATGCGTCAACGCCGTCAGAAACAGATTCCCGAAGCTGTGCCCCTTCAGCCCCCGTCCCCCGGCGAACCGGTACTGGAACAACCGCGACAGCAGCGCTTCATCCTCGGACAGCGCCACCATGCAGTTGCGGATGTCACCCGGCGGCAGCACGTCCAGTTCCCGCCGCAGCCTCCCCGAACTCCCCCCGTCGTCGGTTACCGTCACCACCGCCGTGATTTCGATCTCCGGCTCTTTTGCCGCCGCTCCCCCCTGCGCCGTGTACTCCTTTAACCCTCGCAGCAGTGTGGAAAGCCCCGTTCCGCCCCCGATAACGACGATCCGAAGAGCGCGCTGCTTTGCCTCCCGGGCTCGTTTAGCCAGTGGTTCCCCTTTCCGGGTAAAGTATCGCTCTCAGCGCCGCATGCGACGCCAGCGACTGAAATTCCGCGTCATTGCGCGCCGCAACACGATTGGTGGGCGCCAGCTCAATCGCCTTCTGCAAGTGCCGCGCTGAGCCTTCCATGTTGCCCCGCAGCCCGTAACATAACGCCAGCGCGTAATGAAAATGATCCCCGGAACTGTCCGCTTGCACCGCCTTGCGCAAATGCTGCTCGGCCTGTTCCAGTTCTCCCCGGTTCATCAGCGTTACGCCGAAATTATAATGATCCTCTCCCGTCTTCAGAACTGGCCCCGAACCCGCCAGCCTCCTCTCGCATATCTTCAGATGCATCTGCGCCGCGTGCGAGATCTCCACCGCGGGACCCGCCAGCGCCTTCTCGAAATGCTCTTGCGCCTTCCCGAAATCCCGCTTGTGAAATAGCGCCATCGCCCTCTCGAAATTCTGAGCCTGCTCCTTCTGTTGGCTATCTTGTGCGGTTACGGGCTTCTTTGTCTCAATCGTCTTCGTTTCGGGTTTCAAGGGACTCTTCGCCGTCGCTTTTTCTTTCGCTTTCGACGCTTTCTGCTTCTTCACAGCTGCTTTCTTTGGAGCAGCCGCGGCTTTGCGCGTCGTCTTCTTCTTAGCGGACTTGGCCGCGTTTTTCATAGAGTTGCCGGTCTTCCTTACCGCGCCGTTGGTGTGGCATCGCAGGCCCGGTTTCGGCTCTTCTCATCCTAACACCGGATGAAGGAACAGCTCCGCCACCTCCGATCGCTTATTACCTTACATTCTAGTGATCGATCCGGCTTTGTCAAGATTGGCTCCGTTTGATGTATCATTCCCCGAGACAACCTGAAAGGAGCCCTTATGTACCGCCTCCTCTTTGCCCTGTTGCTGATCGCCGCAGCCGGCCTCCCCGCCGGCAAGAGAATTCTTATCCAATCCTCCAGCCGCCAGAACTGGGTCTCCAACGACGCCGCCCTGGCCCGCTACCGCGCCGCCGCCGGTACTCAGGCCGACATCGTCGTCACCCGCTCGCCTGAGGAGTTCGCCCGTGAAGTCCCCAACGCCGACGCCATCATCGGAGGCATCTCCAAGGAACTCTATCCGCAAGCCAAGAAACTTAAGTGGGTCCAGACTGTCAGCGCCGGCGTCGAAGCCTACTCCTTCTGGCCAGAGTTCGTCCAAAGCAACGTCCAACTCACCAACTGCAAGGTTGTCCAGGGCCCCACCATCGCCGACCACGCCTTCGCCATGCTCCTCGCCCTCACTCGCGGCCTCCATGAATACATCCCCAACCGCGAAAAACGCGAGTGGGGCTCACGCACCTCCGGTCCGGAAAACATGACGGAGCTGCCAGGCATGACCGCCCTCGTCATCGGAGCCGGCGGCATCGGCACCCAAATCGCCCAGCGCGCCCACGGCTTCGGCATGAAGATCATCGGCGTCGACCCGCAAGACATCCCCATCTCCAACTACTTCTCGGAAATCGTGCCCCCGGACCGCCTCGATGAAGTCCTCCCCAAAGCCGACGTCGTCTTCGTCGCCGCCCCTCTCACCCCAAAGAGCGAGCGCATGATCGCCTCCCGCCAGTTCGACCTCATGAAAAAGGGCTCCTACTTCATCGCCGTCTCCCGAGGCAAGCTCTACGACAAACAGGCCCTTGTCAAAGCCCTCGACTCCAAGAAGCTCGCCGGCGCCGGCCTCGACGTAACCGACCCCGAGCCGCTCCCCAAAGATGACTCCCTCTGGAACTTCCCCAACGTCGTCATCACACCCCACGTCGCCTCAGGCGCCGAAGCCTCCAACCAGCGCCGCATCTCCGTCATCGAGGACAACATCCGCCGCTTCGCCCGCGGCGAACCTCTCACCCATACCGTCGACAAAGCAAAAGGCTACTGATTCCCAGCCAGCTTCGACAAGGTTGACATCATGATGTTAGGATGACTACCATCATGATGTGCGGACCACGCTTTCCCTTGACGATGATGTCGCCAGTCTCCTGCGCAAGGAGATGCGGCGCTCCGGCAGCTCCCTGAAGGGAGCCGTGAATCACTTCCTCCGCCTTGGTCTCATGACCTCCGATCAACAGCGCAAAAAGCCGTTTGTCGTGACCCCGCAAGCACTGGGATTACCTCCAGGCCTCAGCTACGACAACGTTGCAGACTTATTGGAAGAGCTGGAAGAAGCTGGCCACCGGTGATCATCCTCGACGCCAACATCCTGTTATACGCATACGACACCGGCTCCGCACACCATGCACGCGCACGCGCATGGGTCGAAGAGGTTTTCTCCGCAGGCGAGCCTCTCGGGTTGCCTTGGAAGACGGTGGCGGCATTCCTGCGAGTTGTCACCAATCCCAAGCTCCGCGGCGACCGTTTCACCGTGGAAGCGGCGTCGGCTATTGTGGACCGATGGTTGGAGCAGCCTAACGTTCGCCTGCTGGCGCCCGGTGACCGCCACTGGTCCTTCCTTAGACCAGCCATGGTAGACGGCCAGGTGCATGGACCTCTGATTACCGATGCGCAACTGGCCGCTCTGACGATGGAATACGGCGGGGTGCTTCACACGACAGACCGTGACTTCGCTCGTTTCCCGGGTCTGCGTTGGATGAATCCGCTGCAAACCCAGGCGCGGCGATAAGTGGAACCGTCCTCCCGCTACACTAGAGTAGTTCATGCCCGAGGAGCAATAGTTGGTATGATCCCACTGAGCAAGACGATTCTGCGCGTGGCGCTGGGGTCGTTGGGGCTGCTGATGGTGCCGATAGTGGCATCGCAGGTAGTGGAGGGATGGAACTGGGAAGTGCGGGGTTTTGTGCTCACGTATGTGCTGTTCTTCGGGACCGGCATGGCGTATTCGCTGATCTCCCGGAAGATGGGCGCGTGGACATACAAGGCGGGGGTGGGGTTGGCGATGGTGGCGGGGTTCGTGCTGGGATGGGCCAGCATGGTGCATCTGTCGGAGACGGAAAATCGGCTCAACCTGCTGTACTTCGGCGTGCTGCTGGCGGGGGGCGTCGGGGCCTGGCTGGCGCGCCTGGAACCGCGCCGGTTGGCGCGGGTGTTGCTGGCGATGGCGGGGGCGCTGGCGGTTGTCGCGTTGTTGGCGATGCTGACCTGGGACGCGCCGGTGGGGGAGGAGCGGAATCAGGTGGGACTCCGCGGCGTGTGCGCGGCGTTGTTCGCAGTATCGGGTCTGCTGTTCCGGCGCGCGAGTTTGGCGGGAACGAAGTAGGACCGGGGCCGGCGAACCGGCGGCGGTATGCAGCCGCGCTCCAACTATTCAATTCAAACCCAATAGAATAGATGTTAAAAGACACGATCCTGATGGGGCACTCCCAAGGCGGGACGTTTCCCCTGGAAGCGGCATTGATCGATCCCGCCGGCATCCGTGGATTGGTGTTGGTGGAACCCGGAACCTGCCCCGCTTCCTACACGGACCAGCAACTGCGGGTGCTGGCAAAAATCCCGATTCTGGTCGTGTTCGGCGACCACCTGAAAGACGCGCCCACCGGAATCCGGCACATGGAGTACTGGCAGATTCCGTTTGATGCTTGCCAGGCCTTTATCAAACGCGTAAACGGCGCCGGGGGCAGCGCGGAAATGTTGTTCCCGCCGGATCGCGGCATTCGGGGTAACAGTCACATGATCATGCAGGACAAGAACAATCTTCAGATCGCCGATCTGATCCTCGATTGGATCAAAACGAAAACCTCAAGAAGAAACAGGTGAGAAATCGCCCATGAAGAAACGGCTGCTGGGAAAGCAAGGGTTGGAAGTGTCCGATCTGGGACCGGGGGCGATGCCCGATCTCCGCAAGTCCCAGTCACATGGAAGAATTGGTGAGGCGGCCGTATACGCAAAATGCTGGATGCACGGGATCGCAGCCTACTTCACCGGGGGACTGCGCAACAACTTCGCCGGCAGCGACTTGATCGTAGAGACCAAAGACCAACGCAGAAAGCTCTGGGTACAGGTCAAGACAGGCGCGCCGGTTCTCAAGGACCACGTCTATTTCACCCAGTGTGCAGGAGATGGCGACCTCACCACCGACAAATTCGATTCTGATTTTGTGGTCTTGGTCAATCTACAGCCGCAAGCGGCCCTGAAGCACGCACATCAAGGGGAGCTTGGGTTCGAGCACCTCTCCTTTTTCGTCGTGCCATCCGAGGAAGCCAATACGATTTATCGGCGGTGGTTGCGGCACTGGCATGCGAAGCCCAAACGCGATGGAGGGGTCAGAAAGCTCGCCAACATGGCGGTGCACGCTCCCGCGTCGGAGATGGCGCCGTACCAGGATGCCTGGCATCTGTTGAAGGCGCGGAGCCAAGGCTAGCGATCTTACCCGCGTGCCGGGCGGGTACAATGATGCCTTATGCGCAAGGCGGTGGCGGTTGCCGCGATAGTCGTCCTGCTCTTTCTGTTCTTCATCGCCAACCGCGGGGCTTACGAGGGCTACTTTTCCGGCGACGATCTGGATAATATCGGCTGGACGCATCAGGTTTCGTTTTCCGATTTCCTGGTTGCTCTGGTGAGTCCGCGCTATTATCCGCACCACTTCCGCCCGGTGGGGCACATGATGTATGGGCTGCTGGGGCGGGCAGTGGGGATTGAGTATCGCTGGTATGTGCGACTGATCCACGCGCTGCACCTGTTGACGGCGGGGTTGGTTGCGGTGTTGCTGCTGCGGATCGGGCTCAGCTGGTTTGCGGCAGGGGCGGGGGCGTTGTTCTTCTTGTTCCATATGGGCGTGTTCGAGGTGCTATGGAAGCCGATGTTTCTGTTTGACCTTCTCTGCGGGTTGTTCTGCCTGCTCAGCCTGCTTAGCTACACGTCGCGGCGGTATGTGTTGAGTTTCCTGCTGTTCTGGCTGGCCTACAAGTCCAAAGAACATGCGGTGATGCTGCCTGTGGTCTTCGCGCTGTACGAGTGTTGGATCGGGGAGCGGAACTGGAAGCGGCTGGCCCCGTTTTTCGCGGTGTCGGCGCTGTTCGGGCTACAAGCGGTAATGACGAGCCGCGACGCGTCGAATTACCAGTTGGATGCGCATCCGCTGACGCTGGCGCGGACCTTCATTTTCTATGCGGGCAAGCTGACGGTTGAAGCTTGGCTGGCGGTGTTTCTGATCCCTTTGGCATTGCGGGTGAAGGACCGGCGGATGTGGCTGGCGCTTTCCGGGGCGCTGCTGATGATTCTGCCGGTGCTGGCGCTGCCGTCGCGGATGTACGGGGCGTACTTGTATGCTTCGATGCCGCTGGCGGCGCTGGCAGTGGGGACGGCAGCGCAGCGGCTGGACAAGCGGATGGTAGCGGCGTTTTTTCTCGCATGGTTGCCGCTGAATTTCCAAGTGATGCGCGAGCATCGCAAGACGGAGATCGCGCGGGCGCACGAGAACCGCGCCTATGTGGATCGGTTGCGAAGCCTGCCGGTGGAGCTGCCGGAGGTGAGGAGGTTCGTGTATGACGGGCATCCACCGGAGTTGCAGGAATGGGGCATCCGGGGCATACTTCGCTACTTGTATAAGGACGCTGAGATTGAAGTGTATCCGGTGGAGTCCAGGAGCCTGAGCCAGACGCTGGAAGCGGGCGGGGTAGCGCTGTTGAGCTGGGAGAACCCGGTGCGGAAGCTGGACGTGCTGGCGCGCCGGGGAGATGCCGCCGACGTTGCGTATCTGGAAATGACGCGCACGATTCCGGTATGGCAGTTGGGGGAGGGTTGGTACGCGGTGGAGAATGGCTTCCGATGGTCCAAGCCAAGGGCGGAGGCGCGGCTGTACCGTCCGGCTGGGGCGCGGCAGTTCGAGCTATACGTGAACGCGGGGCCGCAATATATGAAGGATGTGCGGCGGGCGCGGGTTACGATTCGGCTGGATGGGGTGGAGGCGGGCGTGGTGGAGTTTGAGCGGGAGGGATGGCAAAGGGCGCGGATCGATCTGGCTGCGGCGGCGGCCGGGACGGTGCAGGTGGAGCTGCAGGTGGAGCCGGAGTACCGGCCGTCGAAGATTGATCCGCGAGTGCTGGGGATTCCAGTGGGGGGATTGGGATTTGTGGACAAGGAGAAACGATGAAGATACCGAAGCTGCAGTGGATCATCGCAGCCCTGCTGTTTCTTGCGACGATGATCAACTACGCGGACCGGCTGGCTCTCGCGGTGGTATCGGTGGACCTGCGCCAGGAGTTCGCGCTCGACGAGCGGGACTACTCGCACATCGTGACGCTTTTCATGCTGGCCTACGCCATCATGTACGCTGGGTCGGGCTACTTTGTCGACCGTCTGGGGACGCGGCGCGGATTCGCGGTGTTCATCTTCGGCTGGTCCATCGCGCAGATGCTGCATGCGGCGGCGTTGGGCAAGTGGACCCTGGGAGCCTTCCGGTTCCTACTGGGGCTGACCGAGCCTGCGAACTGGCCGGCGGCGGCCAAGGCGGTGGCGGAGTGGTTTCCGCCGGAGAAGCGGGCGCTGGGCGTGGGGATATTCAATGCGGGATCGTCGATGGGTTCGGCGATTGCGCCGCCGATGGTGGCGTGGCTGACGTTGAGCTACGGGTGGCGGACGGCGTTCCTGTTCACCGGCTCGCTGGGTTTGTTGTGGCTTGTGGCGTGGCTGATCCTGTACCAGCCGCCGCACAAGAACCGCTGGCTGAAGGAGGAAGAGTACGCGGCCATCAAGGATCACGTGCGCCCGCCGGAGCAGACGCAGGCGGTGGCTCGCGGAATGCTGGACTGGCGGAAGATCATGTCGATGCGCGCCTGCTATTCCCTGATCATCGCGCGGTTCTTCACCGATCCGGTCATCTACTTCATCATCTTCTGGCTGCCGGAGTATTTGCGGAAGGAGCGGGGGTTCGACCTGGCGATGGTGGGCAAGTACGCGTGGGTGCCGTTCATTTTCGGCGATATCGGCTACATCTTGGGCGGATGGCTGTCGGGGCGGCTGATGCAGGCCGGATGGAGTCTGCCGAAGGCGCGCAAGCGCGTGATGCTGTTGGGGGCCCTGTTCATGCCGGTCGGAATCTTGGCTCCGCACGTGCCGTCGGCGGAGATGGCGATCGCGGTGACCTGCTTCATGGCAATGGGGCATGCGTTGTGGGTGGCGAACTTGCAGACGCTGCCCACGGACCTGTTCAAGGCCACCGAGGTGGGCACCGCGTCGGGCTTCACGGGGATGGGGGGAGCGATAGGAGGCGTGCTCGCTAACCTGGGCACCGGATATATCGTCTTGAAGTTTTCCTATGCGCCGATTTGGTTTGTGGCGGGGCTTATGCACCCGCTGGCGATCGGGATTGTCTACTGGCTGCTGCCGGACCGCTATTTTGCCGCCGAGGTCACGGGTACTCAACGCTGACAAGGAAAAGGCCGCGCGCGGGAGCGCGAGGTCCGGCCTTGTCGGGACAGCCTGGCTGAAGGAAGTGGAGCAGTTGGTCGCGGGTCAGGTTGCCCTTTCCGGCCTCCAGCAGCGCGCCGACAATGTTGCGGACCATGTGCTTGAGGAAGCCGCTCCCGCGGACTCGGTAGACAAGGCGGCATTCGCCGGCCTGGAGAGTGGAGGAAAAGATGGTGCGCACCTTGGAGCGGCCCAGCGCGTCGGTTTCGTCCGAGGCGGCGAAGGCGGAGAACTCGTGCTCCCCTTCGAGAAGCGGGGCGAGCGCGTGCATAGGCGTGAGATCAAGCGGGTAGGGGTGATGGTAAACGTAGCGCTGCTCAAAAGGGGAACAGGTTTCCCCGCGCCAGATACGGTACTCATAGGTCTTCGCGATGGCGTGATGGCGGGCATGGAAGCCGGGCGGCGCCTCAGCCGACACGAGGATGCGCACCGAAGGCGGCAGCAGGCGATTGACGGCACGGCGGAGGTTTTCCACAGGGATGGGGTTCCCGAGGTCGAAAGAGACCACCTGGGCGAGCGCATGAACGCCGGCGTCGGTCCTCCCGGAGGCGGTGACATGAACAGGAGCGCCTTCGATTTCGGCGAGAACCGATTCGAGAAGGGCCTGGACCGTGGGGAGCCCCGGCTGGACTTGCCAGCCGTGAAAATCGGTTCCGTCGTAGGAAAGGGTGAAGCGGAGCCTGCGCATAGGAGGGCGCGCCGGGTTGCCCGGCTTTTCCACGATACTATACGATTGAAATTTCAGGGAACAAGAGACTTCCCCCCACTCGTCTATATAGTCTTGGACCTCAACACATGAAAACACTTCGTACCTGCGTCGCTGTCTTGTGCAGCTTGATGATGGTGTTGCCGCCAGTGGCGGCGCAGCAGACCACAACCTATTCGCCCGGCTCGGAGCCGCGCGGCTTCGTCGAAAGAATCACCCAGCCGTATAAGCCGAAGGAGATTGCCCCGATCAATTTGGCTAATTCACACCGGCTGGAGTCGCTGCTGCGTGCCGGGAAACTGTACCTGTCGCTACAGGATGCCATCGCGCTGGCGATTGAAAACAATCTGGACGTGGAGCTCCAGCGCTACGGCCCGCAGATTTCCCAAGCCGGCCTGCTGCGCGCCCAGGCGGGCGGACTGCTGCGCGGCGTTCCGCCGACCGTGCAGCAGGGTCCGGCCAGCGCGCAGGCGCAGGTGATCGGCGGCGCGACGGGCGGAGCCGGCGGCGGTGGCGGTGGTGGTGGTGGCCGCGGTGCCCCGGGCGGTGGTGGCGACACGGGCGGCACCATCATCACGACGACGGGAACCGCATTCCAGAACCTTGACCCGGTGTTCGTGAGCACGTTCAACATCGGCCACCGGACGCGCCCGCAGAGCAACACGATCACCACGGGCCTGACGGCGCTCACGTTTGATTCGGCCAGCCACAGCTACGGCCTGTCGAAGAGTTGGCTTACCGGCACGACGGTGAGCTTCGGGTGGAACAACTCGGCATTCACGTCGAACAACCCGCTGAGCGACATCAACCCTTCGCGTTCCGCGGACATGCAGCTGCAGTTCACGCAGCGGATTCTGCAAGGGTTCGGCGTGGCGGTGAACAACCGCAACATTCGCGTGGCGAAGAACAATATCCGTGTGAGCGAGCTCCAGTTCAGACTGCAGCTGATCACGACCGTATCGGCCATCACGAATCTGTACTGGGACCTGGTGACCTTCGGCGAGGATCTGAAGGTGAAGCAGCAGGCGCTGGCGCTGGCCGAGAAGCTGTACGAGGACAACAAGAAGCAGGTGGAGATCGGGACGCTGGCTCCGATTGAGATCGTGAGCGCGGAAGCGCAGGTGGCGCGCCGGCAGCAGGAGCTGACCAACTCCGAGACCGTGCTGCTGCAGCAGGAGACGATCCTCAAAAACGCGCTGAGCCGGACCGGAGTGGCGAGCCCGGCGCTGGCCGATGCGCGCATCATTCCCACCGATCGCATCCGCGTCGATCCCACCGAGAAGGTGCGTCCGATTCAAGACCTCTACGACACGGCAATGGCGAAACGGCCGGACGTTGCCCAGACGCGGATCAACATCGAGAACGCGAAGATCGGCTTGCAGGGAACGCGCAGCCAGCTGCTGCCGTCGCTCGATTTGCAGGCGACGGTGCAGAACAACGCGCTGGCGGGCAACGTGAACCGCGTTCCGCTGCGTGGGGTGGTGATTCCGAGGAGCGTGGATCCGTTTTTCGTGGGCGGGTTTGGATCAACGCTGGAACAGCTCTTCCGGAGGAATTTCCCCGACTACGCGATCGGATTTCAGCTGAACATTCCGCTGCGGAACCGGTCCGCGCAGGCGGATATGATCCTGGACCAGCTCAGCATCCGGCAGGCGGAGTTGAACGAGCAGAAGCTGCTGAACCAGCTGCGGGTGGATATTCAGAACGCAGTGGTGGCGCTGACGCAGGCTCGGGCGCGGTATGAGGCGGCGGTGAAGGAGCGGATTCTGCAGGAGCAGACGCTTGACGCCGAGCAGAAAAAGTACGCGCTGGGTGCGTCGACCGTCTTTTTCGTGATTCAGTACCAGCGGGATCTGGCGCAGGCGCAGTCCAATGAAGTGGCGGCGCTGTCCTCTTATGCCAAGTCGCAGACGGATCTGTACCGGGTGACCGGGGAGACGCTCGAGGTGAACAACGTCGAGGTGGAAGAGGCGATGTCGGGCCGGGTGAGCCGTCCGCCGGCGACGCTGCCGCCGACGCCTTAGGCGTCGCGTGCCTGAACTGCCCGACATCACCGTCTATATCGAGGCGCTGGAGCGGCGCATTCTCGGCCGCAAGCTGGAGATGATCCGCGTCGCCGGGCCGTTCCTTCTTCGCACGGTTGAGCCGCCGCTTACTTCGGCATCCGGACGCCAAGTAACCGGACTGCGGCGCGTCGGCAAGCGCATCGCGATCGGCCTGGATGAGGAGTTGTGGCTGGTGCTCCACCTGATGATCGCCGGGAGGCTGCACTGGAAGAAGAAGCGGCCTCCGAAGCTGGATGGCAGGCGCGTGCTCGCGTCGTTCGATTTTGAAGAAGGCAGCCTGACGCTGACCGAGGCGGGTTCGCAAAAGCGGGCTTCGCTGCATGTGGCGGCCGGGGAGGCGGGGCTGCGGGAGTTGGATCCCGGAGGGCTGGAGGTTTTCGGGGCATCGCCGGAGGAGTTTGAGCGCGTCCTGCTAAGCCGCAACCACACATTGAAGCGGGCGCTGACGGATCCGCGGATGTTCAGCGGGATCGGCAATGCCTATTCGGACGAGATCCTGCATCGGGCAAAGCTGTCGCCGATTTTGCAGACACAGAAGATGGCCAGCGGGCAGGTGATGGCGCTGCACAAGGCGGTGCAGGAAACTCTGCGGGAATGGGTGGATCGTTTGCGTCAGGAGAGCGGAGGAGAGTTTCCCGAGGGCGTGACGGCGTTCCGCGAGGGGATGGCGGTGCATGGACGGTATGGGAAACCGTGCCCGCGATGCGGCGCCGCCGTACAGCGCATCCGCTACGCGTCGAATGAGACCAACTACTGCGCGGTCTGCCAGACTGCGGGCAAGCTCCTTGCAGACCGCGCACTGTCACGGCTGCTGGGTGCGGACTGGCCCCGGACGCTGGAGGAACTGGAAGCGCTGCACCGGTAGTAGGATATTGTGATGCAACGACGCTGGCTGTTGGTGAGAGGACTTGGACTCGCTTTGGGTGCGGTGATGTTGTGGTGGGCGCAGGAGCCGGGACAGGCGCAGGCTGGCGACGGCAAGAAATGGTACAAGGGCAACCTGCACACGCACACCTCGCACAGCGACGGTGATTCGACGCCGATGGAGGTGGCGGCCTGGTACAAAGGGAACCGCTATCAGTTCCTGGCGCTGACCGATCACAACTACTTCACCGAGATTGAGGGGCTGAACGCGATGCACGCTGCTCACGAACGGTTCCTGCTGATAACCGGTGAGGAGGTAACTGACGCGTTCGACAGGAAGCCGGTACACATCAACGGAGTCGGACTGACGCGCCTGGTTGCCCCCACCGGAGGGCGCACGATGGTGGAGACCATTCAGAAGAATGTCGACGCAATCCGGGCTGCGGGCGGACTGCCCTCCGTGAATCATCCGAACTTCGGATGGGCGTTCGGGTCGAAGGAGCTGTTGCAGGTGGAAGGGGCAAACCTGTTTGAGGTCTACAACGGCCACCACGGCGTGAACAATCTCGGCGGCGGCGGCTGGGAATCGATGGACGAATTGTGGGATGCGCTGCTGACGGCGGGCAAGCGCTGGCACGGGATCGCCGTGGACGACGCGCACACGTTCAAGACCACGGGCAAGAATCTGGCTGTGCCTGGACGAGGCTGGGTCGTGGCGCGAGCGGCGCGCCTGGAAGCGGGCGAGATCATGGCGGCGATCCGGGCGGGTGATTTCTACGCGTCGACAGGAGTGGAGCTGGCAAGCGTGGAGCGGAGCGAACGGGGATTGAAGCTGGAGGTGAAGCCGGCCAGCTCTTTCAAGCATCGTGTGCATTTCATCGGGCGCAACGGGAAAGTGTTGAAGGCGGTGACGGAGAATGTGGCCGAGTACCAACTGCAGCCTGGCGACGGCTACGTGCGGGCGCGCGTGGACGCCTCCAACGGCGATCAGGCCTGGACCCAGCCGGTGTGGGCGCGCTAGTTAGTGAGTTACCGTCCGGCTTTCCCGGCTTCCTGAACCAGTCGCAGGAGATTCCCTCCTAGGAACTTCCGGATGCGCTGTTCCGGCCAATTGCGCCGCTGCATGGCCTCCGTGAGCAGTGGCAGATGCGAGATGTCGGTGATGCCGCGGGGCGGCGTGGGCCCGCCGTCGAAGTCCGAGCCTAGCGCGACGTGATCCTCTCCAACGATCGAAATGGCACGCTCGATGACGGCGATCCACTCATCGACGGAGAACAGCAGTTCCTCGGGCGCGGCCAGGCCGACCATGGGAAAGCGCGGGGCGAGCAGGCGATCGATGGCGGCGATCTCCATGCGGGATTCCTTTTCGCCGATCGACTTGGTATCCCAAAACGGCTTGCCGGCGCGGGCGGTGCGCCAGTCGAACATCTTGCGGTTGTGAAACTCGTTGCCGATGTGGAAGGCAATGACGCCGCCGTTGGCGGCGAGTTTGCGCATGAGCGCGTCGGGCATGTTGCGCGGAATGTCGTTCAAGGCGCGCATGCCGTGATGGGTGGCGATGATCGGGCGCATGGAGACATCGAGGGTCTGCTCGATAGTCTCATCGGAAGCGTGGGAAATGTTGATGACCATGCCGAGGCGGTTCATCTCGCGTACGACGGCGCGGCCGTGCTCGGTGAGGCCGTTGTGTTTGGCGCGGGCGCAGCAGGAGTCGGCGAAACTGTTGGTCCAGTTGTGCGCGGGCAGTTGCGCGGAGCGCAGGCCGAGGCGGTGGAGCATGCGGAGAATGCCGAGATCGCCGTCGAGATCGAAGCCGCCTTCGAGATCAAGCCAGGCGGCGATCTTGCCGGACTTGTGGATGCGGTCGATGTCGGCGGCGGTGAACGCGAGCTCGATTTGAGAGCTGTTGGCGCGGATCTGGTCGTGGGCGAGATCGATGAGGCGCAGCACGTGGCGGGTCTCATAACGCGGCGGATAGTATTCTTCCGGCACGTAGAGCGAGAAGAACATCGCATCGATGCCGCCGGCCCTTGCGCGGGGCAGGTCGACCTGGCCGCCTTGGAGCCGCTTGCCGATGTCGGAGCCGTCATGGAACTGGCGATTGATGACGTGGACGTGCGCGTCGAAGACGAAGGCTTGCTGGTGGAGCGATGATTGAGCAAGGCTCAGCAAGGGGACGAGGAACGTCAGCGAACGCGTCATGGGATATATTCTATGTGCAGTATGAAAATTGCGGTGTTTCTTTTTCTGATGGCGGTGACGGCGATGGCGCAAAGGCCAAGGGTGGCGATTGGCGGGATTCTGCACGAGTCGAATTCGTTTCACAGCGTGCCGACGAAGTTGGAGGATTTCAACCGGCGTCCGGCGGGCGGCGATCTGCTGGCGCTGTGGGCCGACAACAACGACGAGGTGGCGGGGTATATCGAAGGCGCGAAGAAGTACGGGCTGGATCTGATTCCGACGATGGTGCGCAGCGCGACGCCGTCGGGTCCGGTGGCCGATGAAGCCTATGAAGCACTCACGTCAGAGTTGCTCGGATTGCTGAAGAAGGCGCCGAAGTTCGATGGACTGCTGCTGGCGCTGCACGGGGCGATGGTGACGCCGAAGCATCCGCACGCCGATGCCGAAACGGTGCGGCGTGTGCGCGAGCTGCTGGGCCCGGAGTTTCCGATCGTAGTGACGCATGATTTCCACGCCAACATTTCCCCGGAAATCGTTCAGTATTCCACCGCGTTGCTCACTTACAAGGAAGTGCCGCACATCGATCAGCGGGAGCGCGGGGTGAAGGCGGCCTGGATCATGGGGCGGATTCTGAACGACAAGGCGCGGCCGGCGCAGGCGATTGTGAAGCCGGGCATGCTTTACAACATCCGCTACCACAACACAAACCGCGAGCCGCTGCTGCCGATCGTGACCGAGACGAAGAACCTGGAGAAGATGCCTGGGATCATGGCGGCGAGCGTGTCGGCGGGGTATCAGTACGCCGATGTTCCGGCGATGGGCGCGAGCGCGGTGGTGGTGACCGAGGGTGACGCAGGGAGGGCGCGGCAGGAGGCGCAACGGTTGAGCGATATGCTGTGGGCCACGCGCGACCGTTTGAAGTTGGACCTGCCGGACGCGGCGGCGGCGGTGAAACAGGCGATGGCGAGCACCGTGCATCCGGTGACGCTGGTGGAGATGGGGGACAACATCGGCGGCGGCTCGGCGGGTGATTCGACATTCATCCTCGCGGAACTGGTCAAGCAGAAGGCGAGCGGCTGGGTGGCGGCGATGTACGATCCGGCGGCGGTTGAGGCGGCTTCGAAGCTGGGCATCGGCGGGGGGTTTGCGATGGCGGTGGGCGGGAAAGTGGACAAGGTGCACGGGGAGCCGGTGCGCGTGAGAGGGCAAGTGAAGCTGATCTACGACGGTAAGTTCATGGACACCGCCGTGCGCCACGGCGGGCAGCGCTACTACGATCAGGGCGTGTCGGCGGTGATCGAGGTGGAGGGTTCGACGAGGGAGCTTGCCAGCTACGTACTGCTGACTTCCAAGCGCATGGTGCCGTTTTCCCTGCATCAGCTTTATAGCGCCGGGATCCATCCGGAGCGGCAGAAGATTCTGGTGGTGAAGGCCGCCGTGGCTTTCCGCGCGGCGTATGAGCCGCTGAACGGGCGGATCATCGAAGTGGATACGCCAGGCGCGACGGCGGTGAATCCGTCGCGGTTCGAGTGGAAGAAAGTGCCGAAGGATTTGTTCGGCTTGAGACCGTGATTAGCGGGTAACGGTGGCGACGGTGGAGATGGCGCCGGCGGCAGTGATTTTTCGGACGCGGGGGATCCACTCGGCACGGTTTTCGGTGGGCGTGTGGAGATACTCGAGGACGTAGAGGTCGCTGCCGTGGAGGGCGACGGCGGTGGGTGACCACGGAGGTTCCGATTCGAGGAGGATGCGCACAGCTCCATTGGGGGAGATGGCGATTGCGGTGCGGCAGCCGTTGGCGGCGGCGTAAATGGTCCCGCCGGGAGCAACATCAAGGCCACGCAGGTAGGGGAGCTTGGGGCCATCGAGCGGCTGGTTGCAGCGCGGCGACTGGATGCCGGCGTGGACAGTAGTTACCGCTCCATCGGCGCCGATGCGGAGGATGGCGTCGTTGTCTGTGGCGTAAAGTGCGCCGCCGGGAGCAGTGACGAGACCGTTGACCCAGCTCATGGCCTTCTCGCCGGTCTCCGTCGGCAGGTTCGCAAAGACGGAGCGTGCCCCGGCGGGGGAACGGCGGACGAGCTGGCGCGGGCCGTTCTTATTGTAAGGGACGTAGTAGAGCGCGCCGTCGCGGCCGATGGTGACGGGGTAGTCAGAGGAGATGATGAAGGCTGGTTTGACGTGTTCGAAAGTGCCGCCGTCGAAATCTCCGAGCTTTGCGCCGGCAAAGTGGCCTTTCTGATCGAAGGCCATCCAGTGATAAGCGGTGCTGCTGAGCAGCGTGAGCTTTCCGCCTTCGGCGCGCCAGACGCCTTTACCGGTATCCACGAAGACGACTCGGCCTTCTGCGTCGACATGGATGCTGCCGCCGGGGTGGGCGGCGGCGATGGCGACGGCAAGCAGTGCGGGGCCGTAGATTCGCATGGAAACGATATGATTGTAGCCGAAAATCATGACATATTTCAAGGTTGGTTTGCTGGCTGCCGCGGCGGCCTTCGCCTGGCAATGGCCGCAGTTCCGGGGACCCAACGCGGGAGGCGTGTCGGAGGAGAAAAACGTTCCGGTGGAGTTCGGGCCGGAGAGGAATGTGCAGTGGAAGACGGCGGTGCCGCGGGGCAACTCCTCGCCGGTGATTGCCGGAGGCCGGATTTTCCTCACCGCTCATGAAGGGGAGAAGCTGTTCACAATCGCGCTGGATCGGGGGTCGGGCAGGATCCTGTGGCGGCGCGAAGCTCCGCGGCCGCGGGTGGAGGTGATTGAGCGCGACGCAAATGGCCCGGCCTCGGCGAGCCCGGTGACCGACGGGCGCAACGCCTTCGTGTTCTTTGCCGACTTCGGTCTACTGGCCTACGGGCCGGACGGCAAGCTCGCCACGGACGAGATGGTGGACCCGCGCGCGAAGGCGCGGTTTGAAGAGTATCTGGATCTGGACGATTCCGGCTTCCTGGAGCGGAGGGACTGGGAGCAGTTCCGGCTGCGGCGCGCGGGGGAGAGCGCGCTGCGCGCGTACCGTTTGGGCAGGCAGGGAGATCTGACCGAGAGCGGGTTCTTGTGGAAGAACGCGCGGTCATTGCCGAATGTGCCGTCTCCGCTCTACTACCGCGGAGTTCTGTACACACTGAAGGAGGGAGGGATCTTCACGAGCTACGACATCAAGACGGGGGAGATTGTGAAGCAGGGCCGACTGCAGGGTGCGCTGGGGACCTACTTCGCGTCGCCGATCGCAGTAGACGGGAGGATCTACACGATGAGCGAGGACGGCAAGGCGGCGGTGATCGAGGCGGGAGCGCAATGGGAGGTGTTGCGCGTGAATGATTTGAAGGACGGATCAAAGTCGACACCGGCGGTGGCGGACGGAAGGCTGTACGTGCGGACGTACGAGTGGATGTACAGTTTCGGGATGCCGAACCAGGCGCGTTCGGCTATGATGGTTGATGTTGGTGCCCGCCCGCGGTGAGGTGCGAGAGTGGTTGAATCGGGCGGTCTCGAAAACCGTTGAACCTTTACGGGTTCCGTGGGTTCGAATCCCACCCTCACCGCCACAATCTTTCAATAGCCTAGACTTTCTCCGGAAACAGGCCCGGCATCCAGCGCGCCGCGAGGGCGGCGGGGAAGGCGAGGCGCAAGGGGGCGCGCGAGCTTTCCGATACGAGCACGCCGGCGTCAATCAGCGCCGAGACGGTGCGTCGCGCGTTGCGTTCGCTGCCACCCGTTACGTTCGCCGCCTCGCCGCGCGGCAGCTCACCCCTGTAGAGCACGGCTTCGAGAATAGCACCTGAGTTGACGGGAAGGGCGCCGAGGCGGATCTCTTCCTCCGCCCAGAGCAAGATGCGCGCGCGCAGACGCTCGGGCTGCATCAGCCTTTCCATGAAGTTTACCTGGTCGATGCACACGCGCAAGAAAAACCGTGTGAATTCCGCGAGCACCTCTTCGCTTAAATTCCCGCGCCCGTCAAGGTCGTTGCGGCGAGGCAGGTCGCAATTGGCGAGGTGCTGCTTGTACTCTTTCACGTTGCGCGCGAGGCCCCGCGCCACTGACCATACAGCGCCGCTCTCCAGGGTCTCCAGCAGGGTGGCGTGCGACATCAGCCGCGCGACGCGCCCGTTGCCATCGAGAAACGGGTGAATCCATAGCAGCCGATGATGCGCCGCCGCCGAGGCGAGCGTGGACTCGGCTTGACCGAGGGCTCCGTAGACCAACGCAAAGCGCTCCAGGAAGCGGGGGATTGCGCCGGGGCTGATTGCTACGTGCGTGCCCACCTCGACATCGCGCGTGCGGAGTTCGCCGGGGACGACGGGGATCTTTTCCTTGGTTTGCGGGTCCTCCACGTAAAGCATTTCTTCGGGCAGCAGTTCGCAGAAGCGGCGGTGGATTTCCAGAAGACTCTGCGTGCTGAGTGCGCGGCCGGCAATGCCGCCCTGGTCGATCCATTCCTGGACGGCGATGTGAGCGCGCGCCTCCATTTGGAGATTGCGCCTCCTGGCATCTTGGCTGTAATCGTTCCTGAGAGCGCGCTCGATATCGACTGGGTGCGTGTCGTGCCCCTCGATGAGGTTCGAATAGTAACAGTTCATCGACCGCACCAGCGTAGCGAGCGAGGAGAGGAGGCTGGGCGGGAGGCTGCGCCGGAAACCGGCCGATTTGCGCGCCAGATCGAAGGCAAGATCGGTGAGCCCTTCGCGGTGGCGCGAGCTTTCCGCGATGAGAAGCGGCTCCATCAGCGTGACCCGTTCGCCGCGGTCTTGCCTGGCCACTTTATCGTCCCTGTCGATTCCATTCATATATACATATATATCAATTATTTAAATTGGCGCAAACCACATTACTGGCTGTCATGTTGGCCGCTACTTTGGCCGGTTCTGTGGCCGCCAGGATGGCCGGCCCTGCGCGTTCCCTATGAATCCCTGTCCGGGCGCAACCGATACCTGGCGGCTCGCAGCCAGTTTTTGGGTTTGAGCGCTTCGGAAGCCAGCAGGAGCCGGGCTTCATGAACGAGGAAGCAGAGCCTGCCGCGTCAGTAGATACACGTCGGGGGTAGAGAGTGCCGGGTTCGCTCGTGAAAAGTCAGCTTCGGAGCGGGTTTTGGGCTGGGAAGAGCTTTTCGGGCCACGGGAGCGTGCCGTGGGGGAGCAAATCGGGGAGTGAATCCGGGATTTGCGGGGATTCGGGGGGCGGAATTGGGTTTGTTTTGTAATTCCGCGTATCCGGTTGAGGAGCGGGAGTTTGGGCGAGCTTGCGGCGCAGGGCCTGGAGCTGCAGGAGCTGTTTCAGGGACTGATTGTAGGCGCGGCGGGCGGCCGATTCGTAGCGGGAGAGTTTGAGGATGGACTGTGCGGCGTCGGCGTCCTGATAGAAGATGTGGGCAGAGATGTTGATGGGATCGGTGCCGGGCGGGAGGAGGGCGACCAGGTCTTTGCTGGGCAGGAAGAGGCGCGTTTCCATTTTTGCGATGCGCATGAGTTTCCACTGGGACTGGGCGATTTGATCGACGAGGAAGCGTTCGGTTTCGCCAGTTGGCGAGAGATCGGAGCGGAGGGAGGCGCGCAGGGCGTCATATTCGGCGGGATCTTCGCCGGGAATGATGACGTGGGCGCCGGATAGACCGTGACGGGTCGCATTGGCAGCGACGGTTTGCTTGCCTTCCAGCGTCCGTGGACCGGTGGAATGCTGCGCGTTTTTCTTGTTGGCAATCTTCTGAGCTTTGGAAGTCATAAATAGAATCCTTTCGGTCCGATTGTGAAGGTCGGGGGGAAAAGGACGATGGCTTCGAATGGGGAAGTGATTGAAAAAGGGGGTGGAAATATTTTTCCAGCTTCGGTGATGACTCCTATTCGAAAGGGAAATCGTGGGATCTAGGGCGGCATTACCAGGAAGAGTATCGGGGGCTGCTGACAGCGGATCTGGAGGTGCGGGAAGGCCTGTTGGGCTTGCCGCCAGGTCCGGGGCTGGGGGTGGAGCTGGCGGCGGGGGTAAGGGAGCGGGAGAATGTGTCGGTGGAGCGGCTCGGAGCGTAGATCAGCGAATCGCCATGGTGGCCGGCGGGCTGGTTTGTCCGCCCGTCACAATAACGACGGGGACCGCCTCGGCCGCGGATACACCTTCGGGAAGGACGGCGTTGATCTGGTAGACACCGGCAAATCCCGGCGCGAGTCCGGCGAATGGCACGCCGGCTTCCCTGCCGCCGATTGTCACTTTCACGGGTAGCACGACGCGGGAAAGAGTGTCCAGCGGGGCGGCTGCACCAGCGGCAACCCTTGGCTCGACATCGCCTAGTCCGGCGGCGTAAATGACAATGGTGTCGCCCGCCCTGGCGGGATTGTTCGCATCCGCCAAGCCAGCCTGGGTGAAGATGAGCCCCTGTGAGCCACCGGCGGCGAAAACGGATGGCTGCGCCGGGGCAACGATCACCGATTCAGGCACGGCATAGGTGTTTGCTCTTCGAACGACGACCTGGTGCCGGGCGTTGACCGTAAGATCGTAGGACATCTGGGCGTTCACTTGATCAGGCGAGGCGAAGTACAGCGGCAGCCGCCGGCCCGCGACGCTGACCGAGGAGGCGCCCAACTGCGATGGCAATGGGAGTGCGCCGCTGGTCACGGCCGAGTCGGCCAGCCGTGCTCCGAAGATGGAGAGAATCCCCCCCGGCGCCGAGATTGTGGGGACACCGCCGGGCATCACGACGGGCGCCTCCTGGTTCGCGCTCAGGCCACCACCGACCTCCGCGATCCCGCGGAGATTGGCGCCGGGCATTTCGGCCGAAATCCGAATCGCAACACGGGACCCGGCCCGGTTGAGGGCCTGCCAGGTGCCGCTCCAACGACCGTCCTTCAACGCGGACAGGGCCAGCGGGGGATCGCCATTGCTGAAGGAGGCGATGACGGAGCCGGTGGCCATGGGGGTGCTGCAATCGTCCAGGACTCGCACCTCGATGGGATAGGGCCAGGCGGCCGCGACAGTGAAACCTTCCGCGAGCGATTGAAAGGCCGGTATCAGGCGCGTCGGCGCGCATCCGTCGGCCGAAGGGCGCAATGCGTTGGGGCCGGAACCGGTGACAACCAGAATGAGGTTCACCGGCCTCACGGATCCGTCGTCGAACAGCAAAGTGAGAGTGCCGCGGCGGACTCCGGCGGTAAGTCCGGAAATATCCGGCTGCACCACGAGACGGATCGGGCGGTCAGGCGTTACGGTGGCATTGGTCGGCACGTGCTGATACCAGGCGGCGCCGACATCGCTGACGGCGCTGGAGGCGTAGGTGAGCGCGCGGCCCGCGAGATTGAAGACGGAGGCTTCCCGCGCCGAAGGCGACGAGCCCGCAACCGCCGTAAACACCAGCTCGGAGGGTTGAATCACGGGTCCGGGATTGCTTCCCACCGGCAATACCTGAAAGACCACCGTCACCACTTGAGGCGAGTTATCGGCGTCGGGAGAGGCGATTTCGACGATCCCGTGGTAGCTACCGGGAGCGAGACGCGCCTGGTTGAGACGCAACTCAACTGAAGGCACTTCGAGCGACCCGGCGAGGGAGGTTCCACTGCCCGGCGCCACCGTGAGCCAGTCTCCGCCGGCCAGCGTGGATACCGAAGCGCGCCAGGTCATTGCCCCACGCCCGACGTTCAGCACCGCGAAGTTATGAGGGGGCGCCAGGCCGCCTCCCACCACTGCGGTCGCCGTTAGCCCGGACTGCGATAGCAGCATTTTCGCCCGTGATGGCGTGATCGTCATGGTGACCGGTATTTCCAGAGCATCAAGGCCGCCACCGGAGACTGTGATGCGCCCTGAATAGGTGCCTATTTCGAGGCCGGCTGGGTCGGCTTCGACGGAAAGGGCGGCGCCGGTCGTGACATCGGCGGTGGCGGCCAGCGGCGAGACGCGAAGCCAGTTGCCGCCGAAGGAGGTTGCGGCTTCGGCGACAAAATCCGCCGAACCGCTGCCCCCGTTGAGTACGACGAGGCCTTCGTTCGAAGCCGGGCTTCCCTGGATGAATGAGAAAGTGAGCACGCGTGGCCGCGTGAGGAGGCGCGCGGGGAGCCGCTCACCTACAACGAACCGCACCGTTACCGTTTGGGACGGCGGGTTTGCATTGGCGGCAGTGATCGTGATCGTGGCCTCGTATTGGCCGGGTTGGAGCGCGGCGGGGTCCGCGGTCACGGTCACCGAGGCCGGCATGATCCCGCGCGATACGGTTGCACGCAACCACGGCGGAACTCCATTCACGGTGAGGACAAACGGCAGTCCCGGCGCCGATCCGGTCACGGCGTAGACTTGAGGC
>Ga0194132_10003562_pt1 | contig 27578 bp, 22 predicted proteins | sample TA2KigOf80mmetaG_FD_148612 | JGI IMG/M metagenome (GOLD analysis project Ga0194132, IMG submission 148612) | Freshwater microbial communities from Lake Tanganyika, Tanzania - TA2015054 Kigoma Offshore 80m | ecosystem: Environmental > Aquatic > Freshwater > Lake | place: Tanzania: Lake... | reverse complement strand
CGAGGCGCGCCGCTCTCAGCGCGTCGGTAGGGCCTTCTCGGCGCCGCGCTCGAGCGCGCGCGCGGCGCCGCCGACGGCACCGCCGACGGCACCGCCGACGGCACCGCCGACGGCACCGCCGACGGCGCTGCCGACCTTGCTGCCGAGCGACTTGACGCCGCCCGCGATGCCGCCGAACAGGCTCTGCAGCGAAGCGCGCGGAAGAACGCTCACGTCGGGACGCACCTTCGGGTCGGCGAGCGTGCCGTGGATCTCGGTCGGGATGGGAGGCAGGCTCGGCAGCTCTCCGGTCGGTAGCGGCAGCGCGGTCATCAGGACGAGCTTCTCGAGGCCCTCGGCCGTCAGCCGCACGTTTCCGTTCAGCGAGAGAGACGTGTCGAGCCCGATCGTGCCGCCGCCGGCGAAGCTGTAGTCGCTGCTGACGAGATCGAGGTCGCTCGTCTGCAGCTGACGATCCGCGGCGGTGAACGACATCGCGAGGTAATCGAGCTTCGTCGGCTGCTGCAGCGGCGCGAGCAAGGACGAGCCCGGGACCACCGCGTGCCAGATCGCGTTCAGGATCGAGGAGGAGGGGAGGGTACCGCCCGCGAGCCGCACCTTTCCGCTCGCGGACACGTCGTCGACGCGACCGTCGTTCCAGGTCCCCGCGACCCTCGCTTCGGCGGAGACCGTGTCGAAGGCGTCCGTCGGCGGGCGCGACAGGAGATCCGCGGTGAGCTCGCGAACGCGGGCGTCCCGGATGCGGATCGTACCGTCGAAGCGCGGGCCGTCCTCGGTCTGCACGAGCGTTCCGTTCTGCTCGAACGCTCCGCCGTAGGCCTCGAAGCGGACCGGCTCGAAGACGAGGCCGTCCTTGCCGTAGCGGAGCTCGCCGCTCGCGTTCGTCGCGCGGAGCTGCGCGACGCCGATCTCGCTCACCTCGAAGCGCGCCTCCGGCACCTCGACCGAGTCGCCGTCGGACGTCGCTCTCGCTTCCAGCGAGAATGGCGCGACGAGCCGGGCCACCGGCGAGGCGGCCGCGCCGGACGCGGCGCGCAGTGCGATCTTCCAGTCGCCGATGCCGAGCGGCGGTCCGTCGAGATGGAGCTCGAGCCCGTCGAGACGCGCGCGGGCCGCTCCTCCGGCCGCTTCGTCGTCGCGAATCACGATGGAGGAGTCGACGACGTCGAGCTCGCGGAGGTGGACCGAGCGGTCGCGGAGGATCGCCTGCAGACGCGGAAGGAGGCCGACGATCACCGCGCCGCGCCGGTAGGACCCGTCGGCCTGGCGCTCGACCTCGACCCGCGCCTTCTCGACGCGGACCGATCCGAGCTCGACGCTCCCCGTCAGGAGAGGCAGGAGCGCGAACGTCGCTTCGACCGCGGACGCGCTCGCCGCCTTGTCCCCGTCGGGATCGCTCATCGACAGGTTCCCGAGGCGCACGCCGGGGCCCGGCCACACGTGGAGGCGAACGGTCTCGACCTGCATGCCGAGGCTCGCGAGCATCGCGGAGACTCGCTCGGCGCACCAGCGCTCGAACGCTGCGGTGCGCGTGAAGAGGAGCGCCCCCGCGAGCAGCACGAGGAGCGCCACGACCGCGAGGAGGAACGTCCTCCGTCCGCTCCGGGCCACGCGATTCTCCTCCGTCCGATCAGGACCGGCGGCGAGACGCGTCGCCGTGCTTCTTCCGCTCGCGCGGCGCTTCCCGTGGCGCTGGACGCGCGCGGCGGGGCGCGGGCCTCTTGCTTCGTGCGTTGCGCGTCTTCAGCGCCTGCTCCAGGCCGCCGATCATCGCGCGCGTCAGCATGTCGAACTGACGCTCGAGCTCGAAGCGATCGCACGCGTGCTCCTCGGTCCACCAGTCGACGACGCCGCCGACCATGCCGCGGATCGCGTGCGCCCAGACCCGCGCCATCACGGGGTCGATCCCGCGCGAGCGATAGATCGATTCGAGCGAGCCGCTCAGCGACTCGGCGACCGGCTCCGCACCGGACGGGTCGATCTCCGCCCACATCGACTCGAGGACGCCCTCGGCGCGCAGGAAGCGATAGAGGTTCCGGTTCAGCTCGACGAACATCCGGAAACCCGTCGCGAACCCGACGATGAGGCGCCGGAGCTCGTCGGTGTTCTGGACGATGGGATAGAGCGCGGCGACGCGGTCGCGCGCCGCGCGGCGAGCGGCCTCGTGGGTCTCGGTCGCCGCGGCGAGGTCCAGCCCGAGGTTCAAGCCGAAGGCGGAGTTGCGCAGCGCGCACGCGAGCCCGCGCCGGTCCCCGAAGTGTCGATAGAGGATCGGCTTCGTGATCCCGGCTTCCGCGGCGATGTCGTCCATCGAGATCCGCTGGCCCTCGCGATGGATCGCGCGCTGCGCCGCCTGCAGCAGGTGCTCGCGTTGCGCCGTCCAACGCGCCGACCTGTCGGTCTTGGTCGCGGCGTGGCGCTTCTCGGTTCGCCGGGTCGTCTTCGCCATGTCCGCCCTTGGGAGGGTCACGATAGACCGATGGCGCTCGCGGGGCCAGTTACTCCGGGTTACTACCGGTGCGTGGCAAGCCTCGAGGTCGTGAACGACCTCGTCTTCACGGCGAACTTCGTGGGACGGATCTTCGCTCTCGACCGCGCGACGGGCGCGACGGCGTGGACGTGGGACGCGCCGGGCGGGATCCACGCCTGGCCGGCGGTCGCGGGCGACACGATCGTCTGGCCGATTGGCCTCGCCGAGCCGCCGCGCCTGGTCGCGCTCCGACTACCGTAGGAAAGCTCGCGGCGAGCAGCTCCCGGTCACACGCCCTTCCAGCGGCGCGTGATCAGGATGCGGAGCTTCCGCTGCTCCTCGATGCCGAGCTCCGCGCGACGGCTGTCGATCCGGTCCTCGAGCGCCTGCAGCGCCGCGAGCGAGCGCGCCGCGTCGAGCTCGCTCTTGAGGTCGTAGAACACCTCGGAGCACTCGCCGAGGACCTCGCGGATGTACGGGAACGACTTGCGATGCACGGGGGACGGCCCGAGCTCGCGGATCGTCCGCTGGTGCTCCGCCGTGCCGTAGCCCTTGTGGCGAAGGAAGCCGTAGCCGGGGTACCGCCGATCGAGCTCGGCCATCAGCCCGTCACGGTAGGTCTTCGCGATGATCGAAGCGGCGGCGATCGAGAAGTTGAGACCGTCGCCGCGCTGGAACGGGTTCTGCGGAACGGTGATCCCGGGGATCGTTCCGCGCGTCGACGAGACGTGCTGCGGCGGCTCCGGCAACCCCTCGACGGCACGCCGCATCGCGAGGAGGCCCGCGTGGTAGATGTTGACGCGGTCGATCTCGTCGACGTCCACGAGGCCGATCGAAACGCCGCTCGCCTTCTCCCGGATGAGCGCGGCGAGGGTGTCTCGCTGCTCCGCGTCGAGGCGCTTCGAGTCGTCGACGCCTGAAATGCGGACGTCGGGCGCGAACACGACGGCCGCGGCGACGACGGGACCGGCGAGCGGTCCCATGCCGGACTCGTCCACTCCCGCGATCCGCTGTACACCGGATCGCCACAGGATGCGCTCGAAGTTGAGCATCGCGTCGAGGCGCAGCGTCTCCTCGCGATCGCGCTCGAAGCGCCGGCGGATGATCTCGTAGAGCTGCTGCGCGCCGCGTCGACGATCGCGCTTCAGCTTCGCGAGGAGCTGTGCCGAGGGTCCTTCGGGTCCGTCGAGGAGGCGCTCGCGCAGCTCGCGGATGGAGAGGGACGAGAAATCACGCGCCACGCGCGCACCTTGGCGCGGACCAAGCTCGTGCGCAACCGGAGGCCGGCCCATCGGGGCTGCCAAGGCGAGGCGCGAACCGCTACGCAGAAGTGGCATGAAGCGTGTCGCGATTGGACTTCTCGTCCTCATCGGCCTCGGCGCCCTGATCTACGTGTTCCGCGCCCCCCTCACGCTCTTCTTGATGGAGCGGATGGTCTCCCGGAACCTGGCTTCGAGCCTCGTCGACGAGCTGCCGGACGGCCTCTCCGTGGCGCTTTGCGGCGCCGGCGCGCCGCTTCCGGATCCGAAGCGGTCCGGTCCCTGCGTCGCGGTGATCGCAGGCAAAAGGCTCTACGTCGTCGACTCGGGCGCGGGCGCTTCGCGGAACCTCTCGCAGATGCGGATTCCGCAGCGCGAGATCGAAGCGGTCTTTCTCACGCACTTCCACTCGGACCACATCGACGGCATGGGCGAGCTCCTGCTGCAGCGCTGGGTGCAGGGCGCGCACACGACGCCGACGCCGGTCTACGGTCCGCCGGGCGTCGAGGAGGTCGTGAACGGCTTCAACGCGGCGTACCGGCTCGACTCCGGCTCGCGCGTCGCGCACCACGGCGAGGAGACCGTGCCGCCTTCCGGGCGCGGCGGAGAGGCGCGTCCGTTCCCGCTTCCCGCGGCGGGCGAAGCACGCGTCCTCGTCGACGAGGACGGCGTCAAGATCACCGCGTTCCTCGCCGATCACTGGCCGGTCGAGCCGGCGGTCGGCTACCGCTTCGATTACGGCGGCCGCTCCGTCGTGATCAGCGGCGACACGAAGAAGTCCGAGAACGTCCAGAGGTTCGCGAAAGGAGCCGATCTTCTCGTCCACGAGGCGCTCGCGCCGAAGCTCGTCGACGTGCTGACGCGAAGCGCCGCTTCGGCGGGGATGAGGAACCTCGAGAAGATCACGGTCGACATCCTGAGCTACCACACGACTCCCGTGGAGGCGGCGGAGGTCGCGCGGGACGCGGGCGTCAAGCACCTGCTGCTCTACCACATCGTGCCGCCCCTACCGATCCGGCCGCTCGAGGAGATCTTTCTCGAGGGCGTTCCGGAGGTCTACACGGGGCCGGTGACGCTCGCGCTGGACGGCGTCCTGATCACGCTCCCCGCGCACTCCGACGTCATCGAGGTCGACCAGCTTCTGTAGCGGGAGTGCGACCTACCGCTCGTCCTTGCGGAGGCCGTCGAGGGCGCCGTTCAGCTCGCGGACGCGACGCGACAGCGTCTGGCAGACGGCGATCGCGATCCCGGGGTGGTCGTCCATCACCTCGAGGAGATCGGCGCGGTCGATGCGCAGCAGGCGGACGCGCGACGTCGCGACGGCGGTCGCGGAGCGCGTCTCGCCGTCGAGGACCGCCATCTCGCCGAAGAAGTCGCGCGGACCGAAGCCGCCGAGCCGCCTTCCGGCGCGCGTGATCTCGACCCGTCCGTCGACGATCAGGTACATGCAGTCGTCGAAGTCGCCCTCGCGCACGATCGTCGTGCCGCTCGGGAACGACACCTCGCGGACGATGCCGGCGAGCTCCGTGAGCTGGCGCGTGGTGAGCCGCTCGAAGAGCTCGAGGCTCCGCAGCTGCAAGATGATCTCGACGCCGCTCGAAGGCACGGTTCCGTCCTCGTCCGAGCCGGGATCCTCGCTCGAATCCCGAGCGCGCGCCAGGGGGCGAAGCGGCGTCAAGGCGAAGGCCGGCTCGTCGGGGAGGAACGCCGGAACGCCGCCGAGGCGATGCAGATCCTCCTCGTCGAGCGAGCTCGCGACGAAGGCTCGCGTCAAGGAGTCGTCGTCCGCGAGCGCGCTGCGGAGCGCCTGCTCCGGCGTCAGGGCCTCGAAGCCGAGATGCGCGCCGTCCGCGCCGTCCGCACCGGACCGCCGATCGAGGAGGTCGAGGAGCGCCGACGCCTGCGGGTCCGGCACGAGCGCTTCGAGGGCCTCGAGGAGGAGTGCCCGCTCGCGGCGCGCGCGGACGCGCTCGAGGAGCGGACCGATCTCGGCGATGCGATCGTCGCGCAGGAGCGCCGCGAGAAGGGAGAGCGCGGCGCGCGTCCCCTCGTCGACGCGCTCGTCGAGCCGCTGGTGGACGAGACCGGAAGCCGGTGCTCCGACGATCGCGCGCTCGAGCGCGAGCGCGCGGCGGATGCCGTCGAGCTCACGGTCGAGGAGGTCGCGCAGCGTGTCGCCGTCGAGCGGCATGTCGCGGAGGACGGGAAGGAGCGCTCCGCGCGTGTGCCGGCAATCGCAATGGAACGCCTCGAGGATCACGTCGATCGAGTCCGCGCCGAGGAGGCGGAGAGCGTCCTGCGCCGCGGCGACCTCGCTCTCGTCGCTCGACGTGAGCCGCGAGACGGCCCACCGCGCACGCCGCTGGAGACGCGCGTGGCCGACGAAGCGAAGGAGCGAAGCGCGCACGGCGGGCTCGGAATCCTCCTCGTGCGCGAGGACCGGACGCACGATCGGAGCGACGGCGGCGCCGTGCGCGGCGGCGATCTCCGCGAACGCCTCCGCCGTCGCGGCGCGCTCCGCCGGGAAGGCGAGGAGCTCGGCGAGGCGGCCCAGGTCGCGATCGAAGCGCTCCTCGGAAGAGGGCGCCGCGAGAAGCCGCGCGCGAAGCGCGGCGCCGGCGACACGGCGGTGCGCGCCATCCGGCGAGTGGATCGCTTGCTCGAGGAGGTCGTCGTCGAAAGCGCTCGTCGTCGAATCGTCGAGTGCCAGCCGCAGGGCGAGGGCGATCGCCGGATCCCGCTCCGCGAAGCGCGCCAGGATCGTGCGGACCTCTTCGCTCGGCGAGCGCTCGAGCGAGCCGTGCAGGAGCACGAGGAGCGCCGTGTCGACGGGAGCGACGTCGCTCCGTGCGAGGACCGAGCGGAGAGCGTCGCTCGCCGTCGCGGAGTCCGCGGGTTGCAGGATCGCTGCCGGGCTCTCGAGGAGCCGCGAGAGCGTCTCGCGCAGCACGGGCACGCCGTCGGGCGGGCACGCGAGGAGGCCACGCACGACCACGGCGACGGCGGCGCCGCTCGGTGCCTCTCGCAGGAGCTCGCACGCGGCACGCACGCGACGCGGATCGGGATCGGCGAGCGAAGCCCCGAGGAGGCGAACGGTGCGTGCGTCGACGAGATCCGCGTCGGGGACCTCGCCGCGCTCGCCGCGCTCGCCGAGCCGCCGCGCCGCGACCGCTTCGACGAGGAGGGTCGGATAGATCCGCGCCAGAACGGCGCCGACGGCGAGCCAGGCGAGTGCCAGAGCCATCGCGACGACGGGAAGCGCGCTCTCGAGCGAGACGGCGATCGCGACGAGGACGAGCGCGTTTCCGACGACGCCTCCGGCGCGCTTCACCGCGCCGTCGAGCAGCGCGGCGACGGTCGGCCGGAGGCGCTCGGGAAAAAGGGTCGCGAGCGTCCGCTCGGCGGGCTCCTGCAGCGCGCGATCCTGCAGCGTCGTCCCGGCCATCGCGCCGATCGCCGCGAACAGTGTGCCGTCGATCGCGAGACCAGCGAAGCCGAGGAAGTAGATCCCGGGCGCGAGGAGCGCCGCGCGCGGCACGCCGATCCGCTGGAAGAGCCACGCCGTACCGCCGAGCTGCAGCGCCAGCACCGCGACGCCGAGCCAGCCGCGGAAGCGGCCGTAGAGCTCGAGCAAGCGCTGCTCCGCGTGGAGCCCGGTCGTCGCCGCGTCCGCCGCGACGGAGAACTGGAAGTAGAGGACGGGCGCGAGCAGACCGCCGAGGAAGGCCGCGGCGGCGAGGAGACGGAAGAGACCGCTCCGTCGCCAGACCGCGAGGAGTCGCGGCGTCGTGCGATGCTTCTCGCGGCGCGACCAGCGCGGCCACTCGACGCGGACCGCGCTCGCGCGTCGCAAGGCGAGCGTGGCGCCCGCGGCCAGGAGCAGTGCCACCGCTGCGACGGGGACGAGCCCCGCGATACCGAACGCTTCGCCGATCGTGCTCGACGAGAAGCTTCCGGCGATGCCGCCGAGCGTTCCGCCCGCGAGAAGCGGTGCGATCGTGCGCTTCGCCTCGCGCGAATCGAGCCAGCCGCCGAGCGCGATCCAGAAGGCGAGGAGTGCGACCGCCTGGATCTGCTTCGCGGCGACGACGAGCGCGCCGATCGTGCCCGGGAGATTCGCAGCGAGACCGAGCCAGAGCGGGACGAGCGCCGCCGCGAGCACCACGAGCACCGTCGTCAGCGCTCGCCCGTGGTCGGAGCGCGCGATCCACCTCCCGACGAGGAAGGTCGACAGCGCGAGGAGCAAGGAGTTCGCGAGGAAGACGAAGGGCAGGTCCGCGACGCCGATCCGCTTCAGGAAGAGGGTCTCCGAAGCGTTGGTCAGCGAAGCTGTCGCCCAGCCGATCAGGAAGAGCGCCGTGCCGCCCCACGCGGCGGTCGCGACGGCCGGTCGTCCCGCTCGCATGCGCGAACGCTAGCACAGACGCCCCGGCGGCCGTTTCTGAACGTTTCGTCATCTTCCGTCCAGAACGTGCTCAGGGGAGACAGCGTCTACGTCCTTCGAAGAGCCGGGGCATGCTCGCCGCGGCCGAACGTTTCGAGAGGACCCAAGACATGAACACCAAGCGAACCATCACCCGGGCGACCGGGGTTGCCGCAGCCGTCGCCGTACTGCTCTCCGGCTGGGCGGTCTACGCCGAGCGGAGCGATCCCACCTCCGCGGAGGAGCCTGCCGCGTCCGAGAAGACGAGCGACGTCGTCGCGCGCGTGAACGGCGAAGCCGTGATGCGTGCCGAAGTCGACGCCGCGATCGACGCGCTCTTCGGCGGCCAGCTCGCCGGGCTCCCGGAGAAGCAGCGCGAAGGCATGCGCGCGCAGGTGACCGAGCGCGTCGTCGACGAGATGATCGTCGAGAAGCTCCTGGCTCAGGCCGCGAACGAGCAGGCCGTCGCCGTCGGCGACGACGAGATCCAATCGTCGATCCAGAAGATCAGCGCTACGCTGCCGCCGGGGAAGAGCCTCGCGGAGGTCGCGACGGCGGCGGGCACGAGCGAGGACGCGCTCAAGTCGCGGCTCGCGACGAGCCTTCGCATCGAGAAGCTCCTCGGCGAGAAGGCCGGCGAGGTCGCGAAGCCGACCGACGAGGAGGTCGCCTCCTACTATGAGGAGAAGGCCGAGCTGTTCGAGATGCCGGAGCGCGTCCAGGCGCGGCACGTCCTGATCGCGTTCGCGCCGAGCGACGACGCGGACGCGAAGAACGCGAAGCGCGCGAAGGCCGAGAAGGTGCGTGCGGAGCTCGCGAACGCGAAGGGCGAGAACTTCGCGAAGGTCGCGGCCGAGAGCTCGGACTGCCCGAGCAAGGAGCGCGGCGGCGAGCTCGGTGCGTTTGCCCGCGGCGACACCGTGCCGGCCTTCGAGGAGGCTGCCTTCTCACAGGAGATCGGCGCGATCGGACCGGTCGTGGAAACCGACTTCGGGTTCCACGTCGTACAGGTGCAGAAGCGCGACCCCGCGGGCAAGGCGCCCTTCGACGAGGTGCGCGAGATGATCGCCGAGCGAATGATGCAGGAGAAGCAGCAGGCGGCCGTCGCGAAGTACATCGACGGGCTCCGCGCGGACGCGAAGATCGATCATCCGGCGAAGGACGCAGCCTGATGCCGCGAGGCATGCTCTGAAGAGCCTTCAGCGTGGCCGGCCGCGAATTGCGCGTCCGGCCCGAGGACCCCGCGCCGCCACCCCCCGACCAGGCGGCGCGGGGTTTTCTATTCGAGCGAGGGGCGCCGCCCCTCGCCCCCGTCGGGCAAAGCCCGCCGGGGCCCCCACACCCCGCTCGCTTTCGCTTCGGCCGCGCGCTTCGCGCGCGGAGGCGCGGTGTGGGACTTCAGCCGGCGGCGGGCTTCTTGACGGTCGTCCCGGAGCTCTCCTGCCAGACGAGACCGTTTCCTCACGGGTTTGCAACCTCGCGTTCGAGCCGATCTGCGCCGCCGTGGTAGGGTCCGACCCGCGTGGCTGCGGCCTCGATCCAGGAAGGACGCGTCGTGCGCTGGCTCGCGCTCGCGAACGACGACGAAGCGGCTCTCGCGCGCGCGAAGATCGACGGCATCCGGCGCCTCCTCCTCGGCTTCGGAGCGGCGCGGACCTGGATCTGGGTGGCGCTCGGCGGCGCGCCGAGCGCGGTCCATGTGCCGGTCGCCGTGGTCCTCACGGTCTGCGCGGCGCTTGCATGGTTCCGCAAGACCGCCTGGCTCGCGCCGTGGATCGCGCTGCCGCTCCTTCTCGTCCAGGTCGCCTCGACGTTCCCGATGACGGACAACCACTTCTTCCTCGAGGTGCTGTGCGTCGGTCTGCTGTGCTCGACGGGACGCGATGAGAACGACGATCGCCTCGTCCTCCAGGGGATGGGCTGGCTGACCGCGATCATCCTGTTCGAGACGGGGCTGCAGAAGGTCCTCTACGGGCTCTACTTCCACGGGGAGTTCCTCGCGTTCATGGTCGGCCGCGGCGGCCGCTTCGCGGCGCTGTTCGACTACATGCTTCCTGCCGACGAGGTCGCGCGCCTCGCGGCGATCGACCCGATGCGGACGGGCGCGGGACCGTTCCGCCTCTCGTCACCCGTGTTCGTCGCGCTCTCGAACCTGATCTGGATCGCCGAGATGGGCCTCGCGCCGCTTCTGCTCGTCCGGCGCTCACGCGTCGCGGCGGCGATCGCGGCGCTGCTTCTCGTCGTCGCGATCCAGCTCGGCGCGCGCGAGCTCGGCTTCGCTCTCCTCTTCGGAAGCCTTCTCTTGCTCTTCCTGCCGATCGACCTCGTGCGGCGGCTCGCGCCGGTCGCGATCGCGGCCCTCGCGTGGGCGGCGCTCGCGGCGTGGGGTCTCGTCCCGGGCGGGACGTGGATCGGCCGCACGCTGTAGGAGGGACGTTGGCCGCGAAGAGAGAGAAGCGCCCGAAGGACGAGACCCGGCCCGCGGGGCATCGCGGAAAGCAGACCGTGATCGTCGTGCTTCTCGTCCTCGTCGCGGTGTGGCCGTTCGGTCATCGCGCGCTCGTCGCGGCGTACGACGTGAATCCGTGGAAGCTCGCGGGCTGGGCGATGTACGCGACGCCGACGCCGCCGGTCCTCGCGGCGATCTTTCAGCCGGTCGGGAAGGGCGGAATTCCGATCCCGCGCGAGAGCCTTCCCGAGAGCGTCGGCGTCGCGCTCGACGAGTTCGTGATGGAGCGCCACGCGCTCGGCGACTTTCGCCGTCCCGACGAGGTCGCAGCACTGGTCCTCGAGTCGAACGCTGATCTCGACGAAGTCGTCGTGATGGTGCAGCGGATGATCCTCGACTCGAAGACGGCGCTCATGACGTCGCGCAACGCGATCTATCGCTACGATCGGACGGGCCTTCTCCTCGAGACGCATTCGGGATAGTCGCCAAGGATGCACACCGGGCTCACGATCTTTCCGACGGACTACTCGATCTCGATGCCGGACCTGGCGCGCGAAGCGGAAGCGCGCGGGTTCGAATCGCTCTGGGTCTCGGAGCACTCGCACATCCCGGTGTCGCGGAAGTCCCCGTACCCGGCCGGCGGCGAGCTGCCGAAGATGTACTACGACACGCTCGACCCGTTCGTGGCGCTCGCGGCGGCGGCTTCGGTGACCGAGCGGATCAAGCTCGGCACCGGCGTGTGTCTCGTGATCCAGCGCGATCCGATCCACACCGCGAAGGAGGTCGCTTCGCTCGACCGCGTTTCGAACGGGCGCTTCCTCTTCGGCGTCGGCGGCGGCTGGAACGTCGAGGAGATGGCCGACCACGGAACCCGCGCGGAGCAGCGCTTCCGCCTCCTGCGCGAGCGCATCGAAGCGATGAAGACGCTGTGGACGGAGAAGGAGGCCGAGTACCACGGCGAGCTCGTCCACATCGAGCGCTCGTACATGTGGCCGAAGCCCGTGCAGAAGCCGTATCCGCCGATCCACGTCGGCGGCGCATGGCCGAGCGCGGCGAAGCGCGCGGTCGCGTACGGCGACGGCTGGCTGCCGATCGCGATCCCCGGCGATCGCATGGCGGAGCGGGTCGTCGAGCTTCGCGAGATGGCGACGAAGGCCGGCCGCGATCCCGCGAAGATCGAGGTGAGCGTCTTCGGCGTCGTCGCGAAGGAGAAGGTCCTCGCCGGGTATCGCGACGCCGGCGTGACGCGCGTGGTCCTCGGGCTTCCACCGGCCGACCGCGACACGCTCCTCCCGCTTCTCGACCGCTTCGCCGCGACGGTGCGCGACGTCGGTTGAAGCGCCGCCACGTGCTACGCTGGGCACGTGGTCGAGCGATCGGAGCTTCGGCCCGGAGTGGTGCAGGGCTCCTGGTGGCACCGCATCGACGAGGGTCGCGTGCAGTGCGACCTGTGCCCGCGTCTCTGCAAGCTCCACGAGGGCCAGCGCGGCTTCTGCTGGGTCCGCATGGCGGGCCCGGAGGGGATGGAGCTCGCGACGTACGGGCGCGCTTCCGGTTTCTGCATCGATCCGATCGAAAAGAAGCCGCTGAACCACTTCCTGCCGGGCACGAGCGTGCTCTCGTTCGGCACCGCGGGCTGCAACCTCGTCTGCCGCTTCTGCCAGAACTGGAGCATCTCGAAGGCGCGCGCCGACGAGACGCTCGCCGACACGGCGCGGCCGGAGGCGATCGCAAAGGCCGCGGCGCGCGCGGGCTGCGCGAGCATCGCGTTCACCTACAACGACCCCGTGATCTTCGCGGAGTACGCGATCGACAGCGCGATCGCCGCGCACGAGCACGGTCTGCGCGCGGTCGCCGTGACCGCGGGCTACGTGACGGAGCTCGCGCGCGGCGACTTCTTCCGCCACATGGACGCGGCGAACGTCGACTTGAAGGGGTTCACGGAGGACTTCTATCGCAAGGTCTGCCTCGGCCACCTGGAGCCGGTGCTCGAGACGCTCGCGTGGCTGCATCGGGAGACGGACGTCTGGCTCGAGGTGACGACGCTCCTGATCCCCGGTCTCAACGACTCGGAAGCCGAGATCGACCGCCTCTGTGGGTGGTATCTCGATCGGCTCGGACCGGAGGTGCCGCTCCACTTCACGGCGTTCCATCCGGATTTTCGCTTGACAACGTCGCCTCCGACGCCGCGCGCGACGCTCGCGCGTGCCCGTGCACGCGCGAAGGCCGCCGGCTTGAAGCACGTCTACACGGGGAACGTGCACGACGTGGCCGGGCAATCGACGTACTGTGCGGCCTGCGAGACGCTGGTGATCGGGCGCGACGGCTACGAGATCGGCCGCTGGGCGATCGACGCAGAGGGCCGCTGCGAAGCGTGCGGGACGCCTCTCGCCGGACGCTTCGCGGGGGAGCCCGGCTCCTGGGGATCGCGCCGCGCGCGTATCGTGATCGGCGCGGAGGGATGACCGGATGTCCATCTGCTGCGCCGCTCTGATGTGCCACGCGCCGATCGTCGTGCCCGAGATCGGCGGTGCGGACGCCGATCGCTGCCGAACGACGACACGCGCCATGCAGTCCGTCGCCGAAGCGGTGGTCGCGCACGTGCCGAAAGCGCTCGTCCTGGTCAGCCCGCACGCTCCGCGGGACCGCATTCGCTGGGGGCTCGTGCCGAGCACGCGCATCGAGGGTTCGTTCGCACGCTTCGGATTCCCGGACGTCTCGGTCGAGCTGCCGGGCGGCGCGCTGCAGGCTGCGGCGGTCGCGGACTGCGCGGCACGTATCGGGCTCGAATGCTGGGCGGCTCCGGGTGCGGATCTCGACCACGGCAGCCTCGTTCCTCTCACGTTTCTGGCGCGAGCCGGCTGGTCGGGTCCGACGCTGATCGTGTCGTTGCCGCATCCAGGCGCGGACGGCGAGGCGCGGATGGGCGAGGCGATCGCGGAGGCGGCCCGCGCGCTCGGCGAGCGCTGGGCGATGATCGCCTCCGGCGACATGAGCCATCGGCTCGCGCAGGGCGCCCCCGGGGGCCGCCATCCGCTCGCGCGCGAGTTCGACGAGGAGTTCGTGCGGCGGCTGGACGCGGGCGACTATCGGGCGGCCTGCGCTCCCGACCCGGAGATTCGCTCGATCGCCGCGGAGGACGTCGTCGCCTCGACGCTGGTCGCGGCCTCTTCGGTCGGGTTTCGCAACGAAGGCCACGCAGTCTTCGCCTACGAGGGGCCGTTCGGTGTCGGTTACTGCGAAGCGCTCCTCTACACGGACGGAAGCGGAGGCGCGCACCGGGTCTTCGACGACGAGGCTCCCCCGGCGGCTCTCGTCGACGTGGCGCGAGAGTCGATTCGCGCGCATGCAGCGATGCAGCGGTACGCGCCGGATCCGCTGCCGTCTCCCTGGGCCGGGCCGCGCGCCGTCTTCGTGACGCTTCGCTCGCCCGACGGCGCGCTCCGCGGGTGCATCGGACGGCTCGCGCCGCGGACGGGAGTGCTCGCCGACGAGGTCGCGGACTGTGCAATCGACGCGGCGACGCGCGACGGACGCTTCGTTCCGGTCCAGCTGGAGGAGGTCGCGAGCCTTCGCATCGAGGTGAGCGTGCTCGGCGACCCGGAGCCCGTCGACGGTCCCGATCGGCTCGACCCGGCTCGCTTCGGGGTGACCGTTCTCTCCGGCGACCGCTGCGGCGTGCTCTTGCCCGGAATCGACGGCGTCGCGACGCCGCGCGAGCAGCTCGCGATCGCTTGCGAGAAGGCGGGCATCGCGCCGGGCGAGCCGTACGCGATCGAGCGCTTCACCGTTCGCAAGGTCTGCAGCTAGGACGAGGGCGGTCCCGGGGGGCACGGCCAATCCACGCCGCCGTTGCCGCGGAATTGGAGGCACATCAGCTCGTCAATGATCGCGTCGTTCACCGTTCCGACGCAACTCTTCAGGTCGTCGAGGGAGGAGAGCGGTGTGCCGGGACAGGTGGCGCTCTGCGGGCAGAAGCCCCACCACGTGATGCTCTTGTTGCCCGGCGCGTTCCCGCACGTGCCCATGTCGCAGATCTTGCCTTCCTGCACGCTGCCGCCGAGCACGTCCTCGCAGTCTTCGCGGCTCGTCGCCACCGAGCAGGCGTTGGCCATGCCGGTGCGGCAGCAGAAGGGTGGGCTCGGGACGGGATCGCGGTTGCCGCACTTCTTCTGGATGAGGTTGTCGCGGACCTCGGTCGCGCGTGCGAGCTGCACGAGGACGCGTGCATCGGCGAGGCAAGCGGCCCGGTCGGCGCCGGTCAACGCGCATCTCTCGAGCGCCTTCTCGCGCAGCACGAGATATTTGAAGCTGCCCTTCGCGATGCCGCGCTGGCACTCGCTCTCGCCGGTCTCCCCGAGGTTGCGCTGGTCGGGCAGGGGGGAGGTGCAGCCGAGGCTCGAGCAGACCGTCGAGTCGCCGCCGATGTCGCCGCCGCACACCTCGACCGCGTGCGAGCCGTACGTCGTCGCCACCTGGCGCTGGAGCTCCGCCTTCTTCCAGCAGATCAAGCAATCGGCGAACTCCGTCGGATTCGAGACGGGGAGGGCCGCACACGCCTCCTGCGCTCCGTCGGAAGCGGCGCCCAGGTTGCAGCTCGCCGGGAATCCGAGAGCGGTCGCGTCGTCGAGCGAGCAGGAGGAAACGATCTTGTCGCGGACGGCCGACTCCAGGTCGGAGATCTTGGCGGCCGTGCTCAGATCCGGGCATGGCCCGGGGACGTTGCCGTCGTTCTCCTGATCGAGGCAGCGATTCTCGAAGCGGACGAGCTTCACCTTGAGGCGCAAGAGCTGCTTGACGTACGCCGACTGGCAGCGGCTCGGGTCCGCGTCGGCGACGGACGCAGCGAGTCCGAGGGCAGCGACGGCCAAGACGGCGGAAGGGACGAGGATGCGGCGTGATCGGATTCCCATCACCCACTCCCTCCCGAGTGCAGGATCGAGGCGAGGGCCGCCGCGCTCGGGTGACCGGCCCTCGCCTTTGCGCCACGGCTGCGTGGCGCGGGTGTTCTAGTCGCAGCAGCTTCCGGTGCCGGCGATGCCGCCGCGCTCCTCGCACTTCTCGACGGAGGCCTTGGTCGAGCAACGAAGGACCGGGCAGTCGGCGGCGGTATCGCACGCGACTTCCGGATCGTCCGCGCATGTGCCCTCGGCGACCCCGTCCGCGACGAGATCGGAGCACTCGTCCGGGATGCGGCACGTCACGAAGCCCGGCTTGCCGCAGCTCGAGCGGGCGCCGCAGCTCGCGACGCGACGGAGACACGGCTTCGGAAGCTCGAGATCCTTCGCGACCTGGTTCCTCTCGCGGACGACGCACGAGACGTACTGACCGTGGTTATTCCAGGGCGTCACTGCACCGCTCGGAGAGACCCGACCGTCGCACGGGCAGGCTTCCGCGATCGCCGCCGCCGCGGCTTCGATGTCGGCGGGATCGCACGCGGGCGCGGCAAAGGCTGGCACCGCGAGAGCGAGCACGAGGCCCGCCGTGGCGAGACCGATACGCGAGAACTGCATGGTTCGTTTCCTTTCTCCTTGGGAATCGGCGCTGCTCGAGGTCGCGCCCCGGCAGGCGGATCTTGTGCACGCTGCGCCCGCCGCCGCGCCTCCCCTGACCTGGGGGGAACCCCGAGAAGAGCCGCGCCTGTCCCTGAGGTCTGATCCTCCTTGCGCGGGTACTTACGGAGGACGCCCGCGCTGGCCGTGCGGCGTAGTAGTGTCTTCACCGCAATGGCCTCCTTTCGAGTCGTCCTCATCGACGATCACAATCTGGTGCGCGCGGGAATGCGCGCGCTCGTCGAGAAGCTGTCCGGCATCGAGGTCGTGGGCGAAGCGGGTGACGGGCGCGAAGCGCTGGCGATCGTCGAGACGAGCAAACCCGATCTCGTGCTGATGGATCTCTCGATGCCGGGGTTCAATGGAGTCGAGGCGACCGCAAGGATCGGCAAGGCTTCACCGGGAACGCGCGTGATCATCGTCTCCGTGCACGGCGATCCTCAGTCCGTTCTCGCCGCGATCGACGCGGGTGCGAAGGGCTACATGTCGAAGGACGCGAGCGTCGCCGAGCTCGACCTCGCGGTGAAGGCGGTGATGCGCGGCGGGACGTACCTCTCTCCGAGCATCTCGCAGCACGTCGTCGACGACTACCGGCGTCGCACCGTCGACGGCGTCACCGCTCCGGGAACGCCCTCGTTCGGCTCGGCCGATCGCGCGCGGCTTGCGCGCTTGACGCCACGCCAGCGGGAGGTCCTCCAGCTCCTGGCGGAGGGCGCCTCGTCTCGAAAGATGGCGCGGGTGCTGAAGCTCAGCGTCAAGACGATCGAGACCCACCGCGCACTGCTGATGGAGCGTCTCGACATCCACGACGTCGCGGGGCTCGTCCGGTTCGCGATCCGGGCGGGCGTCGTGCGCTCGGACGACGCATGAGGACGGCCGAATCGGTACTCGCCTGGAGGGCTCCGGAGGGGTGCGCTCGGGGCGTGCTCCTCCGACTCCTCCGCACCTCGTTCCTCGTCACCTCGATGGTCCTGCCGATCGCGGGCGCCGCGCACGCGGCGAAGTGGAAAGCGTGCCCCTCGGGGCCGCTCCCCGTGTACCGATCGGCCCTGGGCGCGACCGCGGCGCCGTTCATCCATCCGTCGCACGAGCTCCGGATCCTCCTGAACTCCGCGCAGGTCGCTTCGGGTGGCGGCTTCAGCGTCGAGCCGAAGGGCAACCTCGTCGAGATCACGTTTGCGTCGCTCTTCGGCGAGCCGATCTCGCTCGCGTCGCGTCGCGTCGCCGCGGCGAGCCCGGGGACGTTGACGTTTCCCTTCCCCGACACGACGGCGGAGGTCGGCCGCCCGCTCGCCGGTCCCGTCGAGATCCGTGTCACGAAGGGAGAGAAGGTCGTCGCCCGGATCGATCCGCAGGATCTCGTGGCGCTGCCGCCGGCGATCGACGTGACCTCGATGCTGCTCGGGGAGACGCCGCGTCAAGTCGTCTACGGCGCATTGTCCGCCGACGGCGATCTCTGGGTGCCCGCGCTCTTCAACGGTGACCCGATGCCGATGCCCGGCTGTCCCGGCGACTTCATGATGCCGATGCCGATCGAAATCGGTGCGGCGACGATTCCCGGCCTCGTGGTCCAGGGCGCGGAGCCTCTCGCGCGGATCCGGCGCATGAGCCTCTATCTCGGCGACATGGACATCGGCGGGACGAGCTTCTACGGGATGCTCTTCTCGAACCGCATCTCGCTCGTGCACGCGGGCGGGACGCGCGGCGTCACGCTCTGCCAGATGAACGATTCGATCGATCTGGTGCTGCGCGTGAAGGGCAGTCGCGCGTGGTCGCGCTCCAAGCGGTCGCCGATGCGCGAGGTCGTCCTCGATGCGGCCCCGATCCCGCTCCTCTTGAAGGGCGCGAAGTCGATGCCAGAAACGGCGAAGGCCCTCTGGATCGGCGAGGACAGCTTCGGCAATAGCTGCGAGCCGACGCCGCCGACCCTCGACGTCACTCCCGGGAAGCCCTGACCGGAGCTTCTTGCCTCCAGGCAGGCACGCCGCGCGCCGTCGCCAGGACCGCGACGACCCAGCACAGCGCGAGAAGCGGCGAAGCCCAGCGTACGGCGGGAGCCGGCTCGGGCGGTCCGACCTCGAGCTGGGTGACGCCGTCCTTCGGGCGCGCGACGTCGCGTCCGTAGCGATCGATCGCGAGGCTCTCGCCGCGGTTCGCCGCGCGGAGCACCGGCAGCCCGGTCTCGACCGCGCGAAGTCGCGCCTCGGCGACTTCGATGTCGATGGCGCTCGAAGGAAGCTCCGCGTCGTTCGTCTGGATCAGGATCGCATCCGCGCCGCCGGCGGCGAGCTCGCGTGCGAGCTCGGGGCGGTCGGCCTCGAAGCAGATCAGGATCCCGATCCGACATCCGCCGGCGCGCATCCACGCGGGCTCGCTCCCCGCGACGACGTCCTCGGCCGCGAGCCAACCCGGGCGCGAGACGAGCGACGTCGGCCACGACTCCGCGAACGGTACGAGGGCCCGCTTGTCGTACGCGACGACGGCTTCCGCTTCGTCGCCGGCGATGCGAAAGACCGAGTTCCGCTCGCGCGGCTCCCAGTCCGCATCGAACTCGAAGCGCGGGCCTCCCGCGAGGAGGACCGCGCCGGACTCGTTCGAGAGCGCTCGCAGAGCACGCAGGAGCTCCGGATCCTGCAGCGGATCGCGCGGCAACGCCGACTCCGGCTAGACGATCGCGTCGGGGCTCGAAGAAGCCGCTCGCCGGCTCGCCTCGACGTAGCGCGCGAGCACCTCGCCCTCTGGAACCTCGGGGCTCGGGATCGACGCGTCGACGGCGGCGATCGAGCACGATGGATCGTGGGCGGGCTCGCTCGAGCGGAGTCGGATCGCACCGTAGAGCAGCGTCGCGAGCGCGACGACGAGAGCGAAGGCGGAGGCGAGGGGGAGCGCGAGCGCCGAGCGCGGCGTTCTTTCCCCGCTCTCCGATCGGAGGCGGTGAACCCAAGCGTGTCCGAGCGCGCTCCCGAAGAGAGCGAGCACGAGCGAGACGCCCGGCGCTCCGCCGAGGCTCGCCGCCTGCAGGACGATCGGGACGTCCGCCTGCGTGGCCGCGAGTCCGATCCAGGGATAGAAGGGAAACGAGATGCGCGTGAGACTCTCCCAGGCCACCCAGGCGGCCGCGCTCGCCGCAATCGACCCTGCGCCCGGAGGTCGCGTCGCGGCGCGCAGCGCGAGCCCGAGGAGCGCTCCCATGGGCAGAGCGGTCGCGCCGCAGAGGACCAGCGCGGCCGGCCACGCGGCGGCCGGCGAAAGCGAAAAGTATCCTGCCGCGACCTCTGCGAGCCAGGCGGCGTGCACGAGCAGCGCGAGCTCGAGCGCGAACGCCGCACCGAGCACGGCGGCCTCTGTCCACGAGCGTGTCCGACTCGCGGTGGCAACGAGCGGTGCGCAGACGAGCCACGCGAGCGGCGCTTCGAGGCGGTGCGCCGCGAGAAGCAGCAGTGCGGAAGCGGCCGCGGCCGCGAGCGCTCGCTTCAACGCCTCGCCCGAGCCCCGGTGAGCACGCGTCGCTCCTCGACGCCGGCGCTGCTCGTCACGGCGGCGGTGGTTCTCGCGACCGCGGTCTGCCTCGTCAACGGAGCGCGACGCATCGGCGAGCCGTTCCCGGGGTTCCTCGTCGCGGAGAACCGGACCGTCTTCTCGATCGGACGAGCGGGCTGGTCCATCGAGCGCGTCCCGCGCGCGTTCTTCTCGCAGGTCATCGCCGTCGAGCGGCGTCCAATCACGCGTGCGGAGGAAATCCAAGCGGCGATCGCCGACCTGCCCGAGGGAGCCGAGGTGAATTACCGCTTCCGCATGGGGCCTGACATCTTCGCCGCTCCGGTCACCGTGCAACGCTTCGGCGTCGGCGACTTCTTCGCGGTCTACGGCACCTACGCCGCCGTCGGTCTCGTCTTCGCGCTGGCCGGCCTGTGGGCCTGGCTGCGCCTGGCCGGAGCGGCGCGCGCTTCGATCCTTCCCTTCTTCGTCCTCTGCCAGGCGGTCGGGTTCGCTCTCGGCACGGCGGGCGACGTCTACGGGCCGTACTGGCTCGTGCCGCTCTACTTCGCGGCGCAATGCGTGACGTTCGCGAGCCTCGTGCACCTGGCGGTGAGCTACCCGCAGCCGCTCGGCGTCGGCTCGCGCTGGCGTCCCGTCGGCCTCGGGCTCCTGTACGCTGCGGCGCTCGCGCTCGCCGTGGGACTCGTGGCGACGGGCGAGGACGTCTTCCTCTACGTGCCGCTGCTCTACGTCATGTATCTTTTGCTTGCCAACGCGATCTTCCTCTACCTCGGCGCGCTCGCGATGGGGTTCCCGGCGGCCGAGAGCGAGGCACGTGGGGGCCTGCGCTGGGCGCTCGCCGGAGCGCTCGCGGTCGTCGTCCTCCCGGCGATGATCTTCCTCGTCTATCCGATCCTGCGGCAGAGCATCTCGCCCACCGTGCTCGTCGGCCCGCTGGCCCTCTTTCCGCTGCTGACGGCTTCGGCGCTCGCGCGAGACGCTCCGGAGAAGCCGCAGCCGCGGACCTCGGTTCGTCTTCGCCTGGCGATCCTCTTCCTCGGAGCGGTGGAGACTTCGTTCCTGATCGCGGTCGCGGTGTTCTGGCAGAACAACAGCTGGGCGCAGCTCCTCGACGACTTGACGCTGAACCAGCGTCAGCAGGCGACCGTGGAGCAGGTGCTCGCGGAGGGGGCCTCGGCCGCGAACGGCGCGGGACTCGCGCGTCTCGCGGGGCTCGTCCAGACCGAGCCCGAGAGCCGCCTCGCGTCCGCGGCGGGCGAGGCGCTCCGCAGCGGCGACAGGGACGCGGCGCAGCGGGAGCTCGCGGCCCTGGGCCGGATCTACGACGAGCACGCGCTCCGGCTCGAAGCGCGCAGGCGCTGGATCGGCGGGCTCGGCGTTCCGGTCCTCGCCGGACTTCTGCTCATCGCGGTGCTGCAAGCCGTCGCGTTCATGCTCGCGATTCGACGCTGGCTGATCGGCCCGCTCGACCGCGTCGCTGCTGCGACGAGCGTGATCGCGACGGGCGACCTCGCACACCGCCTCGAGCCGGAGCGCAGCGAGGAGTTCTCGCGGCTCGGCGGTGCGGTGAACGCGATGGCCGCTTCGCTGCAGGCGATCCAGCGTCGCGTCGAGCTCGCACGAGCCGCGCGCCAGCGTGCCGCCGGCGCGGCGCGCGACGCCGAGCGACGTCGCCTCGCGCGCGAGCTGCACGACGGGATTCTGCAGGACCTGAGCGCCGTGCGGCTCGGTCTCGAGAGCCGCGAGCCCATCGCGGGCGAAAGCGGCGCGGCCGGCGTGGTTGGCGCAATCTCCGGCGTGATCGCGGCGATCCGCGCCGTCGTCGACGACCTTCGCCCACCGGCGCTCCGCGGGGGCTCGCTCGAGGAAGCGATCGCAGGACACGCACGCGTCCTCGCCTGGGCACAGGGGATCGAGCTGTCGCTCGACCTCCCTGGAGCGGAGACCGTGCCGGAGTGGGCGGCGCGCGACCTCTACCGGATCGCGCAGGAAGCGACGGCGAACGCGCTCCGCCACGCGAGCGCGAAACGGATCTGGATCCGCCTCGTCCGCGAGGGAGGGGACACGATCCTCGAGGTCGAGGACGACGGCGTCGGCTTCGACGTCGAGACGAGCTCGCTCGGAAGCGGTGTCCAGGGGATGCGCGAGCGCGCCGCGATCCTCGGCGCGGAGCTCGACCTTGGCCGCCGTGAGAAGGGCGGCACGCGTGTCCGTCTCATCCTGCGCTTGCAGACGCCACCGCCCGCGACGGATCCGGCGTGAGCGCTTCGCGCGCAGGCGTTCGGTCGAAGCGGAGCCGCAGGAGATCGAGGAGCGAGGCGCTGCGCGCCGGATCGACGTCGTCGAGACCGTAGACGACGCCGTACGCCTCGTCGGTCCGCCGGAACGTGCCGAACGCACGATCGAACACGGAGAAGAGGTTCCCGTAGTTCGAGTCGGTCTGCGGGAGCGCTCGCGAGTGGTGGACCTTGTGCATGTTCGGCGTCACCCAGAGGAGCGAGATCGGCTCGAGGGGGCGCCACAGGCGGACGTTCGCGTGCTCGAGGATCGCCTGGAGGGCCGAGGCGAGCCGGTACGCGAGGACGCCCAGCGCGGGCAGGCCGAGCGCCCACACGGGCACGACGACCCAGACGAAGCGCCAGAGCGTCTCCAGCGGATGCTGACGGAAGGTCGTCGTCACGTCGAGGAACGCGTCCGCATGATGCACGCGATGGACGCGCCAGAGCGACGGCAGCGCGTGCATCGAGCGGTGCGCGAGATACGTCGCGAGGTCGAGCGTCGGAATCGTGATCGCGACGAGGAGGGCCAGCGGCAGCTTCAGGGAGCCGAGGAGCCCGCCCCCCTCGATCGAGAGCGAGAGCGCGAGGACGGCCGCGAAGCTCGCGAGCCCCCAATTGGAGAGGAGCGTGATCGCCGTCAAGCCGAGATTGGCGCGGAGACGCCTCGGCTCCGTCCGATCGCGTCCCAAGAGCGGCACGGCGAGCTCGACGAGCGCGAGCACGCCCATCGCGAAGACGAGCGCCAGGGCGCTCGTGAAGAATTCTCTCTGGGTCACGGGTTCGTCCTCCTTGCAAGGGCGAACGCCGTGGCCGGGCGATTCGTTACGCGTCGGAAGAAGAGCCCGCGAACCGCACGGCGCCGAGCTTCTCCGGGGCGAGGACCGAGTGGAGCTCGCGGATCCTCCCGTTTGGGTCGATCTCACAGCGGAGCACCGTGCGTGGCGCCTGCCGTCGCTGCGGACGAGCGAGCTCGATCACCGCCGCGGGCAGCCCGTTCACCACGCGCACCTCGATGCGCGGCTCGGCGACCTGCCGCAGGAGCGCGGCTCGGAGGTAGAAGACCGACACGCGATCGCGACCCGCGAGCGGCTCACGGAGCGCCGTGTACGCGCCTCCGGCGTCGGTCACCGTCCGCACCGAATCGGCGAGGAGAGCTTCCAGGCCGCGCGCATCCTGCTGCGCGAGACACCGCAGGAACTCCTCGAGTGCGATCCGCGTCCGCTCGCGGTGCGCTTCGGTCGGGATCGTGCGCTCGGCGTCGTAGCTCGCGAGAGCGAGGCGCGCGCGATGATGCAGGATCCGCACGTTCGCCTCGGTCGTTCCGACCACGTCCGCGGTCTCGCGCGCCGAGTAGTCGAGGACGTCGCGCAGCACGAGAACCGCGCGCTGCCGCGGCCCGAGCGCCTCGAGCGCCAGCAGGAACGCGAACGAGGCGCTCTCGAGGACGCCGTACCGCGCCTCGGGCGAGCTCGAAGCGGCGGAGGCGAGCTCGCTTTCGGACGGATCGCCTTCGATCGGCGACGGCAGCCACGGGCCGTCGTAACCGCGCCGCTTTCGCCGGCGGAGAGCGTCGAGGGCGAGGTTCGTCGCCACGCGCACGAGCCACGGGCGAAGGCCCTCGTCCTCGGGCGCGGGTCCCCGCTCGAGGGCCCGGACGAACGCTTCCTGTACGATGTCCTCCGCGTCGGCGGCGCTCCCCGTCAGGCGGTAGGCGAGGCCCCAGAGTCCCCGCTGCTCCCGCTCGAAGAGCGCAGCGAGAGCCGCGGGCGCGGGTTCCGTCTCCGATCGAGGCTTCGTCCGGCCTCCCATCTTCCTTCCAACGTCCGGGACCCGGCCGGCGTTACGGGATCCGACCGGGATCTCGCCCCGGCGTACGGCGGGCATTTCGCTTCCGTCAGGGCGGTGGCCTCGCTTCAATGGGAGGCTCGCCGCCGCGGGCTCGTCGGGCAGGGGGGCGGATATGGGGAGGCCGGGGCCATGACGAACATCGACGCGTTCCTTTCGCTGCCGCTGTGGGTGATCACGATCGTCGTGTTCCTCGGCTGGGGCGCGGTCGCGGTCGTGACCCATCGCGTGCTGGTCCCCTGGATCGCGGGACGGGAAGGCTCGAAGCTCGGCGGCTTCGAGGCCGAGGTCGTCGCGTTGATGGGGCTGACGTTCGGTCTCCTGATCTCGTTCAATGCCGTCACGGTCTGGCAGACGGTCGACATGGCGCGCGACGCGGTGATCCGCGAGGTCGCCGCACTCGAGGAAGCCGGCTACGAGATCGACGCGCTCGCGGACGCCGACCGGGAGCGCGCGAAGGAGACGCTGCGGAAGTACGTCGACTACGTCCTCGATACCGAGTGGCCGCTCCTCGCCTACGGCGAGGCGCAGACCGAGCGTCCGCAGCCGCTCCTCGATCTGATCGCGATCGGGCGGGAGGTCGGCCACGATCACCTCTACGACGCGCTCGACACCGCGGTCGACGCGCGGATGGAGCGCATCCGTCTCAGCCTCTATCGGATGAGCCGCGCTCGCTGGTCGGTCGTCATCTGGCTCGCTGCGCTGCTGACGATCTCGATGGGTCTCCTGCACGCGGAGCATCCGCGCGGACGGGCCGTGGCGCTCACCTTCGTCGCAATCGCGATCGGCGTCTGCTTCATCATCCTCTTCGCGCACGGTCGCCCGTTCGTCGGCGAGAACGCGCTGCAGCCGACGGACCTGCGAACGCTCGCGGACCGTCTCGCGCAATCCTGAAGAAGCGGACCGGGTCCACGGACGGCGAATCGGGGCGCTTGGCGCACGCCGCCTCGTGGGGCTAGCTTGCGCGCCATGCTCGCCGCCCTGTGCATGGTGCTCCTCGCGATCGCCGGCTGCAGCACTCCGGCTCCCGCTCCGAAGAAAGAGGTCGACGTCGGCTCCCGCCGCTCGCCCCCGGCCGGCGACGTCGTCGGCTCGGTCGGCGCGAGCGGAGCGTACGAGTACCTCGGCCTACCGTACGCAGAGCCGCCCGTCGGAGAGGGCCGCTGGCGCGCGCCGAAGCGCACGAAGCGCTGGTCGGACGCACGCGAGGCGACGGCGCTCGGCGCCGCGTGCGTCCAGTTCCCGAGCCGCTTCGGCGGCCTTCCTGGCGATCCCGGCGAGGCGCAGGGCGACGAGGACTGTCTCTTCCTGAACGTCTACACGCCGCGCTACGCGGGGCCGGTCCCGAGCGGGGACCAGGCGCTGCCGGTGATGGTGTGGATCCACGGCGGCGGCAACGTGATCGGGCAGGGCGGCAACTACGACGGCGGCTACCTCGCGGTCGCGCAGGACCTCGTGGTCGTGACGATCAACTACCGCCTCGGTCCTCTCGGCTGGTTCCGCCACGCTTCGCTGCGCGGCGAGGGAACGACTCCCGAGGACGCCTCCGGAAACTTCGGCACGCTCGACATGATCCTCGCGCTCGACTGGGTGCGCGACAACATCGCGGCGTTCGGCGGCGATCCCGGCAACGTCACGATCTTCGGCGAGTCCGCCGGCGGCCGCGACGTGCTGAGCCTCGTGCAGTCGCCGCCGGCGCGCGGGCGCTTCCATCGCGCGATCAGCCAGAGCGGCGGCATGCGGCGCAGCACGGCCGAGGACGCCGAGAACTTCGTCGACGATCCCGAGCCCGGACACAAGGCGAGCTCGAGCGAGATCCTGCTGCGCTGGCTGATCGCCGACGGACGAGCCGCGGACCGCGAGTCCGCGAAGACCGCGCTCGCCTCGATGAGCCCCGACCAGATCGCGAAGTACCTCCGCGGGAAGAGCGCCGAGGAGTTCCTCGAGACGTATCCGCACGAGGCGACCGAGGGTCTGATCGACGTGCCGCAGGTCTTCGCGGAGGGGACGGTCCTTCCGATCGGCGACGGCCTCGCGAGCTTCGCGAGCGCGGACGGACACGCGAAGGTGCCGGTGATGCTCGGCACGAACCGCGACGAGCAGAAGCTCTTCCTGTATCCGAACCCGGAGCACGTGCGACAGGTCCTCTGGATCCTGCCGCGCTTGCGCGATCCCGATCGCTACGAGGCGCTCTCCGAGCACTCGAGCGCCCTGTGGAAGGCGACCGGCGCCGACGAGCCGGCGGCGGCGCTCATCCGCGGCGGTGCACCCGGCGTGTTCGTGTATCGCTTCGACTGGGACGAGGAGCCGACCATCTTCGGCGCCGACCTCGGCCAGATGATCGGCGCGGCGCACGGCTTCGAGATCCCCTTCGTCCTCGGAAACTTCGATCTCGGCGAGGAGGCGAACGTCGTCTGGACGGAGGAGAACGAGCCGGGGCGGAAGCTCCTCTCCGAGCAGATGATGTCCTACTGGGCGAACTTCGCGGCGACGGGCTCACCCGGGCGCGGCCGGAAGGGAGACCTGCCGGAGTGGAAGCACGCGCCGTCGTTTCTCGTGTTCGACACGGCTGCCGGCGGCGGGGTTCGCATGTCGCAGGACACGATCGGCGAAGAGGAAGCGCTCGCCGACGCGTACGACGACGCGCGCCTCGGGAACGACGAGGAGCGCTGCGCCGCCTACCGCGATCTCGTCGCGCAGAGCACGCGGCACGGCCGCAAAGGGGCCGAGGGGCCGTGCGCGGAGGTGCCGAGAACGAGCTGAAGCCGACCTGAGGGTGACCCCCGCCGACCTGAGACGGTGTTCGTCGATCTGATCGCGGGAGACGAGCTGAGCCTCGTCGGCCCGACGTTCAAGCTCGTGACCGCGGGCACCTACATCGTCGGCGACGTCATCGTGCAGGCTTCGGCGGGCGACTCGCTCGAGCTCTTCGTCGACGGGCTCGCGCTGACACTCGTCCCCGGAGACTCCGCCTCGATCACGATCCAGCGTTTGAGCCGAGACCGTGAGCTCTCGCGCGCCACGGCCGGGCGCGCCGAGCGCGGGAGGAGGGGGCGGCGACGTAGTCGAACGAGGGGCACGCGCCCCTCACCCCATGCGGCAGAGCCGCCTGGGGCCCCACTCCCGCGCTCGCTTCGCTCGGCCGCGCGCCATGCGCGCGGAGGCACGCGACTAGAACTTCTCGTTGATGATGTTCGGGACGACCGGCTCGGTCGCGTCCTCGCTGTAGTAGCTGTTCGTCACCTGGTTCATCATCTCGCCGCGGTCGACCATCCCGTCCTTGTTCTCGTCCGCGTTCGTGAAGACTCCCTCGAGCTTCTCGCCGAGCGTCGCCGCCTCGTCCTTGTCGACGACGCCGTCTTTGTTCTTGTCGGCCTTCTCGTGCGTGGACATCGAGTCGGAGGCGCTCTGCGCGACCGCCTTCCCGAGCTCGAAGAGGGTCACCTGACCGTCGGCGTCGCCGTCGGCGGACTTGAAGTCCGCGGCGGAGGAGGAGAAGAAGCCGGCTTTCTTCGCTTCGTCCGGGCTGAGCTTCCCGTCGCCGTTCTCATCCGCCTTCTGGAACGCCTTCTGGAAGGCGGGAGTCGGCGAGGGATCCGGCGCGGCGAGAGCCGCCGGCGCGAGAGCGAGCGAGAGGGTGAGCGAGAAGGCGAGTGCGAACGTGCCGCGTGCGAGCGTTGGCTTCATGCGGCCGAGGCTAGCCTGCATTTCTCACCAGATCACGTCGCGAGGCGGTCGAGAGTGCCGAAGATTCGCGAGCCTCGGACCGGAGGGCGACGCAGGCGTACTTGAACAGTACG
>Ga0194132_10003557_pt1 | contig 27591 bp, 17 predicted proteins | sample TA2KigOf80mmetaG_FD_148612 | JGI IMG/M metagenome (GOLD analysis project Ga0194132, IMG submission 148612) | Freshwater microbial communities from Lake Tanganyika, Tanzania - TA2015054 Kigoma Offshore 80m | ecosystem: Environmental > Aquatic > Freshwater > Lake | place: Tanzania: Lake... | reverse complement strand
TACCCGGCGGCTTCGGCCGCGGGTTCGCACGCGCGGCGGTTGGCCTCGCTCGGTTCTTTCGCCCACGCCTCGGCCGCGGCCAGCGCCTTCGCCGCCAGCGGGTCCGGCTTCGGGGCCGCGCGCGCGCGCACGCCACCGCCCACGCCACGGCCTCGCGCTTCGGCAGCGCCGCGGCCAGAAACCGGATCGCGTCCTCGCTCAGGTCCGGCCTCCCCGCGAGCGCGTCGAAGAACTGCCGCGGCGTGTGGGCCGGGGCGAGCAGCGCGCGCCGCATCGGACAGCGGCACCACGGGCGCGAGATCGGCGGCGAGTCGGGGCATGGGGGTTCCGTAGGTAGCACTACTACGAAAGTGACGAAGCCCACACCTCTCCCCCATGCTTTGACGGGGGAGAGGTGTGGCCGACGGCGCGCCGGGCGCGCCTCGGTGTTCGCACAACTTGGCTCGGCGATCACCGCTTCACTTGGCGCAGGTTCGGCATCTCGTCGGCGAACTTCTCCGCGGCCTCGCCCGTCACCTTCGTGCCGATCACGTAGAGCCCGCGCAGCCCGTCGAGGGCTTTCAGGTCCGTCAACCCCTTGTCGGTCAGGCCGGTCTTGTTGAGGTACAGAATCTGGAGCCGGTCCATCGTCTTGATCGCGGTCGCGGCGCGATCCGACAGCGGGTTGTCGGACACGTCGAGCGCTTCGAGGAACGCGAGCTTCTTGAGCGCCGCCAACTCGGAATCGGTCAGCCCCGAATTGGGTACGTACAGGACGCGTAGTTCCTTGCACTGCGCAATCGCGTTGACCGCGGGCACCGACATCCCGGACTTGCCAAGCGTCAGCTTCCGCAGGTGCGGGAGTTGTTTGAGCGCGAGGAACCCGACGTCGGTACACGCGGTCGCGTCGTACACGTCGAGCGCGCCGAGGTGAGCCGCCTTCTTGAGGCTGACGAGGGTGGCGTTGTTGGCCGCCTCGAACTTGGCGGACACGCGCGCTTCCGGCGCGAGCCGGGCGTCGATGGCGGCCTTGCCCCCGGCCTTCGTCACGAGGTCGATGGTCTTCTTCTCGTCGTCGGTGGGCGCGGCCGGCGGTTGCGCGAGGGCCGCGGAACTGAGGCCCAGCGCGAACAGCGCGAACAGGGAAACTCGCACGAGGGAACTCCGTCGGATAGCGGCAGCGGTGGGATTCAGACTGTTAGACCCGCGGGGCGGCCGGGAAGTTCCGCCCGCGGGCCAGATCGCGGACCGGAGGGGGCCGTTCGCGGCAACAACTTCCGAAGGACCGCGCGGTTCTCATTTTCCTTTCGCGCGGGTTCGGCTAAGATAGGGCGAGTTCGCGGCCGAGCCGACAACCTCCCACCCGCGCGCTCCCGTCCGCGCCGGTTCGTCGGTGGTCGCGGTCGTTCGTTTGCCGTTGGTTCCGTTTAGGACAAACGCGGCTGTTCGTGCAGGACACGCCCCGCCGGAGCCGGACGATGCCGGAAACGCAGCCCCAAGCCGCACCGCCGCCCGCGCCGCCGCAACCCGACCTCACCGGCCGGACGCTCGGCGACTTCCACGTGCTGCGCAAGATCGGCTCCGGCGGCATGGGGCAGGTGTACCTCGCCCGGCAAACGTCGCTCAAGCGCGAGGTCGCGCTCAAACTCCTCAAGGGCGAACTGAACGCCAACCCGACCGCGCTGGCCCGGTTCCAAGCCGAGGCCCAAGCGGTCGCCAAACTGAACCACCCGAACATCGTCCACATCCACCAGACCGGCGAGGCCGACGGCCTGCGCTACATGGTGCTCGAGTTTGTGGACGGGCGCAACCTGCGCGACTACCTCGCGCGCAAAGGCCCACCGGACCTGCCCATCACGCTCAGCGTCATGCGCCAAGTGTCGCTCGCCCTCCAGAAGGCGCACGAACAGGGCATCGTTCACCGCGACATCAAGCCGGAAAACATTCTGGTTACGCGCAAGGTCGAGGTGAAGGTGACGGACTTCGGCCTGTCGCGGTTCTTCACCGGGGAAGGCCCGGCCACGAACCTCACCCAGAGCGGGGTCACCCTCGGCACCCCGCTGTACATGTCGCCGGAGCAGGTGCAGGGGCACGCGGTCGATCACCGCTCGGACCTGTACTCGTTCGGCGTCACCTGTTACCACCTGCTGGCCGGGGAGCCGCCGTTCCGCGGCACCACCGCGTTCGACGTGGCCCTGAAGCACGTTCAGGAGCAACCGCGGCTACTGGCCGACCTGCGCCCGGACCTCCCGCCGGACCTGTGCGGCATGGTCCACAAGTTGATGGCGAAGAACCCGGACGACCGGTACCAGTCGGCGAAGGACATCTTGCGCGACCTGCTCAAGCTGCGCGACGGCCTCGCGGTTCCCACGGCCGCGCTGCCCGTGGTCGAGTCCAACGGCTCGCCTTCTGCGGCCGGGCACTCGACCGGCGCGCTGTCGCTGCCGCAGTCGCAGCCCGGGGCGGTGCCCGCGCCGCGCGCCCCGGTACGGTGGGGGCTACTGGTCCTCGCCGGCCTCGCGTGCCTGCTGGCCGCGGGCGGCGGGGCCGCGCTGTACCTCACCCAGAGCCAACACCCCGACGCGCCCGCGCCGCCCGCCAATAGCGCGCACGGCCCCGGCCTGCCGGACGTGAAATCGCCCGACAGGCTCACCACCCTGCGCGAGCGCGAGTTGCTCGTCGTCCTCAACACCGAGGGCACCAAGCCCGAAGACGCGATCAAGGCGAGCGTCGAACTCGGCCTGTTGTACCTGAAGGAGCGGCGGTTCCCGGAGGCGACCGAGCGGTTCGACAAACTCAAGGCCCGCGCCGCGGAGTGGCGCGACCCGGTCGCGGCCCGCACCGGCAACGTCGCGGCGCGCCTCGGCGTCGCGGTCGTGCTGGCCCAAGACCCCAAGACCGCCGAACAGTCGCACAAGCTGTTTGCGGACATCATCACCGAGCAACCGCCGAAGTTCGGCCCCGGCGCGCCGAAAGGCCCGGACCGGAACGCCGCGACCGTGAACGGGGTGCTCCTGCGGCTCCCGGACCTGAGCGGGGCCGTGTCCGACGCGCTCAACCGCGTCGCGGTCAACCTGACCAAAACCAAGCTCGACCCGCCCGCGCTCGAACTGCTCCGCCACACCTCGCGCGTCGGCAAGAAGGACTGACGCGCGGCGCGCGCTACTTCCCTCCCGCGCTCCAACTGGTCCACCGGGCGGGCGGGTCCCACGCGGGCGCGAGCTTGAGGTGCTTGTTCAGGTACGGGTTCGGCGAGCGGTCCATGAACAAGTCGCGCGGGTACGTCGCGCTCGGGCGCGTCGTCCGCGGGTCCAGCAACCCGGCGTACACGCACGCCTCGCACACCAGTTCGCTGCAATAGTAGGCGTCGCGCGCGAGGCCGTTGGGGGTGCCGAGGAACGCGGTGCGCACCGGGCCGCGGGTGCGGAACGGCGTGAGCTGCCGCGCGAGCCGGCGCACGGCGAAGTCGCGCCCGTCCGCGGCGAGCGCGAACTCGGTGAGCCGCGCCGACTGTTCCGCGGTGAGCGGGCACGCGCGGCGGCGCACCCACACGCGCCCGTCCTTTTCGTAGCTCGCCATGTGGGGCAGCGCGTCCAGCACGCGGCACTTCAGCGTGTCGTGCGGCCCGCCCTCGAGGATCGCCATTTTCCCGTCCGGCATCTGGAACACGATCATCGAGTGCGTCGGGTGGCTGGTGCCGGCGAGGTTGTGCATCGCGAGCCAGAAGATCGAGCCGTCGGCGCTCAGGACGATGTCGCCCGGTTGCGGCGCGTACGCCCGCACCGGCGCGCGCAGGACGTGGTCGTCCTCGTAGGCGGGTTGCCACAGGAACGACCCGCACGGGCCGGGCGTATTGCGCCCCACCAGCGCCAGCCCCGCGACCTTCGCCTTCATGCGGTCGGCCGCGGGCTGAAGGAAGAACGGGTAGCGCTTCTCCGCGACCACCGGCGGCGTGAGCGGCGCGGCGTTCGGGTACGGGTACGGCTCCGCGCCGAGCGCGCAGAGCGAGACGAACGCGAGCAGCACCATGCCGGGAAGCTCCAGAAGAACCTAACCCCCCGGCCCCCTCGCTGAAGGGAGGGGGGACTTCTTTCTCGGCGTCGTGGTCGAGGATGCCCCCCGGCCCCCTCGCTGAAGGGAGGGGGAGAAAAGCAGTCGCCCTCTTCCTCCCCCTCCCTATCAGGGAGGGGGCCGGGGGGTGGGTTCTTCTGTTATCGTTCCCTCCAGCGTGTGACGTTCTCCGAGTGTCTCGCTCCGCGCGCTTCCGCCCGCCCACGAGTCCCGCGGTTCCGGTTGTAGCGACCGCGCGCGGGTAACTTTTCTCCCGTCGCGACCCCTTCACCTTACCCAGACGGTAGACTATACCCAGTTCTCCTAACCTGATCCGCCGCAAGGTGCCCTCATGCGTACCCGTTTGACGACGTGTGCCGGCCTGTTCGCCGCGCTCGTCGCCCTCTCCGCCCACGTCGCGCCGGTCGCGGCGCAGCCGCCGATCCTGCCCAAGAAGGCCGGCGAGTTGCGCAAGTACGACGACGTGATTACCAAGGACTTCAAGACGCAACCGGGCGTGTTCGCGGTCCACCGCAACGAGGACAAGCTGTTCTTCGAGATTCCACAGGACTCGATGGGGCGGTTGTTCCTGTGGCAGGCGGAAGTGGCGAAGGGGCCGGGCGGCGGCATGTTCGGGAGTTGGGGCGGGTCCACGCTCGGCAGCGCCGTGCTCAAGTTCGAGCGCCGCGGGAACAAGGTGTACCTGTGGAAGGTCGGGTTCCGCAAGCGCTCTGATGGGAAGTCGGTGCAGAACTCCATCGAGGCGTCTTCGACCGACGCGATCATCGCCGCGTTCACCGTCGAGTGCGAGGGCAAGGACCGTTCGGTCGTCATCAACGTGTCGGACACGTTCATGCTGGGTCTGCCGGACCTGTCGATCAACGCCGCGTCCGGCGGCCCCGGCGGGAGCGTCGACATGCAGCGCTCGTACCTGTCGGACGTGAAGGCGTTTCCGACCAACATTGAGGTGCGCGCGCTGCTGACGTTCCGTACCGGCGGCGGGCTCGGCGGCCCCGGCGGGTCGCCCTTCGGCGGCGGCGGGGGGGCACGCAGCGCCACCGCGCTCGTTCACCACAGCCTCGTGCTGCTGCCCGAGACGCCCATGACGGGCCGCCTGTTCGACCCGCGCGTCGGGTATTTCACCGAAGAGTTCACCGACTTCTCGCACGCCAAGCAGTGGGCCGTGAACCGCGAGTACATCACCCGGTTCCGCCTCGAAAAGAAGAACCCGAACGACGCGGTGAGCGAGGTCGTGAAGCCGATCACGTTCTACCTGTCGAAGGAGATCCCCGAGAAGTGGCGCGCGTACATGAAGCAGGGCGTCGAGGACTGGAAGCCGGCGTTCGAGAAGGCCGGGTTCAAGAACGCGATCATCTGTAAGGACGCGCCGACCCGCGCCGAGGACCCGAACTGGGACCCGGAAGACGCGCGCCACTCGGTGATCCGCTGGGTGGCCGAGCCGGTGCAGAACGCGATGGGCCCGCACGTCCACGACCCGCGCTCCGGCGAGGTCATCTCCGCGCACATCATCTTCTGGCACGACATCGTGAAGACGTGCCAGACGTGGTACTTCGTGCAGTGCGGCGCGCAGGACCAACGCGCCCGCAAGTTCCCGCTGCCGGACGAAGTGACCGGCGCGATGATGCGGTACGTGTGCGCCCACGAGGTGGGCCACACGCTCGGCCTGCGGCACAACCACCGCGCGAGCCAAGCGTACTCGATCAGCCAGCTCCGCGACCCGAAGTTCTGCGAGCAGTACGGGAGCGTGGCCTCCATCATGTCGTACGGCCGGTGCAACTACGTCGCGCAGCCGGAAGACAAGGTCGCGGCGAAAGACCTGTTGCCGAAGCTCGCGCCGTACGACTTCTTCGCCATCGAGTGGGGCTACAAGCCCATCGCCGGGGCGAAGACCGCGGACGAGGAGCGCAAGACCCTCGACGAGTGGGCCGCGAAGCAACTGGAGAACCCGTTCCTGCGGTTCGGCGGCGAGGACGGCCCGTCGCGCGTCGATCCGACCGTGTTGACGGAGAACATCGGCAGCGACCGGCTTCAGGCGACCGCGCTGGGCCTGAAGAACGTGGACCGCGTCATCGACCTGTTGCTCGCCGCGACCACGGAGAAGGGCGAGGACTTCGAACTGCTCGACGAGGTGTACGGCGAAATCCTCGGCCACCGCGGGCGGTGGTTCGGCGCGGTGGCGAAAGAGGTGGGCGGCGTGGCGGAGAACCGCACGCTCGGCGGGCGCGGGGGCGAAGCGTTCGTGCGCGTGCCCAAGGACAAACAGAAGGAGGCCGTGAAGTTCCTGCACGAGCACGCCTTCAGCACGCCCACGAAACTGCTCACACCGGGCCTCATCAACCAGTTCAAGTACACCGGGGCCGCGAGCGGCATCGCCGGGCAACAGCGGGCGCTGCTGAGCAGCCTGCTCAGCCCGGTGAAGCTCGCGCAGCTCTCGGACGCGGAACTGCTGATGGGCGACAAGGCCTACACCGTGGTCGAACTGGTGCGCGATGTGCAAGACGGGCTGTTCAGCGAGCTGAAGGGCGACGCGCCGAAGATCGACCCGCTGCGGCGGCAGTTGCAGCGCGCGTACCTCGACATCCTGAAGGCCGAGTTCGCGCCGCCCGCGGCGGCCCCGGCCCCGGGGCCGTTCGGCCCTCCGGCCGCGGCGCGCGGCAGCAGCGAGCTGCGCGCGGTGGCGCGCGTCGCCCTCGCGGAGTTGGCGGCGAAACTGACGGCCGCGCGCGGCAAGGCCGGGAACACGGCCACCGGCGCGCACCTCGAGGACCTCGCCAGCGAGATCGCCGCGCTCTTGGCGGCCGATAAGAAGAAGTAACGTCTATTTGCGTAGCCGCGACTCGAAGAGGAGCGCGAAGGTGCGCGCTTCCCTCGGGGCGCGGCTACGCTCGGAGCCTTTCCCCATGCGCCTCTCCCTTCTCGCGCTCGTCGCCTTCGCATCGCCCGCCTTTGCTGCCGACGCGCCCAACATCGTCGTGATCTTGGCCGACGACCTCGGCTATGGCGACGTGAAGGCGTTCAACCCCGACAGCAAGATTCTCACGCCCAACCTCGACGCGCTGGCGAAGGCCGGTGCGCGGTTCACCGACGCGCACTCGCCTAGCGCCGTCTGTTCCCCCACGCGCTACGGCCTCATGACCGGGCGCTATGCTTGGCGCTCGAAGCTCAAGAACGGCGTGCTCGGTGGCCTGTCGCCGCGCTTGATCGAAGCGAACCGCGTCACGGTCGCGCAACTACTGAAGGACAACGGCTACCACACCGCGTGCGTCGGCAAGTGGCACCTCGGCATGGACTGGCAGTTGAAGCCGGACAAGAAGGTGACGGAACTGAACATCGAGCCGCGCGAGCAGGTGTTCAACGTCGAGTACGACAAGCCGATCAAGAACGGCCCGAACGCGGTCGGGTTCGACTACTACTTCGGCATCTCCGCGTCGCTCGACATGGTGCCGTACACGTTCATCGAGAACGACAAGGTGGTCGCGAACCCGACCGAGGACCGCGACCTCGCGATGTTCGCGGGGAAGCCCGGCCGCACGCGCAAAGGCCCGGCCGCGCCCGGCTTCACCGCGGAGGGCGTGCTGCCGGCGCTGCGCGACAAGGCCGTGAGCTACATCGCGGAGCGCGCAAAAGCAGGAGGGGGTGTGGGGGAACCCGCGGGGGGTTCCCCCATTCAACCGAAGAAGCCGTTTTTCCTGTACATGCCGCTGACGACGCCGCACACACCGGTCACGCCGTCGAAGGACTGGGCCGGGAAGAGCAAGTTGAACCCGTACGCCGACTTCGTGATGGAGACCGACGCCGTCGTGGGCGACGTGCTCGCGGCGCTCAAGAAGGGCGGAGTAGAAGACGACACGCTCGTCATCTTCACCAGCGACAACGGCTGCTCGCCGCAGGCCGATTTCCCGGCGCTGCTGAAACTCGGCCACAACCCCAGTCACACGTTTCGCGGCAACAAAGCGGACGTGTACGAGGGCGGGCACCGCGTCCCGTTCATCGTGCGCTGGCCGGGTAAGGTGAAGGCCAACAGCGAGGTGAAGGCACTCGCGTGCCACACCGACATCTTCGCGACCTGCGCGAGCGCGGCCGGGGCGAAGTACCCCGACGACGCGGCCGAGGACAGCGTGAACCTGCTCCGCGCGCTGGGCCTGCGCACCGGCGCGCCGCGCGAAACACTCGTGGTGCATTCGATCAACGGCTCGTTCGGGGTGCGCGAGGGGAAATGGAAACTGTGCCTGTGCGCCGGCTCAGGCGGGTGGAGCGCGCCGAAACCGGGCAAGGACGAGGCCGGCTTACCGAACACCCAACTCTACGACCTCGACGCGGACATCGGCGAGAAGACCAACCTGCACGACAAGCACCCGGACGTGGTGAAGCGCCTGACCGAGCAACTCCAGAAGTGGATCGACGACGGCCGCAGCACACCGGGCAAACCCCAGAAGAACACCACCCCCGTAGTGATTCGCAAGAAGTGACACCGCGCCAGCTTCACCCCTCTCTCCCACGCTTTGGTGGGGGAGAGGGGTGAAGCTGGCGCGCCGATTTCCTGTTATCCTTCCCTTCGCGTTGCGGTTCGTCTGTGTAAGGCCCGGCTCGGCCCGCCGGTATCGCGGGTACACGCCTTTTCCCCTTTCGTGCGAGTCTTCGCTATGAGCGCGTCCCCCGAAGTCGTCGTGATCGGCGGCGGCCCCGCCGGTTGCACCGCGGCCACCCTCATCGCACAGAAGGGCCATTCCGTCCGCCTGTTCGAGCGCGAGAAGTTCCCGCGGTTCCACATCGGCGAGTCGTTCATGCCGGACACGTACTTCCCCCTGCGCCGGCTCGGGATGCTCGACAAGATGAAGTCCTCGGCCTTCACCAAGAAGTACTCGGTGCAGTTCGCCAACGATCAGGGGAAGGAGAGCCAACCGTTCTACTTCTTCGAGAACAACCCGCACGAGTGTACGCAGACGTGGCAGGTGCTGCGCAGCGAGTTCGACCACATGATGCTCATCAACGCCCGCGAGCACGGCGTCGACGTGCGCGAAGAGGCCCGCGTGTTGGACGTGTACTTCGAGGGCGACCGGCAGACCGGCATTCGGGTGGCGTACAAGGAAGGCGTGGAAGAAACGCTGAACCCGAAGGTAATCGTGGACGCGAGCGGGCAAAGTTCGGTCATCAGCAACCGGCTGAAGCTGAAGGTGTGGGAGCAGAAGCTCAAGAAGGCGGCCGTGTGGTCGTACTTCAAGGGCGCGAAGCGCGAACCCGGGGCGCTCGACGCCGGCGCGACCCTCGTGCTGCAACTCAAGGAGAAACTGGGTTGGTTCTGGTACATCCCGCAGCACAACGACATCGTCAGCGTGGGCGTGGTCGCGGGCCTCGACTACCTGTTCGCGAACAAGGACGCTTCGCTCGAAGAAATCTTCTGGCGCGAGGTGGACAACTGCCCCGCGGTGAAGCGCCGCATCGACCCGGACCAGCGGTGCGACATCTACCGCACGCAGAAGGAGTACTCGTACCGCAGTTCGCGGCTCAGCGGAGACGGCTGGGTGCTGATCGGCGACGCCTTCGGGTTCCTCGACCCGATCTACTCGTCGGGCCTGCAACTGGCGTTCTCGTCGGGCACCTACGCCGCTGACGCCGTGTGCGCCGGACTCGCCACCAACGACCTGAGCGAGAGGCAACTCGGCGCGTGGGGGCCGGAGTTTATCAAGGGGATGGACCGGCTCAAGAAGTTCGTGCTGATCTACTACGACGGCTTCAACTTCGGGTACTTCATCCGCAAGTACCCGCACATGAAGCGGCACGTCACCGACCTGCTGATCGGCAACGTGTTCAAGGACGCGCTCGATGAGGTGTGGGAGCCGCTGTACGAGGTGCAGCGGGAACTGGTCGAGAAGAGGATGGAACCGATGCCGATGGCCGCGAGCTGAGAAGCTCTTAGCTTTCAGCCGTCAGCTATCAGCCGGACACCGCGCTGGCGCACTGGCAGGCTGGCTAAAAGCTGACGGCTGAGAGCTGACTACTCATGAGTCGCACGTTCCTCACCGCGCAGTGGCGCAACCTGATCCTCGCGAACTTCCGCGTACCGGAAGAGCTGCTGCGCCCATTGGTGCCGCCGGGGTGCGCCCTCGACCGGCGCGACGGGGCGTGCTGGGCCAGCCTCGTCGGGTTCCAGTTCCTCGGCACGCGCGTCCTCGGCATCGGCTGGCCGGGGTTCCGCAACTTCCCCGAATGGAACCTGCGCTTCTACGTTTCGCATCAGGGGCGGCGGGGCGTGTGCTTCGTGCGCGAGTTCGTCCCGCAGTGGACGGTCGCGACGATGGCGCGCGTGCTCTATAACGAGCCGTACCGCGCGGCGCGCATGACGATGGCCGTGACGGACGCGCCCGACGCGCTGACCGCGGCCTACACGGTGAAGTGGGCCGGGCGCGTCCACTCGCTGCGCGCGGTCGGCGCGAAGCCCGCCGTGCGGCCCACATCGGACGGCCCCGAACACTGGTTCAAGGAACACTCGTGGGGCTTCGGCACCAGCCGGCGCGGGCGGTTAATTCGTTACGAGGTGAGCCACCCGGAGTGGGCCGTGTATCCAGTGCGCGAGTTCGCGGCGGACGTGGATTGGGGCGCGCTTTACGGCCCGGAGTGGGCCCCGATGAACGGCACGCAACCGGCGAGCGTGGTTCTCGCCGCCGGTAGTGAGATCAGTGTGTACCCGAAGGGGACCGCTTAGCGCCCCGTGATGCGCGTCGCTTGTTCCTCGCGCAACGGAACTTTCAGGTTGGGTGCTTTCACTTCGGCCACGAGGCGCGCGTCGCCGGGCGCGCTGGCGTCGGCCTCGATGGTGAACGTGAGCGTTTGCCCCGGCTGAATCTCCTCGACGGTCGGGAACGCGATACGCCCGGTGCCGTCGATGCGGCCTTCCCCTGCGCCGCTGCCGCGCACCAGTTTCAGTTCCGGCCCGGCGAGCGCGCTCACCTCGACGTTCCGTGCCGACACCGTGCCGGCGTTCTTCACGCGAATCTGGTAGCGCAACCGCTTGCCGGCCTCGGCCACGCCCGCCGGGGTCGCCAGTTCCAGCGACAGCGCCGGGGTGCCGATCACCGCGACCGCCGCTTCCGCCTTCCCCTCGACCGGCGTGCCGACCGTGGTGCCGTTGCTGACCGCGTCGCCCAGCACCGCGACCGTGACGCCCGCGCCCGGCGTGAGCTTGACCGCGTCGCCGGTGAGCTTGAACGACTTCGTTTCGCCCGGCTTCAACTCGCTCAGCTTCCACTCGACCGAGCCGGGGCCGATGGTGCCGTTGTCCGAGCCGGTGATCTTCAGCTCCGGCGGAATCGTGGCGCGCACGACCACGTTCGAGACGGTCGCGTCGCCGCGGTTGGCGACCGTGAGCGCCCAATCGACCGGCTGGTTCAGGTACACGAGCTTCGGGCCGACGACGGCGACCGCGAGTTCGGCGCGGCGCACTTCCACCGAGAGCGGGTCGGCGCTCGCCGTCAGGTTGCCGTCGCCGGTCGCGGTGGCGCGCACGGTGTAGCGCCCGGTGGCCTTCGCGGTCAGCGGCAGGTCGAACGTCTTGGTCTGGCCGGGCGCGAGGGTGCCGCCCGTCAGTTCAACGGGGCCGAGGCCGCTGGCGTGCAGCAGGCCGTTGTCGAACCGCGCCCACACGGTCACGTTTTCCGCCGGGGCCGCGCCGCCGTTGGTGAGCGACACGCGCACCGGGATGCGCTCGCCGGCCAGCGCCAGCGGCGGCGTTTCGAGCACCAGTTGCAGCTTCCCCTTCTCGACGCGCGTGGTGCCGCTGGTGTCGGCCTGTAGGCCGTCCGCGGTCACGGCGCTCGCGGTGATCGTGACGTCGCCCACGCGCGCCGGGCGCACCTGTAGCGTGACCGTCTGTTTCCCCTTCCCGCTCGTCGGTGGCAGGTCGAAGGTCATCCCGCCCTGCGGGTCGGCGCGCGTCGGCGGGGGGTCGCTGCGCGCGAGTGTCGCGCCGTCCGAGAGCGCGACGCGCACGCGCGCCGCTTGGCTCTCGACACCGTTCAGGTTGTCGAGCGACACGGTCACGGGGAACGTGCCGATCGCGCTGGCGACCGGGGGCGCGTTCACCTTCAGCTTGAGGTCGGCCGTGGCCCATTCGACGGTCGTTTCGCGCCGCGCGACCACGGTGCCCGGCCCGACGCCGGTGTCGGGCGTCTTCACGATCTCGACGGCGACGCGGGTGCGCCCCTGTTGCGGGTCGCGCTGGACGAGGCGCACGGCGGCGGCCCCGCTCGCGTCGGTCTGCGCCTCGGCCTCCTTGCCGCCGGCCCCGGTCAGGCTGGCGTCGCGGCCCACGAGCACCGCGGCCGGGCCGTCGATCACGCGGTACCGCACGCGGAAGTTCCCGGCCGCGTCGGTGGCGTTCGGGTTCACGGTGGTGGAGAGCGTCGTTTCGCCGCCGAGCCGCACAGTCGTGGGCGCGGGGAACGAGAACCGGCTGTCGCCCCAGAGCACCTTCGTGACGACGCGCCCGTTGTCCCAGTTGAACACTTCCGGGGCGTACGCGGTCACGACCGTTTCGCCGGGCACGGCGCAGGTGAGCACGACGAACGTTTGCCCCGGCTCGATGGCGACGTCGTCCTTGTCGTCGTCGTTGCCGCGGGTGATCTTCTTCGGGATGTAGCTCGTGTACGTGACCGCGTACTTGTTATCGACCTTGTACCCGCGACCGGCGTAGAACCCGGACTCGTCGGCCTCGACGATGCTGCCGGGGCCGTCGATCATCCACTCGACGCGGCGGTCGCGGCGCGGGGTGCCGTCTTTGTCGTACACGGTGGCGACGAGGACGATCTGCGAGCCGAGCGGGGCGTTGGCTTGGCCCGCGGGGGTGACGCCGAGCTTCGCGGCCTTGGGGTCGAAGTTGCGGAAGTAGCCGAACCCGCGCGGCTTGGCGTGCGTTTGCTCGACGCGCCCCGGCGGGAGCAGGTACGGGAAGTAGCCGGGGTTGTACGAGCACCCGGCGGCGACCAGCGCGAGGGCAACAGCGGCCAAGCGAACGGACATCGGTGCGGACCCTCCGCGCAAGAGACGCGGGGGGCCATAGGCACACGTTGCAAGATTTGCAAGGCGGAGTGCAAGATGGTTATTTGCTCGTACTCGACCAGAGCAGGCGCGAGGAGTGCTGATACACGAACTAGAAGAACGCCCGAAGCTCACCCGGCTCGAACCGGGTCATGAAGTTGGGAAGGCACGTCGTGCTGTCGTCGATGAAGGACAACTCGACCGTGTGGCCCGTGGTCACGGTCACTTGATCGGGAACCGGCTCTTCGCTGACGATCACGGAGCTGACCGGCGGAAACCCGACCATCACGCCGGGGTTTACGCCAAAGGTGCCCACGCGATACCGCGCGGTCTCGGTGACTCGAACGAGTCTCAAGTCGTCGAACAGAACGGCCACCTGCCGGAACCCGATGCGCACGCGGAACCAGTTCCAGTGGAGCGCGAGGTAGTCGCACCGCGGAAACACATACGCGAGCCACAGGAGGAGGAGATACACGGCGCTCGTGCCGATAACGATTCCCCATCCAATCGTCCGATCTGTGCAATCCCACAGCATCAAGATGAGATACGGCGGCGGGCCGCCCATCATGAGTGCGAGATAGGGTAAGATCATCAACGGCGTGAGCAAGTACGCGAAGAGTGGCCCATATCTCGGTAACGAACCCATTTCCACATCGGCACGAGTTGGCACTCGCGGACGAGCGGGCCGAGTTCCCACCCGTTCGGAACCTTCTGGCTGAGTGTAGCGGGCTTCTCATCCGACACGCGACGACCTCCCAACGAGTGTGGCTAATGTCGCTGCGGAGGCCGCGAATCGCAAGTCTGTGAACGGCGGTGCGCGGCACGCGGTTTTCGGCTTGTGCGCCCGGCGGCGCGCGGCTATTGGGCCGCATCCACTTATTCAGGCGGGCGAATCATGCGCGGATTGCTCCGGGCGCTGCCGGTGTGTCTCGTTGCGCTGGCCGGGTGCTTCACCACCGGGAGCGAGAACCCGCCGGTCGGGGGCGCACCGCCCACGTACTGGCAACAGGCGAACGCGATCCTGTCGCGCAAGCCCGCGGCCGACGACCTGCGGAGCAACCTCGCGCTCGTGCGCCAGCAGGCCGACGCGCTGCGTGAGCTGTCGTCCGAAGGCGCGGACCCGGCGGTCGTGGCCGCGGTGGAAGAGGTGGTCCGGTGCGAGGACGAGGTGTCCCGCATCGCGCTGCTCGCCAACGACGACCCCGCCGTGTTCAAACAGTCGCAGATGCTGGCGACGCAGTTCTCGGACGCGAACCGCAAGGCCGCAGACGCGAAGAAGCGGCTGAAGGCGTTCGGCCCCCGCACCCCGCGCGGCCGGTAGTGCGCGTCACCCAATCGGCTGCCAGTAGCGGCCGTCGGCGTCGAGGAGTTTGTCGGCGCAGGTCGGGCCGGCGGAGCCGACCGCGTACTTCTCCGGTTGTTGCGTCGCGTGCTCGGCCGCCGCGATCAGCGGGTCCATCACCTCCCACGCGCGCTCGATCTCGTCGGCGCGCATGAACAGCGACGCGTCGCCCTGAATCGCGTCCAGCAGCAACCGCTCGTAGGCTTCGGGCAACGTCTGGTTCTGGTACGCCTGCTTGTAGTCGAACGTGAGGTTGTGCGGCTTCAGCGAGACGCCGTCCACGTCGGGCACCTTCGTCTGGAAGTTCAGGCTGATCGACTCGTTCGGCTGGATCACCATCTTCAGGCGGTTGCACTGTAGGATTTCGTCTTCCGGCAGCGGGAACATCAGGCGCGCCGGGCACTTGAATTGGATCATCACCTCGCTGTAGCGGGCCTTCAGCCCCTTGCCGCTGCGGATGTAGAACGGCACCCCGTGCCAGCGGCGGTTGTCCAGTTCGAGCTTCACCGCGGCGTAGGTCGGGGTCTTCGAGTCCGGCGGCACGCCCTTCACCTTCAGGTAGCCGTCGTACTGGCCCAGCGCCATCACCTTGTGGGCCTTCGCCTCCGGGTGAACCACCATCGTGGAGAGTACCTTCATCTTCTCGTTGCGCAGGTTGTCGGCGGTGTAGCGGTTCGGGTCTTCCATCGCGACCAGCGTGAGCACTTGCAGGATATGGTTCTGCAGCATGTCGCGCATGACGCCGCTGCCGTCGTAGTAGTCGCCGCGGCCCTCGACCGTGACCTTTTCGGCAACGGTGATCTGAACGTGGTCGATGTACTGCGCGTTCCACAGCGGCTCGAACAGGGTGTTCGCGAACCGGAACACGAGGATGTTCTGAACGGTGTCTTTGCCGAGGTAGTGGTCGATGCGGTAGAGCTGTTCCTCGTCCCAGTGCTTGTGGAGCGAGTCGTTGAGCTTCTTGGCGCTGGCGCGGTCGGTGCCGAACGGCTTCTCGATGACGAGGCGGCGGTAGCCGGTCTCGCTCTTGTTCAGCCCGGCCTCGGCCATCGCCGCGCTAATGGCCGGGTAATACTTCGGCGACACGGAGAAGTAGTAGAGGCGGCGGCCGTCGGGCCCGCCCTCGTTGGCGGCGAACCAGTCGGCCAGCGGCTTCCCGCCGCCGGGCTGCGTGGGGTCGGTCTTCACGTAGTGGACGCGCGGGGCGAAGGCGTCCCACTTCGCTTGATCGAACTGAGAGCCGGGCAGGATCTCCTTCGCCTTCTCTTCGAGGTGCTTGCGGTACGTCTCGTCGGTGTACTCGGAGCGCGCGACGCCGACGAACCGCGCCTCGGGCGGCATCTTCCCCTTCTGCACGAGGTTGAACAGCGCGGGAATGAGCTTGCGCCACGTGAGGTCGCCGGACGCCCCGAAGATAACGACCGTAAGCGGTTGTGCCATGATGCGGCTCGCGATAGGGGTGATTGAGGATCGGCCCGCTAAGGGAGGCCGAAGACACAATGGCCACGAAAGGGCCCAAAAACCACACAAGAAAACCAAGAAGAGAAGTCGGGTTCAGAAAACAACGCGGCGCGCGGTTTTGAACACGACTTCGTCTCTTTTTTGCTGTCTTCCTGTTGTGGTTTTCGGGCCCTTTGTGGCCAATCTTGTCTTCGGTCTTTGGGCCATTCTTACGATCAGTTCGGACTAAAGTCGAACTTGGGGGCGGTTTCGCGACCGAGGGGGTCGCGGACGAACCGCCGGAAGCACCCGCAGCACAGGTCGAAGCGCTTCTTCACGCAAGTGGGCAGCGGCTGCGGTTCGTCGTCACCGTCTTCCATCTCGCACAGCAAGCGGGCCATCTCTTCGACGTGATCGGTCTCGAGGTCTTCGTCGGTCAGGTCGGACGCGGCCGGGGCCGCGGCGAACGCTTCCATCTTGAGTACGTACCGCTCGGTTCCGTCCGGCGTCATGTCCTTGCCGCAGAAGTCGCACGAGTAGTGCATCATGGCCGTCAGGTCCTCCAGCGCGATGAGCCGCCGCGTTGGGCCGGGAGAGGCGACGCGGTGCCGCAGTCGAGCGAGTGACGACTGCGGCGCAATGAACGCTCTACCTTCCACAACTCGCACTTTCTCCGCGCGCTGTCAAGCGCGATCGTCGGCACAATCGGACCAATTCGGAAAGTCGGGCGGCGGGCAAGAAAGTGCGCGAAAGTGGTAACTTTTCCCTAGACCCGCGGCGGGTTCTGTGCGTGCCCCGCGAATCCGTGGTGCGCGCGTGCGGAAATCCCGCGGGAACGCGGGCCTGCGCCGCGCGCGGGCGACTTTGGCACACGAGGTGCAATACATCTTCTCGTCGTCACCCGCGGCCCGGCGGCGCAAGAGTGCCGGACAACGTGCGGCGACTTCGCATCGAAAACCCAAACTCCCCCGACGGTTCCGGCGCGCCCCGGAACCGGCCCCGCCCCCGATCTTGTCAACCCGACACGTTCCCACGGCCGGCGGCTCTCTGAGCCAGTCGGCCCGTATCTTTTGTGGCCGTTCAAGTCGTAGGCACACTCCGTGTGCCGCTGCTTTTCGAGCGATTCAGTTACGGCACACGGAGTGTGCCTACGACTTGAACGACCCCTACATCCGGTACGCGCGCCCCAAGAGTGCGCCCGACGGGCGCGATTCGCCCCGCGCCGCGGGCCACGGGTCATACGGCGCGCGCGGCGCTTCCGATACACGACGCAGACGAGCAGTAGCAGGAACCCGGCCGTTCGGAATGCGCTCGTCGTTGCGAACGGGGGAACGTGTCTGGGCCGTCCGGCCCGCGGAGCCGCACGAACGCGGCCGCGAGTACCCGCGCTAGGAACGGTGCGTGTACGCGGGCGGTCTGCAAGGAGGCATCGCACATGTGTACGCGCAAGAGCGCGCCGTGGGTGGCGGCGCTCGCGATCTTGGGCCTCGGCTCGGTCGCCCTTATCGGGCCGTCGGCCGCCGCCCAACCCGCCGCCGGGCCCGCACCCGGCCAACGTGTCGTCTACGACACCGTCGTCGAGAAGCAGTACCGTACCGAGTACCAGACGACGACCGAAACGGTGATGAAGCCGGTCAGCCGCACCACGTACAAGGACGAGACCCGCACCTGCTACAAGATGGTGACGGAGACCGTTAACAAGCAGGTTCAGGAGACCGTCTGCCGGCCGGTGTGCGAGACCGTGATGAAGGAGTGCCGCACCACGGTGTACGACACCGTGTGCGACACCGTGTACCGCGAGGTGCCGGTGACGGTGTGCAAGCCGGTGTGCGAGCCGCACACCCGCAAGGAGTGCTTCTACGTCTGCAAGCCGGTGTGCGAGACGCAGTACCGCGACGTGTGCCGCCCGGTGTGCAAGCAGGTCTGCGAAACGGTCCTCCGGGACGTGTGCAAGACCGTGTGCGTCCCGGAAACCGTCACCACGTACAAGACCGTCCAGCGCACCGTCTGCCGCGAGGTCTGCGAGACCGAGCTGAAGAGCGTGTGCCGCACCGTGACGGTGCCGGAGTGCGTGACCAAGTGCGTCACCAAGTGCGTGCCGGAAACGGTGTGCGAAACGGTGTGCGTGCCCGGTCGCCTCACGTGGCAGTCGGTCCCGGTCTACACGTGCGAGTTCGACCCCTGCACCTGCACCCACGTGCAGAAGCAGACCGGGTGCCGCAAGCAACTCGTGCGCGAGCCGTCGCGCACCGAGCAGCGCACCACGACCCGCAACCGCACCGTGACCGAGCAGGTTCAAGAGACCCGCTACGTCAAGAAGATCGTCTCCGAGAAGGTGCCGACGCAGGTCACGCGGCAAGTGCGCGAGACGGTGTGCGAGAAGGTGCCCGTGACCACGACCCGGAACGTGCAGAAGCAGATCGTCGAGCGCGTGCCGACGCAAGTGGTGCGGAACGTGACCGTGAACGAGACGGTGCGCGAGGCGGTCGCGGTGCGCCGCAACGCCCAAGGCGCGTACGTGGACGGCTCGGCCCTCGGCGGCGACGCCGCGGCCCACGCCGCGAAGGGCGCGACCGTGGTGGGCGGCGGCACCGGCGCGCTGGCCGATCCGAACGCCCCGACCTACGACGCCGACGGCAAGGCCCGCGTGTTCGTCGAGGGCCTGCGCGTCACCCGCGACGTGACCTACCACGTCACCCGCAACGTCACCACCACCGAGGTGCGCCGCGTGCCCGAGCGCGTCACCCGCACGGTGCCGCGCGAGGTCGTCAAGATGGTGCCCACGCAAGTGACCACCATGAAGACCGAGGTCGTGACCAAGTGCGTCCCGCACACGGTCAGCAAGCAGGTGCCGTACACGGTCACGGTGAAGGTGCCGCACACCTGCACCGAGATGGTGCCGTGCAAGGTGACGAAGCGCGTCCCGGTTCAGGTCGCGTGCGACGTGGCTGTGAACAAGCCGCGCTACGTACCGTGCAATCCCGGCTGCGGCAACAACGCCGGCTGTGGTAAGCCGTGCGACAACGGGTGCGGCAACGCCGCCCGCAACGGGGCCGGCAACGGGTGCGGCGCGGGCAACGGGTGCGGCAAGGCCGACCCGTGCGACACGCACGGCAAGCCGGGGTGCTCGCCGATCTGCACCAGCGGCATCGGCGGCGGGTTCCGCGCGGTGCTGAACGACCCGTGCCGCCCGAAGCCGGTGCGCGAGTTCTTCAGCAGCCTGTGCTCGAACCGCCTCGCGTGCGACCCGTGCCCGCCGGCCCACTGCGCCGACCCGTGCGCCAAGCCGTGCAAGTAGCGCGGCCGAACGCACCGCACCGGGCGCGCCCGCAACGGGAAACCGTCGCGGGCGCGCCCGGTGCGCGTTTGACACCGTAGGCATCACGAGGAGCGTGATGCCGCGTCGACACGGGCGGAAGTTCGTCGGTTCCTCGTGAAGCTGACCGCGCGGTTCACGCGGAGCGTGATGCCTACGATTGGCACCACTTGGCGAGCAGGTTCGCGGTGATCGTTTGCACGCGCGCGTCGGGACCGTGCGGGCGGCCGTTGTGGACGTAGGGCAGCCAGTGGCCCGGCGGCGAACTCAGCCCTTGCGCCCAGAAGATCGTGCTGGCGTTGAAGACCGTGTTCCCCTTCGGGCCGGGGTAGATCGTCGCCTCGTAGTGGCTCTCCGCCTCACCGCCGGTCAGCGTCTTCCCCGCGGCCACCACTTCCAGACCGTCGATCTTGGCCGGGTCGCCGTGGAACTCCCACCCCACGAGGCCCGGAATCGCGTCGCCCTTCTTCATGCCCGTACCCTTGAAGATCCAGTGGTCGGGCTTGGTGCAGACCCAGTCGCCGGAGCCGTTGAACGGTGTCACGGTCTGCGCGCCGATCAGCGTCGCCTCGTTCGGCGCTTCGACCGGCAGGTCGGCCATCCACTTCTCCTCGCCCTTGCGGATGCCGCCGTAGCGCCCGACGCGCTCGATGATCCGGTTCGGCACCTTCGCGCTCGACGGCGAAAACGGCGTCACGAAACAGCACGAATTGCCCGAGAAGAAGCCGAAGTTCACGCCCTTCTTCACGGCTTCCATGCAGTGGTCGTATTGCGCGCGGCTCCAGTACTCGTCGTGCCCGACCGAGAGGAACGCCTTGCACCGGGTTATCGTGTCGGGCGAGTCGTGAACGTCCTCGTTGCTGCAATAGGTCACGTCGTAGCCGTGCCGCTCCAGCCAGTACGCGAACGGGAACTCCCACAGCAGGAACTCGCCGGAACCGAGTGACAGCGGGTTGTCACTGACCTGCGGGTACTTGGCGTACGGGCGGTCGAAGCTGGCGCGCACGCCGGACACGAGCGGCCTCTTGTCCGCGCGGTCGTTGTCGTACAGCGAGTGCGTTTCCGGCCACTTGTTGTACGCCTGCCACGTGTTCGTGCTGCACTGGAACAGGACGTCGGCCTTGCGATCGTCGCGCACGATGAACGTGGCGTAGCTCTGGTAGCGGTGCTTGGTCGCCGAGAGCTTCGCGAGGTACACGCCGCTGGGCCAGTCCTTCGGCACCTCGAACGTCACGCACGGCTCCCACGCGCATTCGCGCAGCCGCATCTCGCCGACCGCGGGCGTTTGTTGCGGCTTCCCGTCGAACGGCCCGAACCGCTTCATATGCCGCGCGCCCGTGCCGCCGTAGTAGCCCATCCGGTACACGTCGATGTGGAACGGGCTCGCGGGGTCGGTGCTGACGCAGAAGCCGATCTTCTCGCCGGCCGCGGCGCTGGTGCGCGTGCAGTAGCCCTCGATCAGCGACTGGCGGTACTTGGCCTTCGCGTCGAACTTGACGTAGGTGAGCTGCCAACCCGTCGTGCCGAGTCTGTCGTTCTCGGTCTTGATGCGTGCGTCTTGGCGGGCGGGGGCCGTCAGGCCTCTATTCTGTGACGCGACGAGTGCGGCAGCGGCGAGTGCCTCGCGGCGGGTCGGTTTCGGCATCGTAGGTTCTCCGGGGTTCGCATAGCGTCGCGCGCCGCGGCAATTGTTACAAGCGGGAAGGTGAAGTCGCGGGTATGCTCGGGGCACCTTCACCCCCCAGAGGAGCTTCGCGTGAGAACCTCTCGCTCCGCGCTGGCCGTTGTGGTCGCGGTCCTGTGTGCGCAGCTCGCGACGGCCGACGAACTGAAGGACGACGCGCTACCGAAGGGCGCGAAGCTCCGGCTGGGGGCCGAACCGTTCACCTCGCGGTTCTCGCCGTCCGCGGTGCCTCTCCCGCCGGAGTACCGGGCGGTGCTGGTGCCCGATTCGGTCAACGGGTTCCGCCGGTTCGACATCGCTACCGGCAAACCGCTCGACGCGGCGAAGGGCGGCGCGCCGACCGGCAGCGGGGTCATCATCTCGGGCAACGGCCAGCGCGCGGTCCTCGCCACGACCGGCATCCTGACCGTGCGCGACACCGCCACGGGCAAGGCGGTCAAGGAGCTGAAGCCGCCGATGGGGTTCACGACCTTGGCTTCGGCCACGGCCCCGCCCGTGTCGTTCTCCGGCGACGGGAAGTTCCTCGCGCAGGGCGGGCCGGGGCGTAGCGGCAAAGGCGAGGTACTGGTCTGGGACGTGGACAAGGGCGCGACCGTCGCCGAGATCACGGTCGACCAGCGCGTCGGGGTGATCCCGGTTCTCTCGTTCGACGGCACGTTGCTCGCCACCCGCCCCATGAGCATCCAAGGGGCCGCCGGGGGCAAGGACGACGAGAACAACCGCGCGGTCCGCGTGTGGGACGTGGGCACGAAGAAGGAACGGTTCAAGGCCCGCGTCGCCCTCGGCGGAACCCAAATCAACGCCTGCGCGTTCTCGCCGGACGGCGAGATGCTCGCGGTTTCCGCCGCCGACGGGCCGGTCGATCTGTGGGACGTGAAGACCGGCAAGGTGAAGCGAACGTTCCTCGGCCGTACCGGGCAGGGGCACCGGGTCGCGTTCTCGGCCGACAGCAGGGCGCTCGCCGCGCTCGCGCAGGACGGTACCATTCAGCGGTGGAGCACGGAAACCGGCAAGGCGCTCGGCACCACGGAGCCGCCGCTCGAAATGCCGCTCTACGGGGCGCACTGGCTGGCCTTCGCCGACAAGGACCGCCTGATCGCGTGGGGCCAGATCGGGTCCGCGTGGGTCGCGTGGGAGGCCCCGTCGGGCAAACTGCTGACACGCCCGACCGAACACACGAGCGGGATCCGCAGCATCGCGTTCGCCGACGGCGGCAAGCAGATCGTTACCGCCCCGTTTATCGGGAAGGTCGTGCGGTGGGACGCGACCACCGGCAAGTCGCTCGGCCCGGTGACGGTTCGCGCGGGCCGGGCCTCGAGCCAAGGGGTGACCGGGCTGGCCCTCGCCCCGGACGGGGCGCACGCCGCCGCCGGCAGCGCGCCGGCCGCGGTGTTCGACCTGAAGACCGGGGCCGAACTGTTCGCGATCCCTCGCCACCCGGTCCCCGGGTTCCTTACGTCCGTGATCCTGACGGCCGACGCCGAGAGCCTCGTCACCATTGCGGCCCCCTCCGCCGGCACACGGGCCGCGAACGGCACCCTCGTGCTGTGGGACCTCGCCACCCGCACCAAGGTCGTCGAGATCGAACTGCCGGTGTACCCCGGTTCCCCGAGCGCGGCGCTCAGTCCGTCCGGGGCGCGGCTGGTCGTCGCCCGGTACGTCCGCACCGCGGACGGAACCAAGAGCGTGCTGACCGTGACCGGGTACGACGCGAAGACGGGCAAGAAGCTCGGCGAGATCGAGGACCCGAACGCCGGCGGCCCCGTCTTCGTCGCTGCCGCGAGCGAGACCGCGGCGCTGGTGTCGTCCGGCAACGGGCGATTGCGCGCGTTCGACTTCGTGGAGGGCAAAGGCGGGGACGAGATCGAGCCGAACGGCCGGGGCGAAGCGGGCGGCCCGGTCGGTCCGGTCGTCCCGACCGCGGCCACCCCGGTGCTGTTCGCCCCGGACGGAAAGCGGTTCGCGTTCGGGGTCATGAACATGGCCGGCGATTCGTTCGGGGTGCGCATCTACGACTGGCCGGGCGGCAAGTCGGTCCACACGTTCACCGGCCACCGCGCCCCGGTCACCGCGCTCACCTTCGCCCCGGACGGAAAGACGCTCGCCAGCGGTTCGGCCGACACAACCGTATTGTTGTGGGACTTGACCAAGATCGGCGCGAGGTAGCCTCGTTACACAGCGGCGGCTTCCGGCGGGTATGCTGGACGGCGCGCCCCGGGGGACACCATGACCGCACACCGCATCGCACTTCTGGCACTCGCGGTCCTCGCCGCGGGCACATCGCTCCGCGCCCAACCCGCCGCGCCGCCGCTGCCGGACGGCGCGAAGGTTCGCATCGCCCCGACCGGGCTTGCGTTCCGCAGTAACGCGCGGGTCACACTCCTGCCCGACGGCAAAACCGTACTCGTTCCGAAAGACGGGGGCGGGGTCCGCCGGTTCGATGCGATCACCGGCAAGGCGCTCGACACGGGCGACGCGCCCGCCGCGGCAGGGCTGATTCCGGTGATCGTCTCCGGCGACGGCAAACGCGCGATCGTTCCGAACGCGACTCACTCGGTCGTCCGCGACGTCGGCACCGGCGAAGTCGTGCGCGAACTGAAGTCCGAGCCGTCTCTCGGTCTCTCCACCTCGAGCGACGCGGTGATCGCGAGCTTCTCTCACGACGGAAAAGTCGTCGCGCGCGGCGGGTCCGGGCGCGGCGGAAAGGGCGACGTGGTGGTCTGGGATGTCGAGAAGGGCGACATCCTCTTCCGGCCCGAACTCGCGTTCCCCGGCGCGGCGGTTCCGGTTCTCTCGGCCGACGGCAAACTGCTGGCCACGCGCCCCCTACAGGGCACGTTCGGTCAGTCGCGAAGCGTTCAAGTGTGGGACATCGCCGCGAAGAAAGAACTGTTCGAGGCGAAGATTACAACGGGAATGACGTTGGGAATCTCCGCGGTGGTGTTCTCGCCGGACGGCACGCTGCTCGCCGGTTCTTGTGGCGACGGTGTCATCGACGTGTTCGACGTGAAGACCGGGAAGGCGAAGTTCGCGCTGTTGGGGCGCTCGCGACAGGGCTACCGGCTGGCCTTCTCGCCCGACGGAAAGGTGCTAGCGGCTCTGGCCTACGACGGCGCGGTTCAGCGCTGGAGCGTTGCCGACGAGAAGCACCTCGGCACCACCGAAGGGCCGGCCGCGCTCCCGGTCGGCGGCGCGCAAGGGCTGGTGTTCGGGACCAACGACCGGGCCTTCGCGTGGGGCATGATCGGGCCGTGCCCGGTGGTCTGGGAGGCGTTCGGCGGGAAGCTCCTGACCCCGGTTCCCGAACTGACGTCTGTGGTCTACAGCATGGGGTTTCGCGCCGGCGGCACGGAACTCGTCGCCGCGAGCGTCGAGGGCCGTGTAACGCGCTGGGACGTTGCCACCGGCAAGCCGCTGGGCGAGATCGCCCTCCGGCCCAGTCGCGCGACGTCCAGTTCCGCTTCTCGTACCGTACTCAACATCAGCCGCGACGGGGCGTGGGGGCTGGCGCTGGGCAACCCGAGCGCGGTGTACGATCTGGCGACCGGTCTCGAAGAGTTCATCGTTCCGCTCCCGCAAGCGTTTTCGGGAGCGTCGCACACGCTCCCCTCGACCGACAACACGAAGGCCGTTCGCGTCTCGTACCCATCGGACCGGAAGAAGCCCACGCTCTGCACGGTCTGGGACCTCGTGAAGCACCGGAAGTTGGGCGAGGTGGAGCTGACCTCCGACACGCCCCTCTTCCCCGTGGTGTCGGTCAGCCCGGACGGAACCCGGCTCGTAACGGCCGCCGCGAAGGGCGACGCCGCCGACCGAACGCTGATCGTCAGCGCGTGGGACGTGAAGACCGGGAAGATGCTCACCGAGGCGAAGGACATCAACTCTCAACTCCCCTCGCACATCGTCGCGGTGAGCAACGTCACCGCCATCGTCGCCTCGGGGAACGGTCGCCTGCGGGCGTTCGACTACGAGATCGGCCGCGGCGGAGACGTGATCGAACCGGGCGACGCGCGGGGCGGGTCCTCGTTCTCCGTCGCGGTCAGCGCCGACCACAAGCGGTTCGCCCACGGGGTCCAAACCAAAGACCCCGACGGCTTCGGGGTGCGCGTCTACGACTGGCCCAGCGGCAAACCGCTCCACACGTTTCGGGGCCACCAGTCGGCGGTGCGGGCGCTCGCGTTCTCGCCCGACGGGAAGACGCTCGCTTCCTCCGCCGACGACACCACCATCATGCTGTGGGACCTGACCACGATCGGCGCGAAGTAACGATGCCAACGCGCGAAGCCGCAAGCGGCGGAGAATAGGTACGAGCGGTTCATCCGGTTTGGCTGAGTGACCACGGAGGTGGACGCGCGCCCGCGGGGCGGGTAGCCTCTTCTGTGCTTCGATCCGCACCCGGAGGCTCCCGTGAACGCTCGCCGCTTGTGGTTCGCGCCCGCGCTGCTGTTGCTCGCGCCGGCGCTCCTGTCGCGCGCCGCCGACGACGCCTACGGCGACCCGCTCCCCGAAGGGGCGAAGGCCCGGCTCGGCACCGCCCGGCTCCGCACCCTCACCTACGCGGCCCCGATCCTGTCGCCCGACGGCAAGTCGCTGTACGCGCAGGGCAGCGGTGGGACCGTGCGCCTCGACCCCGCGACCGGGGCCGTGCAGGGTAAGGTGCCCGGCCAGTTCTACGGCACGCCCTCGCTCCTCTCGGCCGACGGCAAGCGCGCCGCGCAGGTGGGCTACGACCGCGTGACCGTCTGGGACGTGGGCACCGGCAAGCAACTGTGCAAGGTCGAGCGCCGCATCCCCGGCGCGGAGGGCGGCGCGGCCCTCTCGTCCGACGGCAAGGTTCTCGCCATCGGCGGCGTGGGCGAGCGCGTCAAGAAAGAAGCGGTCACGGTGCTGGTGTGGGACGTGGACGCCGACAAGGAACTGAAGCGGTTCACCGTGCCGCAGAACGAGTCGTCGATGGTCGCCGTCTCCGGCGACGGCAAGGTGGTCGCGTCGTGGGGCTCGCACTACGACCCGGACGCGAAGGCCCCGGACCCCGAGACCAACCCCAGCCGGTTCGTTCACTTCTGGGACGTGGCGACCGGCAAGGAACTGGCGAAGTTCAAGTCCGGCGGGTACATGCCGGGCACGGTGGCGTTCGCCCCGGACGGCTCGGTTGCCGCGGTCGCCAACAACAACAGCAGCATCGACCTCGTGGCCCCGAACGGCACCAGCAAGCACCTGCTGCTGGGCCGGGCGCGCACGGGCCGGTGGCTCGCGTTCAGCCCGGACGGGGCGACGCTCGTGGCGACCGCCGAGGACGGGGCGATCCAGCGCTGGAAGGTGAGCGACGGGTCGCGACTCTCGACCACCGAGCCGCCGGTCGCCGGGCTGTACAACACGCGCGTGCGCGCGCTGAGCGCCGACACCGCGGTCGCGTGGGCCGGGCGGAACTCGGCCACGCTGGTGTGGGAGGTGCCGTCGGGCAAGTTGATTAGCCCCGCGGGGGGGCACACCGGGCCGGTGCGCGGGCTGGCGGTGTCCGCGGACGGCAAGACCGCGTTCACCTCGGCCGACGACGGCCTCTCGCTCCAGTGGGACGTGGCGACCGGGAAGCAGTCGGGCGCGGTCACGATCAAGCTGCCGGGCACCGGGTTCAGTTCGTACCAGCCGGCGGCGCTGTTCGCCCCGGACCTGGCGCGCGCGCTGGTGCGCGACACCGGCGGGCTGGGCGTCCACGACCTCGCCACCGGCACGCAGCAGTTCGTCATCCCCACGCCGTACGAGGGGTTCACCTCCGGGGCGTTCTCCGGCGACGGGTCGAAGGTGGTCGTGGTCGGGTCGAGCTACGACACCAAGAAGACGCCGGCGCGCGTGACGGTGTGGGACGCCGCCGCGGGCAAGCGGCTGCTGAACCTCGAACTACCGGGGTTCGGCACGGTCGCCGCGACCGTGACCCCGGACGGCAAGCACGTCGTGACCGCCGGGCGCAAGCCCGCCGAGACCGGCAACGGTGAGTTCCTCATCACCACGTGGGAACTGGCGACCGGGGCGAAGAAGGGCGAGCACAAGGAGGACGCCGGGTTCAGCACGCCGTTCGTGGCGACCGCGGCCGACAACAAGACCGCGGCCGTCGTGACCGCGCGCGGGCGGCTGGTGAGCTACGACCTCACGACGGGCAAGGTCGGCAAGACCTACGACCTGAACGGGCGCACGCCGGGCCTCGCCCCGGTGTTCACCGCGGACGGGAAGAAGCTGGCCGTCGCCGGCCAGTCCGACTTCAGCGCGACGCAATCGGCCCCGCTGCTCGTGATCGACTGGGAATCGGGCGACACCAAGCAGACGTTCACCGTGACCGGCGGCACGCCGACGGCGCTCGCCTTCTCGCGCGACGGCAAGCTGCTCCTCAGCGGCTCGCCCGACACCACCGCCACCGTCTGGGACGTCAATAAGTAGAGCGGGACGACAGATGAGAATGGCCACAAAGAAGCACAGAAGGGCACAAAAGGAAGACCAAGACAGAAGAGCGAGTTGAGCGCAACCAGTTGTACTACCCTCGGCTGTGCTTTCTGAACTCAGCTCTCTGTCTCCGTCTTCCTTTTGTGCCCTTCTGTGCTTCTTTGTGGCCATTAGACTCGTTGCGCAATAGGTGTTGGTTCAGTCGCACTTCGGCCAGACGATCCTGTGTGGTCGTTACCCGTACATCCGGTTGTGGAGTCCGGCGACGTTCTTCATCATCACCGTGTGACG
>Ga0194132_10003555_pt1 | contig 27600 bp, 26 predicted proteins | sample TA2KigOf80mmetaG_FD_148612 | JGI IMG/M metagenome (GOLD analysis project Ga0194132, IMG submission 148612) | Freshwater microbial communities from Lake Tanganyika, Tanzania - TA2015054 Kigoma Offshore 80m | ecosystem: Environmental > Aquatic > Freshwater > Lake | place: Tanzania: Lake... | reverse complement strand
AGGCATAACGATAGGTTTAGGAACGTTGATGGTTTTGATCGCAGCGCCGGCTCAAAGGTCGGCCTGCGGTCAAACAGGATAAGGCAGGACGGCCCGAATATTAATCACCAACACGAGCTTGAAACTCCCTCCAATCCATCACCAACTCCCCGTCCTCAACTGCCGCGAAGCGGCTTTGTTCAACCAGAAACCAGAGCGCTGCAGCGAACGGCCTCTCGGCAGTCCGTTCGAGCGTCGCGGGAAATCGTGAGCGCACCGTGCGCTCCACCGCCGCCCCCGAGGCCGTCGCTGAGCTTGGTCGTTTGTCTTTCAACGGAAGCAGTTAATAGTGCTTCGGTTGCTGTAGGTCTGGTGGGTGGTTTGCCAGTAGTTTTGTCAGCGGTCCGACGAATCTGGAACAAATCGAATATGCGCGGAGTAACTCTCCCGCCAATTGATTGCGGCGGCGGAAAACCGGGGCACCGGAAAAATCTCCGCCGCCAACTTGCTCACGGGCGCAGCCGTGCGCGGCCTGGTCTGGTACGACCCGCAAACCGGGGAACATTACGCCACCGCCGCTGGCATTGTGCTGCTGGCGAAAGACCCTTCGGCCGTTTTCCCACAGTGCCGGATTCTGGCAGATGCGTATCGGGGTGCGGAGCCGGATGGCAATCCCCACGACCATGAGGACGTTCGCAGGCCAATGCCGGCCGCAATTGACCGTGCCATCGCCTTCATTGACCGGAACACTCGCCATCCGATGCGCGTGGTCGGCCTCAATCGCCTCCGGCTGGATGAATACCCCGTCGAGGCATTGCGGGAAGCCCTGGTCAACGCCGTCGCGCACCGCCAATACGAGGACGCCGGGCGCAAAATCATGCTGGAAGTGTTCGCCGACCGGGTAGTCGTTTCCAGTCCCGGCCTACCGCCATCGCCCATCACTCTGGCCAATCTTCGCAAAGGCAAATATCGCCCCTGTTCCCGGAATCCGGTGCTGGCTCAATGCCTCTCCTATTTTCATCGCATTGAGGAACGCGGTAGCGGCTTTCGCCGAATGCGCGACCAGATGCTCAATCACGGCTTGGATCAACCAACCCTCGGCACGGACACCGGCTACTTTAAAGTCGTGTTTCCCGGCCCTGGCGAAAATCTGGATCGCATCCGCGTCCCGGAAACCCGACTCATGGTGACCCCGGCCATCGAGGCGCAGTTGAACGAACGCCAGCGAAAAGCCTTGGCAGAAGTGCTTAAGTCCGGTTCTGTCGCCAGCGGCTGGCTGGTTAAGAATTTGCAGGTGACTTATGATACCGCCAACCGCGACCTGCTCGCGCTGGCTGATATGAAGATCCTCGTTCGCAATGGCAAAGGGCGTGCCTCAAAGTATGTTCTTTTAGAAGCCAAGGCCCGCTCATGAATCTTCCGATAATCTTCCGATGCACTGCCGGAATCTTCCGATTTACATTCTGCGATGCGAGGATTCTGTCCGCCCTCTGACCTTTGTGTCCGATCAAGCGTCCCTACAATCATCCGATAATCGTCCGGCCAATTCCTGGAATCGTCCGATGGTCCAGCCACCAATGCATGTCACCCCTGGCCCTCGTGCAATCCTCGCGGTTTGGTATCGGCGGGGCTCTTGCGGGCATTCTTGTTCCGCCAGTGCTCATAGATTGCGTTGCGCATCTTGCCCAACAACGCAATCTCACCTGCCAGTTCCATGACCTGCACCGTGGCAAAATGTTTCACCGCGCTGGGCGGCGGATCACCCAATGGTTCCAACAGGCCGACACTGACTCCAAGGCGGCATTGGCTATGCGCTCCGCATACAGGAATTGCGCATAGGGCAGCAGATAGCTGCGCCCGTCATCGGCAGCGAGGTTGAGCGCGGCTACGCCCGAATTTATTTCGTAACAGGGATTGTCGCGTGAGCTAGATGCGGATGCGGCGGGCGGATTGGGGCTGGTGTTCATAGAATGTCGGTTCGATGGGTTGAGTGGTCTTGGCGGGAGAAACGGTTTGCGATTGCGTGAAGCGCAGGCGGAACTGTTTCAGGAAGCGATGGCCGCGCCGCAGGGTGTTCTTGAGATATGTTTGCCGGTGAACGCGCGGGACAGCTTCGACGGCCGCGAGCCGGGCGCTGGAACGGGTGACGTGCGGGCGGAGCGATTCGGCGTCATCGGTGAAGATCTGACAGCGTTCGCGACCACGCGAGATGCTGACGTAAGATTGCTGCTGACTGACTGCGGGCAGCGAGCGTGATGATGCCACCACCAAAACCTCATCCACCGTCTTGCCTTGGGCGGCATGGGAAGTGACCGCGTAGCCATGCGTGAAGGTGCGATAGCTGGCGGAAAGGATTCTGCCGTCGGTCAAGACGATGCCATCGCCGGCAAGGCGCACGACCTCGACGAGTTCGCCGTTGACGAACTGTTTGCGCGCGGCATTGGCTTGCAGCAACAACCGGTCGCCGACGGCGACCTTCAGCTTTCGGCTTTCGCCCACATCAAAGCAGGCCGAGCTTGCGCCCAACGGTAACGGTTTTTCCGCGCCGTCTGTCCATTGGACTCGGAGCGAATCCTTCTCGACGGCGACCACCGTGACGGACTCACCATTGCCGAGACCGCGATAGCGGCGATGAAACTGAATCGTCATGCCGGGACGGAATTGGCGCGCATCGCGTTTCTGTGCTTGTGTCCATGACAGTGAGTCGAAGACGTGAGACTCCTTTCTTCACCCGCCAGCCGACCGGAGGTTTTCAGCGCGGCGCGGACTTTCTCCGTCACCGCCTCGATCTCATTCCACGTCGGTGAGACCAGCAGCGCCGATTTGTGTTGCCTCAGCGCCTGCACGTATGACTTCGCCGCCTTGTCGTGAAGGTCGTCGTTGGAAGATTCCATGACGGCACCCATGCGCTCCAATTGGGCGAACGCCTCCGCCGTCCGTTTCTGCGCCGCCAATTCAACGGCCCTGCGATACTCGGCTTTGCGCTGGCGGCGAATCGCTGTGAGCTGACCGGATTTGAAATTGGAGTGGCGCTCCAGAATCCGCAACGCATCGCCGCGCGCCACCGAGGCGTGCTGGCCGGTGTCGCCCGAAAGCACGACGCGGCAGTCCCGCGCCAGAGCGAAGAGGCGGCGCATGTCGTCAATGCCCACCGCGCCGGCTTCATCCAGCACCACCAAATGCCGCCCGGTCAGCACCGGCTTGGACAACAACAGGCTTTGCAGTGTCATGGTCTCCGCGCCCAAAGACTCCTTTCGCAGGACGTCCTTCGCCGCTGCCGTCGGCGCGCAGAACACCGGTTCAATCCGAGCTTCCTTACAAGCGGCGACCAGTTCACGCAGGGCCGTCGTTTTGCCGGTGCCCGCCAGACCACGCAGGCCGGTGATGCGGTCACTGGTGCGCAGAATGTGGTAGAGGCTGCGCTGTTGATCCTCGTTGAACCAGTCTGCCGGCCTGAAATCGTAGAGGAGCGGTGCCACCGTGTCGCACGCGGCATTCACTACCTGAATGAATTCACACTCCGTCCGCAGAATTTCCCGGGTCGAGAAGCCGCGTTCGGTTTTCACCAGGTCCGCCGATTGCTTCACCGCCGTTTTCAACGCCGGCAAGTCCACTTCGCCGAGGCGATGCGACAGGGCAATGTTCAACAACTCGTGCTCGGGCACGACCGAGTTGCGCTCGAAACTGTGAGTGACGGCGTGATTCAGAACCTGGCCTTCCAGCAGAGCAATGCGCGGTAGTTGCGAGGGCCGGACGGACGCGGCGAGATTTCGCAACGCCTGCAATTCGCCCGGTTGTAATTGCGCCAGTTGCCGTTCCCGCACTTCCGCCGCGGAGATGCCTTTGATCTTCTTGGCACGGCCCTGATGCACTGCCAAGGCCACGCCATCGTTGGATAGCTTTCGTCCCAGCTTCTGCTCCATCTCCTGCACCACGCGGTCCCGCTCTTGCGAACGTTTAGAAAACCTTTTGAGGATTTCATCACTCACTCACTCGATTCCAAAGCCATGCTTGGCCGGACGGATGCGGTAGCCGATGGCCTGAACCCGCTTCGCCAGTTCGTTGCGATAGACCGCCGTGGCATAGCGGATGGCGTCATACATGCCGCCCGCTTGCAGCGCCTTCCAAGACTTCTCCGTATGGTCGAACGTGGCGTTGAACACCGTGAAATGGGTATGCGCCTGCGGGTCGAGTGCGCGACTGCTCGTGTGCGTGAACGCGGCGGCGACCAGGTTGCCGGTGGTGCGATCCCGTTGAATGCACTGCTTGCGGACTCTGGTCGCTGCGAAACCCTCAAGCTCGCGGAACGCGATGCGTGCTGCCTCTTCGTGCGCTGTCACAAGCCGCTCATCATTTAACGTTACCGCCAGCACCGAAACCGACTTCGGCGCGGAACAGGTGAAGTCGTAAAACACCCGCCGCTGGCCTTTCGCGTTCTGTCTTCGTGTCAGGCGCTCGTCGGTCTGCGGATCGCGATTCTCGCAAAGCGCGTGGAACTGCTCGCGGGAGACATGCTGCTTCAGCTCCAGCCGTTCCGCACCCAAACCAACCCACTGGCCGGGACGGATTTCACCTGCCGCGTAGTAATCGTTCTGCGCCAGATGCTCGTCAAAATACTTCTCGGCATCCGCCAGGTCTTTCTGTGCGACGGCAGTAAACATCAAGGGTGAGGTTGGCAAACTGCTCGGATGTTTTGGTGTGTGACACACACAACCAGCAGGTTCATTTGATTCATGACGACTTCCCGCCTGCCCGCCGGAAGGTCACGGACCTGCTTGCCCGTGGTGGGGGATTGTTGTACGTAATCTGCGAGTGAAAACGATGTCCTTCCAAGCCATGAAAAGGCAGGAAGCGCAGGCCCGCATGTCGGCCGTGCGCAAGGCTCGCCGCAGTCCGCGGGCGGCGGCGGAGCAGCAGCGCCGCGCCTCGCTGGTGGGCAGCGGCGCGAAGTGGCGCATCACCAATCTCAAGCAGGTGGTCCACGCCATCGCCCAGTGGCCATAGCCGTGGATTCTTCCCTGCACCAGTTTTCGGAAGTCTTCAGGATTCGGGATTCAGACGGACAGCCTTACATTCTGATTGGCGGGCAGGCGGTCAATTATTGGGCCGAGCGTTACCCGGCCACCGAACCGCAACTGGAAACCGTGCGTCCCTTCACCAGCCAGGACATTGATTTCGTCGGGACTCATGAGGATGTCCGCATTATCGCCCGGCAGTTGAACCAGAATCCGGGTTATCCGCCCAAGGTGGCCCTGACCGCCTTGTCACGATTTGTGCCCTTCCAAATCGGCGATCTCAAAGCCAGTATCGAAGTCGTTCGCCGCATTCCAGGCATTCCGGGTTCTGTGGCCGCATCGGCCATCCAAACGGAATAGGAGGGGAAGACCCTTCGCGTGCTGAATCCCATCGCCCTGCTTGCGTCCAAGTTGGAACTGGTCCGCACCGTGCCGCAGGAGAAGCGACGTGATGCGACCCACCTGAAGATCCTGCTGCCCTGTGTCCGCGCGTTTCTGGCCGAGGCGCTCCAGTCGGTCGAACAGGGAGAACTTCCCGTCAAGGATTGGCTCGGAGCGGCGAATCAGGTTCTGAAATTGACCACGACCCTGCGCGCCAGGAAGATTGGCCGCCAGCACCAAATCAATTGGCCGGAGATTCTTCCGTTGAACGCCATTGCGAGCAGTCGGAACGAGAAGGTCCGGCGGTTTCACGAACTGCAATTGCAGCAGGGATTCAGGAAATCCAAGGGCATTTCGATTGGATGCGATGGTCGGCGCTTTGACTGTCCGGCTTTCCTGAACGGCGCGGAAACCCGACAGACAAATCGCCTTCAATGAAACCTATCCGGTCGCGCACTCAACGGACGTTCCAAAACCGCACTCCACTTCGCCGCCGTTCGTTCATCTCACTCCCGCCCCGCTCCGTTTCGCTGCAGGTTTCAGAACGTCCGTTCGGGCAACTTGCACCTACCAGCCGCACGATGTCCGTCGCTTGTCCGCGCAACGTCCGCAAACGAGATCACCTCATTTCCGCGTCCGTGGTCAGTCCGTGCCTGTATCCAGTCTGCGATTACGACCGCAGTTTGTTCGTGTCCGCGAACAATCCACGTTCGCGACCTGTCCGCAAATAGATTCTTGTCGAGTCCGTCGCCGGGGATTGGCCGAGAGCAGAGCCAGTCCCTGTCCGCGCCCAAGCGGTGACCACGACCATTCCGTGAACAATCCAGAGTTGCAACTTAGCGGCGTCCACACGACTTCCGGCCAGCGTCCGCACTCGCACCGCAGGACGGTGACATGCACTCATTTGTTCCGACGCAAAGCGGCCAGAGCCGATCAGCCGCCGGGAGTTTAGGCGCGCGAATCCAGATTCGAGTGTATGTCGCCGGGCGGCGCGTCAAGGTCGTGCCTCGGTATGCCCTCGGCCTCCACCGTTGACCCGCAGCCCGGCTCCGAAGTCTTGCGTTTAGGATTTCGCGCAGGGAGTGTTGCTTGCGGTCAACCGCGAGTTGATTCAGCTGTATTGGGACATCGGGAAAATCACTGTTGAGGCTCAAAAGACCAAAGGTTACGGCAAACAGCATGTGGAACGGCTGGGATAGGTCATCGTTGTTGGAAATAATCACCTGTGGCGAGTCGCGGATGGCGGCGCGCAGATTGGAGTGAATTCGGGGAGAGCTTTGCTGGAGTTTTTCGGTGCCCACATCGTGTTGCGCGCGTCAGAGCAACTGACTCAATAGCGTCTTGGCCGGCACGACGACAGGTTGCTGGGTGAGGAAACAATCGGCTGGCTCAAACGGTTCGCTGAGGACCACTTGGAAGGCGTGGGGGGCCTTGATCTGCGCTTGAAAGTGCGCCAGCGATGGCGAGAGGCTGGTGTCGCTCATCTTGGCCTCGACCAAGAACCATGGCTTGCGGTCACGCACGACGAGGAAATCCACCTCCCGCTTTTGCTTGTCACGCAGGTAGCGCAGCTCGAAATCGCCGAAGCCCAGGTCAGTCCAGCCTTCCACCGCTTTGAGCAAATGGCAGGCAACCAAGGTTTCCGCGCGCGCGCCCTCGTCCGCCAACCCGCTCCAATCCCGCAGAAACCACTTCGGCTCCTTGCGCAGTGCCTTGGAGACATTGAAGAACCAAGGCCGGACGAGGAACCCGTAGTGCAGCCGGCCCAACAGATCAATCCAGCGCTTCACGGTGTCCACCGCCACACCGATTTCCTGGGAGAGATTCGAATAGACCAGTTGTTGGGCGCTGCGCTCGGCCAGAATCTGCATCAGGGTTTCCATGGTGCCGAGGTCTTTCACCTGAGTGACTTCGCGCAAGTCTTCCCGCGAAAGTTGCTCCTGCCGCAAGGAGCGCCAGCGCCGCGTGAAACGGGTATCTCGGCGCAGGAAAGGTTCCGGGAACCCGCCGTGCTCCCACAGGGCGTCCCAGTCGTCGGAAGCCACTTCCGCCGGCGGTTGAATCTCCTGCGCCGGCAAGTCCGTGCGGAGGCTCTCGCCGACCGTCCACGGATGCATGCGGTAGAGCAAATACCGGCCCATCAGACTGTCTCCTCCGCGGCGGAAGACATCGAGGCGCGAACTGCCCGTCACGATCAGGTGGACCCGGTCGCCATAGGTGTCGAAGAGACCCTTCAGCAGGGACTTCCACTTGGCGTGCTTGTGGAGTTCGTCGAGAACCGCCACCGTGGGCTGGGCGCGCAAGCGTTCGAGTTGCAGTTTTTCGGCCAGCTTGGTCGGGCCGCTCAGAAGGAGGCGACGGTCATCGGCGTTGTCCCAGTTGAGGTAGGCGTCGGCGACGGATCGGCAGGCGGTGGTCTTGCCCACTTGGCCCGGCCCGCTGACGAGGGCCATCTGGCGGTGGCGCTGAAGATGATCACGCAAAATGGAATTGTAGAGGCGCGGGCGATCGGTCATGTGAACCATTATCGCGGCTATCGTAAAATAGTCCAGACCGTTTTGCGATGCTGGCGAAACGGGTTCTGCCGCCAATGAGGCTCCAACGAACGAGTGATTTGGAAGTGCCGGCCTTTCCGGGAGCGTCTGGTGAGCGTCTGGTGAGCGTTTGGCGCAAACTCATAATGGTTTTCGCCCCAGGGTCAAAACCGTTGAAACGGTTTTGAAGTCACGGACGCCACCGACACCCCGCTGAAGCGGGGTGTTAATGAGATGCTCAATTTGGCGCGCCATTCGGCTGTTAAAACTCCGGGCTATGAGGCATGACCGGATTCAAACCGCGCGAGCTTCGCCAGGAATCCTGGGCGCGCGAGCACTTCAGGATTCACGACGTTCTCCGGCGGTTCGCCGCACGCGGCGCGGAGGATTCCTCGCGCCATCGCTTCGCAGACCAACCGCACGGCGCGATGCGTGGTGGGCAGCCAATGCGGCGTAAGCACGACGTTGTCGAGGCGAGTCAGCGGATCACTTGCGGCCAGCGGTTCGGTTGCAAAGACATCCAGGCCGGCGCCGGCGATGCGACGCGTTTCCAGCGCGCGGGTCAAGGCGTACTGCTTCACCAATTCGCCGCGGCCAGTGTTGATGAAGTAAGCGGTGCGCTTCATCAGGTTGAACTCGCGCTCGCCGAAGAAGCCGCGCGTGGAATCGTTGAGCGCGTAGTGCAAGCTCACGTAATCCGACTCGCACAACAAGGTGTCCAAATCCACGAGCGTGACGCCCCGCGGCGCTGCCTCGGCGGGCGAGCAATGCCGCGAGAATGCCAGCACGCGCATCCCGAACGGTTGAATGAGCCGGATCAACTCCCACGAAATCCGGCCCAGCCCGATGATGCCCAGCGTTTGGCCGACGAGATCGTCGCCGGTCACGCTGGCCTGGTTGCGCCAATCGCCGGAGCGCGCCATGCGTTCCTGCGCAGGCAGGCGTTTGGCCAGCGCCAGCATCAGCAGCAGCGCTGCGGAGGCTGTGGAGTGCGTCAGCGAATCCGGCGCGTTGAACACCGCCACGTCGTTCTCCGTGCAAGCGGCGAGATCAATTTTGTCCGTGCCGACGCCGGCGCGGCCTATCACGACCAATCGCTCCGCGCCGCTGGCAAACGCCGATCGGCGCACATACGGGCGGATGATCACCAGGCCATCCGCCGCAGCCACGTGCTGCGGCTCCAATTGCATCCGGTAGAGCTGTGCGCTGTAGGCGTCATTCAGCTTCACCGGCGATTGCTCCATGATGAAGTTCCAGCGCACATGCGGCGCGGTGGCGAGCAACTCTTCGCCGAGATAACCGGTGGCGACTTTCCCTTCCGCGTTCAGGAAATCGCCGGAGAAGAGGACCTCGAAGTTTTTCATCGGCTTCACCAACAGCGCAGATCGTCCTCAGTGGTCAATTCGACGCGCGCGTTGGGGCGGGACTGGAAACCGTCGCGCAGGCGCGTGCCGAGGCCGGGCTTGGCCGGCAGGGAAAGTTGCCCCTCGGAAATCGGGATGCGGTCTGTCACCACTTCCTCATACCAGCCGTCCACGTAACCGCGCACGGTTTCCATGATGAGGGCGTTGGGGATGTGCAACATCAGATGCGCCGCCGCCCACAATGCGACCGGCCCGATGGTGTCGTGGGACGTCACGGGCAGGAAATACGTGTCCGCGAGGCTGCAAATCTTCCGCCCCTCGGTGAGGCCGCCGCCCCACGAGAAATCCGGCATTACGATATCCAGCGCGCCTTTCTCCAGCCAGGGCCGGAAATTGAACCGGGTGAACACCCGCTCGCTCTGGCAGATGGGAATCTTCGTCGCCGACTTCAGACGGACGAAGGCGTCCAAGTTGTCCGGCGGCATGATTTCCTCCAGCCAGAAAATGTCGAGCGACTCCAGCGCGCGGGCGATACGCGTGGCGCTGGGCAAATCCCAACGGGCGTGGCCCTCGATGGCGATGGACATCTTGTCGCCCACGGCGCGGCGAATATCCTCGACGATGGCGACGCCGCGCTTCAAATCTTCGTTGTCAATCGAGTGGCCAAGGATGCCCGCCGCCGTCTTCGCACCCCAAACCACGTAAGGTTCGCGCAACTTGGTGGAGCCGGAGAGCGTCGGACCGAATTGATCGAACGGCCAGAGCTTCATCGCCTTGATGCCCTGGCGCAGGAGGCTCTCGGCGAGTTGACCGGCGCGACCGTCGCACCACGCATCGAGGTCGTCATATTTGCCGGAGCTGACGCAGGTGTTGTAGATCTGCACGCGCTCGCGATTGCGCCCGCCGAGCAGATTGTAAATCGGCTGCCCGGCGTGCTGGCCCGCAATATCCCACAGGGCGATGTCCACGGCGGAGATCGCGCGCATCTCCGAGCCGGCGTAGCCGCAAAAATTCACCAGCGAGAACATGTTGTTCCAGTGGTTCTCAAGATCGAGCGGGTCGCGCCCGAGGAGCAACGGCGCGAGCACGTCGTGGATGACGGCGGCGACGGCGCGCGGCAGGTAATAGGTTTCGCCAAGGCCGATCAACCCGGTGTCGGTGTGGATTTGCACCCACAGATTGTTTGGCAAGGCCTGGCGCGAGGTGGGATTTTGTTTGCGCCACTCGGCCTCCGGCACGGCCTGAAACCAGATCGTTTCGACTTTCGTGATCTTCATGTGCCTGTTTTGCGCGAGCGGCGTTTTCGGCTCAACTCATTTCAACTTCCGGTAGGCAATCACCGCCGCCGAGGGCTTTTCGTTGAGCGTCACGGCCAAGCCTTGCTGCATCAACTCGCGACCCGTGCGGATCTCCTTGCCACCGTCGAAGTTCTCCACTTCGTATCGCGCCTTTGTGTCGAGGCCGCTCAACTTGAAGTTCATGCTCTGCTCGCCGCTGTCCGGGCGACGGAACGTTTGCACCACGCCCGAGCCGGCTTCGGTGCGGTTGTATTGCCAGGCCAACCAAACGTTGTTCGAGAGGCTGTAGCTCGTGAGCGGATAGAAGTCGCCGAGGTAGTTCGGTTGAACGGCTTTGAGTTGCTTGAACAGACGCTCCGCCAAGCGGTAGTTCAGATTCGTCAGTCGCATGTCGTAACAGAGCGTGATGCTGGGCGACATGTTTGCCCGGAAACCGTAAGCCTCGACGTCCTTCTGTCCGTGCTGGCCGATGGCAGATTGGCCGGTCACGTAGCCGGCCCCATGATACGGAATCCACGACGCAAATTGGAAGTGATGATTTTGCTGGCTCGTCGGCTCGAAGAGAAAATCGCTGCGGATCAGCGGCACGGCGCGGCGCATGGTTTCGAGATCGTCCCGCCGACCGCCCGAGGCGCAGGAGTCAATCCGCAGTTGCGGATGCCGTTGGCGCAGCGCGTCCCAATAGGCCAGGTAGCCCTGCACGTAGAGGTTCTCCGTCATGCCCTGCCGCTCGGGGGAATCCGCACCCCACCAGAACGGGAGCGGGTCCATGTTGAAATCCTGCCGGTAGAGATCAATGCCCTGCTCGCGGATCGTCCGGTCAACGTGGTTGATCAACCAGTTGCGCGCTTCGGGATTGCCGAGATTCAACAGGCTGCCCGGCCCGCTGCCAAAGCCGCCGCCTTTGGGCGCGTCGGGCGTCTTCGCTTTCTTCGAGAGCAGCCAGTCGGGATGATTTCTGGCGATCCAGGAGTTCGAGTCGCCCACGCGCTCCGGCTCGAACCAGACGATCGTCTTGATGCCCTTGGCGCGGGCGTGGTCGCTGACGGTGCGGAGGCCGTTCGGAAAACGCTCGCGGTCCGGTTCCCAGGTGCCCGTGTTCACCCACTCGCCGCCGCACGGATACCAGCCGGCGTCCATCCACCAATAGTCCAGCTTCATGCCCTCTTCGAGATACCGATCCACGAACATCTTCTGGTTCGCCTCGTTGGCCTGGGTCATTTCCTTGTACTGGTGCGAGCTGCACGCAACGATCTGCGTGGGCGGCAATTTACCGTCGCCGGTGCGCGGCAAATTGTGCGCGACCATCCAACCGCGCCAGAGGTTTTGCGCCCGGACGAGGTCCGAGCCGCGCCAGAACACCAGCGCGATCAGCGGCGAACGGATTTCCTCACCGGGCTGGAGGGACGCGCTCAACACTTCCTGCCCGGCTTTGATGTGCAAGCCCCGCTCCGGATCGCGCGCAAACTCGCTCGCCCATTGCCCAGGCCAGCCGATGGCCAGGAGCAGGCCGCCGCCGGGCGATTGCAGATTGTAATACGGAAACGCCGCGTTCGTGGGCCGCCCGCCGAACGGCGCGAATCGTTTGGTGTCGCCGGGCGCCAACGTCTGGCTGAAAGGCTCGAAGCTCGCCGCAGTACACCAATCGCCTCGCGTGCCGTGAAGGATGAACTCGCCGCTCGCGCTGCGCTCGAAACGCGCGTCCAATGCCTGCACATCTTTCAACACCGGCGAAGGCGCGCTGCCTTCGTTCTTGAAATGCAGCGTCCACTCGACCGCCGGGTGATCGTGGTACTCGACCACCACGCACCGGACCGTGAGCCGGGAAGCGGGATCGCTCCACGTCAGTGTGCGTTCGTTTTTTGCGTCGCTGATCTTCCGACTGCCGGATGTGAATTTCCATTGCGACAGCAACTCGGCCGATGACTTCCCGCCATAGTTGAAGGAAAACGGGAGTTCAGCCTTGCGCGAGCCCAAGTGCGCCGCCGTCCATTTCTTGCTGGCGGTGAGTTCGGCGCGAGTGGGCGGCTGGCTGTGCGCATTGAGAACGAACCCGGCCAACAGGGAAATCCCGGTGACAACGGTGAGCAATCTTGGTCTTAGTTTCATAAGCGAAGCATCGGTTGTTGACGGTTTTGGTGACGCGAATCTAGCAAACGCAGCCGGAATGACCTTCTTTTTTTGCCCAAAGGTCAACGGTTTTCTGCGAGGCGATACACGACCACCGCCGCGCCGGGCTTGTCTTTGATTTCGACAGACAGCCCTTCTCGCATCAGTTTGCTGCCCGTCATGACGATCTTTCCGGCGACATCAAAGTTCGTGATCTCGTAGCGGGCCGACGGCTTGAGACCGTGGAGGCGCAGTGTGAGCGCGGTTTCTGCGCACCCGCTGCGGCGAAAAGCCTGCACCGCGCCATCGTTTTGGTCGGGCCGGTTGAACTGCCAGGCGATCCAGCGCTCGGCTTCGCGACTGTAGGGCGTGAGCGGGTAGTAATCACCAAACATCATCGGCGCGATTCGCTTGCACTCGGAGTAAGCCTGTCGTTGCGCGGCGAGCGTGCCTTCGCTGAGGCCGCCCATGCCAAACGACGTGAGGTAAAAAATGCGGAATGAGTAGGGGTCGTAGAGGTAGCAGCCCGTGCCCTGAAAGGGCAGCCAGGAAGAAAGGCCGTAGGTGTGGCCCTGGTTTCCTTCCACGACGCCTTTCATGTCCGGGAATTGAAAATCGCTCCGCAACAGCGGCACGGCGCGGCGCATCGTCTCCAGATCGTTGCGCCGCCCGCCCCACGCGCAGGAATCAATTCGCAATCCGGGATGCCGGCGGCGCAGTTCGTCCCACAACACGAGGTGGCCCTGCACGTAGAGATTTTCCGTGATGCCCTGGCGATCCGGTGCATCGTTCTTGCGCCACGTCGGCAGCGGCCCTCCGCCATTCATGTCTTCGCGATACCAGTCGAGGCTCTGCGACTGGATCATTGAATCGAGGTAGTTCACAAGCCACGCGAGCGCGGCCGGATTGCCGAGGTTGAGAATCGAGCCGTGCGAGGAGCCGGGCAGCAGCCATTCGGGATGATTTTTCGCCAGCCAGGAATTCGTGTCGCCGACACGCTCCGGCTCGAACCACAGGAGGAACTGCATTCCGTTCGAGCGCACCCAATCGCTGAACGGCTTGAAGCCTTGCGGGAATTTTTTCTCGTCAACCTCCCAGGTTCCCGAGTTCAGCCAGATCATGCCGGGCGCCTGGTAGGGCAGCGGGTCCGGGCCGACCTTGAACCAGACGCTCTCACGCGTGCCGCCGGCGTCGCGCCAGCAAATGTCCGGCTTGATGCCCGCGTCGAGAAAGGCCTTCACGCCGGCGAGGTTCGCGACCGAGCCGTCCACTTGAATCTGCGCGACCGCCGGTTGCGTCTGGCCGCGCGGGCGGGCGAGGTTGTGCGCGACGAACCAGCGCCGCCACAGGTTTTGCGCGCGCACGACGTCGTCGCCCTGCCAAAACAAGAGCGCGATGAGCGGCGTCCGAATCTCCTCGCCCGGCTTGAGGATGAGATGCGTGCGCTGCTGCCCGGCGGTGATCCGCAAGCTGCGGTCCGCATCTCGCGTGAAGCTGCTGGCCCACTATCCCGGCCAGCCCACTGCGATGATCACGCCGCCACCAGGAATTTGAAGGTTGTAATATGGCCAGCCGTCTGGTCCGTCGCACGATTTGCCGGAATAGTCCGGTGGGCTGAATCGCTTCTTCCAGTTCGGCGTGAGTGTGTGCTGATAGGGCTCGTAGCTGTCGGTCGTGCAGAAATCGCCCTTGATGCCGTGCAGCACGAATTCACCCTTCTCGCCGCGCTCGAACGACGTATCCAGTCCCTGGATGTTTTCCAAAATCGCCGTGTCGCTCGTGCCCGTGTTTTTGAAATAGGCGGTCCACTCGACAACGGGGTAGTCAGCGTACTCCACGGCAACGCAGCGGACGGAAAGTCCCGTGACAGGGTCGTTCCAAACCAGAGTGCGTTCTGTCCGCGCATCGTCGAGCTTTCGTTGAGTGAACTTGCGCGGCCACTCGGCGAGCAGCACGGTCGCGGACTTTCTACCGTAGCTGAAGGAAAACGGAAGTGCCTGCGCGGCGGCGCGAAACCACGCCGCGTTCCACTTCGCCGCCATGTTGAATTCTGCGCGAACCGGTTCACCGGCGTTTGCCGGGTCGCAAGCAATTTGGAGCACGGTCAGGAGAACGCAGAGCGGGGTGACAGTGAATGACGATTTCATCTTCAAGGTCGCGGCGTTGTTCGATGGGTTTGAGGATTGCAGCCCGTTCGCGTTCTCACAAGCGGGCAGCATGCGCTTTTCGCCAAATCTCCAATGCTTTTTCGCTCACTGGGCGCAAGTTCGTGGAGGGGGAGCCCGCCCAGCCGGCAAACTGGACGGCATTGGAGGACTTGATTCCTTGCTGGCCCCTGCGCTGCTGTTGACCGCGTTTCGGCTTGGCGAAAAGTGCCGAAAAATGAATGAAAAAGAGAATCGTCAGCCGGCCCGCTGCCGTAACCTCCGCCCACACTGATGTGAATACCTATTGCCCATTCAAGTATGCCAACAACCGTCATTGATTCCACACGGTCGGCGCCGGCCACCGAATCACCCGGCCGCGTGCTGCAGTTGTTTCGCCGCATGCTCCTGATTCGCCTGTGCGAGGAGCGGCTGGCCAAGGCGCACCAGCGCGGCCTGATTCACGGCGCCTGCCACACCTACGTCGGGCAGGAAGCCATCGCCACCGGTGTCTGTGCTCATCTCACCGGCGAGGACATGGTCTTCAGCACGCATCGCGGCCACGGCCACGCGCTGGCCAAAGGCGTTGAGCCTCGGGCGTTGTTCGGCGAGTTGTATGGACGAGTGGACGGTTGCTCGCGCGGCCGGGGCGGCAGCATGCATCTGTTCGCGCCAGAGGTCGGAATGATGGGCACCAGCGGCATCGTCGGCCCGTGCATCCTCCAGTCGGCGGGGGCGGGTTACAGTTTCCAACTGCTCAAGCGCAAGAATGTCGCGGTGGCTTTTTTCGGCGACGGCGCGGTGAACAATGGCGCGTTCCATGAGGGCCTGAACCTGGCCAGCATTTGGAATCTGCCGGTGCTGTTCGTTTGCAAGAACAACCAGTATGCGACGGAAGTCGCGTTTGAATACGCCGCGGGGAATCCCTCGGTTGCCGAACGGGGCGCTGCCTGCGGCCTGGAGGCCGTCGAGGTGGACGGCAACGACGTCCTCGCCGTGCGCGACGCCGCGCAAAAGGCCATCGAGCGTGCCCGCAATGGCGGCGGCCCGGCGTTGCTGGAGTGCAAGACGTATCGCACCCGTCCGCACGCCGAGGGGATGGGCGATTTCACCTACCGCACGCGGGAGGAAGTGGACCAATGGAAATCGCGCTGCCCGATCAAGCGCTTCCGAGAACACTTGTTGACCCGCCAGCTCGCCGACGAGACGGCGCTGGCAGCCATCGAGAAGGAAGTCGCGGCGCTGGTCAAGGAGGCGCATCTGTTCGCCGAGAAGAGTCCGATGCCGCCGAAAGAAACCGCTACGCAGCACATCTATGCCGCAGCTTCACCCAAGCCCGCGCCGCACGGTGGCAACGGCTCACCGGAAAGCAACGGCCCCATGCGGGAACTCACCTACATGAAAGCCACGGTGGAAGCATTGAGCGAGGAGGTGGCGAAGAACGAGAAGATCTTCGTGCTGGGCGAAGGCATCGGGGAACGGGGCGGGAACTTCGCCACTACGACTGGCTTGTTCGCCAAATACGGTTAGGAGCGCCTGCGCGACACGCCCATCTGTGAGCGCGGCTTCGTCGGCCTCGCCTGCGGCGCGGCGATGAGCGGCACGCGGCCCGTCGTGGATTTCATGTTCGCGGATTTCATCCTCGACGCCGCGGGCGAGATCATCAACCAGATCGCCAAGATGCAGCACATGAGCAGCGGCCGGTTGAAGATGCCGGTGCTCTTGCGCGGCTGCATCGGCATCGCCCACTCCGTCGCGACGCATCACTCCGGCAGTTACTACTCGGTGTACGCGCAGTTCCCCGGCCTGCGCGTCGTTGTGCCGTCCACGCCGCACGACGCGAAGGGGTTGCTGAAGACCGCGCTGACTTGTGACGATCCCGTATTGTTCCTCGAGCATCGCGAGTTGCTCGCCGTAAAAGGGCCAGTGCCCGCGGGCGAGTATTCCGTTCTGTTCGGCCAGGCGGCGGTGGTGCGCGAAGGCAAGGACGTGACCGTGGTCGCCCTGGCGCTGATGGTTCACAAAACGCTCCAGGCTTGCGAACTCCTCGCCAGGGAGAACATCTCGGTCGAGTTGATTGACCCGCACACAGTGTCGCCGCTGGATACGGAAACGATTCTGAGATCGGTCGCGAAGACGGGCCGGTTGTTGATCGTGGACGAATCGTTTGGCCCGTGCGGCATCGGTGCGGAAATCGCCGCGCAACTGGCGGATCGCGGCTTTGACCAACTGGATGCGCCCATCCGCCGGCTCAACGGCCTGCACACGCCCACGCCCTACAGCCCCGCCCTGGAAAGCGCGGTCGTGCCCGACGTCGAGCAAATCACCCAGGCCATCCGCGACCTCGTCCACGAATAGCCATGCCGATAGAAATCACGATTCCTCGTTTGGGCTGGTCAATGGAGGAAGGCAACTTCACGGGCTGGCTGAAAAAGGAAGGCGAAGCGGTCAAAGCTGGCGAGCCGTTGTTCACCCTCGAAAGCGAAAAAGCGCAACAGGACGTCGAGGCGACGGACGGCGGAGTTCTGAAGCTCCAGCCAGACTCGCCAAACGCGGGCGATGTTGTGAAAGTTGGCCAAGTCATCGGGCTGCTGCTGGCCGAGACGGAAAGTAATGGTGGTGGAACGGCTCGCGCTGCGAGCCGTAGCGCCGCGTCCAGTGGCGCAACTGCCACCCCAGACGATCGGCTCGCTGAACGCGAGCCGGCTGCTCGCAGCGCGAGCAGCACCACCACACCGGATGGCGAAGTTGCTGAAGCTGGCGTTGAGTTGACTGCCAGATCCGCCCCGGCGATCAGCCCCCGCGCGCGCCGGCGGGCTGCGGAACTTGGGGTGCACATCAGGAAATTGAAGGGCAGCGGTCCTGCGGGCCGCATCACCGAGGAGGACGTGGTCAAGAGCGCCGCCAGCGCCCCGAACGCGGCACCAGCATGAGCGATGAAAACCTCGATCATGCGTCGCCTCATCGCGCAACGCACTGCCACCGGCTTCGCGACCATCCCGCACTTCTATTTGCGCGCTGAAGTAGACGCCACGGCACTGGTTCGTTTGCGCGAAGACCTGTTGCCGGAAATCGAAAGCGCCACTGGCGTGCGGCTCACGCTCACTGATTTTCTCCTGCGTGCGCAGGCGATGGCGCTGCGCGGTTTCCCCGCCGCCAACTGCATCTGGATGGCCCACACATTGGTGCCGCTGCCCGCCTGCGACGTTGGCTTGGTCGTCGGCCTGGACGAAGGGCTGATGATTCCCGTGGTCCGATCCGCGCATGAAGGCGATCTCGCTTCTCTCGCCAAACAACGCGCGACACTCGTCGCTGCGGCCAAAGCCGGACAGTTGACTCAGGAACAGATGCAAGGTGGCGCGACTTCGCTCTCCAACCTCGGCAATTCAGCGGTGGACGAGTTCGCGGCGGTGATTTCTCCCGGACAGAGTTCGATGTTGGCCATCGGTCGCGCGGCGCCGCGCCCGTTTGCTGTGGCCGGCAAGCTCGCCGTCCGCACGACACTCAAGCTCTGCCTCTCAGTGGATCACCGCGTCCTCGACGGCGCGCCCGCCGCTGAATTCCTTGGCCGCATAGTCGAGTTGCTCGAAGCCCCGGACAAACTGCTCTGAGCCACAAAAAGGCACAAGAAGGGCAAAACCAAAACCCTCAATCCGAGACCCGTCGGACTCGGATTTTGGAAATCGTTTTCAGGCGAGTTGGTGCAGCACGGTGTTTTCCATTTGTCCCGCTGTTGAAGATCAAGAACCAACATGTTGGTCGCAACGGGAATACCTTTGGAAGCCAGGCTTGAACCGCAGAGACGCGAAGGACGCAGAGATTCCACGCAGCGATTTTTTCTCTGCGTTCATCGCGTCTCTGCGGGTTATTCGGCCGAAAACTTTGATTGCCGCTTCGCCGTTTGTGCCTTTTTGTGGCCGCTCACCGAAATCTCTTGTCGCTCGGTTTCAGCACCGCGTCCAGCAACACCAGTGGTTCAGCGCCTGATTCCGTGAGCGTCGCCGTGAGACCGGCGGGAATTCCGAAATGATCGTGTGCGGCTATTTCAATCTGCTCGCCCGCCATCTCCAACACACCGCATCCGCGCACGACCGAGACCGCACAAAAGCGGTCAGGCCGCAGTTCAAAGCCGCGCGACGTGACGCGCGCGATGGAAAGTTCCAGTCCGCCCACGCCGTCGCGATCCGTCTTTTCCGCTGGAATGATCGGGTAGCGCAGGCTGGTGTAGCGCTCCAGCACTCTCGCAATTTCGCGTTCCAAATAAACCGTGCCGTTGAGCTTGTGGCTCATCACAGGCGATGATTCCAGTTGGTCCAGATCGCGTGGCTGCGGTTCGACGTCGAGGAACACGCCCCAGCCGCCGCACTTGAGCGAACCGAAGATGAACGGCACATGATGGGTCTGGCTGCCGATGTTCGTGTAGCCGTGCCGCAGATTCGGCGGGATCGGCATCGCGTAGCCCTCGGTCACCTCGGCTTTGGCATCGCCCAGCACGGTGTAGCCATGCAACGGCGAATAACCGAGATGGATCTCCACTCCTTCACGATGCAGATGATACGGCACGTCCGAGCGTTCGCCGGCCAGCCACGCGAGATTCCAGGAATGATGATCGCCATACACGAGCGGCACAATGGTGATGCCGAGACTCGGCACGATGAAACTGCCCTGCTCCGGCGCACCCGTGTCGCGTGTCAGGTGAAGGCTGTTGCCGGAGGTGATCGCTTCCATGTGGCCAACGAAGAGATCGCGAATCCGTCGCAACGCGGGGCGGCGTTCCAAGTCGCAGGCCGTGTCGAGCGCGTCCACGGTCCGGGCCACGTGCGTGCAATAATGGTGGAAGGTCGAAATGAGAGCGCGTACATCGTGGCCCACGGTGTCCATGGAACGGTTGGCGAGGTCGGCCAGCAATTCGTCGGCGCGCAAGAGATGCGCGCCGGCCAGCCGGTCCTGCGGTTGAATCGCTTCCAGCGCCCGGCGCGTGGCGTGAAACGCGCCGATGACTTGCCCGCGAAACGCGTGGCTGTAGAGCCGGGCCAGGACAATGTCGCGCTCCCTGATCCCCGAAGGCGCGCGTCCGCGCACATGGCTGTCGCACGTCATGTCCGCGAGCCGCTCGTAATTCGGGTGCATCCGCAACCGGCTGATCTTACACACGTCGTTCATGGGAGTAGGTGGTAGTTCTCGCGCTGCGAGAACTCCGCCCGCGTCCAGCGGGCGGAAGGAAGGACTGGTGACGTGCGATTTTGCCATGCCGTTGCGCCGCTGAACGCGGGGCGACTGCTCGCAGCGCGAGCAGTTCCACCACTCAGCGAGGTTGGACCTGCGTGGTTCGCGCGGGATGTTTGGGTTAATTTCATAAGCGCAGTTCCGCCAGCTTCATGGAGGTGACATCATTTTCCATCTTTTGAAAACTCCTTCCGCAGCGTCGCCAGGAAATCATCCGCCGTGCGTTCAAGGTCGAACTGGGGAAGCCAGTTCCAGTCCCGCCGCGCCGCGCTATCGTCAATCGCGCCCGGCCAACTGGCGAGCAAATTGGCAACGGCTTGATCTGGTTCAAGTTTAAGTCGGGCGGCGGGCACGCGGTGTTGGATGGCCTCCGCGATTTGTTGCGGTGTCACGGTCATCGCGCCGATGTTATAGACGCGCTGCGACAGTCGCTCCGCCGGCGCGGCCAACACATCGGCAAACGCCCGCAGCACATCGCGAACGTAAATGAGCGCCAGCTTCGTATCCGGGCGGGCGCGAAAGGTGAACTCCCCGCCGCGAGCCGCTTCAATGAACGCGTGCGACGCCAGCGCGCTGGCAGCCCCCGCGGGCGCATGCCGCGAAATCGTGATGGGGAGGCGCAGGCAGCGGAAGTCGAGTCCCTGCTGGCGCTGGTAATAGACCCCCAGACGCTCCACGGCCATTTTCGTCACGCCGTAAAGTCCGTCCGGCCACTGCGCGGTGTCGTCGGTCAGGATTTCCGGGAGTTTTCCGCCGAACGCTGCAATGGTGCTGGCGAACAGGACCCGCGGCTTCCCGTGCCGCAACGCCGCTTCAAACAAGGCAAACGTGCCGTCCATGTTGACCTGCCAGGCGCGTGCCCGGTCTTTTTCGCAACTTCCCGAAAGCAACGAGGCGAGGTGGATGACCGCCGTGGGCTGATGCCGCCTGAACAATCCTTCCAACGTCTGCGCGTCGAGCAAATCACCGCGCTCGAAAACTGCGTTCGCCGAAATCGCACCGATCGGTGCGGGCGCGACGTCGAAGAGAACGATCCGTTCGAACTTCGACGCCAGCGCCCAAGTCAACTGGCAGGCCAGGTTGCCCGCGCCGCCGGTGATCAGGCAGACAGACACGTCACGCGCCTTCCGCGACCACGGGGTTCGTCAGCGCGCCGATCTTGTCAATCTCGATGGTCACGGTATCGCCGGGCTGAAGGAACACGGGCGGCTTGCGCGCGAAACCGACGCCGTGCGGCGTGCCGGTGAGAATCACCGTGCCGGGCAGCAACGTCGTGCTGCCGCTCAGGAACGAGATGACCGTCGGCACGTCGAAGATGAAATCGTCGCAGCGCCAGTCCTGCATCACCTGACCGTTGAGCACAGTGCGAATTTTCAGGGCGGCGGGATCGGGGATTTCGTCTTTGAGAACGAGGCACGGGCCGAGCGGCGCGAACGTGTCGAAGGTCTTGCCGCGACACCATTGGCTGCCGCCCCACTTGATCTGCCAGTCACGCGCGCTGACGTCGTTCGCGCAGGTATAGCCCAGCACATATTCCAGCGCTACTTCTTTGGACACGTTCTTGCAGCGTTTGCCGATGACCACCCCCAGTTCGCACTCGTAATCAACCTCATCGCTCCGGAGATGGCGCGGCAGCACGATCGGGTCGCCGGGATTCTGCACGGCAGCAGTGGCTTTCATGAACAACACCGGGCGCTCAGGGACAGCGGCCTTTCCTTCCTCTGCGTGGCGGCGGTAGTTCAAGCCGATGCAGAGGAGGTTTGTCGGCGCGATGGGGGCAAGCAGCTTGTGCGGCTTCACAGTTTGTCCGGTGACTTCGAACTGGCCGAAGATGTCACCGCGGATCGCGCGGGCGCTGCCGTCCGATTGCAGCGCGGCATAATGGATTTCGTTTTGGGCGTTTTGGTAACGGATGATTTTCATATTGGTGAGTGAGCTTTAGACCGGAAAGTTCATGGTTTGGGTTGGAAGCCGTGGCGAGAGTGGTGGAACGGCTCGCGCTGCGAGCCGTAGCGCCGCGTCCAGCGGCGCAAAGTGCCGTTCGTTCCGCCCGCTTCACGCGAGCGGAGTGCTCGCAGCGCGAGCACTCCCACCATGCTGCTCAAAATCCACTTGCAGTTGTCTTGTGTGTTCATTTGCCGGTCGAGTAACCGCCATCAATCATGAAGGCGCTGCCGGTGACGAAGGCCGATTCGTCGCTGGCGAAATACACGGCGGCGGCGGCAGGTTGCAGCGCGCCGACTTGCGGATAGCCGCTCGGATCGGTGGTGGGCTTGCCGTCCGCGCCCACGAGCCAGGTGTTCGGGATGCGCTCGCCGCGCGTTCGCGCTGCATAGACTTTTCCACCGGCCACCGTTGCCACCGACATGTCGAGCAGGATGGAGCGATGCCGTCCCGCCGGCACGGCGTAGGAAATGGGGTTGCTGCCGGTGATGCCTTTGCGCGAACCGGGCGCAGCCACGGACGGGATGTCGTTGGCCATGCTCAGGCCGATGCAGCCCTCGTCCGCAGCGAGCGACGCGTAATAACCCGCCGCGCCGTAATGACAACTGTTCCGCACGCCGACGTAAGCGATACCACATGTCTTCGCCTTGGCCACGGCCGTGCGCATCGCCAGTCCGGATTGGCCGTTGACGATGGCCCACGCCGGACCTTGTTTCGCGATTTCCGGTCGGGCGTCAGCGCGCAGGCCGCCGGCCTTTAGCCGACGCAGGTAACCGCGTACCAACTTTGTTCCGTGCGTGACCACGCCCCAGGCGTCGGTCGTGACAAGAACATCCGCGCCGGTTTTTGCGTCCGCCTCGGACAACCCAGCACGTCGAAACGCCTCCGCGACGAAACGATGCAGTTGCTCGTAGCTGACCGTGCGAGACGTGGATGCTGCGTCAGGCTTCGTGGTGTTCATGACTCAAGTTTTCGTTTGTATCGCCGCGGCGCGCTTCCAACGCCAGCGGGCGTTCCACGTTGGCTTCCATTCGTCGAAGCGCCCCAGCTTGTGCAGCACTTCGGGATTGGCCAGCGCCACCGGCAATCCGCCTGTGCAAACCCGAACCGCATCCTCGGCCACACTGCGATGGAGTTCGGCCTCGGCGTCTTCGGAATACCACGCCGCGTGATTGCTGAGGAGCAATCGCGCATGGCGGCGCAACGGTGAATCCGCCGCCAGCGGTTCGCGCTCGAAGACGTCCAGCGCCGCCGAAGCGACCTTGCCGGAATCCGCTCCGCTTTCGGCAGCGGGTCGGTGTCCAGCAAGCGACCGCCAGCCGTTTCGACGACCTGGCGTTCGATCGCGACCGAGGCGTACTCGTGCTCGAGCAGGGCAACGGTGAACGAGGCCATGTCGGCTAGGCTTTCACGCCGTTGACAATGTTGGGCAACGGCTCGCCGCGCAGCGCTTTGAGCGCGATGCCGGCGGCGGACTCACGCAATTTCTTCACCGCTGGCGGACTGGCGGAGGCGATGTGCGCCGCCACGATCACGTTGGGCATCTTTAGAATGGGGTGATCCGCGGGAATCGGTTCGGGATCGAACACATCCAGCGCGGCGGCGGAGAGTTTTCCACTTTGGAGTGCGGAGGTGAGCGCGGCGCTTTCGGCCAGGTCGCCGCGGCCGACGTTAATGAGAATCGCGCCGGGTTTCATTTTGGCGAACGCGTCGCCGTTGAACATTTTCCGAGTTTGGGCGGTGGACGGGCAATGCAGTGTGACGATGTCCGCCTGGGCCAACAATTCATCGAGCGAAACCGGATGTGCGCCGAGCTTCGCGATTTCAGCCGCGGGCACGACCGGATCAAACACCATCACGCACGCCTTGAACGCGAGCAGGCGATTCACGACTTCGCGGCCGATGCGGCCAAAGCCGATGACGCCCACCGTGAGATTTTTCAGGGCGTGCATTTCCGTGAGCGGTGCAGCCAATCCCCATTTGCCGCCGCGCAGGTGCAGCGTGTTGGGCACGACCTGCCGCGTGGTGGCGAGGATGAACGCCAGCGTGTGGTCCGCGACTTCGTCCACACAGTAATCCGGCACGTTGCAGACGGGGATGTTGCGCTGGCGCGCGACTTCGAGATCCACGTTGTCAACGCCAATACCGTAGCGGACAATCACCCGCGCCCGCTGCATCGCGTTGATCACATCCGCGTTCACCTTGGCGAACTGAGTGATGACGGCATCGGCGTCGACCACGAGCGAGGTCAAATCCGCCGCGTTTTTGCACTGTTTCCCGACGAGTGTCGCGCCGGCGGCTTGGGCGAGTTGTTCCTCGACGCTGAGGTCGGCGAATGTCCAGTCGGTGATGGCAATCTTTTTGGTCACGGCGTCAATTCTTTGGTTTGCGAGCTTGCAAGGGTTCAGATTATCCGAACCGTCCGCAACCGCTTATAATTTTGCGGGATTCTTCGACGTTTTTTCGTGGAGCACAAGCTTTGAGCCATTCGTGGTAGCGGTTCTCGCGCTGCGAGAACCAGCGCCGCGTCCAGCGGCGCAACGAATTGCCCAAGGAGCGTGATTGGTCATTCGTTCCGTCCGCGCAGCGCGGACGGAACGCTAGCGGCGCGAGCGCTGCTACCCGCGATCAATCCGTGAACTTTGGCCTCGCGCCATCGCCGAAATACACAAATGGCCAATCCTCGACCCGCGAAACCAGACCGGCTCGCACAGGATTGGCCAAAATGTAGTCTGCTTTCTGGCGGCGGCTTTCGTCGTGTCGCAGCCGATGCTCGAAGAAATCATCCTGCCAGACGATCCCGATATCCTTGGCCGTCCATTCCTTCCATTTGCTGACGATGCTGCGGATTGGTTTGTCCGAAGGTGGAAACGACAAGAGTGCATGGAGGTGATCCGGCATCAACAGGAACAGGTAGGGCCACCAAAGAAGTCTCTCCTGCCGATGGTGGACGGTTTCAAAAAGTTTGACCGACACATCAGGCAGCGCGAGCTGATTCTCGAAGCGTGGCCGACAGTTGACGGTGATGAAATAGATTTCCTTGTGCGGATCAACCCAGAGCGGAATCTCATGCGGCAGATGCCGGCGCGGGCGGAAGTTCATGGAAAAATAGTATTCGCCCGCGTCGGCGGAGCAATCCTGAAGGAGGCGCAAACAAACATGCACTCCGCCTGTCTTGCCGCGCTGGTGGTAGCGGTTCGCGCGTTGCGAGAACCAGCCCCGCGTCCAGCGGCGCAATCTTTGCACTTCGACTGCCACCCACCCAAAATGTTCCCGCCCTGAACGGGCCGGGGTTGTCGCAGCGCGACCACCACTACCTGTGATGCACTTCCTGGGTTTGGGTGGAAGTGCTCGCGCTGCGAGCACTCCGCCCGTGTGCAGCGGGCGGTTCGCGTGCCGACGTTCGGCGCTGGTGAGAGTTGCGCCGCTGAACGCGGCGCTATGGCTCGCAGCGCGAGCCATTCCACCACTCAATGCATTCCACAGCCCAACTCCATTCCACCACCCCATCTGATCCACCATTGCATCTGATTTCCCGACCAGCGACGAATGCGCGTCGAAAAAAGAACGAGTTCCCCCCGACAAAAGCAGGCGATTGACGCTCGACTCTGGTTTCCTGTTCTGACAACAATCATCCCTGATGGCGGCGCAGTGACCAATTTCCAGATTCAGCATGAGTGAGAAAATGAAGGGCAAACGGGTGCTCGTCACCGGTTCGGGGACGGGCATTGGCCGGGAGATCGCGCTGGAGTTCGCGCGGGAGGGCGCGGACGTGGCGGTGCATTATTCCCACAACGACGCCGGGGCGCGCTCGGCGGTTGAGGAAATCCGGCGGCTCGGCCGGCGCGCAGAAGCATTCAAGGCGGATTTCAATGATGTGGCGCAGGTGCAGGAGTTGGGCCGACAAGCCATTCAGTTCCTCGGCGGTGTGGATTGCCTGGTCAACAATTCCGGGATCACCTTCAATCAGCCGTTCCTCAAGGTCACGCAGGAGCAGTTCGACACTGTTTATCACGTGAACATCCGCGCGCAGTTTTTCCTGACGCAAGTGATCGTGGCGGACATGTTCCAGCGCGGCGCGGGCGTGATCTGCAATCTCACTTCGATTCACGGCATTTCCGGCGCGCCGGAGCATTGCGTCTATGCCGGCACAAAGGGCGCGATCATCGCCTACACACGCTCGCTGGCCGTGGAACTCGCGCACAAGGGCATCCGCGTAAACGCCATCGCGCCGGGCTGGGTGACGGTGGAGAATTATTTCAAGGCCATTCCCGGCTTCAACGACGCGGACGCGAGCCGCGTGGCGGCGGAAAAGATTCCGCTGGGCCGCTCTGGCAAAAAAAACGAGATCGCCAAACTTGCGGTCTTCCTTTGCTCCGATGACGCGGCGTTCATCGTCGGCCAAACCATCGTCGCGGATGGCGGGACGACTTCGCTGATGTCGCTCATTTCGGATTTCCGAAATCCCTCCAGCGCGAAGTTTGGGACGGGCTATGTCCCCGGCGTCTGAGTTTTGCGCATGAGATTCCTGCGCAGAATCTGGACGATCCCCGAAGCGGGGATTCTCGTTCCGCTGCTGGTGTTCACGTTGGTTTTCTGCGGCATCAACCAGAGTTTTCTCGGTCCGAACAGCGTGGCGGCGATGTTGCGGGCGATGGCGTTCGTGGGCGTCATCGCCGTGGCGCAAACCTGGCTCATGATCGCGGGAGGCATTGACCTTTCGGTAGGCTCAGTCGCCGGCTTGTGCGCGATCGTTTCGTCCTGGCTGATGAAGGTTTATGGCTGGCCGGTCGAGGCGGGCTTGGCGGCGGGTTTGTGCGTCGGGATGCTGACGGGTTTGGTCAACGGCCTGATCTCGGTGCGCTGCGGGATTCCGGCGTTCATCGCCACGCTGGGCATGCTCTACGTGGCGCGCGGGCTGAATTATCTACTGTGCAAGGGCTACCCGATTTATCCGATTCCCGAACCGCTGAAGAACCTCGGTCGCGCCGAACCGCTGGGCCTGTCGTGGGCCTTTATCGTCTTTGCGGTGCTGGTGGTCATCGGCGATTTCTGCCTGCGCCGCACGACTTACGGCCGGATGGTTTATGCCACGGGCGGCAACGCGGAGGTGGCGCGCATCGCCGGCATCAACACCGCCCGCGTGCAGATCGGTTGTTACATGTTGACCGGCGCGCTGGCGGCACTGGCGGGAATGTTGTTGATGTCGCAACTCAACGTCGGCCAGCCGGAAATCGGCGTGGGCTGGGAACTCGACGTCATTGCCAGCGTCGTGATCGGCGGGGTGAGTTTGTTCGGCGGCGTGGGCACGGTGACGGGGACGTTTCTCGGCCTGCTCATGATGCAAGTCGTGCGCAGCGGCCTGGTGGTGACGGGCGTGAACACCCACTGGCAGACGGTCGCGGTGGGCGTGATCATGGTGACGGCCGTGGGCGTGGATTTGTTGCGTCGGAAAACCAAAGTTTCTTAAAGCAAAAACATCATGACTGTCCGTTTAATTTTGGGCCGATACTGGTTTCTATGCGATAGAATGGGCCTGGAACTGTACTCATGACATTTTTTGATTTCGTTTCTGGATGGCTTTTCCCCAGGGTGTCTTCCCGCCT
>Ga0194132_10003554_pt1 | contig 27606 bp, 26 predicted proteins | sample TA2KigOf80mmetaG_FD_148612 | JGI IMG/M metagenome (GOLD analysis project Ga0194132, IMG submission 148612) | Freshwater microbial communities from Lake Tanganyika, Tanzania - TA2015054 Kigoma Offshore 80m | ecosystem: Environmental > Aquatic > Freshwater > Lake | place: Tanzania: Lake... | reverse complement strand
CCGGCGCCGCCTAGGCTGCGCGCAGGACCTTTTCCAACCGCTCGGCGGCCTGGCTCGGCTCGATCTTTTGCACGGCCGCGAACTCCCGCGCCAGCCGCTCAAGCGCCGCCTCATACATCTGGCGCTCGCTATAGGACTGGTCGGGCTGGCCGACATTGCGGTGCAAATCGCGCACCACCTCTGCGATCGAAACCGGATCGCCGGAATTCAGCTTGGCCTCATACTCCTGGGCGCGCCGGCTCCACATGACACGGCGCGCGCGCGCCCGGCCTTTGAGCGCGGTCACCGCCGCGTCCATCTTCTCGGGCGAGCTCAGGCGCCGCATGCCGGAGGTCGAGGCCTTGCCGACTGGAACGCGGAGCGTCATGCGCTCCTTCTCGAACGAGATCACGAACATCTGGAGCGCCTGTTCCCCGATCGTGTGGCTCTCGATCCGAACGATTTGGCCGACGCCATGCGAGGGGTAGACCACATGGTCGCCTACCGCGAAGCCATAGCGGGTCGCGATGTCGACCAGTGTTTCCTCGCGCGGGCGCGCCTCTGTGATCGGTACCACCGCGGGGCGGCACATCCGCTCATTGGTGAGCTTCCCGGTGTCATTGGCCGGCCGGCGGACGGCGGACTCGGCCCGCTTCGGTCGCTGCGGCGTCGCAGCGCGCGTGACCACCACGGCCGGCTTCGGCGCCGGGCGCTTGGCGTTGCCAGAGGGTCGCTTCACCGCCTTGGCCGTTGCCGCAGCCCGACGCGGCTTCTTGCTCGCAGCGCTCCGGCTGGTGGTACCGGCCGAGCGGCGTACGGCTACCTTTGGGCTGGCAGCGGCGCGACTGGATTTGGTCTTGTTCGGGCGGTTGGACTTGGTGGCGCGCTTGGAGGCCTTGCTGCTCACCTTCTTCTTGGTCGTGCGATTGGTCGGCATCTCGTCATACTCAATAAATGCCCCACCCCCGACCTCGGTTACGTCCCTCTCGGCTGCCTCCCGATGGGCAATCGCCAAACGTTTAGCGATTACATCGAAAAAATCAGATGAGGAACATTCCGTTCTTCATTGAAAATCCGACCAAAACGCCCTGACCGGACGGCCGCGGGGTGCAAGCCCTTGCTGTGTTAATAAATATAACATAGTGCACGGAAAAAGAAATCCCGCATTCGCACGTGCGCAACACAATCTTAGCCGCCCCCGTGTCTCGCCCGGCCTTCAGGTTTCCTTGCCAGGCTTGTCGGAGAAGTACTTGTCGTACTTGCCGCTTTCATCTCGATGAGAATCCGCGTCGCCTGGCACCTCGCCCTTGCGGGTGATGTTGGGCCATGCCTCGGCAAACTTGCGGTTGATCTCGAGCCATTTGGTCACGTTGCCTGCCGTATCGGGCACGATGGCCTCGACCGGGCACTCCGGCTCGCAGACACCGCAGTCGATGCACTCGTCAGGGTGGATGACGAGCATGTTTTCGCCTTCGTAGAAGCAATCCACGGGGCACACTTCGACGCAGTCCTGGAACTTGCACCGAATGCAGGATTCGGTCACGACGTAGGTCATTCCATCCTCTTCATCTCTCTGGGCATCGACTGGCAGGCGTTATCTGTCCTAGCGCTGGCGGAACGGCGGCGTAGCCTCCTGGCGCGGCTCCAACGCCACACGTCCGATCGCACGAGCGACAGACATATAGACGACCTTTTCGGGCTTCTCCAGCGCGGCGATGGCCGAGCCGCGTTCCGGTCACTCGGGCTCCCGGCGGGGCTCGGTTGGAGACGGGTCCGCCGACAGGTCGTCATAGAGCGTGCGGGCGTCCGGAGCCGCGCCGCGCCGCTCGGCCAGCGCCTTGACCCGCACGACCCGGACAGTCTGACCCTGCGCAAAGGTGAGCACGTCGCCCGCACCGATCAGGAAATGCGGTTTCACCGTGCGGCTGCCATTGACCCGGATCGCGCCGCGCTCGCAGGCGGCCTGCGCAAGCACCCGGGTCCGGTAAAACCGTGCACACCAGAGCCATTTGTCGAGCCTGGACCGCAAAGGCGGTTAGCGCCGCGTCGCCGTCGCCGATTTCAGCGCGACCAGCTTGGCGAAGGGCGAATCCGGATCCACGAGGCGAGGCGTGTCGTGCCTGCGGGTCTTGCGTCTCGCGTCCTTTGGCGGGCGGGGGCTTGCGCTGAATACGGGCTCACCGGTTTCGTTCCCCGGCCGGTAGCCTAGAGCCGCAATGGCGGCCAGGAGATCGGGCCGTTTGCACGCACCCAGCGACTTCAACTCGCTATCGAGCGGAAATGGACCTAGGCGCGCGCGCTTGCGCAAGGCTGCCGCGAGCCGCTCCGCGACGTCGACGCGAAATGCCCGCGCACCGAGCGGCACGAAGCCAAGAGCCGCGTAGAACTCGTCGGGCAGGGCCGCGTCATGGGGCACCGAGACTCGGCTGCGGCCGGGCAGGGCGGCCGGCACCTCCGTGCCGTGCGCGAGCGAGAACAGCAATGTCCGCAGCCGGCCGCGCTCTTTCATCAGCATGGGCTTGACATAGACCGAGAGCTGTCCGAGCCGAACGCCGATGCTTCTGAGCAGGGCTCGTTCCTCGGCCGTTAGCCGTGACACCAGGCCTTGGACGCGCCCACGCGGCACCAGGCCAAGCGTTTCGCCGAGCTGGAAGGCGAGCCCACGCAGCGTGGGGTTCGTTCCCAGCGCCTCGACCCGCTGCAGAGGCGCGAGAAACTCCGTCAGTCGGTTCGACAGCCAGAGCGCGAGCCTCCGGCGCAGCCGTTCCTTCTGGGCGCTATCGAGCAAGTCCACACGAATGAGCCGCAGCCGCGGCTTCAAAAGCCCGTCGCCGGCAATCAGGCGCGCGACCGCCTGATCGCGCCACGACAGCGTGCCGATGCGCTCGGGCGAACGCTCGTCGAGCGCGAGCGCGAAGGCCGAATCATCGTCCTGCTCAAGCTGCACGAGGCGGCGCGCGACCTCGGCGCCGAGGGTCTTGGCCGCTCCCGCCGTGAGCCCTCCGGTGCCGCCCTGGCCGCCCTCGGGGGTGAAGTGCAGCGCCTCGAGCTTGCCGATTGCGTGGCCGCCAACAAAGACCGTGCCGTCGGGCTCAACCGAGATGCGTGCGCCTTCGCCCGGGCGGCTCTCGCGATACAGAGCCGCCGCACGTCGGTCGACGAAGCGCTGGGTCAGGCGCTCGTGCAGTGCATCAGAGAGTCGATCCTCGATCGCGCGGGTGCGTTCCTGCCAGCCGCGCGAATCGTCGGTCCAGCCCGGGCGGTAGGCGATGTAGGTCCAAGTGCGGATATGGCTGATGCGGCTGGTCAGCGTGTCGATATCGCCGTCGACCCGGTCAAGCCGCGCGATGTGGGTGCCGACCCAATAGTTCGGTAAGTCGCCCTGATCGGCGAGGCGGATGAAGATGTCCTTCACAAGCTTGAAATGCGCATCCGCCAGGGTCTTGCGGAAATCGGGGATCTGGCAGGCATCCCACAGCAGGCGCACCGTGTCGCGCGAGGTCGCACGGCGCACGACCTCGTCGTCACGGGCGAGCGCCAAGAGGGTCAGATGGTCGTCGGCGTCCGCCTTGCGGCGAAGGCCGGGCAGATGAGGCGGGCGATCGAGGCTGCGGAGCAAATGTTGCAGCGAGCGGAAATCCAGCTCGGCATTGCGCCAATAGAGCGTCGAGAGGGTTGGAAAACGGTGCGCCTCGACCGCTTCGACCAGGGTGTCGTCGAAGCCCTCGAGCGAGCCGGTCACGCCAAACCCGCCATTGCGCAGATACCGGCCCGCGCGCCCCGCGATCTGCGCGACCTCGGCCGCGGTCAGGGCACGCGGGTTCTCGCCATCGAACTTGCGGCCGGCCGAGAACCAGACATGGTCGAGGTCCATGTTGAGGCCCATGCCGATCGCATCGGTGGCGACCAGATAGTCGACCTCGCCCGCCTGATACATCGCGACCTGGGCGTTGCGTGTGCGCGGGCTGAGCGCGCCGAGCACGACCGCGCAGCCGCCCCGCGTGCCGCGCATCTGCTCGGCCAGGGCGTAGACGTCTTCGGCCGAGAAGGCGATCACGGCGCTGCGCGGTGGCAGGCGCGGGAGCTTCTTGGCACCGAGATAGCGCAGCTCGGAGAAACGCGGGCGCATGATGTATTCCGCGTTCGGCACCAGCTCTCGCAGCCTTGGGCGAATCGATTCGGCGCCAAGCAGCATGGTTTCACGCGTGCCGCGCGCATGCAGGAGGCGATCGGTGAAGACATGGCCGCGCTCGCGGTCGGCCGCGAGCTGAACTTCGTCGATCGCCAGGAACTCGGTCTCGAGGTCGAGCGGCATGGCCTCGACCGTGCAGAGAAAATACTTCGCCCCCGGGGGAATACGCTTCTCTTCGCCGGTGATCAGGGCGGCCGCCGATTCGCCCTTGAGGCGGACCACGCGATCATAGATTTCGCGCGCAAGCAGGCGGAGCGGGAAGCCCATCATCCCGCTCCGCGCCGTCAACATGCGCTCGACCGCGAGGTGGGTCTTGCCGGTATTGGTCGGCCCGAGGACGGCGGTTACGCGCGAGGCTTCACGGGTCCGGCGCTCCATGGCACAAAAGATTGGGTGGTCCGCTGGCAAACGCAAGCTAAAGCTTGGGGACGGGCTGAATCCACCCGAAACGGTTGAAGCCGGTCGCCGAGATGCCTATATCGCGGCCCGGACCGGCTGTGTCAGACCCGGCATCGCCGTCCTATCCGAGATCTCAGGAGTGCCAGCCCGATGAGCGCCGACGCCGCCACGGAATCGTTCACCTTCCAGGCCGAGGTCAGCAAGCTTCTGGACCTGATGATTCACTCGCTCTATCGCGAGAAGGACATCTTCCTGCGCGAGCTCATCTCGAACGCGTCCGACGCCTGCGACAAGCTGCGCTATGCCGCGCTTACGGAGTCGACCCTGTTGGCCGATGATCCTGATCTCAAGGTGATGATCGAGCTCAACAAGGGAAGTCGCACGATCACGGTCACCGACAACGGCATCGGCATGAGCCGCGCCGAGCTGATCGAGAATCTCGGCACGATCGCGCGCTCCGGCACCGAAGCCTTCGTCAAATCACTCACCGAGGGCAAGGCCGACCCGGTCAGCCTGATCGGCCAGTTTGGCGTCGGGTTCTACTCGATCTTCATGGTGGCCGATCGGGTGGATGTCGTCACGCGGCGCGCGGGTGAGGCCGAAGGCTGGCGTTGGCAGTCCGATGGCACCGGCACCTTCACCATCACACCCGAGGAGGAGGCCAGGCGCGGCGCGGCGATCACGCTGCACCTGCGTGACGACGCCAGCGAATATTTGGACGCGGACCGGATTCGCCAGATCGTTCGCACCTATTCCGACCACATCGCGCTGCCAATCAAGCTCATGGGTGAGAGCAAGGCGGGCAGCGAGACGTTGAACTCCGCCGCTGCGCTCTGGACCCGGCCGCGCTCGGAGATCACGGATGAAAAGGCCAAGGAATTCTATCACCACGTCGCGCACATGGCGGGCGATCCCTGGCTCACCATTCATCTGCGCGCCGAAGGGCGGATGGAATACGCCGCGCTGCTATTCGTCCCCGATCGGCGGCCGTTCGACTTGTTCGAGCCGCAACGCCGCCATCGGGTGAAGCTCTACGTCAAGCGGGTGTTCATCACCGACGATTGCGAGGGCCTGCTGCCGCGCTATCTGCGCTTCATGCGGGGTGTCGTCGATTCGAGTGATTTGCCGCTCAACATCAGCCGCGAGACGCTGCAGAACAACCCGCTGTTGGCCAAGATCAGGTCCGGCTTGGTCAAGCGCGTGATCGGCGACCTCGATAAGAAGGCCGCTGATGCGACGTCTGACTATGCGGCCTTCTGGGGCAATTTCGGCGCGGTGCTGAAGGAGGGCATGTACGAGGACTCGGAGAACCGCGCTGCCTTGATCAAGCTCGCGCGTTTCCAAACCCTGAACGGCAAGCCCGGCGAGTGGCACTCGCTCGACGATTATGTCGGCCGCATGCGCGAGGGCCAGACTGCCATCTACTACATCACCGGCGACTCACCTGAGGCGCTGCGCAAGAGCCCGCAGATCGAGGGTTTCCGGGCCCGTGGGCTTGATGTGCTGCTGATGAGCGATGCGATTGATCACTTCTGGCTGCCGACCGTCGGTGAGCATAGCGGCAAGCCGTTTCGCTCGGTGACGCAAGGCTCCGCAGACCTCGACGCCATCCCGCCACTTGATGGGGACAAGGCCGGAGAAGCCGAGGCGACGCCGCAGAACGAGCTCGACAAGCTGATCGCGCTGGTCAAGCTTTCGCTCGGCGATCAGGTGAAGGACGTGCGCACATCGGCGCGGCTGACCGACAGCGCCGTCTGCCTCATTGCCGATGCCGGCGATATCGACATGCACCTCGAGCGCTTGCTGCGCAGCCAGCAGCGTGACGTGACGGCACAGAAGCGCATCCTCGAGCTCAACCCCCGGCACAAGCTGATCCGTTCGCTGGCCCATCTGGTCGGGCAGGCGGGGGCGAGCCAAACGCTCGAAGACGCCGCCCATCTTCTGTTCGATCAGGCCAGGTTGATGGAGGGCGAGCCGCTGGAGGATGCCAATGCCTTCGCGCGCCGGCTGTCGGATGTGCTGGTGCGCGCGTTCGAAGCCCGCGCCGCATAAGAGGACTATGAGCCCTCGGGGTTCATCCAGGCCAGACCGGCACCAAGGATCGCGCCGGTTTTCTCGGACTGCACGAGCACGGCGCAGCCGTCCGCGGTCAGATTGGGCAGTACCGAAATCTCGTCGAACGCGATCTCAGTTTCGGTGCCGTCGAACCGGCCGATCTTCTTGATGGCGCGGACCACGCGATAATTGGTGATCTCGCGACCCGAGTTTTCGCCCGCCTGAACCTGGGTCACATGCTGGCGGTCGAAGGCGACCAACAGAATGGCGGCCGGGCCGTCGATCCTCGCCGGGGGGACTTTCACCCGCATGCGCCCGCCGCGCTCCTCATTAACCTCGACCTTGAGGTGCACACCCTGGGCAGCCTTGGCTGCCTCGATCGCGGCTTCGACCGCGGCCCGATCAGACCCCACGACGTGCTGCCGGCCATCGATCACGAGCTGCGGCGTGTAGACGTAGCTTGTGCGCAGGGCGTGCATATAGGCCTTTTGCCGCGCCGTATTCGCCTCACTGGCGTAGGGGTCAACCCAGCCAATGTAATTCCAGTAATCGACATGTATCGAAAGCGGCAACACGTCGCCCCGCTTCGCCAGCTCGCCGAGATACGCATCGGCCGAGGGGCAGGACGAGCAGCCTTGCGAGGTGAAGAGCTCGAGCACGACCGGCGCGCGCTCTTCGCTTCCGGCCGCAACACTGCCAAGGGCGGTGATGGAGGCAACAGCAAATGCAGCCGCGGCGGCGATCAGGCGGAGCGACATCCTTTGGCGCATGGAAACGACTATAGCATTCGGACGTTAACCGACCGGGCAACAGAATTCACATTTCGGTGACGCGGCCGATGCACGGGCTCCTGGGCTGCGATAGACTGCGCGCCCATGCGCCGCCTCTACCACATGTGGTTGTCGCCCGCCTGCCGGATGATCCGCGTGGCGTTGGCGGAAAAGGAGCTCGAATTCGAGGCCGAGCTCGAGCCCTATTGGGAGCGCCGTCCCGAGTTTCTGGCGCTCAATCCGGCCGGGGAGTTGCCGGTGCTGGTTGAGCCGGATGGCGCAGTGATCGCCAGCCACACGGCCATCGCCGAGTACATCGAGGATGTCTACAAGAGCCGGCCGCTGATCGGCACGGCGCCCCTGGTGCGCGCCGAGGTGCGCCGCCTGGTTGCGTGGTTCGACGGCAAGTTCGCGCGCGAGGTCACCAACCACCTGCACGGCGAGAAGTTCCTCAAGCGCTTCATGCTGCGCCAGGCGCCGGATGCCGAGACGGTGCGCGCCGGCCTTCAGAACATCAAGGTCCACCTCGACTATGTCGGCTATCTGACCGACCGGCGGCGCTGGCTCGCGGGCGACGATTTCTCGCTCGCGGACATTGCCGCCGCCGCCCATATCTCGGTCATCGATTATCTCGGCGATGTGCCGTGGGAGCGCTGTGAGTCGGCCCGGGACTGGTATTCCCGGGTCAAGTCACGCCCGTCGCTCCGGCCGATCCTGGCCGACCACATCGCCGCCTTGCCGCCGCCCAAGCACTATGCCGACCTCGACTTCTGAGGCGAAGACGCGGCATCAAGAGACAACGCCGTCCGATCCGACCGCCACGAAATCGGCCGTAGCCGACCTCGCGCTCAATCATGGCTTCGACGCGGTGGGATTCACCGATCCCGGTCTTTCCGCCGCGGCGCGCGAGGGCCTCAAGGGCTTCCTCGAGGCTGGCTATCACGGTGACATGGGCTGGCTGGCAACGCGTGCCGGCGAGCGGGCGTCGCCGGACGCGCTCTGGCCGGCCGCCAAGAGCGTCATCGTGCTAGGCAAGAGCTATGCGCCATCAACTATTCCTGACCCGGCGCAAACGGATCGGCACCGCGGTGTCATCTCGGTCTATGCCCAGGGGGCCGACTATCATGACGTCATCAAGCGCAACCTGAAGGCCTTCGCGCGCGCGCTGGTGGCGCGTTTCGGCGGCGAGGTGAAGGTGTTCGTCGATACCGCGCCGGTGATGGAAAAACCGCTCGGCGAAGCGGCGGGCCTCGGCTGGCAGGGCAAGCACACCAACCTCGTGTCGCGGCGATTTGGTTCCTGGCTGTTCCTGGCCGAGATCTTCACGACGCTCGCGCTGCCAGCGGATACGCCTGAGCCGGATCATTGCGGGCGCTGCCGCCGCTGCCTCGATGCATGCCCGACTCAGGCGTTCCCGGCGCCGCATCGGCTCGATGCACGGCGCTGCATCTCGTACCTGACGATCGAGCACAAGGGTCACATCGCGCGCGAGTTTCGCGTTGCCATCGGCAATCGAATCTATGGCTGCGATGATTGTCTGGCCGTCTGCCCCTGGAACAAATTCGCTCAAGCCAGCCAGGAGCTTCGCTTTGCGCCGCGACCGGACGTCGCGAATCCACCGCTCGCTGAATTCGTTTCACTCGATGACGCTGGTTTTCGCAAGCGCTTCGCCGGCTCGCCGATCAAGCGCATCGGGCGCGATCGGTTTGTTCGCAATGTGCTGATCGCCATCGGCAACAGCGGGGACCCCGGCCTCGCCACAAATGCCCGCGCGCTCTTGAACGACGCCTCGCCACTGGTGCGGGCCATGGCGGTGTGGGCGCTCGCGCGCCTGTTGCCCGAGACAGAATTTGCCGAGCTCTATTCAACGCTTGAGGCAATCGAGGCGGATGAAGCCGTGCTGGGGGAATGGCGCTGGGCGCGAGAGGTCTCGCGCAACGCTACTCCACCTTGACGTCGAGCTTCTCCAGATTGTTTCGGGCCGCCTCGGCGGCGGGCGACTCAGGCGCGAGCCGAATGACCGCCATCCAATCCGCGCGCGCCTCCTTCTTGTCGCCATCAAGGCGGTTGAGGATGCCGCGCTCGAGCATCGCGCCGAGGTGGTTCGGTTGCGCCTTGAGCGCACGCTCTACATCATCAGCCGCGAGCTCGTTCGAACCGACATAGCGATAGGCGGTGGCGCGGAAGGCAAGGGCGTCGGCGTGGTCGGGCTCCAGGTCGATGATCTTGTTCAGATCGTCGATCGCCTCGAAATAATCCTCGGACCAGGCTTCGGCCAGGCTCCGCTGCATCAGGAGGCCGACGTCGTTCGGGCTGAGCTTGAGCGCCGCGCCGAACACCGCCTTGGCCCTGTCATATTGGTTTTCGGCCATCCAGGCTTCGCCGGACTGGCCGAGCAAGGCGATACGCAGAGCCCTCGGCAACGTCTTGCCCTCATTGGCGAGGGCCTCGAGGCGTGTTGCGGCCTCGCCATACTCGCCGAGCGCATAGAGCGCGACCGCAACACAGTGCTTGGCCGGGGCCCCGCCACCGGTGTCGCGCCACTCGGTGGCGCGATCGAAGCCGCTCTTCGGATCATCGAGCGCAGCCTTGATGCAGGCGTCATATTGGGCCGAGCCCACGCCGGTCCAGCTCAGATCGGTGGTTGCTGCGGGCGGCGCCGAAGCCTTCTTTTTGGCTTTTTTCTCGGCGGCTTCGGCAGGCGCGGCGAGCGCCAAGAACAGCGCGAGCCCGCCGACCAGGAAGGCACGAAGGGCGGAATGTTCGGGCCGCGCTTGTGATCCTGCAACCATGTCCGTAAGAGTCGGCAATCGTCCGAAAAAGGCAAGACGCACGCCGCCATGACCACGAATGATCACCCGATGCTCTTCTGTTTCGGCTACGGATTTTCCGCCGCCGCGCTGGGCGAGCGACTCGCGACGAGGGGGTTTAGGATCGTCGGCACGCGGCGCGACTCGGCGTCGGTTGAATCGCTGAGGCTTAAGAAGATCGTCGCGTATCTCTTTGATGGAACGGCGCCCATGGCCGCCGAGGCGCGGGCCGACCTGGCGCGTGCCTGCCATGTGCTCATCTCAGCGCCCCCGGCGATCGGGATAGGCGATCCGGTCCTGCGTCACCATGCGGATGACATCGTCAACGCACGCGGCATCCGCTGGCTCGGCTACCTCTCAACGACAGGCGTCTATGGAGACAAGGGTGGCGCGTGGGTCGACGAATCGACGCCGCCTTTGCCGAGCGGAGAGCGCGGTCAGGCGCGTCTGGTGGCCGAAAACGCTTGGCTCGACCTTTGGCGCAAGCATGGCGTGCCGGTCCATATCTTCCGTCTGGCCGGCATCTACGGGCCCGGTCGCAGCGCGCTCGATTCAGTGCGCGACGGCACGGCCAAGCGCATCGATAAGCCGGGTCAGGTATTCTCGCGCATCCATGTCGATGATATTGCCGCGGTGCTCGAAGCCTCGATCGCGCGGCCGCGTCCGGGCGCGATCTACAATGTGTGCGATGACAAGCCCGCACCGCCGCCCGACGTGATCACGTTTGCCTGCGAGCTGCTTAAGGTCGCGCCGCCGCCCGTCGTTGCCTATGAGGCGGTCGCGCCGACGCTTTCGCCGATGGCGCGGAGCTTCTATGCCGAGAACAAGCGCGTGTCGAACGCGCGGATCAAGAACGAGCTTGGCGTTCGCCTGCGCTATCCCGATTATCGCGTCGGCCTGCGCGCGCTGCTTGAGGCAAACACGAAACGCTAAGCGTGCTCAGCCGATCTGGGCGAGCCCGGGGAACGCCTCGAGAAGCCAAAACGCGAATTGGGTGAGGTGGCCGGTGATCAAGGCGATGCCCATGGCGATCAGGATGACACCGGCCACGATCTGGAACGGGCGCGAGAAGCGGCGGATCGACTTCATGCGCCGGAGGAACAGGCCGGTGAACGCCGCGGCCGCGAGGAACGGCACGCCGAGCCCGAGAGAGTAGATCGCGAGATAGATTGCGCCCGCGCCCGCGCTGCCCTGCGCCGCGCCGAGCGTCAGGATGGCGCCCAGCATCGGCCCGATGCAGGGTGTCCAGCCGAACGCGAAGGCCATGCCGAGGACCGATGCCGCCACCGGGTGTCCGCCGCCGAGCCGGCTGACGAAGCGCGCCTCGCGATAGAGAAAATTGAGCTTGAGAACGCCGGTCAGGAACAGTCCGAACAGGATGATGATGGCGCCGGCTGCGTATTCGAACTCGGTCTTGTGCTCGAGCAGGAAGGTGCCAAGCGCGCTGGCGCTGGCCCCGAGCGCGACGAAAACCACGGTGAAGCCGAGCACGAAACAGCCGCTCAGGATGAGCGCGTTGAGCCGCTTCCTCGCGCTGGCGTTCTCGGTCAGGTCCTCGAGCGAGCCGCCGGCGACGTAAGAGACATAGCCCGGCACGAGCGGCAGCACGCAGGGCGAGAGAAACGAGACGATGCCCGCGACGAAGGCCGATACCACGCCAACCGAGGCGATGTCCGTCATCGATCGATCTCAGGTTCGCCTGATCATCGTGCTCAGCCGCCGGCGATCATCCGGCGAACCACGTCGAGCACTTCAGGCTTGGCCCAATCGCGCTCGCCCAGCACCCGCCCGATCTCATTGCCGTCCCGGTCGACGAAGATGGTTGCCGGCACGCCTGCGAGACGGAAGGCGCGAAACGCCTTGAGCCCCAAATCGAGATAGGCCGGCAGCGCCTGAATACCCTCGGCGGCGTAGAAGGCGTTGACGGTCTCCATGCCGTCGCGGTCGACCGAGATCGGCAGCACCTCGAAATCGGGTCCGCCGAGCGCCTTGGCCAGCGCATCGACCTGCGGTAACTCCGCGCGGCATGGCACGCACCACGTCGCCCAGAAATGCACCGCGGTCACCTTGCCGCGAAAGTCGATGAGCGAATGCTCGGCCCCGGCTTTGTCGACGAAGCGCACATTTGGCGCTGGTGTCGGCGAGTCCGGAACCGCCAGACGGAGCACGGGGTTGCCATCCGGCCCAAGGTCCATCGCCGTGGTGACGTTAATGTCATTGGCGCGCGCACCCGAAATAAGGAGCAGCACGCCAAGAGCGCCTGCGACCAGGGGCAACGCGCGTGGGCCAAGAAATCCGAGAGCAAATGACATGTTCATCCCCAACCGAGGGCCTCTGGTGCAGTATCGTTGCGCCTGCCTTGATATGACCGGGCCAGCGCCTCGTTTGTAGCCGGACCCCGCGCTCTCACCAAGAATTGAACCATCAGTCGGGCGCCGCCGCCATGGCATCGACCGCGTCAAAAAGCCGCGCCAAATCCTCCGGCCGCGAGAGCCGGTGGTCGCCGTCCTTCACGAGCGTAACCACGACGGATTGACTCTCGAGACACTCGGCGAGGCGGAGTGCGGTGACCCATGGCACATCGGGGTCCCTCATGCCTTGTATCAGGTGCACCGGGCGGCTGAAACCGATGGTTGAGCGCAACACCAAATGAGAGCGCCCGTCCTCGATCAGCGCGCGGGTGATCGGGTAGGGCCGATCGCCATAGTCGGACGGGAGATAGGCCACCCCGTCGCGCTCCAGCGCTTCGCGCGCCTTGGAGTCCAATCCTGACTTCGATAGATCCTCGGTGAAGTCCGGCGCGGCCGCGAGACCAATGAGCGCGTGAACCCGCTCGGGCCGGGCGCGTGCGAGCAGCACGGCAATCCAGCCGCCCATGCTCGACCCGACCAGAATTTGCCGCGCCGAGGTCAACTCATCGAACACAGCGGTCGCGTCCTCAAGCCAGCTCCCGATCGTGCCGTCCTCGAATCGGCCATCGCTTTGTCCGTGGCCGCGATAGTCGAAGCGGAGGAAGGCGCGGCCGGTTTCCCGGCAATGGCGCTCCAAGGCGGTTGCCTTGATGCCGGTCATGTCCGACATGAAGCCGCCGAGGAACATCACGCCGGGGCTCTTGCCCTCGCTGCGGTGGTAGGCGATTCTCCCGAATCGACGGTTCAACCAATTCGGCGTGGCGGGGGTCGGCGCTTGAGGCATCGGCGGGGCTCTGACCGGGTCTTGCAGCGCTCGGGCGAGAACTTGACGGATCCGCGCAAGATGCCGCCCGGGCATCATTGGCCGACGAGGATAGCACGATCGACAGGCGCATGAGTGACCGCCCTCCGGTGGTCCTTCAGGTTCTCCCCGATCTCGACGGCGGTGGCGGAGTCGAACGCGGCACGCTCGACATCGTGCGTGCCCTAGTGCGCGCCGGGTGGGGCGCGGTGGTCGCCTCGAACGGCGTGCACCAGGCGAAGCGGGTCGAGGCGCTCGGCGGCAAGCATGTGCGCCTTCCGGTGCACAGCAAGAACCCGCTCGTCATGGCGGCCAATGTTCGCCGACTCGCCAGGCTGATCGAGGAGGCCGGTGTCGACATCGTCCATGCCCGATCGCGCGCGCTGGCCTGGAGCGCGTATTTCGCCGCGCGTCGAACCGGGCGCGCGTTCGTTACGACGGTTCACGGCACCTATGGCGACGGGTCGGCGCTGAAGCGTGCCTATAACAAGAGCCTCACCCGGGGTGTACGGGTGATCGCCATTTCGGAGTTCATTGCCCATCAGGTCGTGAGATCCTACGGCACTGATCCGGCGCGCATCGACGTCATCCCGCGCGGCATCGATCTCGCGCTCTTCGATCCGAATGCGGTGACGGTCGAGCGCATCGTGCGGCTGGCGCGGCGCTGGCGCCTGGAGGACGGCGCACCCGTGGTGATGCTGCCGGGGCGGCTGACCTCGTGGAAGGGCCACACGGTATTGATCGAGGCGATAAGTAGTGTCGCCCGGCGCGATGCGATCTGCGTCATCGTCGGCGGTGAAGACGGCACCGAGGATTATCAGGCCTCACTGATTGCGAAGGCGCGGCAAGACGGGGTTGAAAATCGGGTCCATCTGGTCGGGCGCTGCGACGACATGGCGGCCGCCTACATGCTGGCCGATGTCGTCGTCTCCGCCTCGACCCGGCCCGAGGCCTTTGGACGCGTTGCCGTCGAGGCTCAGGCGATGGGCATTCCGGTGGTTGCCACTTCGATCGGCGCGACCAGCGAAACGGTGGTGCCGGGAGTGACCGGCTGGCTTGTGCCGCCGGCCGATCCTATCGCCCTGGCCGGCGCGATCGACGTCGCGCTGGCGCTCACGCCCGATCAACGCCGCGCGCAGGCCGAGGCGGCGCGGCAACATGTCGCGACCAACTTCGCGCTCGAGCTCATGTGCGAGCGCACGCTCGCGGTCTATCGCCACGTCCTCGCGGGCGCTCGAGAGGCTTAGCGCGATGTCCGTTGGCGCCGACTCTCCGTGCATTCTCGTGATCAAGCACGGCGCCCTGGGCGATTTCATTCTGGCGACCGGGCCCTGCGCGGCGATCCGGCGTCACCATGAGGGCGCGCGCATCGTGCTGCTGACGACGGCGCCCTATGCGGACCTTGCCAACGCCATGCCGTATTTCGACGAGGTTTGGGTCGACGAGCGACCCAAGCTGACCTCGCTCCCTGGTATTTGCCGGCTCAGGCACAGGCTCAGCGCGGGCGGGTTCAGCCAGGTCTATGACCTGCAGACCTCGGCACGTTCGAGCGCCTATTTTCGCCTGTTCCGCAAACCGAGACCGGCATGGTCGGGCATCGCCCGCGGGTCATCGCATCCCCACCGCAACCCCGATCGCGATCACCTTCACACGTTGGACCGTCAGCGCGAGCAATTGCGCGATGCGGGCATCGGCGCCGTGCCACCGCCCGATGTCTCATGGCTTGGCGGCACGCTGAGCGAGTTTGCGCTGCCCGCGCGATTTGCGCTGCTTGTTCCGGGCGGTGCGCTGCACCGGCCGGCCAAGCGCTGGCCAGTTGCGGCCTATGCCGGGCTCGCATCACAGCTCATGGCGCAAGGCCTGGGTGTAATTTTGATCGGTGCTGCGCCGGATCGCGGCGCGATCGAGGAGATCGCGCGCGCGGCGCCCGGGGTGCTCAACCTCGCCGAGCGCACAAGCCTCGGACAGATTGCGGCGCTGGCGCGGCGCGCGGCGCTCGCGGTCGGCAACGACACCGGACCCTTGCATCTGATCGCCGCGACCGGTTGTCCCGCGGTCGTGCTGTTCTCGCGCGAGTCGAATCCCGACCTTACGGCGCCGCGTGGCGACCATGTCACGATCCTCGCCGTGCCCGACCTGACGGCACTCACCGTCGAGCGGGTCGCCGCCGTGCTCGAGCCTCGCTAGAGTGGCACATGGCCACGCCGCTCCGCTTCGACCGCACGCTTGAGTTCGAGTATGGCGCCGTCGCGCCGATGACGCCGCTGATCCGCCGCGTGATCGCGCGCAATGGCGGCGCCTTCACCTTTCACGGCACCGGCACCTATATCGTTGGCCGGGGCGAGGTCGCGATCATCGATGCCGGGCCGCTGCTCGATGAGCATATCGAGGCGCTGCAGCGCGCGGTCGCGGGCGAGACCGTGACCCACCTGATCATGACCCACACCCATCGCGATCATTCGCCTGCCGGCGCCCCGCTGAAGTTGCTAACGGGGGCGAAGACCTATGGCTTCGGTCCGCACGGTGGCGAGCGCGAGGACGAGGCGGTCGAGGAGGGGGCGGATCATAATTTCTCGCCGGACCTTCGGGTGCGCCATGGCGACATGATCGAGGGTCACGGCTGGACGCTCGAGGCGGTGCACACGCCGGGACACACGTCGAACCATCTGTGCTTCGCACTGAGGGAAGAGAACGCGCTCTTTTGCGGCGATCACGTCATGGGCTGGTCGACCACCGTGGTCTCACCGCCGGACGGCGACATGCGGGCCTACCGGGCTTCGCTCGCGGCGCTATTGGCGCGCGAGGAAGCGATCTATTGGCCGACCCATGGCGCGCCGGTGCGCGATCCGAAGATCCATGTCGCGGGCCTGCTCGAGCATCGCGCCGAGCGCGAGGCGCAAATTCTCGCCTGCCTCGCCGATGGACTGTCGACCATTCCCGAGATCGTGCGCCGGCTCTACAAGGACGTGGATCCCCGGCTCCACGGCGCTGCCGGCCGCTCGGTGCTGGCGCACCTGATCGAGCTGGTTGACCGAGGCGCCGTGCACGCCGACCCTGTACCCACGATCGGGGCGCTGTTTCGTCGTTAGACTTGTTCGACGGTGTAGACGTGGCGGTGTTGGCGCGTGAAGAGATAGGGCACCGGGCGGGTCGCCGCGGCCGCTCGCCCCATTTCGATCCAGGGCCCAATTTCGATCAAGGCCAGGTGTGTCGGCGTCGCCAAGGGCAACGAAAGCGCTTCGTCGATCGGCAGCCAGGCCAGGTGTTCGAGCTCGCCATTGCCGTTCAGCGTGCCGGAAACGCACTCGTCCATCTCGACCAGGAAAAATCGGGCGTCGAAGCGTCTCGGATAGTGCGGTGGCGTCACCGCGCGGAAGGCATAAGCAAGCCGGTCGAGCGCCGGCGCCAGCCCGGCCGCGCGGAAGCCGGCCCAGTGGCGCTCATTCAGCCTGGCCGCAAGGGGCGAGGGTCGGCCGATCATGAGGCCGGTCTCCTCATAGGTCTCCCTGATGGCGGTGATGGCATGGGCGTGTGCCCGGCTTGCGCTGCGGCAGGAACGGACCAGATGATCGGCCGTGGTCTCGTCGAGCGGGCTCGCGACCGGCACCCGATGATCGGTCGGGTCCACCCGGCCGCCGGGAAAGACATAGCGGTTGGGCATGAAGGCGTGGCCGGCGTTGCGCTGACCCATCAGGACCTCGGCTCCCCTCGGCCCGCGGCGATAGAGAATCAGGCTGGCGGCGTCGCGTGGTTTGAGCGTGGGTTTGCGGGTCATAACCATTCCCTAACAGATCGGCGGCCAAGCTGAAACGCCGCCGCGCCGCCGCCTTGACAGGTGGGTCGAGCGTGGGCAAGTAGAGCCTCGTCAACGATCAACTGCTCAGCAGTCCCCTTCGAGACATGCCACGCCTGACCCTTCCTGACGGCAGCGTCCGTGCCTTTGAGCACGCGGTCACCGGGGCTGAGCTGGCGGCGGCGATCGGCCCGGGCCTCGCCAAGGCGGCGCTCGTGATCGAGGTTGACGGCGCCCTGTGGGACCTGTCGCGCCCGATCGAGCAGGACGCCAGGGTGCGCCTGATCACGGCCAAGGATGCCGAGGCGCTCGAGGTGATCCGTCACGATACGGCGCATTTGATGGCCGAGGCGGTGAAGGAGCTCTATCCCGACACGCAGGTCACCATCGGCCCGGCGATCGAGGACGGCTTCTATTATGATTTCTCGCGCAAGACGCCCTTCACGCCGGAGGACCTCGCGATCATCGAGGCGCGCATGAAGGAGATCGTCGCGCGCAACGAGCCGATCGTGCGCGAAGTCTGGGATCGCTCGGAAGCGGTCAACTTCTTCAAGGGCCTTGGCGAGCACTATAAGGCCCAGATCATCGAGGCGATTCCCTCGAACGAGCCGATCACGCTCTACCGTCAGGGCACGTTCATCGATCTCTGCCGCGGGCCGCATTTGCCCTCAACCGGCAAGGTCGGCGCGTTCAAGCTGCTCAAGGTCGCGGGCGCCTATTGGCGCGGCGATTCCAAGAACGAGATGCTTCAGCGCATCTATGGCACGGCTTGGGCCAATGAGGCCGATCTCAAGGCGTACCTCACGCGCATCGAAGAGGCCGAGAAGCGCGATCACCGGCGCCTCGGCCGCGAGATGGAGCTCTTCCACGTGCAGGAAGAGGCGGTCGGCATGGTGTTCTGGCACCCCAAGGGCTGGACGCTCTATCGCGTGATCGAGAGCTACATGCGCCGCCGGTTGGAAGCCGCCGGTTATGTCGAAGTGCGCACGCCGATGCTGATCGACCGCTCGCTGTGGGAAGCGTCGGGGCATTGGGAGAAGTTCCGCGAACACATGTTCACCTCGGAGGCCGAGGAGCGCGTGCTGGCGCTGAAGCCGATGAACTGCCCCGGCCATGTGCAGATCTTCCGGCATGGCTTGAAGAGCTATCGCGACCTGCCGCTACGCATGGCCGAGTTTGGCTCGTGCCATCGCGCCGAGCCTTCAGGCGCGCTCCATGGCATCATGCGCGTGCGCGGCTTCACGCAGGATGACGCGCATATCTTCTGCTCTACGGAGCAGATCACCGAAGAGACGCGTGCGTTCTGTGATCTGCTCGGCAGCATCTACCGGGATTTTGGCTTTCCGGAGTTTCGGGTGCGATTCTCCGACCGGCCGAAGGTCCGCGCCGGGGCCGACGAGGTGTGGGACCGGGCGGAGGGCGCGCTCAAGGACGCCTGCAAGGCGGCGGGGCTCGACTTCGTGCTCAATCCGGGCGAGGGGGCGTTCTACGGCCCCAAGCTCGAATTTGTGCTGCGCGACGCCATTGGGCGTGACTGGCAGTGCGGCACGCTCCAGGTCGATTTCGTGCTGCCCGAGCGGCTCGATGCCAGCTATATCGGCGAGGACGGCCAGCGCCATCGCCCGGTCATGCTGCACCGGGCAATTCTGGGCTCGCTCGAGCGCTTCATCGGCATTCTGATCGAGAATCATGCCGGCCGCCTGCCGCTCTGGCTTGCCCCGGTCCAGGTCGTCGTCGCAACGATCACCAATGACAGCGACGGCTACGCGGTCTCGGTTGCAGACCGGCTGAAGGCGGCTGGATTGCGAGTCGAGCTCGATCTCAGAAGCGAGAAAATCGGCTATAAGGTGCGCGAGCACAGCACGGCCAAGGTGCCGGTGATCCTGGCGGTCGGCCGGCGTGAGGCCGAGACCGGATCGGTGGCGCTTCGCCGGCTCGGCAGCCAGTCGCAAGAAGCCCTTGCGCTCAACCAAGCGGTCGATAGACTTCGCGCCGAGGCAGAGGGCCCCCTGGGCCTGGCTCCATCCGGGGTGGCCTCCGAAGGCGGCGCTGTCGCCGCTTCGAGCGCTCAGTAGAAGGGGAAGACGCATCGCTAGGCCTACTTCCACGCCGGCCCCGCCCTCGCGCGAGGGGCCCCGCGTCAATGACGAGATCATCGCTCCACAAATACGTCTGATCGGCTACGACGGCAGCCAGGTGGGTGTCGTGAGTGTCCGCCGCGGCATCGAAATGGCCGAAGAGGTCGGGCTCGACCTCGTCGAGGTCTCGCCGCTGACCAATCCGCCGGTCTGCAAGCTGATGGACTTCGGCAAATACAAGTACGAAGCCCAGAAAAAGGCCTCCGAGGCCCGCAAGAAGCAGAAAGTCATCGAGATCAAGGAGATCAAGCTCCGCCCGACGATCGATGACGCCGATTACCAGGTTAAGATGCGCAGCATGCGCCGATTCCTCGAAGAGGGGGACAAGGTCAAGGTGACCTTGCGCTTCCGCGGCCGCGAAATGGCGCATCAGGAGCTCGGCATGAAGGTGCTCGAGCGCGTCAAGGAGGACTTGGCCGAGATCGGCAAGGTCGAGCAGATGCCCAAGCTCGAGGGCCGCCAGATGACCATGGTGATCGCCCACAAGTAGGCGGGCGTGCGTCGCAAGGGGGCCCAACCTAAGAGTTCGTTAAGGTGACGTACCGAAAATCGGTGCCGCGAGGCCGCGGCGTCGTGAGGTGCGAGAATGCAGGACGATCCAGGTCGCCAGATCGAAGCGGGTGCCAAGCCGGATGGCTCAGGCCGCGGCTCCCTTGGTCTAGTTTTCTGTGTGGATGACGACCGACTCAATCAGAAAGTCGCCAAGCTCATCGTCGAGTCGGCGGGGTTTCGTTTTTTTGGCGTCAACTCGGGGGCGCAGTGCTTGCAAGCTCTCGAGACGCTCACGCCGCACATCATCCTTCTGGACGTCATGATGCCGGGTCTTGATGGCTTCGAGACCTGCAAGCGCATTCGGCGCCATTATTCTGGCGGCGGGCCCCGCATCATCTTTGTTACGGCGCGCAACATGGCCGATGACGTTCAGCGCGCCCTCGAAACCCAGGCCGATGACTACCTGGTCAAGCCGATCGAAATGCAATCTCTCCGATCGAGACTGATGCATTGGATCGCGCAGTCCCCCCGAATGGCCGGCGCCTAGAGACCCGCGGCTCGGCAGTCCAGAGAACGAGATGTCCGCCGAAACCGAAATTGATCGATCAGGGGCTGCGGTAGCGCAGCGGCCTTTGGTTCACTCGGTGCGGCGACCCCTCGTGATGTGCGTCGACGACGACGTCAACCATCGCCGCATTGCAAAGACGGTGGTCGAGCAGTCGGGCTATGCCTTCGTTGGGCTGAGCTCTGGTGCAGAATGCCTGACCATGCTGCATCGAGTGAATCCGCGCATCATCCTGATGGATATCATGATGCCGGAGATGGATGGCTATGAGACCTGCCGCCGCATCAGGTTGAACTTCCGGCTGGTCCTGGCCCGCATCATCTACGTTTCGGCGCTCAATTCGCTTGAAGACATCTCGCGGGCACTTGGCTCGGATGCCGATGACTACATCGTTAAGCCCTATACCGCAGAGCGGTTGAGGGATCGCATTCAGCATTGGCTGCGCGAAGGCCCGCGCGAGCCAGACACCTGATATCAAGGGTTTATGGCGATCGATCCGGGTCTTGAGGCTTGCCAAGCCCGGTTGATCTCTGTAAAACACGCGGCTTCCACGGGTGGCGCGGCCCTAGGCATGCCCAACCGCCCAAATGCCGCGCACGCGCGGCCTCACAGCCATCGATAGAGAGGCAAAATGCCTAAGCTCAAGTCGAAGAGCAGCGCCAAGAAGCGCTTCTCGTTCACGGCGACCGGCAAAGTGCGTCGGAACAAGGCCTATCACCGCCACATCCTCACGGACAAAACCCGCAAGGTGAAGCGCAACCAGCGCGGCACGACCATTCTCGAGGGCGGCGACGCGGCGCATGTGCGTCGTTGGCTCCCCTATAGCTGAGGAGGGGTCGCCATGGCACGCGTCAAACGGGGCGTCACCACCCATGCCCGCCATCGTGAGATGGTCGAGCGCGGCCGCGGCTATCGCGGTCGGGCCAGCACGAATTTCCGGGTTGCGATCGAGAAGGTTGAGAAGGCCGAGCGCTACGCCTATCGCGACCGGCGCAATCGCAAACGCGACTTTCGCGCACTCTGGATCCAGCGCATCAACGCCGCTGCCCGCGAGCACGGCCTGACCTACTCGCAGCTCATTCACGGGCTCGACCTCGCCGGGGTCGAGATCGACCGCAAGGTGCTGGCCGATCTCGCCGCGCGCGATGCGGCGGGCTTCAAGGCAGTGGTCGAGAAGGCCGAGGCGGCCCGCGCCAGCCGGCGCTAAGGCGGCGCCGGCCAGGCCGGAAGCCAAAGGAGCATCGACGGTGGACGAGGTCGAGGCGCTGCGCGCCGAGCTCTTGTCCGCGGTCTCGGGCGCTAGCGATCTGGCGGCGCTCGAGGACGCGCGGGTGAACGCGCTCGGCCGCAAGGGCAGGCTTACCGAGAGAATGAAATCGCTTGGCGCCCTCGAGCTCGAGGCGCGCAAGGCGATGGGCGCACGACTCAACGTCTTGCGCGATGAGCTGAATGAAGCGCTCGCGGCGCGCAAGACCGCACTCTCATCGGCGGAGCTCGAGGCGCGCCTGGCCAGCGAACGCATCGATATCACGCTGCCGGTCCGACCGGAGAGAGAAGGCCGCATCCACCCGATCTCGCAGGTGATCGAGGAGCTGGTCGCGATCTTCGCCGACATGGGCTTTACGGTCGCCGAAGGCCCGGACATCGAGGACGACTTCCACAATTTCACGGCACTCAACATGCCGCCGGATCATCCGGCGCGGCAGATGCACGACACGTTCTATCTGCCGCCGGACGCGAACGGCGAGCGGAAAGTATTGCGCACGCACACCTCGCCGGTGCAGGTACGCACCATGGAAGCCGGTCCGCCGCCCTATCGGGTGATCGCTCCTGGCCGCACCTATCGCGTCGACTACGACATGACCCACACCCCGATGTTCCATCAGATCGAGGGTCTCGCGATCGACAGCTCGACGCATATGGGCCATCTCAAGGGTTGCCTGATCGATCTGGTGCGCACCTTCTTCGAGCTGGACGACCTACCGACGCGCTTCCGTCCGAGTTTCTTTCCGTTCACCGAGCCGTCGGCGGAGATGGACATCGGCTGTTCGCGCAAGGGCGGCGAGCTCAAGCTCGGGCAAGGCGGTGACTGGCTCGAGATCCTCGGCTGCGGCATGGTGCACCCGAAGGTGCTTGAGCTCGCGGGCGTCGATCCGACGCGCTATCAGGGCTTCGCCTTTGGCCTCGGCGTCGAGCGCTGCGCCATGCTGAAATATGGCATTCCAGATCTCCGCACCTTTTTCGAGGCCGATCTGCGCTGGCTACGTCATTACGGCTTCGCGGCGCTCGATACACCGAGCCTGGCCACGGGGCTGTCGCGGTGAAGTTCTCGCTGTCCTGGCTCAAGAGCCACCTCGAGACCGAGGCTGACACCAAGACCATCGCCGAGACGCTCACCTCGATCGGGCTCGAGGTCGAGGATGTGACCGATCACGCCGCGCGCCTCGCGCCGTTCACCGTCGCCTATGTGGTCGAGGCGAAGCAGCACCCGAACGCTGACAAGCTTCGGGTCTGCATCGTCGACACAGGCCATGAGAAACTCCAGGTCGTGTGCGGGGCGCCAAACGCCCGCACCGGCATGAAAGGCGTGTTCGCGGCCTCGGGCACGACCATTCCGGGCACCGGGCTCCTGCTCAAGAAATCGATGATCCGGGGCCAGGAAAGCAACGGCATGCTCTGCTCGGAGCGCGAGATGGGGCTGTCCGACGAGCACGACGGCATTATCGAGCTGCCGGCGGATACGCCGTTGGGCAAGCCGTTCGCCTCGGTGCTCGGGCTCGACGATCCGCTGTTCGAGCTCTCGGTCACGCCCAATCGGGGCGACTGTCTTGGCGTGATTGGCATCGCGCGCGATCTTGCGGCCAAGGGCCTCGGGCGGCTCAGGACCCCAGCGATCGAAGTGATTCCAGGGCGGTTCAAGAGCCCGATCGATGTGCGCCTCGAATTCCCCACGGGCAAGGAAGACGCGTGCCCGCTGTTTGTCGGCCGCTATATCCGCAACGTGAAAAACGGGCCGAGCCCGGCCTGGATGCAGAATCGCCTGCGCTCGGTGGGCTTGCGGCCGATCTCGGCTTTGGTCGATGTCACCAACTTTCTGACCATCGATCTCAATCGGCCGGTCCATGTGTTCGACGCCGATAAGGTCAAGGGCGGGCACCTGTGGCTGCGCCTCGGCTGTGGTGGCAGGAACTTCCGTGCGCTCAACGGCAAGGACTACACGCTCGATGACGAGATGACCGCCATCGGCGATGACACCGGCGTGCTCTCGCTCGCGGGCGTAATGGGCGGCGAAAGCTCAGGCTGCAGCGACGCGACCACCAACGTGTTCGTCGAGATCGCGCTGTTCGATCCGAAGCGCACCGCGACGACCGGGCGCAAGCTTTCGCTCGATAGCGACGCGCGCCATCGCTTCGAGCGCGGCGTCGATGCCGCCTTCGCGCCTTCGGGCATGGAAGCCGCGACGAGGCTCATCCTAGATCTCTGCGGCGGCGAGCCGAGTGAGATGGTGATGGCCGGTACCGAGCCGGCGTGGCGGCGCTCCATCGCCTTCCGTCAGTCGCGCGTGTGCGCGCTGGGCGGGCTCGATGTGCCCGAGGCCGAGACGAGGCGCCTGCTCGCCGCGTTGGGCTTCGAGGCGAATGGCTCCGGCGAGAGCCGGTCGGTCGTGCCGCCCTCCTGGCGCAACGATATCCAGGGCGAGGCCGACATCGTGGAGGAGGTGCTGCGCCTCAAGGGCTTCGACGCGATCCCCGCGGTCTCGCTCCGGCGAGCAACGGCTGAGCCCGAGCCTGCGCTCGACCTAGGACAGCGGCGGGTTCGGCTGGCACGTCGCGTGCTCGCCGCGCGCGGCCTCAACGAAGCCGTCACCTGGTCGTTCATGCCGTCTGGCAAGGCCGCGTTATTCGGCGACGTATCGGACGCGCTCCGCGTCGCCAACCCGATCAGCGCCGATCTTGATGTGATGCGGCCGTCGATCCTGCCCAATCTCCTGGCCGCGGTCGCGCGCAACCGCGCGCGCGGCGCGCCCTCAATCGCGCTGTTCGAGGTCGGGCCCCAATACGAGGACGACACGCCGAAGGGGCAGCACCCGATGGCGAGCGGCGTCCGCGCCGGTGCCGCGCTGCCGCGCCATTGGCAAGGCAAGGCCCGCACGGTCGATGCCCTTGACGCCAAGGCGGATGCGTTCGCATTGATTCAGGCGCTTGGCCTGCCGACCGCCTCGCTCAATGTTACCGCCGATGCGCCTGGCTGGTATCACCCGGGGCGCTCGGGCTGCGTCAAGCTCGGCGCCAGCGTGGTCGCGCGCTTTGGCGAGCTGCACCCCCACGTGACCACCGCGTTCGACCTTGACGTGCCGGTCGCCGGTTTCGAGTTGTTCCTGGATGCCCTGCCGCAGCCCAAGGAGCGCGCCGGTCGCGCCCGGCCGCTGCTCAAGGCCTCCGACTTCCAGGCGGTCGAGCGTGACTTCGCCTTCGTGCTCGATCGCAAGGTGAACGCCGATGCGGTGGTGCGCGCCGCGCGCACCGCCGATCGCGCGCTCATCACCGACGTCCAGATCTTCGATCTTTACGAAGGCGAAGGGCTGGAGCCTGGCAAGAAATCGCTCGCGATCAGCGTGCGCCTCGAGCCGCAGGACCGCACCTTGACCGAGGCTGAGATTGAGGCGGTGGCCAAGAAGGTGGTCGAGGCGGTGCAGAAGGCAACCGGGGGCACGCTCAGGGCCTAGGTCGGGGCACCGACAGCGTGGCTCTTCCTTCTTTCGCCATGGCGCGGCTTGACCGGGCCATTCAGAGCGGCCTCACGGTTCGAGCCCGTTTCTCTGGATCTCCCGCTCAAGGCGGCGGATGACGGTAGAATAGGCGGGTAGATTCGATCTTGTGACCTGTTGGCCCGCGCCTATGTAAGAACCATTGAAGCCCCATGACCGACCTCGCTCATATCCGCAATTTCTCGATCATCGCGCACATCGATCATGGCAAGTCGACGCTTGCCGACCGCCTGATCGAGCGCTGCGGCGCGCTCGAGAAGCGCGAGATGACCGCGCAGGTGCTCGATTCGATGGACATCGAGCGCGAGCGCGGCATCACCATCAAGGCGCAGACGGTTCGGCTCAATTACCGCGCCAAGAATGGCGAAGCCTATGTGCTGAACCTGGTCGACACGCCCGGCCATGTCGACTTCGCCTATGAGGTGAGCCGTTCGCTCGCCGCCTGCGAGGGCTCGCTTCTCGTGGTGGACGCGACGCAGGGCGTTGAGGCGCAGACCTTGGCGAACTGTTATCAGGCGATCGACAACAACCACGAGATCGTGCCGGTCCTGAACAAGATCGACCTGCCGGCGTCCGAGCCCGATCGGGTCAAGCAGCAGATCGAGGACGTGATCGGCCTCGAGGCGCATGACGCGCTGATGATCTCGGCCAAGACCGGCATTGGCATCGATGACGTGCTGGAGGCGCTGGTCGCGCGCCTGCCGGCGCCGCGCGGCGACCCTGCGGCACCCTTGAAGGCACTCCTGGTTGATAGCTGGTACGACCCCTATCTCGGCGTCGTCATTCTGGTGCGGGTGAAAGACGGCGTGCTCAAGAAGGGCCTCGCCATCCGCATGATGTCGACCGGCGCGCTGCATCAGGTCGAGCAGGTCGGCGTGTTCACGCCGAAGAAGCAGAGCGTGGATTCACTCTCGCCCGGCGAGATCGGCTTCATCACGGCGGCGATCAAGGAGGTCGCCGATTGCAATGTGGGCGACACGATCACCGAGGCGAAGCGCCCCTGCGCCGAGCCGCTTTCAGGCTTCAAGCCGAGCGTGCCGGTCGTGTTCTGCGGGTTGTTCCCGGTCGATGCGGCGGATTTCGAGCGACTGCGGGATTCGCTTGCCAAGCTTCGGCTCAACGACACGAGCTTCCAGTTCGAGGCCGAGACCTCGGCCGCGCTTGGCTTCGGTTTTCGCTGTGGCTTCCTTGGCCTCCTGCACCTTGAGATCGTGCAGGAGCGCTTGAGCCGCGAGTTCGACCTTGATCTCGTCGCGACCGCACCCTCCGTCATCTATCGGGTGACGATGACCGACGGTAAGATGCTCGAGCTGCACAACCCGGCCGACATGCCCGATGTCACGCGCATCGTGCACATCGAGGAACCCTGGATCAAGGCGACGATCTTCACGCCCGATGACTATCTCGGCCAGGTGCTCGCGCTCTGCCAGGAGAAGCGCGGCGAGCAAATCGAGCTCACCTATGTCGGCAACCGCGCGATGGTGGTCTATCGCCTGCCACTCAACGAGGTGGTGTTCGATTTCTACGATCGCCTGAAATCGGTCAGCCGCGGCTATGCCAGCTTCGACTATGCGCTCGACGGCTATCAGGAGAGCGATCTCGTGAAGCTCTCGATCCTCGTCAATGGCGAGCCGGTCGACGCGCTCTCGATGATCGTGCATCGGAGCCAAGCCGAAGCGCGGGGGCGCGCGCTCTGCACGCGGCTGAAGGATCTGATCCCGCGCCAGCTCTTCAAGATCGCGGTGCAGGCGGCGATCGGCGGCAAGGTGGTGGCGCGCGAGACCGTCTCGGCGCTCAGGAAGGACGTGCTCGCCAAATGCTATGGCGGCGACATCACGCGCAAACGAAAACTGTTGGAAAAGCAGAAGCGCGGCAAGAAGCGCATGCGCCAGTTCGGCGACGTCGAGATTCCGCAGGAAGCCTTCCTCGCCGCCCTCAAGATGGGCGAGGACAAGTAGTCAGCCGAGCGCCCTTCGCTTCTCGAACCACCCATACAGATGCGCGGTCAGGGCGCCGAGGATCAGCCAGAAGACGCCGTTGGTGATGAGCGCGGCGTAGACATATTGCGTGGCGAGCGAGTCGGGCGCGAGGCCGCCATGGTGCTCGGGCTCGGGCGCGCCGACCAGATGCGGGATCAGAATCGGCACGAGCGCGAGCGGCTTCAGCCACGTGCGCGGCATGAAGGCGAGCCAGGCGAGGCCGGCGGCGGTCAACGCCGCCGTCAGGAGCCACCAGCCCTGGCGGGCACCCAGATCGGCCGCGGCGGTGCCCGGTAACTCCGGCGGCAGACCGAGCGCGGGCGCGAGCTGAATCGCGCCAAAGCCGGCGAGACCCCAGACGAGTCCGCGCTTCCACTCGATGCGATGGCCCGCCGCACGCGCCAGCGCCATGCCGGCGGCGAGGATCAAGGCGAAGGCGGCGGCCGAGACGAT
>Ga0194132_10003551_pt1 | contig 27608 bp, 25 predicted proteins | sample TA2KigOf80mmetaG_FD_148612 | JGI IMG/M metagenome (GOLD analysis project Ga0194132, IMG submission 148612) | Freshwater microbial communities from Lake Tanganyika, Tanzania - TA2015054 Kigoma Offshore 80m | ecosystem: Environmental > Aquatic > Freshwater > Lake | place: Tanzania: Lake... | reverse complement strand
TCGCACCCGGAACGGTGGTCGCACCCGGAACGGTGGTTCCGGTGGAGGTCCCACCGGGTGTTCCCGAATTGCCACCGCTCGAACCACTGGCGGGTGCGGCCGTGGTGGCGGGCGCGGTGGTGGCCTTGGGCACCAGGAATCCACCGGTGATGGTGGGGTTCGCACACGAGTCGATGGCCGGTGCGGCCACGGCCCCCGGGATACGGGCCACGGCTTCGAACCCGAACTGCACCAGGTTCTTCGGCAACGGGGCGTAGCCGAGCTGTTCGGCCTTCTGCTGTCCGGCGCACAGGAAGTAGAAGATGTACTCCGACAGGCTCTGCCCCTTCGAAGCGTTGAAAGGTGAGGCTTCGGTGGTCGGCACGATCATGTACGAGTAACTGGAGATCGGGTAGGTGCGCGGATCGGAGTTGCGGTACACACCACCGAGCACCTGGGTGCCGTCGTTGTTGATGCGCGCCCCCTGCAGAGCGACCGACACGTTGACCGCGGTCGGTTGCGTGTAGCTGCCCGAGGCGTTCTTCACCGAGGCCACCGGGAAACCACGTTCCTTGGCGTAGCCGTACTCCACGTAGGTGATGGCACCGTCGTTGTACTGTGCGGCCACGAAGTTGGCCACACCATCGGAGAACTGCTGGGCGGCGAAGCCGGAGTTCGGATAATCGGGGTAGAGCGACGTCGCGGGGCATGACGAGCCGAGATTCGCTCGCTGACACAGCACGTTCCAGTCCGACGTGGTCTCGTCGGCCATGAAAGCCGTGAACTGCGCCGTGGTGCCGGAGCCGTCCGAGCGGATCACCGGCTTGATGCGCGTGGCGGGCATCACCCGCTGCGGATTGTCGGCCGCGATCGCCGGGTCGTTCCACATGTTGATCTGTCCGGTGAAGATCTTGGCCACCGTGGTGGGGGACAGTTTCAGATCGGTGATGCGCTGTCCGTTGGCCTTGAGGTTGTACATGAACGCGGTTCCACCGGCCACGATGGGCAGGTACGCGTACGGGCGCGACGCGGCCAGTTGCGTCTCGTCCGCCAACAGATTTCCCTGTCGGTCGTACTGGGCCGACTGGAAGGGGATTTCGCTGACTGCGAAGTCGACCTGTGCTTGGTAGTACGCCACGCGACCGGCCGTGGAGCCCACGCCTTGGTAGTTGACGACCAGCCCCTGACGGGCCACGTCCGCTCGCCATTGGTCGACGGCGATCTGGCTCCACGTGGAGCCGGCGCCATCCACCGGATCCGAAGCCGACGCCGGCGAAGCACCGGTGGATGCGACGAGGGTGGTGGAGATCGCCGCGGCGACCATCCAACGCGCGATGTTGTTCATCCGAATCGTCCGTTCACGTAGTCCTCGGTCCGCGAGTCACGCGGATTGGTGAAGATGTCCTTGGTGGGGCCTTCCTCGATGATGCGGCCGGGTTCGTTCTCGGCGGCGAGGAAGAAGGCGCAACGGTCCGAGACGCGCTGCGCTTGTTGCATGTTGTGGGTCACGATGACGATGGTCACCGATTCCGAGATCTCACTGATGGTTTGCTCGATACGGCGGGTGGAGGTGGGGTCGAGCGCCGAACACGGTTCGTCCATCAGCAACACCTGCGGGCTGACGGCGAGAGAACGCGCGATGCACAGTCGTTGCTGCTGACCGCCCGACAGCGCACGACCGGGATCACCGAGTCGGTTCTTCACCTCGTTCCACAGGCCCGCCTTGGTGAGACACGACTCGATGAGGTCCTCCCGTTCGGACTTGGTGACCTTGAGACCGGACAACTTCAATCCGCTCACCACGTTCTCGGCCACCGTCATGGCGGGGAAGGGGTTCGGCTTCTGGAACACCATTCCGATCCGTCGACGCACGTCGGTGACCGGGATGGCTCCGCGGTAGATGTCGACGCCGTTGATGAGGATCTCGCCGGCCAGGGTGGCACCGGGAACCAACTCGTGCATGCGGTTCAACGTGCGCAGGAAGGTGCTCTTGCCACATCCAGACGGACCGATGAGCGCGGTCACCTGGCCGGGAGCCATGTCGAGCCCGACGCCTTCGAGAACCTTCTTGGTTCCGAACCAGCAGGCCACGAGCCCGACGCCCTCGAGAACCTTCTTGGTTCCGAACCAGCAGGCCACGTTCTTCGCGGTGAGCCCGGCGGCGCCACGGGTGTCGTCGTCGACCACGGCGGTCGACGACCCAACCGTGGGAACGGGAGTGGTGATCTGCAAATCGGTCATGCGAGACCCTTTCTCTGGAGGCGCCATTTCTTGAGACGGCCGATGTGGTCGGGGCCCCGACCGCCGATCGCGCGGGCGATGACGAAGAGCACCAGGACGAGGATCATGAGCACGAGCGCACCGGTCCACGCGCGGGCGATCTGCGACTCCTGTGGAAACCGGATGAGTCGGAACACGAAGAAGGGCAACGAGTCCTGCTTGCCGGACAAGGGGTTCCAGTTCATGATGAACGCACCACCGACGGTGAGGATGAGGGGTGCGGTCTCTCCGATGACTCGGGCCACTCCGAGAATGACGGCGGTGACCAGACCGGATCGTGAGGTGGGCAGGACGACGCGCGAGGTGGTGCGCCACTCGGTGCCCCCGAGCGCCAACGACGCTTCGCGTAGTCCACCGGGGACCAAGCGCAACACCACCTCGGCGGTTCGGGTGACGGTGGGGAGGAAGAGCACCGAGAGTGCCAACGAACCCGCCAGGCCGGTCTGCTGATTGCCCAGCGCCAGGATCCACGCGGCGTAGATGAAGAGACCGGCGACGATGGAGGGAACCGCGCTCATGGCGTCGACGACGGTGCGCAGAGGTTTTGCCAGGCGACCCTTCACCTCGTTCAGGTACACCGCCGTGGTGATGCCGAGCGGCACCGCGATGAGGCTGGCGATGCCCACTTGTTGGATGGTTCCGATGATGGCGTGCGAGCCACCGCCTTCGGTGGCGTCACTGAGCGCGCCGACGTAGCGCTGGTCCTGCGTGAAGAACTGCGGACGCAGTGCGTGGTAGCCCTTGCCGATCACGTAGAGCACGATGAGTACGAGCGGCACGATGGCGAGAGACGCTCCGCTCCAGACGACCACGCGAGCCAGATGATCCTTGGCCCTCACGGTTCCACGAAGCTCGCGGACGGCGATCCACGAGATCGCCAGGAACAACGCGTACCACACCACGATGTATCCGAGGGCGCCCGAGAGGGGCAGGAACGTCTCGTACAGCAGTTGTGTCAAAGCGAACGACGAGATGGCCGAACCGATCATCACGGTGACGTCGATGGATTCGACGGAGCGAATACGGATCTTCTCGTCGGTCGTGACTTCGGTGGCTCGCCGACGACGCAAGGTGAGGGCCATGATGATCAGATCTCCGTTGCCGAACCCGAACGCGAGCGATTGACGACGCTCGAGGCCGCGGTGTTCACGATGAGGGTGATGACGAAGAGAGCCAGGCCGGCCGCCATGAGTGCGCTGATGCCGGTTTCGGTGGATTCGGAGAACTTCAGGGCGATGAGCGCGGCGATGCTATTGGAACCTTGCTCGACGATGGACCACTTGGCGTCGAACGACGGCGAAATGATGAGGGTCACGGCGATGGTCTCGCCGAGCGCGCGACCGAGGCCGAGCATCGATCCGCCGATGATGCCGCCGCGTCCGAACGGCAGCACCACGTCGCGCACCACACCCCACCGCGTGCCCCCTAGCGCCATGGCCCCCTCACGTTCACCGGGGGGAGCCTGTCCGAAGACCTCGCGCATCACCGAGGTGCAGATGGGAATGACCATCAGTGAGACGATCACACCGGCCACGAACGTCGAGGACGGGAAGACTCCGAGGGACGTGCCGAAATCCTCGTTCACCTTGAAGAAGGGAATGAAACCGAGATTGTCGGCCAGCCACTTGGAGAGCGTGATGAGTCGGGGCTGCAAGTAGAACAAGCCCCAGAGTCCGTAGATCAGGCTCGGGACGGCGGCCAACAGGTCGATGGTGGCGGTCAGAAAGCGCCTCAAGCGACGGGGCGCGTACTCGGTGATGAAGAGCGCGGTGGCCACGGAAATCGGCACCGCGAGGAACAGGGCCACCAGGGCGATGGAGACGGTGTAGGGGAGTACGGCCGCGATGCCGAACGCACCGCCCATGTCGGGGGCCCATTGACTCTCGGTGATGAAACCCCAGCCCGAGAGACGCAAGGCATCGATCCCTCGGTACAGGAGGAAGCCGCCGATGAGGGCCATGACGACGAACACGATCGACCCCGACAACGTGGCGACCGCTCGATAGACGCGGTCGACCTTGCCACGACGAACGACCGGGGTGACCCGGTCCTTCTCGAGAGCATTCGTCTCCACCACGTCGGTCACGCTCGTCACGGGATCAGCCTTGGCGCGCCGTCTGACGGTCCACTGACGGGAAGGTGAACGGGAGTTGAACATCGTGCCAAGTCATTCGCGCTCCACTTTCCTCGTGCAATGCCCGGTCCTAGTTTCGAGTCGTCCCCGCCAACGAGTCCCCGCTCGACCGACAGGAACCCATCGCCGTGACCGAGTCACTTCCATCCATTTCGCGAGTCGTCGACCGGCTCCGTCGTGTCTGCGCGCTGACGTTGGCAGCGTTGTCGGTAGCCGCGTTGGTGTCAGCCGGTGGTGGTTCGCCGGCGCGCGCCGAACCGGCCCCACGGGCACCCGTGACGGCGTCAGGCCCCGGAGGGCGCTCGGCGACGGTCAGCCCCGGCGTGGACCTGACGAACGAGGTGGTGAACCTGTCGTGGTCGGGCTTCCGGCCCACCACCCAGGCCAACGTGTACACGGTGATCATCCTGCAGTGTCGGGCGAATCCGACGTCACTGGACGACTGCTATTCGGCCCAGCCCTTCCCCGATCTGGCCAACGGCAATCGTCTGCTCGACTCGACGGCCTCCGACGGCACGGGCTCGGCTCAGTTCGAGGTTCGTCCGGCCAGCAACCTGCCCCAATTGGCCTGCTCGGCCAGCAGTCCTTGCTCGATTCTGGTGTACGAGAACGACGCGCAGCCGATTCAGCCCGGCACCTTGCCGGCGGCCCACGTGGTGATCCCCATCACCTTCGCCCCCTCGCAGGCCGACTGCCCCAACATCGTCGACTTCGACGTACGTGTCGACGGCTCGGCCACCTCGGCCGGGCTCTTCTACTCGTGGGCCGCTCGTATCTGCCAGGGTTCCGACGCCGTGGTGCTGGACTACACCGAAACCTCGAGCACCACGGGTCGCGAGAATTTCCTGGCCGGGCTGGTGGACATGGGCGTGACCGCGGCCCCGGCTTCCGAGGAGGAATTGTCACACCATCCGGATCACCGCGAGTTCTCGTACGCGCCGGTGGCGTCGAGCGCCGTCGTGGTGGCGTACAACCTCACCGATCCGTTCACGGGTCAGCGCATCGAGAACCTGGTTTTGTCACCGCGCCTGGTTGCTCGTCTCGTGACCAACACCTCCATCGAAACGTTCGTGCGTGATCGCGAGTTGCTGAACCTCAACCCCTCGGTGCGCTTTCCGACCAATGGAATCAATCGAATTCTCGTACGAGCCGAGCGGAACGCCGCGACCTCGATCCTGACGTCGTGGATGTCGGCCGACGCCGAGGCCCAGAAGTTCCTCGCGAACAACGACACTTGGCGTGTGAACCTGAATGCGCCCTACCTGGGGTACGCGTATCCGCGCGACGCCTTCGAGTTGGTGGACGCTGATCCGTTTTATCTGCCCCGACAGGGACAGAAGAACGTGGCTCTCCGGATGTTCTACGGAGTGTCGCCCACGGGCAACCAAGCCGAACCCACCAGTGTCCGCGGAGTCATCGGAATCGTCGATCTACCCACCGCCAAGCGATTCGGGTTGCAGGTGGCCGGTTTGCTCAAGCCCGATGGTTCGGTCGTTCTTCCCACCGAGGATGCGATCGCTCGTGGCGTGGCCGACGCCGACGTGTCGCCATCGGGGGTGTTGGTGGCCGATCCCACCCCCGAGGATCCGTTGGCGTATCCGATGGTGAAGATCGACTACGCCATGGTGCCCAAGACGTTCGACACGCCGGCCAAGATCGCCGACGTGAAACGGGTGCTGTCGTACGCGGTCGGTGATGGCCAGGGACTGCTGCCGTCGGGATACGTGGCACTCTCCGAAAGCATGCGGGCCGCCACTCGCGCCATCGTCGATGGCATCGGTGTGCCGACGACCACGACCACCCGGGTCCCGGCGCCCACCACCACCCGTCCCCGTTACCGACCACCGGCCACCGTGGCCGTGATCGAGGAGACGACCACCACGACTTCGACAACCACCACCACGGTGGCTCGGTCGACCACCACCACCGAACCCGCGCCCATCACCGTTCCCGAGCCCCGGTTCGAGTCTGCGATGGGTGCGTCGAGCAGCTCGTCGTCGTTGATGTGGGGTGTGGGGGGACTGTCCGGTGCGGCACTACTGGGCACTGCTCCGTGGCGCCGATGGATGGATCGCCGTAGGAAGAGGAACGAGTCATGAGCGACATCGACACCCGAGCGGAGATCCTCGAACACGACGTCTTCGGAATTCCGATGGTGGATCCGCTCGTCGAAGCACCCCGAACACCTTCGACGAAAGTTCGACTCGCTCGTCGCGTGGCCGTCGTTCTGTTGGTGTTCTCGTTCGGTTCGATCGTGTTCGGATCGGTGATCGCCCCGCTCGTTCACGAACGTCGCTCGACCATGTTGGAGGAACAACTGGCGTCCGACCTGATCAATGGTGTCGCTCCGGTGTCGAATCCCATCGCGGTGGGAACTCCCATCGGCTTGATCGAGATTCCCGCCCGCGGTGTCCGTGCGGTGGTGGTTGAGGGCACGACCGCCGAACAGTTGTCGAAAGGTGCCGGTCACTTGATCGGTTCGGCACTCCCCGGTCAACCCGGGGTGTCGGCGGTTTTGGGTCGTAGTCGTAATCATGGTGCCGAGTTCGCCAATCTGGACGAAGTGGAGGTGGGCGACTCGATCACCGCCACGACCGGTCAGGGTGAACACTCGTACGAGGTTCTGGATGTCACGGTGCGAGCGTCGCGAGACATGGCGGCGTTCGAGGGCGAGGGACACATGTTGATCCTGTCCACGGTCGTCGATGGCAACGATCGCTTGGTGGTGCGCGCCGGATTGACGTCCCCGGTTCTTCCGGCCGGAACATCGATCGAACACGTGACGTCGTCCGACGAGCTGGGACTGGTGGGCGACTCCTCCTCGTGGTTGCAGGTGGCGGTGTGGCTGTTCGTGGCGGCGTTGATCGCCCTGGCCCACCCGTTCGTGGTGCGCCAGGTGGGACAGCGCGTGGCGTGGATGGTCGTGTCTCCGGTGGCCATGTGGATCGCCGTGGAAACCTGGTCCGCGTTGTCCTTGACCGGCCCGGCCGCGCTCTGACGGTCGACCACAGCCGTTTCCAACTGCACAGACACTGTTCACCTTCCGGACAGGTCGTTCTGGTTCCGGGTTCACGTTGCTGATTGAGGATGAGGTGTCGAAATCGTTCGACATTTCCTCACCTCTAGGAGACACACGTGAAGAAGCTGCTCGGTTCAGCAGTGGGCATCGCCTCGGTGCTCAGTCTGTGCGCCATGCCCTCGCAAGTGAACGCCGGTGCCGACGGAAGCCAGAAGGACATTCTCGGTATCGCGGGTTCGGACACCACGACCTTCGTGATGGAGGCCCTGTCGGCCGCCCATAACACGAACGCGCGGTACAACCCCGACAAGGACCGTGCGGTGAACATCCCGCCGCTTCTGGCGGCGAACCCGAACGTCGAGCTCGGTGAGGCCACCGCCACGTCGGCGAACAAGGCGTGGTTGGCCGACGCCCGAAGCACGTGGCCCGGTGGCATCGTGTTGCCGGCCGACAACGACTGCAAGGTGAACATGGTGTTCGGTGGCTACGGGTCGCGCGACCTGAACACCGACGGTGACACCGGTGACGGCGCGGTGGGCACGCCCGCGACGTGGGAAGGCGGCACCATCGCCACTGCCGACCTGAACGGTGACACCGACACCACCGACATCGGTGAGACCTGGTACCTCGGCCTCGTGCCGCCGAACGGATCCGGCAACGGCCGTGGTGCCGTCGAGGGAACCGCTCAGAACGGCGTGTTCTACAACGGCGCCTCCAGCCCCGGAGGCCAGGTGAACTCGGCCTGCATCGACATCGCTCGCTCGTCCTCGCGTTCGGTCAGTGCGAAGTTGGAGGGTTGGGCGTTCGCTCTCGACGCCATCGACTGGACCTACTTCAGTGGCAACGACCACGGCGTGGCTCAGACCGGCTTGACCAAGACCCAGTTGGGCAAGATCTACACCTGTCTGCCCGCCAGCGCGACCCGCGTGGATCCGAACAACAGCGGAACCGCCGATCAGGTCGGCGATCGTATCCCCGGCTATCCCGAGTACTCGCTGTGGGGTGACGTCACCGGAAACACCAGCGACACCGATCCGATCCGCGCCTACCGCGTGCAGTTGGGATCGGGTACCGGCACTGACGTGGCGACCACGTTGATCGGCAAGGCGAGCAACAACGACTCGGACTTCCTGGCCAACTGCGACGGCTACAACGGCGTGAACGTGGACGGAAATCCGGCCACCAGTTTCACTCCTTTCACCCAGGTGCAGGAGCACGATTGCCGCAACGTTTCCGACGCCAACAAGCCCGATGCGATCTGCTTCTACGGCTACAGCCGTTGGGTGATCCAGGCCAAGGCTTTGGAGACCGACAAGCGCAACGGAGCGGTGTTCGGAAAGTTCGCCAACTCCGGTGACCTCAAGCGTCCGTCGTTCAGCAGCATCAACGAGACGACCGCCCGATTCGAGGGAACTCGTCTGGTGTACAACTACGTGGGTCTCAACAACGGTGCGGGCAACATCTATCCGCGCGTGGAGGACTCGCGTCGCTTCGTCGGTGTCTCGACCCAGCCCGCTGGTTGTAGCGACGGCATCGAGGGTGGCACCGACGACTGCAACTTCGACGGCGACACGGTCGACACCGGTGTGGCCGTCGGCGGTGTGCCCGGCTTCATCTGCGGTGACCTCACCGCCCGCAAGATCATCGCCGCCTACGGCTTGAAGCCGTTGCCCCTGGCCGCGACCGACCCGACCAACGGTGCGTTGGGCCAGTCCTACTGCCGCTTGAACAAGCAGCTCTGATCCGTCGGTTCGACCATCAATCTCAAGGAGGACTGATGAAGAAGAGTTTCAGTTATCTCGTCCTGGGCGGTCTGGTGGCTTCGCTCGGGGCGGGTGCGGTGGGGTCCGCACCCGCCTCGGCGGCCACCCTGGCCACCGCCACCCGCTTGGTGCTCGACACCGGTGGTGGTGATCCCAACGGTGGTGTCGGTGAGGCCGGTGTCGGTGACGCCGGTGGAGTATCCACCACGCTCACATCGACGGGCACCCGTTGGACGGCCTTCGAGTCTCTGTCGAGTGACCTCGTCACCGGCGACACAAACGGAGCCTCGGACGTGTTCGTCACCAACGGGACCACCGTGACGCGTCTCAGTGTCGCGGCCAACGGCGCACAGGGCGGCTCGGGCCTGAACAGCTACGACCCGGACATCTGCTCGACGGGTCGTCGGGTGGCGTACGTGACCGAGAACGAGTTCGACGACAGCGATGCCAACGGTGCTCCCGACGTGTACGTGATCGACCGAGATGCCGATGCCGACGGAACGTTCGACGAGTTCGCGCAGGCCAACGCCGTCACCGTGTCGGTGCTCAGCATTTCGTACGACGTCGACCTCGAGGCAAACGTGGTGGCCAGCAACGGTGCCTACTCACCGCGGTTCAGCAGCGACTGCACCAAGGTGGCCTTCGTCACCGACGAGTACTTCAACGTGGACGACCTGAACTTCGCTCCCGACGTGTACATGAACACCATCGGCAGCACCGGCACTCCGGCGGTGTGGGTCAGCGCCTTCGCATCCGGTGGAGGTGAGGGTGGCGGCTACCTGCCGGCGCTCAACTCCGATGGAACGAAGGTGACGTTCGTGACCGACGCGACCGACGTGGTGAGCTCGTCGGGCACGGTTGGTGGCCTGGTGGTCAGCACCGTCGGTGCGTCATCGGTGACCTCGGCGGCGTACGGCAGTGTGAAGCCCAACGGCACGGCCTCGACGTCGTCGCTGATCGACACCGAGTACGCCCCGGCGATCTCGGCCGATGGCCGCTGCGTGGCCTTCAAGGCCAACTCGGGATTCGACTTGTTGGCCGGCAACACCGGTCCCGCCGAGGGCGTGTACCTGTGGGACAACCGCGGGGCCAGCCCGGTGGTGAGCCTGGTGAGCAAGATCACGACGGGTCAGGCGGCCACCTCGGCCACCGCACCGCGGATCTCGGCCGACTGTCGGTTCATCGCGTACGAATCGAACGACGATTTCATATCGGCGAACGACAGCAACAACCGTCTCGACGTGTTCCTGTACGACACGGTGTTGCGCACGACGCAGTTGATCTCGTCCAACGCGGCCGGTAACGCGGCCGACGCGAACAGTTCGCTCGCCGACCTCGACTACGACGCCACCACCGGCCAGGGAGTGGTGCTGGTGGCCTCGGGCGCCAGCAACATCCGTGGTGCGGCCGGTGGGTCCGCGGACATCGACTTGTTCATGGTGCCTTTCACCGCTTCGTCGTCGTCGTTCACGGCTCTGGCGCCGACGCGCGTGTTCGACACCCGTCAGAACATCGGTGGTGTGGGTACCAGCAAGATCGGTGACGGTCGCGGCAACGGAACCCCGCTGGAGTTCACGGTGCTGAACAAGGGCGGATTGCCGGCATCGGCGTCCACCATCGGTGCGGTGTCGTTGAACGTGACGGTGGTGTCCGGTGAGGCTCCCGACGAGGGCGGCTTCGTGACGGTGTACCCGTGCGGCACCCGTCCGGACGCGTCGAACCTGAACTTCGTGGCGGGTCAAACCGTCCCGAACGCGGTGATCACTCCCGTCAGCCAGGCCGGCAAGGTGTGCTTCTACGTGTACGGCAAGGCCCACCTGTTGGCCGACGTGAACGGGTACTTCACTTCCGGGTTGGGTTTCAATTCGGTGTCGCCGGCCCGACTGTTCGACACCCGTCAGAACATCGGTGGTGTGGGTACCAGCAAGATCGGTGACGGTCGCGGCAACGGAACCCCGCTGGAGTTCACGGTGACCGGAAACGGTGGCGTGCCGGCCTCGAACGTGGGTGCGGTGTCGTTGAACGTGACGGTGGTGTCCGGTGAAGCTCCCGACGAGGGTGGCTTCGTGACGGTGTACCCGTGCGGCACTCGTCCGGACGCGTCGAACCTGAACTTCGTGGCGGGTCAGACCGTGCCCAACGCGGTGATCACTCCCGTCAGCCAGGCCGGCAAGGTGTGCTTCTACGTGTACGGCAAGGCCCACCTGATCGCCGACGTGAACGGCTACTTCGGTTCGTCGGGTTTCAACGCCTTGACCCCGGCTCGCCAGTTCGACACCCGTCAGAACATCGGTGCCGTGGGTACCAGCAAGATCGGTGACGGTCGCGGCAACGGAACGGCGCTGGAGTTCACGGTAGTGGGCAAGAACGGTGTTCCGGCCACCGGTGTGGGTGCGGTGTCGTTGAACGTGACGGTGGTGTCCGGTGAGGCTCCCGACGAGGGTGGTTTCGTGACGGTGTACCCGTGCGGCACTCGTCCGGACGCGTCGAACCTGAACTTCGTGGCGGGTCAGACCGTCCCGAACGCGGTGATCGCCCCGGTGAGCCAGGCTGGCAAGGTGTGCTTCTACGTGTACGGCAAGGCCCACCTGATCGCCGACGTGAACGGCTACTTCAACCAGTAGTCGATTCCCCACGCGTTCTGGAGGGGGTGCCTCTCGGGTCGACCGAGAGGCGCCCCCTCTTCGCGTTCACGGGTACGGTTGGTCCATGACCGACCTGCGACTGGGGGTGATCGGCACCGGCATGATGGGGTGCGAGCACATCCGCAACGTGAACGCGTTGCCGGGTGCCGTCGTCACCGCGGTGAGCGATCCGAACGAGGTTCCCCTCGGGTGGGCCCGCGACAATCTGGGCGAACGCGCGTCCGAGGTGATGTTCCTGCGTGATCACCGCGACCTGCTGTCGTCGGGCGCGATCGACGCCGTGATCGTGGCCTCACCCAATCACACGCACGCCTCGGTGTTGGCCGACGTGTTGTCGACCGATCTCCCGGTTCTCGTGGAGAAGCCGATGTGCACCACGGTCGAGGACTGTGTGGCGGTGGTCGACGGGGCGAATCGTCGGCGCGCCGTCACCTGGGTCGGCCTCGAGTACCGCTACATGGCGCCCATCGCGGCGTTGTTGGACGTCGTCCGCTCCGGCGAGCTGGGTGACCTACGGATGTTGGCCATTCGCGAGCATCGGTTCCCCTTCCTCGTGAAGGTGGACAACTGGAACCGCTTCTCGCGCAACACCGGTGGAACCCTGGTGGAGAAGTGCTGTCACTTCTTCGATCTGATGAACCTGGCCGTGGGTGCGAGGCCGACGCGGGTGTTCGCCAGCGGTGGGCAGGACGTGAACCATCTCGACGAGGTGTACGACGGCGAGCGCAGCGACATCCTCGACAACGCCTACGTGATCGTGGACTACGCCAACGGTGTGCGGGCCAGTCTGGATCTGTGCATGTTCGCCGAGGCGGGACGCCACGAACAGGAGATCGTGGCTGTGGGTTCGCGGGGTAAAGCCGAGACCGCCCTACCCGGGGACGGGCTGGTGCACGTGGGCACGCGCGTCGACCGCTCGTTGCGCGCGGTGGCGGCCCCGATGGATCCGTCGGTGGCCCACGCCGGGTTCCATTTCGGCGCCAGTTACGTCGAGGTGGCACGCTTCTGTGACGCCGTGCGCGACGGAACCGAAGCCGAGGTGGGTGTCGAAGACGGACTGTGGAGCGTGGCCGTTGGCGCCGCCGCGCACCGCAGTATCGACGAGGGCCGTCCGGTGACGTTGAGCGAGTTCGGTCTGGGGTGATCGGCGAGTCCCCGAGGGACCAAGTCGCCGACCAGTCAGGACTCGGTGATGGTGATCGAGATGATCTTGATCTCGCCCTTGGGCGGCACACCGTTGGCGCTGGGATCGTCGTTGCCGGCCATGTTCATGTCGAACACGGTGGTGTCGAGACCGTCGGTGACCTGACCGAACAGCGTGTAGCTCGGCGGCAACGACACGCCCTGGGCACCGGTGATCACGAAGAACTGACTGCCGTTGGTGTCCGGACCCGAGTTGGCCATGGCCAACGATCCGATCTTGTATTCGCCCGCGGCGGGCAATTCGTCAGCGAACTGGTAGCCGGGACCGCCGGAGCCGGTGGCGGTGGGGTCACCACACTGCACCATGAAGTCGGGAATGGCGCGGTGGCAGTTGGTGCCGTCGAAGTATTTCGATCGCGCCAGGCTGACGAAGTTGTTGACGGTGCCGGGAGCCTTGGCCGCGTCGAGCACCGCCGTGTAGTCGCCGAAGTTGGTGCTGACGGTCGCGGTGTAGGTCTTGGTGGGGTCGATGCAGAGCGCGAACGAGTCGGAGAACTGCTGTGTCTGTTCGGCGGCGCCTTCCACCGGTGGGCACTCGGTGGTGCCGTAGACGAACTCGGCGGGCACCACGGTGACCTCGTTCGTCGGGGTGAAGGTGCTGTCGGTGGGGGCGTCCTTGTCGTCGTCATCGGTCAGGAACGCGATGCCGAAGAAGATGGCCACGATGACGGCGACCGCCGAGCCGGCGCGAATGATCCGACGACTGGTCTTTTGGCGTCGTGCGGCCTGGAGTTGCTGCTCGCGACCGAGTTGGCGATTGGACTTTTTGCGTTCTCTCTTGGCGGTTCCCACGAGACAGTAAGGCTAGCGGTACAACGCTGGCGATGGCCCTCGGCAGATAACCTGACGATCCTGTGGCGTTGATTGTCCAGAAATTCGGAGGCACGTCGGTGGCCGATCCCGAGCGCATCCGCGCCGTGGCGGAGCACGTGGCGTTCACCAAGCGCCACGGCAACGATGTCGTCGTGGTGGTCTCGGCCATGGGCAAGTCCACCGACAACCTCATCAAATTGGCCAATGACGTGTCGGCCAACCAGCCAGCTCGCGAGATGGACATGCTTCTCACCACCGGCGAGCGCATCTCCATGGCGCTCGTGTGCATGGCCCTGGCCGACCTCGGTATCGAGGCGGTCAGCTTCACGGGTAGCCAAGTGGGCATCATCACCGACACGGTCCACACCAAGGCCAAAATCCTGGAGGTGAAGGGCGACCGTGCGCGCGAGGCGCTGGCCCACGGCAAGGTGTGCGTGGTGGCCGGTTTCCAGGGTGTGAGTACCGAACGCGAGATCACCACCCTTGGTCGTGGTGGGTCCGACACCACCGCTGTGGCGTTGGCCGCCGCATTGAACGCCGATAGCTGCGAGATCTACACCGACGTCACCGGGGTCTTCAGTGCCGATCCGCGCATCGTGCCACAGGCTCGAAAGTTGCAACGCATCAATTTCGACGAGATGCTCGAAATGGCCGGTGCCGGCAGCAAGGTGTTGGCCCTGCGCTCGGTCGAGTTCGCCCGAAATCACAACGTCCCCATCCATGTTCGGTCCAGCTTCACGTGGGAGCCGGGCACTTGGGTCACCAGTCAGGAGCCTTCCATGGAAGATCCCATCATCTCCGGCGTCGTCACCGATGTGAGCGAAGCCAAGGTCACCGTGCGCAAGGTGCCCGATCGCCCGGGTGTGTCGGCGGGGCTCTTCGAGCCGTTGGCGCAGGCGAATGTGAACGTCGACATGATCGTGCAGAACACCTCGGCTGATGGTTTCACCGACATCAGCTTCACGGTCCCCAAAGCCGACATCAAAGTTGCGCAGTCGATCGTGGACGAGATGGCCAAGAAGATCGGAGCCGCCGGTGTGGTGAACGATGACTCCATCGCCAAGATCTCCTTGGTGGGTGCGGGTATGAAAACCAGCCCCGGTGTCGCGGCCAAAATGTTTCGTACGTTGGCCGACAACGACGTGAACATCCAGATGATCTCGACCTCCACCATTCGTATCTCGGTGGTCGTGGCCACCGCCGATCTCGAGCGTGCCGCTCGCTCGTTGCACACCGCATTCGATCTGGACAGCGGTCAGTCCTACAGTGCTCCTCTTCCCGAGCGGAAGTAAGTCGTGTCCCGCCCTCGTCGACGCCAGCACGTGCCGTGGAACGCGGCCGGGCGTGTGGTCGAGGGACGCGGTGACGCCGACGTCGTAGTGAGCGACACTGGATGGGTGTTCAACAACGCCATCGGCCGTCACTTGTCGCTGGCCGAGTTCGTCGACTCCGGTGAACAAGAGGTGGGTGCATATCTCGAGTGTTTCGGTTTTGATCCAGCGGAGAACGAGCACCGAAGTCTGGTGGAGATCGGTTCGGGTATCGGACGCATGACGGCCAGCTTCACGCGGCGATTCAAGTCCGTGGTGGCCGCTGATTTGGACGCCGCGTTCCTCGAACGATGCCGAGAGACCGTGATGCGATTCGGCGTACCCGAGCGCCTGTCGACACTGCAGGTGGCCGATGGTCGAACGCTCGACCTACCGAACGCCTCGGCCGACATGGTGTTCAGTTACATCACCCTGCAACACTGTGAACCCGCTGACGCGCTGGCGCTCACGGTCGAGGCCCTGCGCGTGGTGAGACCCGGTGGTCACGCAGTACTGAACTATCGCACGTGGGTGCCCGCCGATGCGTTGTTGTTCCCGGCCGGCATCGCCGTGCGGGCACTTTGGCGCGTGCCCAAGTTGGGTGTGTGGTTGGCGCGGCAGCGATGGTCCGCTCGAATGGGTTGGCAGGCCAATCGTTTGGCCCCGGGAGAGGTGCTCGACCATCTCGCCTCGGTTGGAGTGTTGCTCGATGATTCAGCGGTGTGGTTGCAGTCCCCCCGACGCATCAGCGGTCTCGACGGAGTATCGGTACGCACCTTCATCGGTGTCGATCGCAGCCACTGGTGGCTAATTGCCCGTCGGGCGTCCTGAGCGCGCCGTTAGCCTTCGCCCCATGCGTATAGGAGTGGTGGGTGCAACCGGACAAGTCGGTGGTGTCATGCGCTCGTTGTTGGCCGAGCGGAGGTTTCCCATCGAAGAGATTCGTTTCTTCGCCTCGGCGCGATCGGCGGGAAGTTTCTTGCCGTGGAACGGTGGCTCCGTCACCGTGGAGGACGCCGAGCTGGCTGATCCGAGTGGTCTCGACATCGCTTTGTTCTCGTCGGGTGCCTCGTCGAGTCGCCTCCTGGCCCCGCGCTTCGCCGCCGTTGGTGTGACCGTGATCGACAACTCGTCGGCCTGGCGCATGGATCCCGAGGTGCCGTTGGTGGTGAGCGAGGTGAACCCCGGCGAGATCCGCAACGCGAAGAAGGGCATCATCGCAAATCCGAACTGCACCACCATGGCCGCCATGCCGGTGTTGAAGCCTCTGCACGACGAAGCCGGTTTGGTGCGTTTGATCGTGAGCACCTATCAGGCGGTGTCCGGTGGCGGTTTGGCCGGCGTGGACGAACTCGACAAGCAGGCCCGCGAGGTGACCGATCGTGCCCGTGACCTGACCTATGACGGTGAGGCGGTGGGCTATCCGATGCCCACCAAATTCGCCAAGCACATCGCGTTCAACGTGTTGCCGTATGCCGGCAAGTACGTCGAGGACGACTCGTTCGAGACCGACGAGGAACAAAAGCTGCGCAATGAGAGTCGCAAGATCCTGGCTATCCCGAATCTGCGGGTGTCGGGAACGTGCGTGCGCGTGCCCGTGTACACCGGACACTCGTTGAGCATCAATGCCGAGTTCTCCGAGCCCATCTCGGTGGCGCGGGCGACCGAGTTGTTGTGTGGGGCACCGGGCGTGGTGGTGATGGATGTACCGACACCGTTGGAGGCCGCGGGCAAGGATCCCAGTTACGTGGGTCGTATTCGTCAGGACCCATCGCTCGACGACGGGCGCGGCCTGGTGATGTTCGTGAGCAACGACAACCTGCGCAAGGGTGCGGCGTTGAACGCCGTGCAGATCGCCGAACTTTTTCTCTGACTCCTGGACCCCGGTCGCTCGACGATGGGCCTCCCGCTTTGGTCACTATCGCGGCGGTTTCAGCAGATGCAGGGGAGTGACGCGCACACCGGGCATCCTTTTGCGTAGCGTGCGGTCGCCTCATCGAGGCTGATGCCCATCTGGTTGGCGAGCGACGCCACCCAGGCGATGACGTCGCCGAATTCGTGCACCTGTTGCTCGCGAGATCCCTTGCGCACCGCTTGGGCCAACTCGCCGATCTCCTCGGCCAACCAGGCCACCGTGGACGGCACACCGCGCAGGCGATCCCTGGTGCCGAATGTGCGTTGGATGACGTCTTGAAAATCGGCGATGTCCATGGGTCAACCGTAGATGGCGTGACCTGGAAAACACGTCGTCCCCCACCGAAGCGGGGGACGACTGGTCGGGGTGAGAGGATTTGAACCTCCGGCCTCCACGTCCCGAACGTGGCGCGCTAGCCAAGCTGCGCTACACCCCGCAGCGAACGCTGAGGCTACAGGGTGGTCGACGCTTCCGTTTCGGCCTCGACTGCGTCGACGCTTCCGTTTCGGCCGCGACTGCGACGTCGGCCTGCACGTCGGGCTCGTCCACCGCGGGTAGACCCTCGGCGTAGCAACCGCCTCCGCCCACGGCTCGCGACGCCCGACGAAGACGCAGTGCGTCGAGCGGCTTGATCAACCAGCCATCGGCCCCGCTTCGGCGGGCCATGTGAATGTCGGCCTCGCGGTCGAGCAACATCAGGATCGGCACGTGCGGAAGAGTGCCGCCACTCTCGTCGAGACGCAGGTCCATGGTGACCGCGATGCCACCCATGGTGCCGATCTGCAGATCGAGAATCACCAGATCGGGGGTGCGCCCCTTCACGACACCGGCCACGGCGCGACCGTCGCGGCAGTGGGTGAAGGTGGTGTCGGGTCCGCCGAGGGCGGCGACAACTTCGTCGACCAGCCAGTCGGCATCGGTTGCCAGGATCACGTGCACGCTCGGAACGCTACCCGTCGACATGGTCGGGGGGCGAACAGCGCCCCGAACTAGCCGATGATCTCGCGGCCCAGGGCGTCGATGGTGTCGAGATCGTGAACATCGGTGGCCCGTTGATGAATGCGTGCCACCGCCGCCCCTCGAACGCGGTCCACCAACGGTGCGATCACGGCCTGCTCGGCCTCGGCCACTCGGCGCACGTGAGCCAAATTCTCCTGCAACGCAGCGAGGGTCTCGTCTCCGGCCTTGTGGGCGGCACGTGCAGCGGAGAGCGCAGAGTGGGCTGATCCCTCACCGAATGATGGTTGGAGCCGATTCAGCACCAGCCCGGCCACCGTGACGTCACGCTCGCTCAACCGGTTCGTGAAGTAGACGGCCTCGTCCACTGTGTCACGCCGGGCCGAACTCACCACGACGAATCGGCACTGGTCCGAGCGCAACAACGACTGCACCGCGCCCGCCCGGCGCACGAAGCCGGGCTCGATGCCCTCGAAGGCTTGGAAGAAGTCGATCGCATCAGCCAGAACGTCGGCGCCGATGACGCGACCGATGGTGCGCAGGATCGGCTGCGCCGCGATGTTCAACACCTTCAATCCACCGCGGGCCGGAGTCATCAACCAGCGATAGACACGATGGTCGAGGAAGTTCATCAACTTCTGCGGTGCCTCCAAGAAATCGAGCGCCTCACGGGTGGGTGGAGTGTCGACCACCACCAGGTCGAAACGATCGTCGTTGGACAAATCGAACAACTTCTCGGCGGCCATGTACTCCTGGCTACCCGACAGCCGACTGGCGATGTTCGCGTAGAACGGATTGTTCAGGATTCGTTCGGCCTGGGCCTCGTTGCGCGCCTGCGTCCGAATGACGGCATCGAAGGTGCCACGTGCGTCCAGCATCATCGCCCACAGTTGCGCCCCTCCATCCAGGCGTACCGGTGCCGGATCATTCGACAACGAATCGACCCCCAATGCGTCAGCCAATCGCTTGGCCGGGTCGATGGTGATCAACACCACACGGCGTCCGCGACGTGCAGCGGCGATGGCCAGAGCGGCCGCGGTGGTGGTCTTGCCCACTCCGCCCGATCCGCAACACACCACCACCCGCGAGCCGTCGAGCACGGTGGCGAAGTCCGACACACTCACGATGGCCTCTTCGCTCGAGACCTCTTGGGTGACGCCCCCCGCACGAGATCGGCCAACACCACCACGTCGTCGTGATCCATGGACGCGGTCGCCACGTGCGGCAGGGTGATCACGTCGTGCGAGATTTGCCCGACTCGCTCGATGGTCGTCCGATGGAGGGCGCTGCGCTCGGCGCGATACTCGGCGGCTCGCATCAAGTCATCGGTCGGCAACGAGCCACGAGCGGTCGACTCACCGGCGGCGACCAATGCCTCCATGTCCACCGCGACATCGACATTGTTCACAACCACGGGGGCGAACGACACGCCCACGGACTCGCGCAACGACTCGGTGGTCTCCAACATCTCGTTCACCGGTGTGGTTTCGGGCAGCGTCACCATCAACACCCGGCACTTGTCGGGGTCGGTCAACATCTGCTGTACCTCGATGGCCTGTGATCGCAACGGGCCGCCGCGAATGGTGGTGGCCATGGCCCGGGGTGACTGCAGGAAACTGATGGCGTGTCCGGCCGCCGGTGCGTCGACGAGGATGAGATCGTGCTCGCCGTTGGGTCCCGTCAAGCCGACCAGATGCTTGATCTTGCCGAGAACCAAGAGGTCATCGATACCCGGGGCGGCACTCGACACCACTCCCACCACACCGGAAGCGACGAGTCGTTTGGCCAACCGCGCCAGACCCTGGGTGGCCAGATAGTCCTGCAATGCCTCACTGGCGGTGATGGTGCGCAGGTGGATGCTTCCGGTCCCGTTCGGTCCGAGGCCGGTGTGGATGGTGGTGCCGTCGTAGGTGGTGCCATCGGTGGCGCGACCGCCAAGCAATTCGGACAGACCCGTCCGCGAGTCAAGGGTCACAACCAGCACTCGCAGACCGCTGTCGGCTGAGGCCCGCGCCATCACGGCGGTTACCGTTGTTTTGCCGACACCCCCTTTGCCGGCCACCACGAGCAACCGCGACATGGTGAACATTCGGCTCGGATTGACGTTCTTCGGAGGCACTCGTGCGCAGACTAGCGATCCTCTTCATTGCCTCTGGTGCCGTGCTCGGCTTGGCCGGTACCGCGCGTGCGTCATCGGACACAAGCGTCCCCAACGACGCCACTACCGATGCCAACGTGGAAAGCACCGCGCTGGGGTTGGTGCCCGTCGACGTGTTTCAGGTGTCCGGCTTGATGGACGACATCTTGGTGGACGAGATCGAGCAAGCCATCGATCGCGCCGAGTCCGACGGTGCCCAGGCGTTGGTGTTGCAGTTGAACTCCAAGGCGGCCGTCGTGGGTCGCGACACCATGAGGGATTTGTACGAGCGCATCGCCGATGCGTCGGTTCCGGTGGCGATCTGGGTGGGTCCCTCGGGCGCCCGCGCCACTGGTCTCCCGGCGCAGTTGTTGTCGGCCGCTGACGCCACGGGCATGGCGCCGGGCGCGCGTATCGGTCGCACCGGCACTCCGCTGGTCGACGGTGTGGAGTTCGGCCAGGCCACTGACACCTTGCGCACCGAGACCTTGGGTTTCCAGGACGCTCGTCGCGCCGGAGCACTGAAGTTGGAGATCAGCGACGAAGGAGCGCCGACCATTCGCAACATGGTGTTCGCTCTCGACGGTCTGACCATCGACGGTGTGGAACTGGACACCGCGGTCGAGAACCTGAACGACGATGGCACCGTGGCCAACGACATCACCACCGTTCGGTTCCACAAGTTGGGTCTGTGGCCACAGATGCTTCACACCTCGGCCAGCCCGCCAGTGGCGTACCTGTTCCTCATCATCGGATTGGCGTTGATCCTGTTCGAGTTCTTCACCGCTGGCATCGGTGTGGCCGGTGTGTTGGGTGCAGTGCTCACCTTGCTCGGCTTCTATGGCTTGGGCGCATTACCCGAACGGGGATGGGCGCTGGGGCTGATTCTCGTCAGTTTCGTGGCCTTCGCGGTCGACGTTCAGGTGGGACTACCACGTCTGTGGACCGGCGTCGGTCTGGCGGCGTTCTCTTTCGGATCGGTGTTCTTGTTCCCGACGTTCGATCAACAGAACCTTCGCGTGTCGTGGTTGACGTTGCTGGTAGGCATCGGCGGCATCGCTCTCACCTACATCTCCGGCATGCCCAGTATGACCCGCACCCGTTTCGCCACCCCCACCATCGGTCGCGAGCGCCTGATCGGAGAGACCGGTCGTGCGGTGACCGACATCGCCCCCGACGGAGCGGTGCAGATCGGTGAGTCGCGTTGGAAGGCCCGAACCAACCGTGCCACACCGGTGAAGGCCGGCGAGGTGGCCCGCGTCGTGGCCATCGACGGAATCGTGCTGGAAGTGGAACCCGAAGCGGGTGGAGCCCGCGACTACCGCGAACGATGACGCTGTTCGACCGCGGTGACGCTCGGCAGTTGCTGCCGTACGACGGCGAAGTTCGGTATCACCCCGACGTGTTCGCGGTGACCGAGGCGAGCGAGCATCTGTCGGCACTCCTGAACGAGACGCCGTGGGAGAGTCGCAACATCGTGTTGTTCGGACGCGAGGTGGCCCAACCGCGATTGGCCTGCTGGTACGGCGATCGTCCGTACACCTATTCCGGGCTCACGCTGGAGCCGCGCGGCCTGCTGGTACGGCGATCGTCCGTACACCTATTCTGGGCTCACGCTGGAGCCGCGCGCGTTCACGCCGCGACTACGTCTGTTGTGCGAGATCGCGAGTACCTACGCGGGTCGCTCGTTCAACACCGTGTTGGCCAACCTCTACCGCGACGGGCGAGACTCCATGGGCTGGCACGCCGATGACGAGCGCGAATTGGGCTGCGAACCGGTGATCGCGTCGCTGTCGTTTGGTGCGGTGCGACGGTTTCGTTTTCGTCATCGTGAGTCGCGCGAGGTGGTGGAGATCGCTCTCGAGCCGGGTTCGGTGTTGGTGATGCGCGGGCTCACCCAGCATTGCTGGGTGCACGAGTTGCCCAAGACCACCAAGGTGACCGAGCCGCGCGTGAACTTGACGTTTCGTCACATCGCCTGATCACAGGCGCGGGCCGGCGATGCGCACGTCGTCGCGTCGGCGAGTGATTCCACGGGCGTCGAGTTCGGTGGCCAACGGAACCGCGTGCTTGCGGGTGATGCCGAGGGAGTCACGGAACTGGGAGAGTGTGAACCCGTCGGGGTGAGTGGTCAGCAATTCTCGTGCGGTGCTTCTCGCGGTTTCCAATGCGTCGACATGGAACCACTCGCCGTCGCGTTCGAACAGCACACCCAACTTGGCCAGTCGACGCAGGTCGGCGTTACCGATGTCGGAAGGAGTGGGGGGAGCGCAGTTTCCCGATCGCAGTCGTCCGATCACCGGATGTTCCAACAACGGGTCGGTGGTGCCCCTCACCCGAATCCGTCCGTTGTCGATCGCCACACCGTCGAAGGAGTCGATCATGGCGCGTTCGATGTCGTCGAACACGGCCACGTCGAGACCCTCGGCTCCCGAGCTGGCGATGCGTTTCGCGACGTCGTCTCGCATCGCCTCGAAGCGCAACTGGTCGATCACCCACTGGCCAACAGTGGGTGCGATCGACTCGCCAGTGAGCAGAGACAGGTCGTGCACGGTGATCGGTCCGCGCTCGGCCACCACTCGTCGCCAATCGGTATCGGGGGTGGCCCGAGATGCTGGCCGCACGGGATCCACGTCCAACACCTGACCTCCGCCGACGGTTTCGCGGCGGCCGCTCTCACGCAGGATGAAATGGTCCCCGGGCAGAAGGGGAACGGGGCGATCCAAGTGCAGACGCACGAAGGCGGACTCGCCCGGTCCGATCGACTCGGGACCGATCACCCGCAGGCGCGCGGGAATCTCGTCGCTTCCGACGTGAACGGTGTACGCACCCCGTCGCGACACCCGGTGTCCGAGAGAGTCCAACACCTGTAGATGCACGTCGACGCGATTGCTGTGGAACCATTGGTTGGGTTTGACCACGACGTCACCGCGTCGAATCTCGCGATGATCGACGCCGGCCAGGTTCAACGCCACGCGATGGCCCGGTGCGATGCGCTCGACATTTTCACCCAACGTCTGGACACCGCGAATACGCGCTTCCCGTTGGCGAGGGCCCACCACCACGTGATCACCCACGGCGAACGAACCATCGCGCAACGTTCCGGTGACCACGGTGCCGCTTCCTTTGGCCGCGAACACGCGATCGACGAACAAGCGTGGTCGACCACGGTCGACCGACGCAGGTGTGGAGTGGGCCAGCGCGGCGAGGGCGTCGACGAGTTCGGTCATGCCGGCACCGGTCGTGGCCGACACCGGGATGATGGCAGCTCCCTGCAAGAACGTGCCCTCCACGTGGTCGATCACCTCCAGCGAGACCAGTTCCAGATGGTCGGCGTCGCAGAGGTCCGATTTGGTGAGAGCCACCACGCCGCCCGGTGCGCCCGTGAGGTGAAGGATGCGCAAGTGCTCTTCGGTCTGGGGCATCCATCCCTCGTTGGCGTCCACCACGAACAGACAGCCGTTGATACCGCCCACGCCGGCCAGCATGTTGCCGAGATAACGCACGTGCCCCGGCACGTCGATGAACGAGATGTGTCGGCCGTCGGCGGTTTCCAGGTGTGCGAAACCGAGATCGATGGTGAGCCCGCGCTCCTGCTCCTCGGCCCATCGATCGGGGTTGGTGCCGGTGAGCGTCTTGATCAGGGTCGACTTGCCGTGGTCCACGTGACCGGCGGTGGCGAAGACGCGCATGTCAGTCGAGTGAACGCAGTATGGAGGCGACCACGCCGTCGTCGCAGGGATCGATCGTGCGCACGTCGATGAGGGTGACGTCGTCGCGGACACGGGCGATGAGCGGGGGATTGGCCGTGCGCAGCGCGACGAGATGATCACCGTCCAACGTGATGGCCACCGAGGGAATGGATGCACCCGGCGTGCTGCCGGCACCGGGGAGCGAATCGCAGTCGGCCACCGCGCCTCGTCCGGCCGTGGCGATGATCGCCTCGGCGCGCGTGCGCAGCGTGGTCCACGGTGAGGCGGCCATGCGCCAGAACGGAATGTCGATGGTGGCGGTGCGCGCCAGGTAGGCGAGCACCGTGTGATGCAATGCCGACAGCACCAGACCGCCGGGCCGCAACGCGCGGGCCAAGGGGTGCGTAGCGCACGCCTTCACCAGGTCGGCACGACCGGCGATGATCCCACTTTGCGGGCCGCCCATCAACTTGTCACCGCTGAAGGTGACGAGATCGGCTCCGGCGGCCAAGGTCTGACGGGCGGCCGGTTCACCGTTCAACCAGCCAGGTGGGCCATCGGGCAACCACGGGCACGCGGCATCCAGCAGACCCGATCCGATGTCGGCCACCACCGGCACGCCGAGTGACGACAATTCGTGCACCGAGGTCTCCTCGACGAAACCCTCCACGCGATAGTTGGACGGATGCACCTTGAGCACCATGGCAACGTCGTTCTTCTTGTGCGCAATGGCCTTGCGGTAGTCGTTCAATCGCGTGCGATTGGTGGTACCCACGTCCACCAGACGAGCCCCCGACTGCTCCATCACCTCGGGTACGCGGAAGCCTCCACCGATCTCGACACTTTCGCCGCGACTGACGGCCACGTCGCGTCCACCGGCCAGCGCGGCCAACACCAGCATCACGGCGGCAGCGTTGTTGTTCACCACCAAGGCATCCTCGGCGCCACACGTCAGAGCGATGAGACGACCGATACCTTCTTGGCGACTGCCACGCTGACCGGTGCGCAAATCGAATTCGAGGTTCTGAGCGCGCGCGTTTTGGTGGATGGCCACCGGTGCTCGGCCGAGGTTGGTGTGGGCGATCACGCCGGTACCGTTGATGACGGGCACCAAGAGCGCCTCGGCGGTATCGCGCGCGATGCTCTCGGCCCGAGCCGGATCCCCCGCGGTGATGGCGCGACGCGCCGCGTCGACGAGAAGCGGGTGCGGTAGGCCGACGTGGGCGATGGAACGGGCCAAGGCGTCGACACTGGGTGGCCGCGAGGCGGACTCGTTGGTGTCGGCGGGCATGGACGCGACGCTATCGGCGCGCCGAGAGAGGCGACGGAGCCGGGCGAACAGTGCTGGCTAGGGTGAACGCGTGATCTTGCTGTTGCTGTTCGTGGTGGTACCGATCGCCGAGCTGTACACGATCATCCGTGTGGGTTCGACCATCGGATTTTTCAACACGCTCGGAGTGATCGTCTTGGTGGGTCTCGTCGGATCGTGGTTGGTGAGGCGTGAGGGCATGCGCACCTGGTTGCGCTTCAACCAGACGTTGGCCTCGGGGCAGATCCCCGCCAAGGAGATGGTGGACGGCGTGTTGATCCTGGGTGCCGGGGCGTTGCTGTTGACTCCGGGTTTCTTGAGCGATGTGTTCGGCATCTTGATGCTGTTCCCGCCGACGCGCGCATTGGTGCGGGCCTACGTGATGAGGCGCGTAAAAGCCGGCAACTTCGTGGTGCGGACGAATCCCATGGGCGGACACACCACCGGTGGACGACGGGGCCCGGTGGTGGACACCGACGCCACCGAACCCAAGGGCGAGATCTGATCCGTCAGGCCGTGCGGCGATTGACGGCCACCGCCGTCACCGACTCCACGCGAGCCGAGCATCCGGCCATCTGAACCGGCGGCACCGTCTCGGTGATGATGAGCGTGGCGATGTCGCGGAACGCGCGAGCGGCCGGACCTTCGCCCACCAAAGACACGGGTTCGCCGGAGTCACCGCCATCGGCCACCGCGGGCTCGATGGGAACTCGACCGAGCAACGGCACCCCGATCTCGTCGGCCAACGCCTCGCCGCCGCCGCGACCGAACAACGCGTACGACTCGCCGTGACTGCACACGAACTCGCTCATGTTCTCGATGACGCCGGCCACTCGTAGGAACGACCGACGCGCGAGTCACCGCCATCGGCCACCGCCGGCTCAATGGGAACTCGACCGAGCAACGGCACCCCGATCTCGTCGGCCAACGCCTCGCCACCGCCGCGACCGAACAACGCGTACGACTCGCCGTGACTGCACACGAACTCGCTCATGTTCTCGATGACGCCGGCCACTCGTAGGAACGACCGTCGCGCCATGTCGGCGGCTCGGATGGCGACCTTCTGTGCGCTGACCGCCGGAGTGGTGACAATCACCACGTCGGTGCGCGGCAACATGCGGGCCAGACCCATCTGCACGTCGCCGGTGCCCGGTGGCATGTCGATGAACAGGTAATCCATGTCGCCCCATGCCACGTCGTTGAGGAACTGCTCCACGGCCTTGGTGAGCATCAGACCCCGCCACATCAATGCGGTGCTCTCGTTCTCGACCAGGAATCCGGTGGAGACCACCTTCAGTAATCCGTCGCCCACGCGGCGTTGGTTGGGCTGGATCATCGGGCGACCAGTGGCCTCGTTCGCCTCGGCTTCCAGACGCTGGTCGAGGCCCAACATGCGGGGCACCGAGAAACCCCAGATGTCGGCGTCGAGCACGCCCACCGTGTACCCCTGCGCCGCGATGGCGGCAGCCAGATTCACCGTCACGGAACTCTTGCCCACGCCACCCTTGCCCGAGGCGATCGCCAACACGCGCGTGGCGTTCGGCACGGCGGTGTCGGTGGCGTTCTCCTTGGCGTTCCACCGGGCCTTGGACATGGCGGCCGAGCGCTCGTCGGAGTTCATCTCGCCCCACTCGATCTTCACGGCGAAGACGCCCGGGTGCGTGGCGATGCGGGTCTCGATGTCTTTCTTGATCTGGGCCCGCAAGGGGCATCCGCCGATGGTGAGTTTCACCTCGATCAGACGGCGAAGACGCCCGGGTGTGTGGCGATGCGGGTCTCGATGTCTTTCTTGATCTGGGCCCGCAAGGGGCATCCGCCGATGGTGAGTTTCACCTCGATCAGAACCCGGCCGTCGTCGGTGATCTCGAGGCACCGCGCCATGCCCAGGTCCACCACGTCACTGCCCAATTCAGGGTCGATCACGCAACGGAGGAGATTCGTCACCTCATCCATGGTGGGAGGGGCGGATCGGCGCGCCATGGCCTCATGGTACCGGCGTCGACGAGGAGGAATTCGGTCGGTTGGTGACCGAAATCGTGTGACCACCCCTCGTCTCGCCGACCACCGACCGGTAAAGTCTTAGGTGGTCCGAGGCGGTGAACCCGCCGTGTAACTCAGGAGGCACATCGTGATCACCCTCACCGATTCCGCGGCGGTCAAGGTCAAAGAACTGCTCGAGGCCGAAGGTGCAACCGATATGGCCCTCCGGGTCGCCGTGCGTCCCGGCGGTTGCAGTGGTTACTCCTACGAGATGTTCTTCGACAGCGACATCACCGACGATGACGAGCAGGCCGTCTACGGCGAGGCCGTCAAGGTGGTCGTCGATCCCGCCTCGGCGCAACTGTTGCTGGGCGCCACACTCGACTACAAGGACGGCCTCAACCAGGCGGGCTTCAACATCACGAACCCCAACGCCACCCGTAGTTGCGGCTGCGGTCAGTCCTTCAGCTGA
>Ga0194132_10003550_pt1 | contig 27610 bp, 30 predicted proteins | sample TA2KigOf80mmetaG_FD_148612 | JGI IMG/M metagenome (GOLD analysis project Ga0194132, IMG submission 148612) | Freshwater microbial communities from Lake Tanganyika, Tanzania - TA2015054 Kigoma Offshore 80m | ecosystem: Environmental > Aquatic > Freshwater > Lake | place: Tanzania: Lake... | reverse complement strand
CGCGCCCGTGCGAACGATCCAAAGCACCCCTTCGACGAACATGCGGTTGTCCCGCCCGGTCGAGCCGCGTTGCTCGGGCCGGCCGATGATCAGACCCGATATCTTGCTCCATTGCTCGTCGCTCAGCGCGAGCCGATCCATGACGCCCAAGGATGCCTCCCGAAAAGCAGCCTTCAATCACGGATCGCGCGATTCGAGACTCCCAAGAGTCCACAGGACCTAGTGGTCGCGGAACAGCCGGCCGCAGCCTTCGAGACGGTCCTTCAGGCCGGCGCGCCTGAGGGCCTGCCAGAAGGTCACCTGGCTGGAGGTGATGCAGGGCTTGCCCAGCGCCTGCTCGATCCTGTCGATCATCGGCAGCGAGGCCATGTCGGTGCAGGACAGGAAAACGAGGTCGGCCTCGGGCGTGTCGATCGCCTGCGCCAGGCGAAAGACCGCCTCGGGCGGCACCCGGCTCATGTGGCGCAAGCGCTGCTGCTCGGGCGAGAGGATGATGTTGGCATGCTTGGCCACGCGGATGCCGCGGCCCTCGAAGAACGCCTTCTCGTGTTCGTTGACCTTTTCTGGATAGGGCGTGCCGAAGGCGATGGTGCGGGCGCCCAGCTTGTGGATCGCCTCCAGCACCGCGCCCGCCACCGTGACCGAGGGCAGGCCGGTGGCAGCACGGATTTCCTGCTCCCACACCTCCGGCGGGCGGTGCATGGTGGAGGCCGTGCAGCTGAAGGCGATAAGGTCGACCTCGGCGCCGGCCAGTTCGGCATAGGCGCGGGGCAGATGCGCTTCCATGTCGAGCAGCGGGTCCTCCACCTCCTTGGGGCGGAAATGCAGCCGCGCGGTGTGGATGGTCACGCCCTCCGGCGCCATGCGCCAGAATTCCGGCTCGTTGACCGTGTTGGTCGAGGGGATGATCAGGCCGATCTTCGCCTTCCAGCCATAGGGGCTGTAGGCGGAAACGGTTTGCATCGGAAGACTCCCTGGCCGCTTGTTCGGGCGCCAACAGTGGCGCGAACAGGGGCCGGTTGCAAAGCCCGGGTTGCGGCGCCACGCTGGCCGCCGCGCCGAGGGAGAACCGCCATGGCCGAGTGCTTCCGCAATTCCCGCTATCTGGTCGAGACCGAGTGGCTGGCCGCCAATCTTCAAGCGCCGGATCTCCGGGTGTTCGACTGCACCGTCTACTTGCATCCCGACCCGCCGCGCATCTACCGCATCGAAAGCGGGCGGGCGGACTACGACAAGGGGCACATCCCCAATTCCGGCTTCCTCGACCTGGTGCAGGAGCTGTCGCGGGCCGACAGCCAGCTCAACTTCATGATGCCGGCGGCGGCCGACCTGGCCCAGCGCGTCGCCCGGCGCGGCATCGGCGAGGGCACGCGGGTCGTGCTCTATGCCCGGACCAACCTGCAGTGGGCGACGCGGGTGTGGTGGATGCTGCGCGCCATCGGCTTTGACCAGGCGATGGTGCTGAACGGCGGCTACGACAAGTGGCTGGCGGAAGGCCGGCCGGTGACGACCGAGGTGCCGCGCTATCCGCCGGCCCGCCTGACGCCCAGGCCGAGGCCGGAGCTCTTCTGCGACAAGGAAACGGTGCGGGCGGCGATCGGCGACGGCGCGACCTGCATCCTGAACGCTCTCAGGCCGGAATTGCATAACGGCTCCGCGCCCGTGCATTACGGCCGGCCGGGACGCATACCGGGCAGCGTCAACGTGCCGGGCATCCATCTGACCGATCCGACAACCAAGGCGTACAAGCCGGCGGCAGAACTGCGGGCGCTGTTCGAGGCGGCCGGCGCCTTCCACCGGCCGCGCATCCTGGCCTATTGCGGCGGCGGCATCGCCGCCACCAACGATGCCTTCGTGCTCACCCTGCTGGGCCATGAGCATGTCAGTGTCTATGATGCGTCGATGTCGGAATGGGCGAACGATCCGTCGCTGCCGATGGAGAAGGGCGCGGGGTTAGATGTCTAGTCGGTCCATGCAATAGGCGGTCGGCATGCGCAACCGCATCGGCAACGAGATCGTCAATCTCCTGGTGCTGTGCCTGATCGCCGGCATCGTGCTTTCGGCCGTCAGTATCGACGTGCTGGGTTTTCTGCGCTTCCTGTCCAGCACGCTGCACCATGCGGTCGATATCGTGCTGACGGCGGCCCGCTGGGCGGGCGAATATGTCCTGGTCGGCGCCATCGTCGTGCTGCCGATCTATGCCATCCGGCTGCTGCTGCGGCGCATGCGGCAGCCGCCGGGTTCGCGACGCGCCCCATGAGCCAACTCGACCTGCGGCGCGAGGGGCGGGTCGCCATCGTTCGCCTGGCGCCGCCCGATGGTTTCATGACCATCGACACGGTGCGCGAACTGGGTGCCCTGGCCGAGGCGCTGGCCGGCGATGCGGGCGTGGCGGCGGTGGTGTTGACCGGCGGCCAGCCGGGGGTGTTCGTCCGGCATTATTCGGTCAGGGAGTTGGAGGCCCTGTCGCACCAGTTGCGCGCCAAGAACCTGCGCTTCTCGGCCGAGCGGATCGCGCCGCAGCGCGAGATCGACCGTCTGCTGTCCTGCCTGGAGACGATGCCCAAGGCGGTGATCGCCGCGATCAATGGCCATGCGATGGGCGGCGGCTTCGAACTGGCGCTGGCTTGCGACCTGCGCATCGCCGAAATGGGCCCCTATTGGCTCGGCCTGCCGGAGATCAATATCGGCCTGCTGCCGGGCGCCGGCGGCACGCAGAAGCTGGCGCGGCTGGTCGGGCAGGCGCGTGCCCTGGAATTGACGCTGCTGGGCCGCACGCTGTCGCCGGTCGAGGCTGCCGGGTTCGGCCTGGTGCATGAAGCGGTGCCGGCGCCGGTCATCGAGCGGGCGCTGGCGCTGGCGCGGCAACTGGCGGAGAAGCCGCAGCCCGCCTTCGCGCATATCAAGCGGCTGGTGCGTCAAGAGAGCGGCCGTCCGTTGGCCGACGGTCTGGCGGTCGAGCGCACCCTGTTCCTCGACACCCTGGTCTCGGACGAGGCATTGGCGCGGATGACCGGGCTCAATCGCGGCGACTACGACATTCGCAGCGCCAAGAACGAGTGAGGCGGGTCTAGCGCTGGCCAAGCGGATAGCCGGTTGGCGGCGCGCGGAACGGCTGCGTCAGCAGCCGCCACAGGCCGAGTTCGCTCGGTTCGCGGAACTGGCTGAGGCCGACCGTCATGCCGGCGTGCCCGCCGACCGGCTCTGCCCGATAGGTGCCAAGCAGGCGATCCCACCAGGGCAGGTTGAAGCCGAAATTGCTGTTGGTTTCCGCCGGCTGGACCGAGTGGTGCAGCCGGTGCATGTCCGGCGTCACGACCAGCCAGCGGAACGCCGCGTCGAGCCGATCCGGCAGCCGCCCGTTGGCGTGATTGAACATCGAGGTGGCGTTGAGGATCACCTCGAATAACAGCACGGCCAGGACCGGCGGGCCCAGTGCCGCCACGACGAACAGTTTCAAGGCGAACGACAGCAGGATTTCGATGGGATGAAAGCGCAGGCCGGTCGTTAGATCGAAATCCAGATCGGCGTGATGCATGCGATGCAGTCGCCACAACGCGGGGATCGCATGGAACAGAACGTGCTGCAGGTAGATGGCGAGGTCCAGCAGGACCAGCGCCAAGACGAGGCGCAGCCAGGGCTGCAGCTCGAGCAGGGCCAACAGGCCCCATTGGCGTTCTTCGAGCAGGGCTGCCAGGCCGACGGCGGAGATCGGCGCAAGCAGCCGCACCAATGCGCCATTGAGGAGCACGAGCCCAAGATTGCTGGGCCAGCGCCGCATCCGGCCGAACTGGAGCCGGCGGCGGGGTGCGCGGAGTTCCCAGGCACTGAGCGCGGCCAGGACACAAAGGAAGGCGACCAGGCGGATGATCGGTTCGTCGGACATGTCGCGCAGGTTTTCCAATGGCGGCGCGCGGCCCCACTCAACGCTCGAGCCGATCGCGCAATCGGTAATAGGCCCGCATGCCGCTGACCGCCAGTCCGCGCAGGCCGTGCAGCGGTATGCGGCGGAGCGGCGTGGCCGGAAACACGAAGCGCGGACGGACGCTGCCCAGCGCCCGATCGGCCAGCACATGGCCCAGCATCGTCGCCATCGCCACGCCGCGGCCATTGTAGCCGAGCCCGGCCCACAGGCCCGGCGCCAGTTCGCTGAGATGCGGCAGGTGATCGCGGGTCAGTGCCACCCGCCCGCCCCAGGCGAACGCGAACGGCACTTCGGCCAGTTCCGGCGACAAGCCCTGGACCCGCCGACGCAAGCCGGCCGCCAGTCGCGGCAGGTCGCGGGCATAGGCTGAACCGCCGCCGCCCATCACCAGGCGCCCGGCGGCATCCTTGCGGAAGTACCACAGCAGCCGATGCGTATCCGACACCGCCTGCCCCGAGGGCAGCAGCCCGCGCGCGAGGTTGTGGCCAAGCGGCTGGGTGGCGACTTGCACGCTGTAGACCGGTATGACGCTTTGCCGCAACCCTGGCCACAAGTCGTCGGTATAGCCGTTGCTGGTGAGCAGCACGGTCGCCGCGCGCACCGCCCCCGCCGGCGTCTCCACTCGCCAGCGACCATCTTGCCGGGCGAGCCGGGTGGCCGGGCTGCCGGCGTGCACGGTCGCGCTCTTGGTCAGCGCCGCCCGCGCCAGCCCGCGCGCATAGCTGAGCGGCTGCACCACGCCGCCGCGCCGGTCGAGCCAGCCGCCGACATAGCCGGGCAGTCCGATCAGCGCTCGCGCCTGGTCGGCTTCCAGCCACTCGACCGGATGCCCGAGCGCGGCCAGTTGCTGGTAGCGCCGGCGCAACGGGGCAAGCGATCCTGTCCGGTGCGCGGCCTGGATCCAGCCCTGGCGCTGGGCGTCACAGGCGATGGCGTGCCGTTCGATCAGCTCGAACACCAGGTCGGCCGCCGCGGCAGAACAATCGAGTGCCTGCCGGCCGGCCTCCGCGCCATAGAGCGCCAGCAGTTCGTCGGGGTCGTGCTTCAGGCCGGCGATCACCTGCCCGCCATTGCGGCCCGAGGCGCCCCAGCCCGGCTCGTGCGCTTCCAGGACCGCCGCGCGGGCGCCCGCTTCCGCCAGCCGCAAGGCGGCCGACAGCCCGGTATAGCCGGCGCCGACGATGGCGACATCGGCCTCGACCTCGCCGGCAAGCGGTGGACAAGGCGGCGAAGGCGACGCCGTGGCGGCCCACAACGAGCGCTGGAGGGGCGGTTCGGTCATGGCGGCCGAGCCTGGTCTGAGGCGGCGGGACTTGGCAAGGCGCCATCGCGCCAGGCCAGCAAACGATAGGCCACACGCCACAGGCTGAGCAGGTCGGCCGGGTCGAACGCCGGGTCGACATGCCGCAAGCTGTCGATCAGGAACAGTTCGGCATGCGGCGCGGCCTCGGCGAGCGCTAAGGCATGCGTCACGGGCACGATGGCGTCCTTGCGACCGTGCACCAGCAGCAGCCGGGCGTGCAGGCCGGCAAGATCGGCGCGCGCGAGATCGAGCGCGTGCAGCTCCGCCAGCATTGGCCCCGGCAGCGCCGCAAGCAGGGCCGGGACGCGCTCGGGGCTGCGGTTCAACAACAGTTCGGCGACCGCCCGGCCGGAAGACGTCAAATGGATCAGCAGATCGTCGATCGACGCGGTCTCGTCCCGCAGGCGGCGGTGCGCCATGACGCGCAACGACTGGGCATCGAACGGGTTCTCGATGCGGTGCGCATTCGTCAGCAGGAAGAACCACTTGCTCCAGGCGGCGGGGGTTACGGTGGCGTCGCCATCGACGCCCGTCGTGTACCAGCCGACCAGCCGGTCGAGGCTGTAATAGCCGCCGATCAGCAGCAGCAGCGGAAGGCGACCGGCCAGTTCCGGCTGCAGCGCCGCCAGCACCGCCGGACCGACCGCGTAGCTGAAGGCGACGATGCCGACGCGGGCCTCCGGCGCCAGATCCGGACGGTTCAGCAAGGCGATTGCCGTCGCGGCGATGGGCAGTCTGTCGGCAACGGAAATGCGGGTCTGGCGCAAGTCGGGGAGGTCGGGCACAGCCACGGCGAAGCCGGCCAGGGCCAGGGCGTGCGCGAAGGCGACCAGCAGCGGATCATCCTTGCCCTGCGGCGATACGCCGGGCACCAGCACCAGGGCTGCCCTAGGCCGCGTCGGCCGGTACAGGTCGGCCGGCAGCTCGGGGAACGCCGCCTCCTGGCGCAGCGCCGGCGTGCGCAGCCAGCCGGGCAGGGCGCCGCCCCGGCCGGCGATATCGGCCAGCAGCAGGCCCGCCTCCAGCCAGCGCCAGTTGGCCAGGGCGAACAGCAATAGCGCCGCCGACAGCAGTCCGAACAGGCGACGTCGGCTCATCGGCGCCGTTCAGGAATGGCAAAGCAATACTTCCCTACACTCACCGCCAAAGGTCCAAGGGACGGCACCATGTCGGGTTCGACGCTAGCACGTGAGCCGGCCGCGGGGGACCGGGTGGCGTTCCTGGCCGAGCGGCTGCTGGCGGGTGACCCGGGTCCGCTGGAGGCGCTGTTCGAGGATGCCGGCCTGTCGCCCCCGACCATCGACTTCGCGCCGGACGCAGAGCGCCTGAACGAGCCCGCCTTGCGGGCGCTGTTCTCCATCTGGCGGAACCTTGGCGGCGGCGCGCCGCCGGACCAGGCGTCGGTCACGCCCGAACGGCTGAAGCCCGCGCTCGGCTTCGTCAACCTGTTGGACGCTTCCGCGGACGGGCGGGATTTCCGCTATCGCCTGTGCGGCAGCCGCATCGTGCAGCGCTTCGGCCGCGACCTTACCGGACGGTGGTGATCGGAACTGCCGGCGCATATCGGCACCTATTTCAATGCCATTCAGCGCGCCGTCTGCCTGGGCCTGCAGCCGCTCTATGGCGAGCACGAGCCGCCCCCAGAAGTCTCGGTCGCCCGCTGGCATCGACTGGTACTGCCGCTGGCCGACGGGCGGGGCGAGATCACACGGCTGTTGGTCGGCAATGTTCCGGGCCCGCTGCGCAGCCGTCGTGACGAACGGACTTCAAGCTAGCTGGGCTCCGGAACGGAAGCGGGTCAGCGCCTGCGGTGTGTCGATGTCGACGAAAATGGCATCGTCCGGCATGGGCACCTCGGCCACCAGTTCGGCATTCTCGCCGATCAGGTGCTTGGCCCCGACATCGCCCTTGAGGCGCCCCATGGCGGCGAAGATCTGGCGGGCGAACAGCACCGGGTTGCCTCGCTTGCCACGGCAGGTCGGCACGCAGATGGCGCGCCCCTCCAAGGGGTTGAAGACGGCGATCAGCCGGTCGATATGCTGCGCGGTGACTTGCGGCATGTCGCCCAGCAGCACGACCGTGCCGTCGCAGTCGGCCGGCAGCGCGGCAAGGCCGGCCCGCAGCGAAGCGGACAGCCCCTCCGCATAGTCGGCATTGTGGGCGAAGGTCACCGCGCGCCCGTCGAGCGCCGTCTTGACCCGCTCCGGCTCGTGCCCGGTCACCACCACGACAGGTCTGGCCTGCGAGGCGAGGGCCGCATCCACGGCGCGCGTCACCATGGCCTGGCCGTCGATCTCCGCCACCAGCTTGTTCAGCTTGCCCATGCGCCGCGATAGCCCGGCCGCCAGCACGATGGCGCCGATCCGGGCCGGGCGCGCCCGCGCGCCGTCGCCGCCACCGGCCCGCGGCTGCGGCCGGCTGGCGATTTCCATCAGCAGGCCGCCGGCCCCCATGCGCATGATGTCCTGCCGGCCGACCGGCAGGCCGGCCAGAAGCCGCTGCAGGACCCAGTCGAAGCCGTTCAGCTTGGGCGAGCGGGCGCAGCCCGGCAGGCCCACCACCGGCACCGATCCGGCATAGGTCAACAGCAGCAGGTTGCCGGGATCCACCGGCATGCCGAAATGCTCGATCCGGCCGCCGGCGGCAACGATGCCGGCCGGCACCTCGTCGCGCCGGTCGGTGGTGGCGGACGCGCCGAACACCAGGATGGGCGAAGCCCCCGCCGCCAACTGCGCGCCGACCGCCGCCGCCACGGCGGCGGCATCGTGCGCGCAGCGCGCCTCGGCGGCAACGACGCTGCCCAGCCCGGCCAGCCGTTGGCGCAACACCTCGGCCGTCCTGCCCAGCACGCTTGCCTTGGTGCCCGGCAGCTCGGTCATCACCAGCCCGGCCGCATGCGGCCGCAACGGGGCGAGGCGAAACAGCGGGCCATCTTCGCCCGCCGCCGCAGCCGCGCGTTCGAGGCTGGCGCCGGGCGCGGCGAACGGGATGATCTTGACGGTGGCCAGCATCTGGCCGCTCTCGACCAGTTCGAAGGGCGGCAGGGCGGCGATGGTGATCGCCTCGTCCAGCAGATTGATGCGGTCGAGCCGCTCGCGCGCGTAAAGCAGCAGGCCGCGCGCCTCGGCGAACAGGTTGCAGCGGCCGGTGAAGGCGGCCTTCCTGCTGACACCGGCACCTGCGGCGGCGGTGGCCAGCCGGGTGGCCGCGGCGTCTTCCGGCACGTCCCCGGCGTCCAGTCGGGCCGCCACCACTTGCGCGATGCCGGCCGCGCGCAGGGCGGCGAGATCGGCCTCGCTCAGCACCCGGCCCTTCTTGAAACTGGCCTTGCCCGCCCGTATGCCGTGCGCCAACAGGGCGCCCAGGGCCTCGTTGATCGGCATGCGGCGGAAGATCATGCCGCCTGTTTGGCCGTCTTCGGGCCGCCGCGCAGCGCCAGGGTGATCTCGGCCAGGATCGAGACGGCGATCTCGGCCGGCGACTTGGCGCCGATGTCGAGACCGACCGGTCCCCGGATGCGCGCCAGTTCCGCCGCGCCCAGTCCGTCGCGTTCCAGACGCTGCAGCCGCTTGCCATGCGTGCCCCGGCTGCCCAGCGCGCCGACATAGAAGGCGGCCGAGCGCACCGCGGCGGCCAGCGCCGGATCGTCCAGCTTGGGGTCGTGGGTCAGCGTGACGATGGCCGTCCGGGCGTCCGGCTTGAAGGCGGTGAGGCCTTCGTCCGGCCAATCGTTCGACAGCATGACGCCGGGAAAACGGTCCGATGTGCCGAACTTGCCGCGCGGATCGATCACCGTGACGTCGTAGCCGGCCAGCGCCGCCATGCGCGACAGCGGCTGGGCGATGTGCACCGCGCCGACAACGACCAGGCGCAGGGGCGGGTTGAAGACGTGCAGGAAGACCTTGCCTTGCGGCAGTTCCACAATGCCCGAGCGGTCGTCGCTGGCCGCCTGCAACGCCGCGGCAGAGACCGCGTCCGTCGCCGGTTCATCGGGATAGATCAGGCGCTCGTCACCGCCGTCCAGCCAAGTCGCCAGCACCACCCGGCGCTTGGCCTGACGGTCGGCCTGCAACTGCCCAAGCGTCGCTGTCCTCATTCGACCGGCTCCACATAGACCTGCACCTTGCCGCCGCAGGCCAAGCCCACTTCCCAGGCCATTTCGTTGGTGACCCCGAAGGACAGCAGGCGCGGCTTGCGCTCGGCGATCGCCCGCTGCGCTTCCAATATCACCGCGCCCTCGATGCAGCCGCCGGACACCGAACCCAGGAAGGCGCCAGAGGCGTCCACCACCAATTGGCTGCCCACCGGCCGCGGCGAGGAGCCCCAGGTCTCGAACACCGTCGCCAGTGCCACGCCGCGGCCCGCGGCCCGCCATTCGGCGGCCTGCTCCAGCACCTTGTCGTCATCGGCGCGGCCGCCGAGGTTGGCATCGTCCATCACGCGCTCTCCTCTTGCCAGGCGCGGCGCTCCGGCCGCGCGGCCCCCGGTCGGCTCAGGATCGTCGCCAGTTCCAAGAGACTAGCGAGATTGTGCGCCGCACGGAACTCGTCGACATGGGGTAGCATGGCCCTCACCCCCCTCGATTTGGGTTCGAAGCCTTCGTAGCGCAACAGGGGGTTGAGCCAGATCAGCCTGCGGCAGGACTTGTGCAGGCGCTCCATCTCGCGTTCGAGCCCGGCCCCGGCATCGCGGTCGAGCCCGTCGGAGATCAGCAGCACCACCGCCCCTTGGCCCAGGACGCGGCGCGACCAGTCGCGGTTGAACTGGGCCAGCGTCGCGCCGATCCGCGTGCCGCCGGAAAAGTCCTCCACGGCTTGCGCGACCCGCGCCAGCGCCACATCCACGTCGCGCTGGCGCAGGTGGCGGGTGATGTTGGTCAGCCGCGTGCCAAAAGTGAACACGTGGACCCGGTCGCGGTCGTTGGTGATGGCGTGCAGGAAGTGCAGGAACATCCGGCCATAGCGGCTCATCGAGCCGGAGATGTCGCACAGCACAACCAGCGGCGGATGCCGGCGGCGCGGCTGGCGGCGCTTCAGCGCGATGGCGTCACCGCTGCGCAGTGCGGCGCGCAAGCTGGCGCGCATATCCACCCTTGCCCCCCGGGGGTGCGGACAGAGCCGACGGGTCAGCACCTGGAGGACGGGCAGGCGCAGCCGCGCCATGGCCAGCTTGGCCTCCGCCATCTCGGCCGCCGACATGGCCTCGAAGTCCATCTTCTGCAGCACCTCGCGCTCCGAGTAGGTGAAGGCCGCGTCGATGCGCAGGTCGTTGGCGTCTTCGCTCTCCGGCGGCGGCTCGCCCAGGCCCGGCAGGCGGCGCAACGCTTCGGCCAGCCGCCGGCTCAGTTGCCGCTCCTCCGCCTCCTCGCCCATGTCCAAGCGAAGGCTGGGCAGCAGCATCGCCATCATCTGCTCGAGGAATTGCGGCTTGCGCCAGAAGATGTGAAACGCCTGGTCGAACAGCTCGCGCTGATCCTGGCGGTTGACGAACACCGCGAACAGCGTCCAGTAGAAATCGTCGCGACGGGCAAGACCCGCCACCTCGACCGCGCGGATCGCGTCGATCACCTTGCCGGGGCCGACCGGCAAGCCGGCGGCGCGCAGCACCCGCGCGAAATGCATGATGTTGTCGGTGAGCCTCCCGGCCGGCTCGGGCCCTGGCAAGGCGGCGGCGCTCACGCCGGCCGCGTGGCCAGGTCGCGGCGCATTTCTTCCAGGAGCTTGGCCGCCTCGCTGCCTTGGATGCTCTGGATATCGTCCTGATACTTCAGCAACACCCCCAACGTGCTGTCGACGCTCTCGGGATCCAGCGCCAGTTTGTCGAGATGGGTGAGCGCGGTGGCCCAGTCGATGCTCTCGGCCACGCCCGGCGCCTTGAACAGGTCGCGCTTGCGCAAGGCTTGCACGAAAGCCACCACCTGTTCGCTCAAGCGCGCCGCGCAGCCCGGCACCTTGGCCGCCAGGATGGCGCGCTCGCGCGCCGCGTCGGGATAGTCCACCCAATGGTAGAGGCAGCGGCGCTTCAGGGCGTCGTGGATCTCGCGCGTGCGGTTGGAGGTGATGACGACGATCGGCGGGCGCGGCGCCTTGATGGTGCCGATCTCCGGTATGGTGATCTGGAAGTCGGACAGCACTTCCAAGAGGTAGGCCTCGAACGGCTCGTCGGTCCGGTCGAGTTCGTCGATCAGCAGCACCGGCGAACCCGCCACCGTCGGGTCGAGGGCTTGCAGCAGCGGTCGTTCGATCAGGAATTCGCGACGGAACACGTCGTTCGCCAGGACCTCGCGGTCGGCCGCGCCGGCGGCCTCGGCCATGCGGATCTCGATCATCTGCCGGGCGTAGTTCCACTCATAAACGGCGGAAGCGACGTCCAGCCCCTCGTAACATTGCAAGCGCACCAGCCGGCGGCCGAGCGTGCCAGCCAGCACCTTGGCGATCTCGGTCTTGCCGACGCCCGCTTCGCCCTCCAGGAACAGCGGCCGGCCCATCGCCAAAGCCAGGTAGAGGACGGTCGCCAGACTGCGGTCGGCGATGTAGTCGCCGGCGCGCAGGAGTTCGGCGGTCTCGTCGATCGAGGTCGGGATCGGGCGTGGCATCGATGGATTGCTTCCGGCTCGCGGGCGGCTGCGGGGGTGTCGGCCGTCCGGGCGGCCAGGCAACAGGATGCCCTAGATAGCGTCGGCTTGGCCTTGCTGCAACGCAAAGGCCCCGACCGTAGCGGGTCGGGGCCGCTCACAACTTGTGCGCGCGTGGCTTCAGCCGTTCGCCTCGGTCAGCGCCCGGCGCGCCATCACGCCGACCAGATGCGCGCGATACTCGGCGCTGCAATGGATATCGGCATTGAGCCCGGCGGGCGAAACCTTCACGCTCTCGATGGCGGCGGCGGAAAAGTTGCTGGCCAGCGCCTTCTCCATGGCGCTCTGGCGGAACGCGCAAGGACCGGCGCCGGTGACCGCGACGCGCACGCCGCTGCCGGCCTTGCAGACGAACACGCCCACCATGCAGAAGCGCGAGGCCGGCTGGGCGAACTTCATGTAGCCAGCCTTTTCCGGCACTGGGAAGGACACCGACTTGATGATCTCGCCCGGCTTCAGCGCGGTCTCAAACAAGCCCTTGAAGAAGTCGTCCGCCGCGATCGCGCGCTCCGTGGTGTGGATCGTCGCGCCCAGCGCCAGGACCGCGGCCGGGTAGTCGGCGGCGGGGTCGCTGTTGGCCAGGCTGCCGCCGATGGTGCCCATGTTGCGCACCTGCGGATCGCCGATGCCGCCGGCCAGCTTGGCCAGGGCAGGGATCGCCTTCCTCACCTCGGCCGAGGCCGCCACCGTGGCGTGCCGGGTGGTGGCACCGATCTGCACGCTTCTGCCGTCCGCCTTGATGAACGACAGCTCGGCCAGACGGCCGATATCGATCAGGTCGGAGGGTTTGGCCAGGCGCTGTTTCAGGGTCGGCAGCAAGGTCTGGCCGCCGGCCAGCAGGCGGCCGTCCGCCGCCGCCTTCAGCTTCCGCTCGGCCTCGGCCAGCGAGCCGGGCCGGTGATAGGCGAAGTTGTACATCTCTCTCCCCCCTTGTCCTTGCCTCGGCCGTCTACTCGGCAGCCCGCGCGCCGCGGGCCTGCGCGGCCCGCCAGACCCGCTCCGGGGTTGCCGGCATGGCCAGGTCCTTGATGCCGAGCGCGTTGGTGATGGCGTTCATCAACGCCGCCGGCGCCGCGATCGCGCCGGCCTCGCCGCAGCCCTTCACGCCCAACGGATTGTGCGGGCAGGGCGTGTGCGTCATGTCCACCCGGTAACTCGGCAGGTTGTCGGCGCGCGGCATGCAATAGTCCATGTAGCTGCCGGTGACGAGCTGGCCCGAGCGATCGTCATAGACGCAGCCTTCCAGCAGCGCCTGGCCGATGCCCTGGGCGATGCCGCCATGCACCTGACCCTCGACGATCATCGGGTTGATCACGTTGCCGAAGTCGTCTACCGCCGCCCAGTCGACAACTTCCACCTGTCCGGTCTGCGGGTCGACCTCGACTTCGGCGATATGCGTGCCGGCCGGGTAGGTGAAATTGGCCGGGTCGTAATAGGCGGTTTCCTCCAGGCCCGGCTCCAGTTCGTTCAAAGGATAGTTGTGCGGCACGTACGCGGCGAAGGCCACTTCCTGGATCGTCTTCTGCTTGTCGGTGCCGGCCACGCGGAAGGCGCCATTCTTGAATTCGATGTCCTGCACCGCCGCTTCCATCAGATGCGCGGCAATCCGTTTGCCCTTGTCGACGATCTTGTCCATCGCCTTGGACAGCGCCGAGCCGCCAACCGCGATCGAGCGCGAACCATAGGTGCCCATGCCGAACGGGATGCGGTCGGTATCGCCGTGCACCACGTCGATGCTGTCGTAGGGCACGCCCAACCGATCGCTGACCAATTGCGCGAAGGTGGTCTCATGGCCCTGGCCGTGGCTGTGCGTACCGGTGATCACGGTGACCGAGCCGGTCGGGTGGAAGCGGATCACGCCCGCCTCGTAAAGCCCCGCCCGCGCGCCGATGGCGCCCGCCACCGCCGAGGGAGCCACGCCGCAGGCCTCGATATAGGCGGAGAAGCCGATGCCGCGCAGCCTGCCCCGTTTCTCGGCCTCGGCCTTGCGCTTGGCGAAGTTCTTGTAGTCGATCAGTTGGCAGGCCTTGTCCATCGCCAGCGCGTACTGGCCGCTGTCGTATTGCAGTACGACCGGCGTGGTGTAGGGGAACTGCGCCGGGGCAATGAAATTCTTGCGGCGGATTTCCGCCGGATCGAGCTTGAGGTCGCGCGCCGCGGTCTCGACGATGCGCTCCACCACGTAGGTCGCTTCCGGGCGTCCGGCGCCGCGATAGGCGTCGACCGGCGAGGTATTGGTGAACACGCCGATCACCTCGGCATGGATCGCAGGCGTGCGATATTGTCCGGCGAACAGCGGCGCGTAGAGCCAGGTTGGCACCATGGGCGCGAAGGTTGAGAGGTAGGCGCCGAGGTTGGCGATGGAATGTACGCGAAGGCCCAGGAAGTTGCCTTCCCGGTCGGTCGCCAACTCCACCTTGGTGACGTGGTCGCGGCCATGCGCGTCGGTCAGGAAGCTCTCGCTGCGCTCCGCCGTCCACTTGACCGGGCGCCCCACCTTGCGGCAGGCCCAGGTGACCAGTGCCTCCTCGGCGTAATGGAAGATCTTGGAGCCGAAGCCGCCGCCGACATCGGGCGCCACGACGCGCAGTCTGTGCTCAGGGATCGCCAGCACGAAAGCGCCCATCAACAGGCGGATCACGTGCGGGTTCTGCGACGTGGTGTAGAGCGTGTAGTTGCCGGTGGCGCGATCGTATTCGCCGACCGCCGCGCGCGGCTCCATCGCGTTCGGAATCAGGCGGTTGTTGACGAATTCCAGTTTGGAGACATTCGCCGCCTTGGCGAACGCCTCGTCGGTCTTCGCCTTGTCGCCAATCTCCCACTCGAAGCAGACGTTGTTGGGCGCTTCATCGTGCACCGCGGACTTCGCCCTGGGCGCGCCCGCGGTGTCGACCACCGCCGGCAACTCGCTATAGCCGACCTCGATCGCCTCGGCCGCGTCGCGCGCTTGCGCCAGGGTTTCCGCCACCACCATGGCCACCGCATCGCCCGCATAGCGTACCTTGCCGGCGGCCAGCGCCGGATGCGGCGGCTCGATTTGCGGTTTGCCGTTCTTCTGCGTCAGTCCGAAACCGCAGGGCACACCGCCCACCTTGTCGGCCGCCAGGTCGGCATGCGTGAACACCGCCAACACGCCCGGCATGGCCTTGGCCTTGGCGGCGTTGATCGCGCCCAGCTTGGCATGCGCGTGCGGCGAACGCAGGAAGCAAGCATGCGCCTGGCCGTGCCGGTTGATGTCGTCGGTATAGGTGCCTTGCCCGGTGAGGAAGCGGAAATCCTCTTTGCGCTTGACCCGTGCGCCGATGCCGGTCTCGGTCATTGCGTCCCTCCCTGAACGGTCCTTGTTGGTGCTGCCTGCGCCCGACCTAGCGCGCCATGGCCTTGGCGGCCTGTTGCACGGCCTTGACGATGTTGTGATAGCCGGTGCAGCGGCAGAGATTGCCTTCCAGTTCGCGGCGGATGGTCTGCTCGTCGGGATTGGGATGGCGTTTCAGCAGGTCGACCGCGCTCATCACCATGCCCGGGGTGCAGAAGCCGCATTGCAGCGCGTGATTGTCCATGAAGGCCTGCTGCATCGGGTGCAGCGCGCCATCGGCGGCGGCCAGCCCTTCGATGGTGGTGACCCGCGCGCCCTCGGTCTGCGCCGCCAGCAGCGTGCAGGCCTTCACCGCATGGCCGTTGACATCGACCACGCAGGCACCGCACTGGCTGGTGTCGCAGCCGACATGGGTTCCGGTAAGGCCCAGATCCTGGCGCAGGAACTGCACCAGCAAGGTGCGATCCTCGACCGTCTTGCCGACGGACTTTCCATTCACGGTCATGCTCACTGTCGGCATGCGTGTCTCCCCCTTGTGTCGGAACGTGCACCGTTGAGCGCCAGCCGGTTCCCCTGCCGCCAGCGCGCCTGTTGTTGCGCGCAAGTAAGCACGCAGAGGCCGACCGCGGTCAAGGACCGAAGGTCAGCCGCGCGAAAAAACCAGCAGCAGAATGAGCGCGACGAGGATGAGCCCGATCACCCAGGCCCAGGTCGGCACGCCTCGGGCAGGCGCAAGCGGCGCGACCGGCGGGGCTGCATCCGCGCTCGGCGGCGGACCGGGCTGCGCGGCGGGCCGCCTCTCCTCGGCGGGCGCGGCCGCTGCCGCGGGTGGCGGCGCCCGCTTGGTCACTTCGTCACGGAACTTGGCGAAGAACTCGTCGGCCAGCTTGCGTGCCGCGCCGTCCACCAGGCGCGAGCCGATCTGCGCCAGCTTGCCACCGACATGGGCGTTGGCGACATAGCGCAGCACGGTTTCGTCGTTCTCGCTCGAGAGCTCCACCTTGGCCTCGCCCCGGCCGAAGCCGGCCGCGCCGCCCTTGCCCTCGCCGCGCAGGGTGTAGCTGTCGGGCGGGTTGAGATCGGCCAGCGTCACCTGGCCCGTGAAGCTGGCTGAAACGGGGCCGATGCGCAGGCCCACGGTCGCCTTCAGCTCGTTATCGGAGACCCGCTCCAGGCTCTGGCAACCCGGAATGCAGGCCTTCAGCACGTCGGGATCGTTCAGCGCCTGCCAGACGCGCTCTTTGTCGGCGGGAATTCGGTACTCGCCGGTCAGGTCCATGCCGCTTCTTCCTCGACAGCAAGGTCATGCGGGGGGTCGCCCCGCACATTAGGTGCCGGCCGCGCGCGCCGGCAAGCCGGGCGCGTCACGGGCCCTGTACCAGACGGAAGAACACGAGCAGCCCCAAGAGCGATTGCAGGAGCGCAATGCCAGCGCTGCGACGCTGCGACCGGCGCATCGGCAACTCGGCGCTGGCATCGCCCTGTTGCCAAGCCTCGCGCAGCGCGACGATATGCGGTCGCAGCCCGAAGTCGAGCAGCACCGACAGGCCGGCGATTAGACCCAGCCACAGCGCTTCGCTGCGTTGAAGGACGAGCAGCGCGGCCAGCAGGTTGAGCGCGCCGCAGATCCGATAGCTGAACGGCAGCACGGCGCGCCGCAACGTCTCCGCCGCCTCGGGCGGCAAGCGCAGGGATGCCGTCGGTAGCACCACAAGATAGACAAAGGCGCTGCCGCCCAGCGCCAAGCCCGCCAACAAGGCCGCTAGCAACGGCCAGCCGGGTGCGGTCTCCATTATCCGGCCTCCAGCGTCGCTGCCAGCCTAGCGCAAGCCGCCGGCTGGCGTTGCTCCTTGTGGACCGGCGCGAATGATTGGCCCCCCACCGGTCGGCCAGTCGATCTGCCGCGGCATCGGGTTAGCGGTTCGGCGCAACCGACGCTTGGCCATCCTGCGTCGCCATCGAACCGTTGGGTTTGGTATTTGTGACACCTATCTGCATGTGCTAATCTGGACAACTGAACCTCGTCGGAAACGCGCGCGGGCTTTGGGGGAGCGAGCGCCGTGGTGGTGGACAACGAAACCGGGGGCAACCCTGAGACGGTTTCCGTGATCAACGGCACTGTCAAATGGTTCGACGCCGTCAAGGGCTATGGCTTCATCACGCCCGAGGGCGGCCGCGAGGACGTGCTGCTGCACAAGACCGTGCTGCGCGAGATTGGCCGGCAAGGCATCGTCGAGGGCACCAAACTGGTGGTCGAGGTGGCGCGCCGGGCCAAGGGCATGCAGGCTGTGCGCATCGTCGAATTGGACGGTACCGGCGTGGCGCCGCCGGCGCGGCCACCGGGGAACACGCGGCCGCGACCGCATCAACCGGAGGTCGAGGCCGAGGGCGAGGCACTGGACGCCACCGTCAAGTGGTTCAACCGCGTGCGCGGCTACGGCTTCGTCACCCAAGGCGACAATACGCGCGACATCTTCGTGCATGTCGAGGTGCTGCGCCGGTTCGGGCTGGAGGAATTGCAGCCGGGCCAGCAGGTGCGGGTCCGGGCCGTCCGCGGGGCGAAAGGCCCGATGGTGGCGGAGATCGAATTGCTGGGCTGAGCCTGCCTTCGCGACCCTCCGCCGATCGGCGCCGGCCAGCGCCAGATCGACCAGTGGCAGATCGACCAGCGCCTGCAGCCGCCGGTGGATCCAAACCCAGCGCAAGCCCGGACCGGAAACAACAAATTCGGCAGCATGGCTACCGCATTTGCGGGCGCGTTGGGCGCCGAATTCGCTACCCCGGACCCGACGTCCTCGCGTTAGATAGCCGCGCGGCAGGTCGGGTCATTGCGGGCGGACTGTCTTCCCCGCCCCGGGGCGGGGAAGACATGTGGTGTCCGGGCCGCGGTTTGGCAAGGGGCCTCACTCCAGTTCGACCGCGTAGTCCGCCACGGGGCGCACGTTCCTGATCAGTCCCTGCTGCTTCAGGAACTCGGCGAAGCGCTGATAGCGCCGGTTATCCAACGCCGCCGGGCTGTGCGCGAAGCGCGGCAGCGTGTCGCGAAAGGCCCGGCGGTTGAGTTCGTCGTCCAGCTCCTTGCGGCCCTTGATGAACAGCGTCCAGCTTTCCGCCGGCCGGTTGACCAGGTACTGGGCGCCGCGCTCCATGGCATCGACGAAGCGGCGCAGCCGCGGGTCGGCCAGCCGGGCGCCGTTGGCCACCACGATCAGCTCGTCATAGGCCGGCACGCCTTCTTCCTCCACATAGAACGCGCGGCCGGGGCGCTTCTCGATGTCGAGTTGGTTCAGCTCGAAGTTGCGGAAGGCACCGATCACCGCGTCCACCTGCCCGGACAGTAGCGCCGGCGACAGCGAGAAGTTGACGTTGACCAGCGTGACGTCGCTGGACTTCAGCCCGGCCTTGGCCAACAGGGCGGCCAACAGGGCCTCCTCGAAGCCGCCGACCGAGTAGCCGATCCTGCGGCCCTTGAGATCGGCCAGCGACGCGATCGGCCCGTCCCGCAAGACGACCAGGCTGTTGAGCGGCGTGGAAACCAGCGTGGCGATGCGCTTCAGCGGCAGGCCCTGGTCGACCTGGATGTGCAATTGCGGCTGATAGGAGATGGCGAGATCGGCCTTGCCGGCGGCCACCAGTTTCGGTGGATCGTTGGGATCGGCGGGGGCGATCAGCTCCACGTCGAGCCCGGCCGCAGCGAAAAAACCCATCTCCTTCGCCACCAGAAGCGTGGCGTGATCGGGATTGACGAACCAATCGAGGATCAGGGTCAGCCTGTCGGTCGCCCCCGCGGGCAGGCCGGCCAGCAGCGCGGCAACCAGGGTAAGGACACGCAGCATCGTCGCTCTCCTTTCACGGCAAGGCTTGCTCCGCCTGCCAGGGCACCAGGCGCCGGACCATCCGATCGACCGCGAAATAGAGCGCCACGGCGATCAGGCCCAGCAGCAGCAGGGCGGCGAACATCAGGTCGATCTGCAGCCGGGCGTTGGCGTGCAGCATGAGATAGCCAAGCCCGGCGCTGGAGCCGACCCATTCGCCGACCACGGCGCCGATCGGCGCCACCGCGGCCGCGATGCGCAGGCCCGAGCCCAACGCCGGCAGCGCGGCCGGCAGCCGGATATGGCGCAGTTCCGCCCAGCGCTGCCGGCGCGTGCCGGCGGTCATGGTACGTGCGAGGTCGAGCCAGCCGAGCTCGGTGCGGCGCAACCCGTCATAGAAGCTGGCGGTCACCGGAAAGAAGATGATTAGCACCGCCATCGCCACCTTGGAGGCCAGGCCATAGCCCAGCCACAGCACCAGGATCGGCGCCAGAGCGAACACCGGAATGGCCTGCGAGAGCACCACGACGGGCAGCAGCCAGCGGCGCAAGACCGCCCGCCGCACCATGGCGAGTGCTGCCAGCGCGCCCAGCAGCGTGCCGAGCAGCAGGCCGAGAACGATCTCCAACAGGGTGACGCCGGCATGGCCCAACAGCAAAGGCAGCCGTTCCCAGCCGGCCCGCAGCACACGGGTCGGGGAGGGCAGGATGTAATGCGGCAGGTCCAGCAGGCCGACCAGCGCCTGCCAGCCCAGCAGCAAGCCGCCGGCGATGACCGCCACTCGGGCCGCGGCGATCATGGCGCCGGCGCCTGGCCCAGGCGCTGCAACAGCACCCGGTAGAGCGCGAGCAGGCCGGGTTCGGCAGGCGGCCGGGGTGGCGGGCCGGGGGGCCTCAGCGGCGGCCCCAAGCGGGCTGGGTTGCCGGCCAGCACCAGCACCGTATGACCGAGCTTCAGTGCCTCCCAAGGGTCGTGCGTCACCAGCAGCACCGTGCGCCCGCCGAGCAGCCGCCCGGCCAGGTCCTGCACCATCGTGCGGGTCAGCGCATCGAGTTGCGAGAACGGCTCGTCCATGAGGACGAACGGGCGGTCCTCCATCAGCGTGCGGGCGAGCGCCGCGCGCTGGCGCATGCCGCCCGACAGCGCCGCCGGCCAGAGGCCGGCGACCTCCGCCAGGCCAACCGCCCGCAGCATCGCCAGCGCCCGCTCCGCATCGATCGGCTGGCCGCGCAGGCGCTGGCCCAGCGTGACATTGCCCAGCACGTTGAGCCAGGGGAGCAGCAGGTCGCGCTGGTCCATGAACGCGACGCGGCCAACGAGTGGCTGGCCGTCGCCGGCGCTGACCTGGCCCACCGCGCCCGACGCACCCAGCCCCGCGATCAGCCGCAGGAGGCTGCTTTTGCCCACCCCGCTCGGGCCCAGGAGACAGGTGATCTCACCGCCCTGCAGCGTCAGAGCGAGATCCTGGAACACCGCGCGGCCGCCATAGGCCAACCCCAGCCCCGTGGCCGTCAGGCTGGGGGACTGTGGGGCGGACGCGGCTTGGCTGGCGGGTTCGGCCATGGCGCACTCGTCCCTCCGCCGGTATGAACCGGTTCAGGTTCGAAAGGTCGTCCCGCTTCCGGGACCTCTCAGCCGGGCTCTCGGCTTCCCCCAGTGACCGTTCGACTATAGGGCAGGGTGGCGGGCGCGCAAAGCCGACCGATTCCGGTTGCAACGCCGGACGCCCTGGGCAAGACAATCCGGCGTTCCGACGGAGGGCGCGCCTGTGTGGTCGATCCGGCAAGGCTGGTGGGTGCTACTGCTGACGCTGGCATGGCTGGCGGCGGCCCGGGCCGGCGGCGCGGACACCGCCGTCGTCGTGGGCGAAAGGGCGCGGCATGTCTTTCGCGTGGAGCTGGCCGACACCGATGCCAAGCGCCAGCGCGGCCTGATGTACCGCCGCGAACTGGCCGAGGACGCCGGCATGCTGTTCCACTTCGAGCGGGTGGCGCCGGTTAGCTTCTGGATGAAGAACACCTACCTGTCGCTCGACATGCTGTTCCTCGCCGGCGATGGCCGCATCGTGCATATCCACGAGCGGGCGGTGCCGGAATCGGAACGCCCCATCGCCCCGCCCCAACCGGTGCTGGCGGTGCTGGAAGTGTTGGGCGGCACGGCGCAGCGGCTGGGCATCAAGGTGGGCGACCGGGTGGACCACCCGATCTTCGTTCGCTGACGGCTGGACCTATTTTTCGTTGAGCGCCACGCGCGGCGAACTCTCGCCCGCCAGCAACCGGCGCAGATGAAAGAACGCCAGGGGATCGTCCTCGTGCTCGCCGACATAGGTGGCGAAAGCCTTGCGCGCGGCACCGGCGTCGCCCGCCGCCAGCAGGGCATAGGCCCGCGTGTAGGCCGCCGTCCGCGGCGCGTGGAACGCGGCATCGCAGAGCGGTTCGTGCGCCTGCAGGGCTTCCTTGCGGCCCATGACCACCAGTTCGGCGATGGGCCGACCCTTGAAGCCGGGGATTTCCGCCACCGTGGCGCCACTGGCGCAAATGCGCGTGCCGAAATGCTTGTTGGCGCTTTCCAGGCGCGCGGCGACGTTGATGGCATCGCCATGCGCGGTGTAATCGAAGAACAGCTTGCCACCGAAATTGCCGATGATGGCACTGCCGGAGTTGACGCCGATCCGGGTGACGCCCAGCGCCAGCCCTTCGGCTTGCTGCTGCGTCTCGAAGTCGCGCGCGAAGGCATCGATCGCCAGCGCGCAGGCGATCGCCTGCTGCGCATGGTCGGCTTGCGGTTCGGGCGCGCCGAACATGGCGTAGACGGCATCGCCCAGCACCTTCACCACCGTGCCCTCGTGCTGGAAAACGATCTGCGTCAACTGGTCGAGATAGGAGTTCAGCAGCGGCACCACGCCGCCGGGCGGCTGGCTTTCGACCAGCGAGGTGAAGCCGGAGAGGTCGGTGAACATGAAGGTGACGGGTCGCCGCTCGCCGCCCAGTTCGAGGAAGCGCGGGTCGGAGGCGAGACGGTCGGCCAAGTTGGGCGAGAAGTAGCGCGCCAGCACGCTTCTGACCCGTTCCGCCTCGTCGCGCCCGCGGCGCAGCGCACGCAACCGTTCGATCTCGGCCAAGGTCTTGCGGATGATCGCGTGCAAGTCATCGAAAGCGATCGGCTTGGTCAGGAAGTCGAACGCGCCGCGGTTCATCGCCGTGCGGATATTCTGCATGTCCCCATAGGCGGAGACGATCACCGCCTTGAGATCGCCCTTGTTCTCGGCCAATCGCTCCAGCAGGGTCAGCCCGTCCATGCGCGGCATGTTGATGTCGCTCAGCACCAGGTCGATGTCGTCTTGCCGCGCCAACAGGGCCAGGGCTTCCTCGCCGTCATGCGCGAACAGGAAGCTGAACTGACCGTCGCGAATCTGCTTGCGGAACTTCTGGGTGATCAAAAGCTCCAGGTCAGGTTCGTCGTCCGCGACCAGAATGCGTGTCGTCACCGGCCGCCTCCGTTCCCGGCGCGGCGGGGCAGGGTGACGGTGAATTCGGTGAACTCGCCGGCTTGGCTGTCGACCGCGATCGTGCCGGCATGCTGTTTGACGACGATGTCGTAGCTGAGCGACAGCCTCAACCCGGTGCCCTCGCCCGGCGGCTTGGTCGTGAAGAACGGCGTGAACAGCCGCTGGCGGTGTTGCGGCGCGATACCGATGCCGTTGTCGCGCACCTTATGTTCGACATGGTCGCCCAGGTCGCTGGTGCTGACCCAAAGCGTGGGCGCAAAGCCTGCGGGCGCGGCTTGCGCGCGCTTGTCGGCGGCATAGAAGCCGTTGGCGAACAGGTTGAGAAAAACCCGCGTCAGTTCCTGCGGATAGGCGTCCACATTGCCGGCGCGAGGATCGAACTGGCGGTGCAGCACGATGTTGAAACCCCGTTTTTCCGCCCGTGCGCCATGATAGGCGAGGTTCAGGCTCTCCTCGACGATGGCGTTCCAGGCCACGTTCGCCCGCTCGCCGGGGCCGTGACGGGAATGCAGCAGCATGTTCTTGACGATGCGGTCGGCCCGCGCGCCGTGCTCGGCGATCTTGCCGAGGTTGGTATCGAGATCGGCCAAGCGGCCCTCGGCTTCCTGGCGCAGGTCACTTTCCTGGGCGGCGATCTGTTGGCGCAGCAGTTCGGCCAGCTCCGCCAGCAATTCGCGCGACAGCTCGGCGAAGTTGTTGACGAAGTTGAGCGGATTCTTGATTTCGTGCGCGATGCCGGCGGTCAACTGGCCAAGCGAGGCCATTTTTTCCGATTGCACCAAGCGGTCTTGCGCGCGGCGCAGATCGTGCAGGGCGGTTTCGGCGCGGGTCTTCGCCGCCTGCGCCTCGAGTTCGCGCTGCTTGAGCTGGGTGATGTCGGTATAAGTCGCCACCAGTCTGCCATCGTGGGTGCGCCGCATGCTGGCATGCAACCAGGTGCCGTCACGCATGTGCACCTCGACCAGGCCTTTAGGGTTGCGACGGTGCTCAAGGCGCATCGCCAGCCAGCCTTCGAAATCCTCGCCCACGTCGGGATACATGCCGTGGGAATGAGCCAGCCGCACATAGTCCTCGAACCGCATGCCGGGCTTGACCGGGTCGGCGACCTCGGCCGGCGCGGTGGCCGTGAAGAAACGACGGTAAGTGCTGTTGCACAAGGCCAGGCGGTCGTTGGCGTCGAACAGCGCGAAGCCCTCGTTGATCGCCTCGATGGCTTCACCCAGGCGGGTGCGTTCCTCGTCCAGCTGGCGGCCGAGCTGCTTCTCGGCGGTGATGTCGCCGGTCGAGCCGACCATGCGGACCACCCGGCCGGCCGCGTCGCGCAGGCTCGTGCCGTGCTGTCGGGCCCAGCCCCAGGCGCCATCCGCCCGGCGATAGCGCATCTCGTAGTTGAGCCGCTGGGTCTCGCCGCGAAAATGCGCCGCCATCGCCCGACGGAAGCCAGGCTGATCGTCGGGATGGATGCGGTTCAGCTAGTCTTCCGGCGTGACCATCTCCTCGTGGGTGAAACCCAGCGAGGTGCGCACATTGGGGGAATAGTAGACGCGTCCGTTGGCCACATCCCAGTCGTAGATGCCTTCGTCGATCGCCTGCAGGGCCAGGGCATAGCGCTCCTCGCTGATCCGCAAGGCCTCTTCCGCCGCCTTGCGTTGGGATATGTCGCTGATGGCGCCGACCAGCCGCACCGCGCGGCCATCGGCGTTACGGACAGCAAGGCCGTGGTCGGCGATCCAGAGATAGGCTCCAGGTTTGCTGCGAATCCGGTACTCGCAGTGCAGCGCCTGCGTGCGTGCGGTGAAATGCTCGCGCAGGCTGGCGCGATAGGCCGCGAAATCGTCGGGATGCACCCGCTCGAACCAGTCGCGCGCGGTCAATTCGCCGGCCTTGAAGCCGAACATCTCGTTCAGATGCTCGGAAACGCGCAACTCGTCGGTGCTGATCGACCAATCGTAAAGGCCGTCGCTGATCGCCCGTGTGGCCAACTCGTAGCGTTCCTGGTCGTGCCGCTGGGCGGCTTCGATGTGCCGCAGCGTCGTGACGTCTTCGTAGGTGATCGCAAGGCTGCTATTTCGCAGCGGGCGGTAGCGGGCGTGGACGACGCGGCCGTCGGCCAACGGTTGGTCGATGTCGAGCGGTCGCTCCGAGCGCAGCTGTGCCAGGCGCTGCTCGACCTGTTGCGTCGGATCGCCTGGGCCATAGTCGCCGCGTTCGGCATTGTGCCGGAACAGCGCGGCCAGCGGCGCGCCGGGCCGGCAAAAGTCGGCCGCGTAGCCGCGGATGGCTCGGAATTGTTCGTTGCAATACAGCAGACGCAGTTGCGCGTCGAAAATACCAAGGCCCTCCGCCAGTTGCTCCAGGCCCAGTTCGACGTCGGTGGCGATTGTCTTCGACATCTCCCGCCTTCGCTGCCGACCGACGCGGTTATCCTGCAGGTGGTCGGAAGGCGAAGTTAAGCATAGCGCGATATTGCTGGGTCGTCCGCCGCCGCTTGACGGGCAGTGCGCCAGTCACTATCCCCAAGCCTGGGCCGCTGGCGCCGGGGAGTGGCGCAGTCTGGTAGCGCATCTGCTTTGGGAGCAGAGGGTCGCTGGTTCGAATCCAGTCTCCCCGACCAACCGATCGCGCCGCGTCGTCACTCGCCGGGAGGCGTCTTGCACCATGCACGCCGTGATCTACAAGCCCACGCGCACCGCGATGCAATCCGGCCGCGGCAATACCAAGGCCTGGGTGCTGGAGTTCGCCGCCGAGACGGCGCGCCAGATCGACCCGCTGATGGGCTGGACCTCGTCCGCCGATACCGGCCAACAGGTTCGGCTCAGCTTCGAGAGCCAGGCGGCGGCGGAGGCGTTTTGCGCCCGGCATGGGCTGGTCTTCACGCTCCAGGCACCGCGCGAACGCAAGGTCAAACCAAAGAATTATTCTGACAACTTCAGTTATTACATGAAGAGGGGTCCGGGTTCCGAGCCGTTGCCGCGCCCTTAGCTCAGTGGATAGAGCAACCGCCTTCTAAGCGGTAGGTCGCTGGTTCGATCCCAGCAGGGCGCGCCACGCACTTGCCAGTGGTGGGCAAACCGGTGAAGTTGACCGGCGATCGGCCGGGCTCGGACAGTCTCGCCGGGCGCCGTGGGCGCGAAAGGCAATGGCGATGAAAGTGCGCATCGAATACTGCATGTCCTGAAACTACGAGCCGCGCGCCCTCCGTGCGAGGGACCGACTGGTGGTTGGCTATGGCGCCGAGGTGGAACTGGTGAAGTCCTCGGGCGGGGCGTTCGAGGTCAGCGTCGACGGCCGGCTGGCGTTTTCCAAGAAGCAGCTCGGCCGCTTCCCGACAGACCAGGAAATCGACGCCATCGCGCTGGCCTGACGCCGGTCAGGCCAGGGCGTGCTTCAGCGCGGCCGAGGCCACGGCCTGCGCCGTCACAGCTTCGTCGATGATCGGCGCCATGCTGAAGAAGCCGTGGATCACGCCGGCATATTCGTGGAACTCGACCGGCACCTCGGCCCGGCGCAACGCCTCGGCATAGGCGGGCGCGTCGTCGTGCAGCACGTCGCATTGCGCGGCGATGATGCAGCCCGGCGCCAGTCCGCGGTGACTTGCCGCCTTGATCGGCGAGGCACGCCAGTCCTGGGCATTGCGTAAGTCCTTGAGATAGTGCCGCTGGAACCACAGCATGGCCGGCGTGTCCAGCACCCCGTAGCCGTAGCCAAAGGTCTTGTAGGTCGGCGACACGCAGGCATAGTCGGCGATCGGATAGACCAGGAGTTGCAGCCGTAGTTTCGGCCGCCCGGCATCGCGCGCCATCAGCGCCACCACCGCCGCCAGGTTGCCGCCGGCGGAATCCCCGCCCACCGCCAGACGGGATGGATCGACGCCGATCTCGCTCGCGTGCTCGGCCGTCCACACGGTCGCGGCATAACAGTCGTCGGCCGCCGCCGGGAACGGATGTTCGGGTGCCAGCCGGTAGTCGACCGAGACGACCACGATGTTGGCCCCGACGCACAAGTTGCGGGCCACCGAATCATGCGTGTCCAGGCTGCCGATGACATGGCCGCCGCCGTGGAAGTAGACCATGGCCGGCGATTGCTTGGCGGCGCCGGCCGGCCAGTAGATGCGCAGTTTCATGGCGCCGCCGGGGCCGGGCATCTGGCGCTCTTCCAGCCGACCGATCGGGGTGGGCGGGATGTTGCGCGCCTTCACCATGGCCTCCATCTGGTCGCGCGCCTGCGGCACACTGAGATTGGCCACCGAGGCAACCTTCAGCGCCGTCATGCGATCCAGCAACACCCGTGTCTGCGGCGTGACGTTCATGCCTTGCCCCCCATTCGACCGGCGGCGAAGGTTGGCACAATCGGGGGGCTGCCGGGAAGCGAGACGGCCGGCATGGAACCCATGCCGGCCGTCGGTCGGGACGCTGGACTGGCGGCTCAGGCCGCCGAAGCGGCGCCGTTCGCGCGGTCGTTGGCGGCCGGCGTTGGCGACTGCGTGCCATAGGCCACGGCCTTGAAGCCCTCGCGCGTCATGCCGAGATCCTTCAGCGTGCGCTCATCGATCTCCTCGAGTTCGCGCCGCTGGCGCTGCTTCTCCGCGATGCGGCCGACCGCCGCGCAGAGCAGGGCGGGCGCACGGAACAGCCACCGCAGCGCGCCGCCGAAGGCGTTCGCGATGTAGAGGGAGTGCAACGCTCGACCGCGTGCCACCGCGGCGCTGATCGCCTGCTGGTTGAGCGGCGCCGGAACATCCGTCGTCCGGCCCGGTTGCGATTGCAGATTGCGAGACATGGTTATCACCTAGTTTCCTGCTGCGGCCGAACTCGGCCGCGGACCTTCCGTATATAGTAAGCATTACTGTCCTATCAATGGATCCAGGCATTAAATTTCAATAGCTTCCCGCGATGCAGCATTGCAGCTGCTGCATGCGCCAGGGGCCCCTTGCGCGGCCGCGGAGTGGGCGCGAAAGTGTGGCGCCAGGAGGACACCTCGAGAACCTCTGGCGTTGAGGGTCGCGGGTTGATTCTCTGACCTCTGGCGATGGCCGGAGGCGGGGATGGCGGGACAGGCTGGTTTCTTCGACACGGACGAGCGGCTGGCGTGGCTGTCGGCGGCGGGGGA
>Ga0194132_10003549_pt1 | contig 27611 bp, 33 predicted proteins | sample TA2KigOf80mmetaG_FD_148612 | JGI IMG/M metagenome (GOLD analysis project Ga0194132, IMG submission 148612) | Freshwater microbial communities from Lake Tanganyika, Tanzania - TA2015054 Kigoma Offshore 80m | ecosystem: Environmental > Aquatic > Freshwater > Lake | place: Tanzania: Lake... | reverse complement strand
CCCTTCCCAAAGCAATGTGCGCGTCCGGCGCGTCGTCGAGACCGGCATCTACCGTCAGCGCAATCTGGTCGAGCGCTTCTTCAACAAACTGAAGCACTTCCGCCGTATCGCCACCCGTTTCGAAAAGCTGGCGCGCAATTATCTGGCCGCCGTCCTATTGGCCGCTACCCGCCTATGGACTCGTGCTTATGAGTCCACGACCTAGGCGCTTCAGGGTGCTGTGCATCCGGTGAATCTCCCCTTGGTGTATTGATTAACCGAGATAGTGCTTGAGCATCTCGGCGTCGGCAAGAAGCTTGGCGGACGGCCCTTCCATCACGATCTCGCCCTGGCGGAGCACATAGCCGCGCTGGGCGAGGCGGAGCGCGCTGTAGACGTTCTGCTCGACGAGAAGGATAGCGATGCCTTCCGCGTGGAACTCGCCGAGGACGGCGAAGGCCTCCTCAACCAAGGCGGGCGCCAGGCCGAGCGATGGCTCGTCGACGAGAAGGACGCGCGGCGGGTTGATCAGGGCCCGGGCGAGGGCGAGCATCTGCTGCTCGCCGCCCGACAGCGTGCCGGCGAGCTGGTCGTGGCGTTCGCGAAGCCGCGGGAAACGCTCGAAGACCCGTTCGAGCGCGGCCTCGAAGCTGCGATCGGCGGGCCGCACGTCATAGGCGATGCGGAGGTTCTCGCGCACCTCGAGCCGGCCGAGCGTGCCGCGGCCCTCGGGGATGTGGAACAGGCCGCGGCGGGCGAGCTCGTGCGGGCCGGCGCGCTCGGTCGGTGCGCCGAGATAGCGGACCGAGCCGCTCTCGTGCGGCAGAAGATTGGAGAGTGCACGGAGCAGCGTCGTCTTGCCGGCGCCGTTGGCGCCGACGACGGCCACCGTCTCGCCGGCATCGAGCCGGAGCGTGCAGCCGCGCACCGCCTTGATCGGTCCATAGGCGACATGGAGCGCCTCGACGGCGAGCACCGGCTCAGACAAGCTCGCCCTCCGTCGTGCCGAGATAAGCGCGCTTCACCTCGGGGTGGCTCAGCACCTCCGTGGGCCTGCCTTCGGCCATCTTGCGGCCGTAGTTCATCGCGACGACGCGGTCGGCGATCTTGCGGATCATGGTCATGTCGTGCTCGATCAGGACGATCGCGGCGAGCCGTTCCCGGCATTTGTGGATGTCGGCGATGAGGCGCTCGGTCTCCTCCTCGTTCATGCCGGCGCCCGGCTCATCGAGGAGGAGGAGGCGCGGTCCCGTCGCGAGCGCGCGCGCCATCTCGAGTCGGCGGGCATCGCCATAGGGAAGCGAGCCCGCGATCCGGTCGGCCCGATCGGCGAGCCCCATGAACTCGACGAGCGCCATCGCCTCGTCGATGTCGTGGCGCCTGCCGCCGAAGCCGAAGAAGGCGCGAAGGGGCTTGCGCGTATAGCGCGGGTTCGCGGTCATGACGTTCTCGAGCACCGTCATGCGTCGGAACAGCCGGATGTTCTGGAACGTCCGCGCGATGCCGAGGCGGCCGATCTGGTGCAAAGAGAGATCGGTGATCTCGCGGTCGAACAGCCGGATCGTGCCGGCCGTCGGCCGGTAGAAGCCGCTCACCATGTTGATCAGCGCGGTCTTGCCGGCGCCGTTGGGGCCGAGGATGCCGAGCGCCTCGCCGGGCTCGACCGTGAGCGAGAGCGAATCGACGGCGACGAGGCCGCCGAACGTCTTGGTCACGCCGTCGACGGAAAGGACCGAGCTCATGCGTCCGCCTTGCGGCCGCTCCGCGCGGTCACGCTCCGGAACGGCAGGATGCCGTCGCGGCGGAACAGGAGGAGGATCACGATCAGGAGGCCGAACACCCCCTGGCGCCATTCGCCGATGAAGCGGATCGCCTCCGGCAGCACGGTCAGGATGACGGCGCCGACCACCGAGCCCCACATGTTGTTGACCCCGCCCATGATCACGTAGAGGACAATGAACACGGACACGATGATCGTGAAATGGTCGGGGGCGACGAAGAACATGTGATGGGCGTAGAGACCGCCGGCATAGGCGGCGAGCGCGGCGCCGATACCGAACAAGGCGAGGCGGACATAGACGACATTGATGCCGATCGCGCCGGCGACGTGCTCGTCCTCGCGCACGGCATCGAGCACGCGCTGCAACGGCGAGCGCGACAGGAGCCAGATCAGCGCGCCGACGACGATGACCGAGCCGTAGACGATCTCGAACGACGTCCCCATCATGCCGCCCATGCCCTGGACGCCGCCGACAAACTTGGTGTTCTCGATCGCGGTCTGAACGAAGAAGGTGATCGCGAGCGTGACGAGGATCAGATAGATGCCGCGGGTCCGTAGCGCCGGATAGCCGGTGAGCACACCGATCACCGCGGAGGCCGCGGCGGCCATCGCCATCGCCGGCATGTAGCCGATCCCGAACTTCGCCGTCAGCACGCCAGACACGTAGGCACCGAGCGCCATGAACGCGCCATTGGCGAACGAGAGCGTGCCGGTCAGGAGGATCAGATAGACGCTCCACGCGAGCAGGATGTTGATCCCGGTAAAGAGCGCGAGATCGAGGCTCATGCCCTGAGCTCCCGGTTCACCGACCGGCCGAACAGGCCGTTGGGTCGGACCAGGAGAACGACGATCATCAGCACCCAGACGAGGACCTCGGACAGCTTGCCGAGGCCGTACTGGAAGGCGAGCCCCTCGAGCACGCCGATCAGGATCCCGCCGATCATCGCGCCGCGCACATCGCCCATGCCGCCGATCGCCATGATCGCGAGCGCCTTGAGACCGAAGGAGAGACCAACATTGGGGTCGGCGAAGCCGCCGCGCATCGCGAGCATGAGGCCGGCGATTCCGGCGAGCGCGGAGGCGATGAAGAACGTCTGCTGCGTGACGCGCTTGACGTCGATGCCGAGGAGGGAGGCCGTGGTCGAGGACTCGGCGACGGCGCGGATGTTCCGGCCCATCCGCGTGCGCGCGATCAGGATCTGGAGCGCGATCATGATCAGGAGCGTCACGATCAGGATCGCGAGCTTGATGTAGACGATCTGGAGCCCGAACAGCTCGGTCGAGGCGGTGTAGATGGTGTTGGGGATGCCGAGATCCTTGGGATCGGAGCCCCAGAATTTTTGCGTCACATCGATCAGGACGATGCCGGCGGCGAACGAGCTCAGCGCGGCAGTGATGTGGCCGTCGGGCGTGTTGAACTTGCGGAAGCTGACGAGCTCGGTGATTAGGCCCTGGATGCCGGCGACGACGATCGCCAGCGGGATGGCCCACCAGATCGGCACGCCGAGCGCGACCGTAAGGACGCCGACATAGCCGCCGAACATGAAGATCTCGCTGTGCGCGAAGGTGAGCTTGTCGAGCACGCCGAAGACCAGCGAGTAGCCGATCGCGATGAGGGCGTACATGCTGCCGAGCACGAGCCCGTTGATGACCTGTTCGGCAAGCATTGCCGCCGTCCCCCGTTGACACCCGCATGCCCGACCGCGCCGGTCACGCGGCGTCCGTTCGCGGTCTCCGCCGTCGCCCCCGGGTTCTCGCGATCGCCCGTTTCGCGCGGCGCCATAAGGTTGCCCAACGCGCCGCGCCGCGCAAGGCGGTTCGCGGCGCGATGCGTCGGGCTTGATCGCGGTGTCGGCCTCTCCCTATGCTGCGGGCGGGCGGCGCGACACGACCAAGGAAGGGACTACGCGATGGCGGCTCGGCAGACCCGGTTCTACGTCACGGTCGGCGGCGTCCGGCTCCATTATCTCGAGTTCGCCGGCGACGGCCCACCGCTGGTCCTGATCCCGGGCATCACCAGCCCGGCCGCCGCCTGGGCGTTCGTCGGCGCGCGGCTGTCGCAGACCAACCACGTCTATATCCTCGACAATCGCGGTCGCGGCCTTTCCGACCAGCGACCCGGGCTGCGCTATCGGCTCGAGGACTACGCGCTCGATATCGCGGGCTTCATCGAGACGCTCGGTCTCGGCAAGCCCATCGTCCTCGGACACTCGATGGGCGGGCGCATCTGCGTCAAGCTCGCCGCCGACCATCCCGATCGCGTCGGGAGCATCGTCGTCGTCGACCCGCCGGTCAGCGGGCCGGGACGGCGGCCCTATCCGACGCCGCTCCAGCCTTATCTCGACGCGATGCGCGCCGCATCGGCGGGCGAGCCGCTGCCGGCGACGCCCAACTGGACGCCCGACCAATCGCTCACCCGCGCGGAATGGCTGCCGAGCTGCTCGCTCGAGGCGGTCGTCCAGTCGCACAAGGGCTTCCACGAGGAGGACTTCCACGCGGACATGCCCAAGGTCCGCTGCCCGACGCTCCTCGTCTATGCCGAGCTCGGCGGCGTCGTGACCGAAGCCGATGCGGAAGAGATCCTGGGCCTGATCAAGGGCGCGAAGAAGGTCCGCGTCGAGCGCGCGGCCCACATGATCCCGTGGGACAACATGGACGGCTTCCTCGCCGCGGTGACGCCCTTCATCACCGCGCGTTGACGGGAGACGACGCGGCGGCGTGCGGCGCGCCGGGCTGCTCGGCAAGCGCCGCGGTCCGCCCGAGCCGGGCGAGCTCGGCGAGGACGTCGGCGCCCCACACGATCTTGGCGCCGCCGTGGCCGGCGTTGACGGTCATGATCCAGCCGACGTCGTCGCCGATATTCGTCGCGCCGTGCATCGCGTCGGGCGGGACCGAGATGATGTCGAACGGGCGGAGGATGGTCTCCTCCTCGCCGTCGGGGCCGAGGGTGATGCGCCAGGTCCCGGCCATCACGATGAACACCTCGGGCGTCGCGTGGCCATGGTTGCCGAGGCCCTTGCCCGGCTCGCAGCGGAGATAGGTGATATTGAACGCCTTGACGTCCTCGACGCCGGCGCCCGGCTTCGCGCTCTCGTTCGGGCGTCCGACGACGCCGTAGCGCTTGCGCTCATAGCGGGGGATCGCCATGTCGGCCGGCTGCCATGGCGATTCATGGCCGGCGAGCTCGGCGAACCGTACGACATTGGCCTCGATCGACGAGGATGGCTTGGCGGGACCGGTCATGGCGCACCTTTCCGACACGATGCGCGATCATAGCACGGCCTGCTTTGGCATCGACATCATGCCGTGGCGGTATTGGCGCATTCCGCCCCGCCGGGCGAGACTTCCGGGCAGCGCGACGGGGGCTCAAAGCCAGCGGTCGGGACCCCATATCCGGATCCCGGTTCGCGCGTGGAGTGGCCGACTATGAGCAGCAATGCACCTCTTCATCGCGTGGTCATCGTCGGTGCGGGCTTCGGCGGTCTTGCAGCCGCCCGCGCGCTCGTCGGCGCGCCGGTCTCGGTCACGATCGTCGATCGACGCAACTACCATCTCTTCCAGCCGCTCCTCTAACAGGTCGCGACGGCGGGGTTGTCGCCCGCCGACATCGCCTCGCCGATCAGGAGCATCGTCCGCCGCAGCCCCAACATCCGTGTCGTGCTCGGCGCCGTCTCGGCGGTCGATACCGCGGCCCGCATCGTCGTGGCGGGTGAGCATCGCATCCCCTACGACACGCTGGTCCTCGCGACCGGGGCGCGGCACGCCTATTTCGGCCACGATGAATGGGAGCCGTTCGCGCCCGGCCTCAAGAAGATCGACGACGCGACCGCGATCCGCCGCCGCATCCTGCTCGCCTTCGAGGAGGCCGCGCTCGCGTCCGACCCCGCACGGCGGCGCGCCCTCCTCACCTTCGTGATCGTCGGCGGCGGTCCGACCGGGGTCGAGCTCGCCGGTGCGCTCGCCGAGCTCGCCCGGAAAGCGCTCGCCGCCGACTTCCGCACGATCGATCCGCGCGATGCGCGCATCGTGCTGATCGAGTCCGGCGCGCGCGTCCTCGGCACGTTTCCGCCGTCGCTCTCCGCGCGTGCGGCGCGCTCGCTCGCCCGCCTCGGGGTCGAGGTCTCGCTCGGCGCGCCGGTCACGGCCTGCGACGCCGAGGGTGTCGCGGTCGGCGGCCAACGGCTCGCCGCGGCAACGGTCCTGTGGGCGGCGGGTGTCGCGGCATCGCCGGCCGGGCGCTGGATCGGCGCCACCCGCGACAAGCTCGGGCGCATCGTGGTAGAGCCCGACCTGACGGTGCCGGAACATCCCGAGATCTTCGCGATCGGCGATACCGCCGCGGCGCCGGGGGTCGACGGCCGGCCACTCCCCGGGATCGCGCCGGTCGCCAAGCAGCAGGGCCGCCATGTCGCGCGTACCGTTCTCGCCCGGCTCGCCGGCCGCAACGCGCCGCCGTTCCGCTAACGCGATTACGGCAATCTCGCCACCATCGGCCGCAAGTCCGCGGTCGTCGACTTCGGCCGCATCAGACTTTGGGGCTTTCCCGGCTGGGTGCTGTGGAGTGGCGCCCACATCTTCTACATGATCGGCTTCCGCAACCGGCTCGCGGTCGCCATCAACTGGCTGTGGGCGTATCTCACGTTCCAGCGTGGAGCCCGGCTGATCACCGGGGCGGACGCGCCGGAGGCGCCGGCCGCGGACCGCGAGCGGAAGCGGCTCGATGCCGCCTGAGCGCATGACCGGCGCTTGACGCGGCGGCGGAGAAGCCGCACCAAGGGCGCTCCAGACCGAGGAGGGGCCCGGCCCATGGCCAATATCCACCTGACGCTCGCGACCGAGGACTATGATCACGTCCGCGATCTCGGCACCGGCGTCGTCAAGCCGCAAGGGATCGACCTGACGCATCTCAATTTCCGCGTCGAGGAGATCTTCTACCGTTTCTCGAACGCGCTCGAATGGGACGTCTCCGAGCTCTCCTTCGGCAAATACTGCTCGGTGCATTCGCAGCCGAACGCGCCATTCACGGGCATCCCGGTCTTCATCTCGCGCGTCTTTCGCCAGTCGTCCTATTTCATCCGCGCCGGCGGGCCGATCAATCGGCCGGAGGACCTCAAGGGCCGCAAGATCGGCATCCCCGAGTGGTCGCAGACCGCGACGATCTACGCCCGCGGCTGGCTCGTCCATCAGGTCGGCATTCCCCTCAAGGACGTTCACTGGGTGCAGGCCGGGGTCAACGAGCCGGGCCGCGTCGAGATGGCGAAGCTGAAGCTCCCCGACGGCGTCTCGATCTCGGTCGTCAAGGACCGGGCGCTCACCGAGATGCTGATCGCGGGCGAGATCGACGCGATCATCTCCGCCCATCCGCCGCATCTGTTCGAGCACGGCGATCCGCGCATCCAGCGTTTGTTCCCCGAGTACCGCCCGGTCGAGGAGGCCTACTTCAAGGCGACCGGCATCTTCCCGATCATGCACACGGTGGCGATCCGCAAGGACGTGTTCGACCGCCATCCCTGGGTGGCCATGAACCTCTACAACGCCTTCGAGGAGGCGAAGCGGCGCTCGATGGCGCGCGTCCACGCCATCACCATGTCGCAGATCCCGGTGCCGTGGGGCTGGGAGCACGCCGAGCGCGTCGGACGTCAGGTGTTCGGCGGCGACGACCACTGGCCCTACGGCATCGAGCCGAACCGCGTCACCATCGATGCGTTCCTGCAATATTGCCACGAGCAGGGCGTCTGCCACCGCCGCCTCGCGCCCGAGGAACTCTACCCGCGCGAGGTCCAGAGCGTGTTCCGCATCTGAGACTGGGCCGCGCGATGCCGCCGAAGCACAACCCCCTCGGCCTCAGCGCCTTGCAGCTCAAGACGCTGACGCTGCTCCAGGAGCTCGCCCGTCATCCCGAGACCTCGACCCGGAACGAGGAGACCGGCGAGATCCTGATCACCGTGATCCCGCACCCGCACGGCAACCACGTCCATATCGGCCGTCGCCTGGTCATGTCGCGCGATGCGACGGGGATGCGCAACGGTGCCGTCTGGCAGGCCCTCGACCGCAAGGGGCTCGCCCGGTCGATGTTTCCGCTCGGCATCGCGCTCACGCCGGAGGGCATGGGCTACGACACCGGGTGCCGCGACGAGATCCTGCTCGGGTCCGATCATTGACTGCGACCGGTCGCCCTCTTTCAACCAGGTGAGGTTCTGCCGTAGAGTGCGACCCGGCATTTCGGAGTAGGCTCGGCATGACCCGGCTCAAGGCCCTTTTCGCGACGATCTTGGTCATCGGACTGGCCGGTGGAGGAACGATGAGCGAGGCGGCGGACCGCGAGAACCAGATCTTCCTCGATCTCAAGGACGGGCGGGTCGTGATCGACCTCCGCCCCGATCTCGCGCCCAACCACGTGGCGCGTATCAAGGAGCTGACCCGCCAGGGGTTCTATGACGGGCTCTCGTTCCATCGTGTGATCGAGGGCTTCATGGCACAGACCGGCGACCCGCGCGGCGACGGAACCGGCGGCAGCGGCAAGAAGCTCAAGGCCGAGTTCTCGCGCGAGCGTCATGTGCGCGGCACGGTCGCGATGGCGCGCGCCGCCTCGCCCGACAGCGGCGACAGCCAGTGGTTCATCGTCTTCGCGCCGGCCTCCCATCTCGACGGCAACTACACCGTCTGGGGCCGCGTCTCGAGCGGGATGGACTTCGTCGACCGGATCAAGAAGAGCACCTCGGACCGTAGCGGGATGGTCGCCAATCCGGACAAGATCGTCCGCATGCGCGTGGCGGCCGACGTCCGCGACTGAAACAGACACACGGGTCGTCGCGTCATGAGCGCCACCACGCTGTCCGGGGCGGGCTCGTCCGGCCGGGTGATCGGGCTGGTCAGCGCCGGCCATTGCTTCAGCCATCTCTGCGTCCTCGTCCTGCCGCCCTTGTTCCCGATGATCAAGGCCGAGCTCGACATCGGCTACACGCTTCTCGGCAGCCTGATCGGCGTCTACGCGCTCGCCGGCGCCGTGACCCAGACGCCGGTCGGCTGGCTGGTCGACCGCATCGGCGGCCGCGCCGTCCTGATGGCCGGCCTCTTCGTCCAGGCCGTCGCGCTCGGCGCCGTCGGCTTCGCCGACGCCTACTGGCAGATGGCCGTCCTGATGGCGATCGCCGGCATCGGCAACAGCGTCTATCACCCGGCCGATTTCGCGATCTTCGCCGCGCGCGTCGAGGAGCGGCTGATGGGCCGCGCGGTCGGCATCCACGCCTTCACGGGCTATCTCGGTTGGGCGATCGCGCCGCCGATCATGTTCGCGCTGGTGGCGCTGACGGACTGGCGTGGCGCGCTGGTCGGGATCGGGCTCATCGGCCTCACGATCCTCGCGGTTCTGTTGGCGTTCCACGGCGCGCTCGAGGGCGGCGGCCAGGAGAAGAAGCGGGGCCGTGCGGCGGCGCCGGACCAGCGCTCGGGCTTCGCCGTCCTGATGTCGGGCCAGCTCATCGCGCTCTTCGTGTTCTATTTCCTGACCACCGTCGCCTCGACCGGCCTGATGTCGTTCGCGACCGTCGCGCTCGCCAAGCTGCAGGGCACCGACGTCGTCACCGCCGGTGCCGGGCTCACCGCGTTCCTGATCGCGAGTGCGCTCGGGGTCCTGGTCGGGGGCGTCATCGCCGACCGCTGGACCAGCCACAACCGGATCGCCGCGGCGACGCTCTGCGTCATGGCGCTCTCGTTCCTGGTCTGCGCGCTCTCGCTGTTCAACATATACGTGACGATCGCGATCCTCGTGGTCGGCGGCCTCGCGTTCGGGATCAACACGCCGTCGCGCGATCTTCTGGTCCGCGCGGTGACGCCGAAGGGCTCGATCGGGATCGCCTTTGGCTTCACCTCGACCGGCATGATGGCCGGCAACGGCCTCGGCCCGATCGTGTGCGGCTGGATCATGGACCTCGACCGCCCTGACCTGATGTTCGGCCTTCTCGTCGTGGCGACGCTCCTCGCCGTGGCGACGGTTCTGCCGCTCAAGAGCCAGGCCCGCATCGCCGCGACCGCCGGCTGAGCGGACCCGGCTGAACGGACATGGGCAGCAACGCCCATCGCCGCGGGCCGGCCGAGCTTGCATACTAGGGTTCGTATCGACGGGGGCGTCGCCCGGCGCCCGCCAAAAGGGAAAAGGGAAGGACCGTCACGATGAAGTTGATCCGCCTGATGGCCGCCGCCGCCGTCTCGGTCGCTCTGGCCACCCCCGCCGCCGCGCAGATCGTGAGCATCGGCACCAACCCGCAGGGCTCGCTGATGTACACCCACGGCGCGGCGCTCGCTAAGGTGATGTCGGACATCGCCGGCAAGCAATATCGCGTCGCGCCCTATGGCGGATCGTCGACCTATGTGCCGCTGGTCGACCGCGGCGAGGTCGAGTTCGGCATCGCCAACAGCGGCGAACTCTTCTTCGCCTATTCCGGGACCGAGATCTTCGCCGGCAAGCCGTTCCAGAATCTCCGCGCCGTGCTCGCGATGGTGCCGACCTTGAGCGGCTTCCTCGTGCCGGCCGATTCCGACATCAAGACGATCGCCGATCTCAAGGGCAAGCGCATCCCGGTCGACTACCAGGCCGGTCGCATCTTCCACTACATCTCGGAGGCCAATCTCGCGACCGCCGGGCTCTCGAGCAAGGACGTGATCGGCAGCCCGGTGCCGAACTTCGTCGTGGGCGTCGACCTCCTGATCGCCGGGCGCGTCGATGCCGCCTACAGCGCCAATACGGCGGCCGCGGTGCAGAAGGCGCATGCGAGCATCAAGGGCGGCATTCGGATGATCAGTCTCGGCAACACGCCGGAGCTCCAGGCCAAGCTCGCCGAGCGCTATCCGGCCGGCCGCGCGAGCCCGATCCGCCCGTCGCGCGAGCAGATCGGCATCATCGACGATCCGACCTGGCTGTTCACGGTCGACTTCTACATCTTCGCGAGCACCGCGACGCCCGACCAGGTCGTGTACGACTTCGTCAAGACGATCCACGCCAACAAGAGCGAGCTCGTCAAGATCCACCACTCGTTCGAGGAATTCACCCCGACGCGCATGCGCGATCCCGACTACAAGGTGCCGTTCCATTCCGGTGCGATGAAGTTCTATATCGAGAAGGGCATGTAGCGGCGCGCGACGGCGTTCCCGCCTTTGCAAGGAGACAGCCATGAACTGGCTTCGAATCGCAGCGACCGCCGTCGCCGTCGCGACGCTCGCCCCGACGGCGTCGGCACAGGTCTTCAGCATTGCCTCGAACCCGCAGGGCTCGGTCTTCTACTCGATCGCGAGCGGCATCGCGAAGGTCGCTTCCGACAAGGCCAACATGCAGCTCCGCGTCGCGCCCTATGCGGGGGGCTCGACCTATGTGCCGCTCGTCGATCGCGGCGAGATGGAGTTCGCCATGATCAATGCCGGCGAGCTCACCTATGCCTATCTCGGCCAGGAGCTGTTCGAGGGTCGCAAATACGAGAACCTCCGCTTCGTCGGCGCGCTGATGCCGTCGGCGAGCGGGTTCGGCGTTCCGGTCGATTCCGACATTAAGACGCTCACCGACCTCAAGGGCAAGCGTCTCGCCTCGGAATATACCGGCGGGCGCATCTTCCATTTCCTCGCCGAGGCCACGCTCGCCTCGGCCGGCGTCTCGCACAAGGACGCCAAGCTCACGCCCGCGCCCAACTTCGTCAACGCGGTCGATCTGTTCATCGCCGGCCGCATCGATGCCGCCTATATCCCGCTCAACTCCGCCGCGGGCCAGAAGGCGATGGGCAACATCAAGGGCGGCTGGCGCTATCTGCCCGTGAGCGGTGATGCGGCGGCGGCCGAACGGATGAGCAAGGCCTATCCCAATGCGCGTCCGTTGCCGGTCCGGCCGGGCAAGGACGCGCTCGGCGTGACCGGGCCGATGCACCTCCTCGCGGTCGATTTCCTGCTCGCGGCGTCGAAGGACGTCCCCGACCAGGTCGTCTACGACATCCTCAAGGTCGTGCACGCGAGCAAGAAGGACCTTGAGGTGGTCCACCCGGTGTTCAACGACTTCGACCCCAAGAACATGCGGATGCAGCACGTTGCGCCGATCCATCCCGGTGCCGACCGCTTCTACCGCGAGGTCGATCAATAGCCACGGTCTCTCCTCTCGCGCTCGCGGGGCGCTTCGGCGCCCCGTTTCTTTCCGCCGGTTGACATGGCCCCCGTGCGCGCCCTGCTCGCCTCGCCACATTTGGCCGTCACCATCAGCATGATGTGCTTCGCCGGCAGCTTCGCCGTGGTCAAGCTCGTCCACACCACGGTTCCGCCGGTGTGGCTCAATTTCTGGCGCACCGCCGTCGCGCTCGTCGTCCTTCTCGTCGTGATCGGGCCCGCGCTCAGGACCATCTGGCCGGACATTCGCCGGCACTGGCGGTTCTTCCTGGTCGCGGGCTTTCTCCTGATCACCGCCGGCAACGCGACGCTCTTCGTCGCGCTCCACCACACGACCGTGGTCAACGCCGGCGTCATCAACTCGCTCGTCCCGGTCGTGATCGTGGTCGTGTCGTGGGTGTTCTATGCCGACCGGCTGAGCCTACGCCAGGCCGTCGGCGTCACGCTCTCGCTCGGTGGCGTCCTCTGCCTGATCGCGCGCGCCGACATCGACGTGCTGCTCGGCTTCGCCTTCAACCGCGGCGACATCGGGATGATGGTGGCGGTTCTGTCGTGGGCGCTCTATGCGGTGATGATAAAGCGCGGGCCGCCATTGTCGGGTGCGACCATGCAGCTCGTGCTCGTGACCGTCGGCGGTCTCGTGACCATGGCGCCATGGTATGCCTGGGAGGCCGCGACAGTTCCGGCGCCGCCGCTCGACACGACGACGCTCGCCGCCGTCGCCTATCTCGGCCTCGTGACCTCGGCGTTTGCGAGCGTGCTGTGGACCCGTGCGGTCCAGGTCCTCGGCCCCAATCGGGCCGCGCCCTACACGCATTTGATGCCGGTGTTCGCGATCGCGATCGGCATCCTCGTGCTCGGCGAGGCGTTCCACCTCTACCATCTCGGCGGGCTCGCCCTCATCGTCGTCGGGATCGTGCTCGCGAGCGTCGCCCCGGTCCGGCGCGCGGCGGTCAGCCCCCCGGGCGGCGCCGGAGATAGATGAACCAGTAGACGCCGCCCACCAGCACGCCGCCGCCGATCATGTTGCCGATCGTGACCGGAACGAGGTTGGCGAGAAAACCGTTCACGCTGAGCACGGCATGCGCCGACGGCGTCGAACCGATCGCCTGCCAGAACGTCTCCGGCGCCCACGCGCCGACCATCAGCGCGATCGGGATCTGGTACATGTTGGCGACCGAGTGCTCGAAGCCCGCCGCGACGAACACGGTGATCGGCGGCACGATCGCGAGGATCTTGTCGGCCGTCGAGCGCGCGCCGAGGCAGAGCCAGACCGCGAGGCAGACGAGCACGTTGCAGAGCGCGCCGAGGACGAGCGCCTGCATCGGCTCGAGCGCGATCTTGGCCTCGGCGATCGCGAGGATCGTCGCACCGACCGCGCCGGCGCCCATCAAATGATGGCCGGCCAGAAAGGCGAGGAGCGCGGTGCCGAGGCTGCCGACGAGATTGCCGACATAGACGATCGTCCATGCGCGCAGCAGGGAAACGAGCCCGATCCGTCCGCTCGCCCATGCCATGACCATCAGGTTGTTGCCGGTGAAGAGTTCCGCTCCGCCGACGACCACCAGGATCAGCCCGACCGAGAACACCACCCCCATGAGGATCCGCGTGACGCCGAAAGGAAGTGCGTCCGCGGCCCCGGTCGCGACCATGGTCGATGCGATCGCGCCGAAGGCGATGAAGGCACCGGCCAGCACCGCGAGCGCGAACAGGCTCACCGAATCGAGCCGGGCCTTGAGAACGCCGACCTCCTCGGCCTTGAGGGCGATCGCGGCGGGAACCTGGGCGTCACCCGGCTGCGGCGTTGGTGCGGTCATGAGACGGTCATGGGGCGGTCCTCGGCATGCGTTCCTGTCTTGCGGCGGTCGGTCGCGCCGGTTACGGCCCGGTTCCCTTGCTCACCCGGAGCGCCTAAGATCGCCGCGACATCGCCCGCGACGGCGGGCGAGGGAAGGGTAGCGGAGAGGACCGCGCATGAGCGAGATCGACGTCTACAAGAAGCAGGGATTCGGCAATCGTATCGGGTTCGGCAAGACCCCGGCCCTTCTCATCATCGACTTCAACAACGCCTTCGCCAACCCGGATCAATTCGGCGGCGGCAATATCCCGGCGGCGATCGAGAAGACCCGCGAGCTCCTCGCCGTCGCCCGGCACCTCGATCTGCCGATCGCCTTCACCACCCATGTCTATGCCGAGGACGGCAGCGACGACGGCGTCTTCAACATGAAGTCGCCGGGGCTTCGCGCCCTGAAGCCCGGGAGCCACGAGATCCAGATCGTGCCCGAGCTCGAGCCGCGACCCGGCGAGCGGGTGATCGCCAAGCATTATCCGTCCGGGTTCTTCGCGACCGATCTCGCGGGCTGGCTCGCCAAGCGCGGCGTCGATACCGCGATCGTCACCGGCTGCACGACCTCGGGCTGCGTCCGCGCGACCGTCGTCGACGCGATGGGCCACGGCTTCCGCCCGATGGTGCCGCGCGAGTGTGTCGGCGACCGCGCGGACGGTCCGCACGAGGCCAATCTCTTCGACATGCAGCAGAAATACGCGGACGTCATGAGCCTCGACGAGGTGCTGGCCGAGCTGCAGAAGCTCGCGCCGCGCCAGTCGAAGCTCTCCGATTGACATTGCGGCATCGAGACAGGAGGACACCATGGGCGACGCACTCGGCTGGCGGCGGAAGTTCGGCGTCATCGCGCCCTCGACCAACACCTCGGTTCAGCCCGAATTCGACGACATGCGCCCGCGCGGCGTGACCAACCACCATGTCCGCATCGAGATTCCCGACGATCCGGTCGAGAGCGACGACGACTTCAACAAGCTGATGGACAATATCCGCGCCGAGTTCGACGGTGCCATCGACCGCGTGATGACCTGCCGGCCCGACTACATCGTGATGGGCATGTCGGCGGAGACGTTCTGGGACGGCCTCGCCGAATCCGAGCGGCTCAAGAAGCGCGTCATCGAGCGCGCCAAGGTGCGGGCCGCGATGGGCTCGGACGCGTGCCGCGCCGCGCTCTCGTGCTACGGCGACATCAAGAAGATCGCCGTCGTCACGCCGTACTGGCCGGTCGGCGACAAGAACGTGCACAAGTTCTTCTCCGACTGCGGCTACCAGGTGATGGCGATCAAGGGCCTCAAATGCCGGAGCCCGATGCTGATCGCCCATGTCCAGGAGGACGAGCTGCGCCAGGCGCTGATCGAGCTCAACACGTCGGGCGCCGAGGCGTTGATACAGGTCGGCACCAACCTCGCCATGGCCCGCCTCGCGGCCGAGGCCGAGAAATGGCTCAAGAAGCCGGTGATCGCGATCAACACGGCGACCTACTGGTACGCGCTTCGCGACAACGGCATCGACGACGTGGTCGAGGGGTTCGGAAGCCTAATGACGGACTTCTGCGAGCTGCCGAAGTCCTATCTCAAGAAGGCGGCCGCCGCCGAATAGGCGAGGCGCGATCGACGCCGCGGCGAGGCGGGAGGGGCCCGCCTCGTTTCGTTTGCGGCCGGCCGCCTCACGGCCATGTGAACCGCGCCCGGCGCCGGCACGGCTAGCGTTGGTCGGATGATTCCAGCATGGGGGTAGACATATCGCGCCGTCTCGGTCTCGCACTGACCGCCGCGCTCCTCGCCGCGCCCGTGACCGCGCACGCGGTCGAGGGGCTGATCACCAAGGACAGCCTGCACGCGCACGCCAAGACACTCGAGAAGCTCGAGGCGGCGCTCAAGGAGCAAGGCTTCACCGTGTTCGCCAAGATCGATCACAGCGCGGCGGCGCGCGGCATCAATATCGGCATGCCGGCCTCGACGCTCGTCCTGTTCGGCAATCCACGTGGCGGCACGCCGGCGATGATCTCGCGGCCGACGCTCGCGATCGACCTGCCGATGAAGGCGCTCGTCTGGGAGGACGAGGCGGGCAAGGTCTATGTCAGCTACAATTCCTCGAGCTACGTGTTCGGGTCGGTCTATGGCCGCCATGCCGCGCCGGCCCCGATCGAGCAGGCGGGCAATCTCGCCAACGCGCTCTCGAGCATGACCGACGCCGCCGTCAAGTAGAGGGGCGAGCGCGGAGGCGCCGAGCTCCGACCAGAGCCCGCGATCCATCTGGGGGTGTGGGATCGCGATTGCGTCGACACGTGCCCCCGTGCACGTCCGGGCGTCTCGGTTCGGAAGCCGCACTCGGTTCATGCGAAAATCTTGCAGACCGTCTCGACAGTCCGTGTTGAGGAACCCATGACGCTCACGCATATCATCCCCGTCTTGCGCATGTTCGACGAGGCCAAGGCCCGGGAATTCTATTGCGGGTTCTTGGGGTTCACATGGGGCTGGGAGCATCGCGATCACAACGGCCCGCTCTACGCGGGCGTGACGCGCGGCGAAGTCCAAGTGCACTTGTCGGAGCACCGCGGTGATCACCGCCGTGGATAAGTAGCCCGCCGCCGCCTGACTCGGGGCGGTCGCTGCGGCGGGCTACTTACCCGCGGCTCCAACACCACCCGGTGGGACACGACCCCTTGCCGTTCCCTCGGCCTCCGCGAGGGCTTCGAGGTCCGGTGCGATCTTTCGCGCCAATTCCCCGCGGATCAGCGACCGCAGCCTGATCGAGAGAAGCTCAAGCCTCTGTGCCTGATCGACGAGAGCCTGCTCGCGCAGGACTCTCGCCGCTGTCTGGACGGCAACGAGATCGTCGGACGAGAGCGCACTCAGGCGGTCGATGGTTCCCGGTTTGATGCGCCAGCGCTTGGGCTTTTCGCCGGGATTGACCTGTTCAAGCTCCGGAAAGACGCGGTCGATCGCATCGCGCATGCGCTCGGCCGTGCGGCGACTGACGCCATAGGTGCGTTCGATCTCCACCAGCGTCAGGCCCTCGGCCTTCACCCGCATCTCGAGGGCCAGCCGGAGCAGGGTCTCTAGCCGCTCGAAGCGGACTCCGCCGTCGCGTTGCCGCCTGCGAGACGGCCTTGGCTGCTTCGTGCGTTCCATCGACTTCCCAGATCCGAGACGCGACCTACCCCCGCCGCATGATCATTATTTGGGTGATGGCCAAGGAGGTATCTCGATCCGGCAAGCCGGCGTGCGCAAACGTCGACTGGATCGAACGGAATTGCTCCTCTCCGAGCTCCGCGTTCCGCTCGCCCACGGTTTCGGCGAGAAACCATCCAAGGCGTCCCTCGCGGCTGACGATGCAGACCGCGTCCGGTTCGTCCGTCCATAGGTAGACGGCACAACGGCCGCTGTTGACGCCATCGACATACGCGGCGAGGCAGTTTTTCCAGCGCTTCGCCAGTGACCGTATCGCCTCCGGATCGTCGAGACGTCGACCGCGGCCCACCTGTTCGGGTGGATAGCAGGGCGGTAAAGGTATCCGCTCCACCAGTTGTCCTAGTCGCGCAAGCAGTTGCGCGGGCTGCCTGTATTGAGCCAGATCATCGATCAGGGCCTCGAAGCTGGGCGCCGCGCCGCGCGACGCGATCATGCGTAGACCTTGGGAAAGGTACTTGCAGGACCAGGGGGCGCTGGTCAATGTCAGCAAGGCGGGCGTACGGACGGCAGGGGGCAGCCCGTGCAGCGTCTCTATTGTGTCGTCGTTGATCTGTCGGGCGTGGTAAAGCAGTTTTGCGCTTGCGCGATCGTCGAGCAAGTCTACGAGCCGGCGATAGTTCTCCGGTTGAAGCACCGGCTGCTCCAGTCGCGCCAAGACACGCCGCAAGCCGTGCGGACATCGACCGAGCACGGCATGGATCGCGGACTGCTGCGGGCCAAAAAAAGTACCGCGCCCAGGCGCATCGCACGTGCCTGACCAAGATGGGCAAGGGCGAACGCGATCAGATGCAGGCGCGGCGTATCCATCGCCAACGCAGGAGCAAGAAGACTTGGTTGCGACCCGAGGAGGGCGGCTACAGGCTGCGCGGCCCAGCCGAACGGCTGTAACAAGCATCCAGGCGTGAGCGCAGGTTCCTCCGGCGACGACTCGCCTACATTCATCTGGTCCATCGGCATTTTTCTCCGCCCCATCGATAGGGGCGGACATTAGAGCGCGAACACGTCAGTTTCGGACATATTGATCGACGGTCCGCGTCTGGGTCGATTGCTGACGCGGCGAGCTCGCCCCCACGCCCGCCGTCACACGCCCTTCACCACCTCGGCCCAGTCGTCGAGCATCGCGGGCTGGCGGAAGCGGATATGGGCGGAGAACTGCGTGTAGCCGGCATCGCGGAGGCGTCGGATCTTGACGCGGAGCTCCTCGACCGTGCCCGAGAACGACAGCATCCGGATCAGCTCGGGCGTCACCACAGCCTCCTCCTCGGGGCGGAGCACCATCAGGTGCCCCTTGTGGTTGGTGAGATAGCGCGCGTCCGCCGGCGTGTAGCGCTCGTAGATCGCGCGGTAGCGGTCGAACGCCGCCTGCAAGGGTGGCGGCACGGTCATGCCGCCGATGGTGCCGAACTCGGCCGCCTCGACGAGGTTGTGGAACGCGATCGCCGCCTGCGGTCCCGCCTCGGCGCGGATGCGCGGGCTGTCATAGTCCTCGCCCGGGCGGAGCACCGCGCCGCCGACCACCGCCGTCGCGTAGAGCGTGTTCGGATCGCGCCCGGCGTCCCGCCACGCCGTCTTCATGTCCGCCATGTCGGCGACCGCCTTCTCGACGTCGCGGACCGTGTTCATCCACGCCGCGCCGAGCCTCGCGGTGAGCCGGCGCCCCTTCGGCCCGAGCGCCGAGACGTGGAGCGGGATCGGGTCGGCGATGTTGATGATGCCGAGCTCGGGGTTGAGGAAGCGGATCTTGCGCGGCGCGCCCTCGTAGTCCCACGCCACCGTCTCGCCGGCGAGGAGCCCGCGCACGATCCGGATGTAGTCCTCCATCGCCGCGAGCTTGATCGCGCCGACGCCCATCGTGCGCCGCCCGGTGAAGCCGGTCGAGATCCCGAAATCGATGCGCCCGGGCGCGAGCCTGTTGAGCGAGGCGAGCGCGCTCGCGGTCACCGGCGGGATCCGCCCCGAGGGTATGAGCACCCCGGTGCCGAGCCGGATGCGGTGCGTCTTCATCGCCGCCGCCGTCATCGCAACGAAGACCTCGGCGTTGAGGAGCTGGGTGTCGTAGAACCACGCCGCGTGGAAGCCGGCCGCCTCGGCGCGCACGACCGTCTCCCACGAAACCGCCTCGGTCGCGAGATTGATGCTGTAGTCCATCGCCGTCACTCCCGCCGCTGGCTCGATCCCCGGTCGCGAACCGCGCGTCTCACGCTGCGTCGTCGCTTTCGCCCTCGCTCTCGCCGTCGGCGTTGCGGAACGGCGAGCGCTCGCCGAGGCGGTCCATCTCGAACGCGACGCGGCGGGTCTCCTGCGCGAGGAAGCCGGCGACCGCCTCGCGGAAACGCGGGTCGCGGATCCAGTGCGCGCTGTAGGTGCGCGACGGCAGATAGCCGCGCTGGATCTTGTGCGGCCCCTGCGCGCCGGCCTCGACCCGCTTGAGCCCGTGCGCGATCGCGTAGTCGAGCGCGCGGTAATAGCACATCTCGAAATGCAGCATCGGCACGTCCTCGCTGCACCCCCAGTTGCGCCCGTAGAGCGTGTCGCCGCCGCGCAGATTGAGCGCGCCCGCGATCCAGTTCGTGCCGCGGCGCGCCATCATCAGCACGACCTTGTCGGCGAGCCGTTCGCGCAACAGCGTGAAGAACGCGCGCGTCAGATAGGCGGACGCCCACTTGCGATCGACGGTGTTGAGATAGAAGCGGTAGAACCGCTCCATGTGCGCCTCGCTCAGCGCATCGCCGCTCAGCGTCTCGATCACGACCCCTTGCGCGTTCGCGACCTCGCGCTCCTTGCGGAGCATCTTGCGCTTGCGCGAGGCGAGCGCGGCGAGAAAGCCGTCGAAGTCGGCATAGCCGCGGTTCTCCCAGTGGAACTGCTGGCCGACGCGCTGCAGGAAGCCGGCGTCGCCGAGCGTCCGCCATTCGCCCTCGGTCGGGAAGGTGATGTGAACGGAGGAGACCTTGCGCCGCCCGGCGAGCTCGACGAGACCGCCGATCAGCGCCGCCGACACCGTCGCGCGATCGGCGTCGGGGCGGACCAGGAGACGGTGGCCCGTCACCGGCGAGAACGGCACCGAGGTCTGGAGCTTCGGATAATACTTGCCGCCGGCGCGCTCGAACGCCTCGGCCCAGCCCCAGTCGAACACGTACTCGCCGTAGGAGTGGCTCTTGAGATAGCACGGCACCACGCCGACGACGCGGCCCGCCGCATCCTCGAGCGCGAGGTGCTGCGGCAGCCAGCCCGAATCGGAGGCGGCCGAGCCCGAATCCTCGAGCGCCGACAGGAACGCGTGGCCGATGAACGGATTGTCGGCGCCGGCGCAGGCGTCCCAGTCGGCCGGATCGATCGCCGCGATCTCGTCGTGGACACGAAGCGAGAGCGCGGTCCGCTCGCGGGCCATGCCGGGGCCGCGTTCGCCGGCTCAGCCGATCTCGAACACCGCGTCGACCTCGACCGCCGCGCCCTGCGGCAGCGAGGCGACGGCGAGGGCGAAGCGCGCATGCTTGCCGGCGTCGCCGAATATCGAGACCAGGAGATCGGAGGCGCCGTTCACGACCTGCGGCGGATCGATGAAATCGGGCGCGCCGTTGACGAAGCCGCCGACCTTGACGCAGCGACGCACGCGGTCGAGATCGCCGCCACAGGCGTTCTTGAGATGGGCGAGGATGTTGAGCCCGCAGTAGCGCGCCGCCTTCTGGCCGGTCGCGATGTCGAGGCCGGCGCCGAGCTTGCCCTTGATGAGCTCGTCGCCGAGGCGCGAGACCTGACCGGCGATGAACACGAGATTGCCGGTCACGACATAGGGGATGTAGTTCGCCGCCGGCGTCGAGCCGGCCGGCAGCGTGATCCCGAGCTCCTTCAGTCGCGCATCGATGCGGCCCGCCATGAGTCCCTCCGTTGTCCGTGCCGGGGAGCCTACAGGCCGCGCGCGCCCGGATCAAATGCGCGCTCCGCCGCGCGGAGGGCGTCGCCGGCGCGAAAAAAAGGGGGTGCGCACGCGGCGCACCCCTCAGTCGTCAGGGAGACGCAATGTCAGGTTACTGCTGCTGTACGACGACGTCCGCATCCTCGGACGCGGGCGTCGTACTCCGCACTCCGGTCGTTGCAACCGTGTGCGAAGTCTCCGCGGCGGGACGCACGCCTGACACGGCGTCCGCGCCGACCGAAGGGGGTGAGACGGCCTCGTCGCGGTCGACGACGAGGCGGAGGCTTTGCGCGCCGGCGGGGCGCGACAGAACGAGACGGAGCGCGCGGCGTGCGCGCAGTCGGCGGTCATGCGCGCGATGCGCACGGCCGCCCTCGTAGACCACGAACCGGCCGACCGCGACGCCCTCGGGCGCCGGCGCCGCGACGATCTCGCTCGGCGCCGCATTGGCGGTCGTCGTCACGAGCGCCGGCGCGGGCGAGGGAGCGGGCGCGGCCGGATCGGCGATCGCGAGCGCCTTGAGGCCGAGCCGCCAGGCGAGGAGCACGATCTCGTTCCGCTCGTTGCGATCGAACCCGGCGCGGAGCGCGATCGGCTCCTCGATCGTGCCGGAGAGGAAGGATTGAACGGCGGCGATCAGGCGAAGGCGCGCCTCGACCGCGGTCGGCGCCACGGCGAGGACCGCGCGGACCGCGGGATCGAGGGGTGCCGCCTCGAGTGCAGGACCGGTGTCGGCGAGGACGGCGAGGATCGTGTCCGAGGTCGCGGCGTCGAGACCGAGCGCCCTCAGCGCAGGCGCGACCGGCGGAACGGCGACGGAGCGGAAGCCCCCGCCCGGAAGCGGCTCGGCGCGGACGAGGGCCGCGACCGGCGCGAGGCCGGGGGCGGCGCAATCGAGAAGCCGCTCGGCGACCGGCTCGATCCGGACCGTCGAGACCGTGGCATTGCGGAGCCCGTGCGCATGGCTGAACGCCATCGCGCGGTTCCAGGCGCGGCGCGCCGCGGCGAGGAGCGCCTCGGTCGGGCAGGCGCGGAGCGGGAACGGCATGTGCGCGAGCGCCTCGTAGCTCTGCTCGTCGCCGTGCGCGGCCCGGTAGTGGTTCTGGATCACGCGGCGCGCTGGCTCGCGGTTGCTCTCGAACAGCGGAAACGCGCCGAGCTCCTCGGCGAGATCGGCCGAGGTCGCATAGGCCGTCCCGGTCAAGAGCGCCGCGACCGAGGCCGCGGTCTGGCGCGCGGCGTCGCTGTCATAGGCGAGGCCCGCCGCCATCAGGAGGCTCGCGACATTGGTGAGCGACAGCGCGATCGGCCGGAGCGCCCACGCCTGCGCCGCCTCCTCGTGCGTCCGGTACGCGGCGAGGCCGTGCGCGATGTCGAGCGCGATCGTCCAGAGGCGCACCGCGTGCGCGAACCCGTCGACGTCGAAGCGCCGCGTCGCGTCGAGGAACGCGAACGGGTTGACGAAGGCCGCGACCGGCGGCGGCGCGTCGTGACCGTCGCGCGCGCCGGCATGCGGAACGGTATCCCACTCGGCGACCGTGCGCTCGAACACGACGTGGTCGCTCGGCCGCTCGACCGCCTCCTGCGCCTCGGCGCCGACGAGGAGATGGTCGGCACCGGCCGGCGCGATGAGCCCGGTCCGGAAGTCGACGACGTAGCCGCGCGGCTCGGGTGCGTTGCCATAGGCCCACGCGACGCCGAGCCCGTCGAGAAGGGTGCGCGACGGCATCACGCGCTGGCGGCACAAGGTGACGCGGATCTCGTCATAGAAGGCGAGGGCGTCGGCCTCCGAATCGAAATAGCCCGCGATCCAGCCCTGCCGGGTCAGCGCGCCGGCGACGCGGTCGAACACCTGCCGGGCGGCCGTCTCCGCGCGCTGCGGCAGCGCCGGCTCGGCGACCGCGATCCGCCGCCACAACCAGGCCGGGAGCTCCTCCTCCTCGCGGTAGTCGAGCCGGGCCGGAACCCCGCCGGGGCGGACCGCGTGGCGCGACAGCGCCGTCGCCGCGGCCTGCGACCAAGTGTCGGGAACCTCGACCGCTGAGGCATCCTCGCCGGCATAGGACTCGACCGCCGCGACGCGGAAATCTACCCCGTGATAGGATGGGCGGTCGGTTCTGGTGAACAGTCGAGCGATGCGCACTCTGGGAGCCCCCTGAAGCGGAAAGCGGCGATCACCCCCTCGCCGATCCCGACGCCCCGGCCCAATCCGCTGCCGTTATCGCTGGCGGACTATACTAGGTATTGAGCACGGCCGATCATAGCCAACCAGGGATTGATCATTCAACCAGATTTTGCGGGTGCACAAGAATCATGTACAAGATGATGAAAGAAGCGCGTCCGATCGGCGCGCGGCCGGGCTTGGCCTGCGCTTTACGCTCCACGGCGCAAGTGCAATAGTCCGGGCGCGCCGCGTCGGCTGCGTCGGGCGTCTTGGTTGCTTCCGGGGGCGGAACGGACGATGAGCCTGGGGACTCGCATCTTCACCTGGTGGCGCGGCGCCCTGGTCGGGACCGACCAGGCGGGCAACCGCTATTTCCGTGAGAAGCGGCCGATCGAGGGCCGCCGTGAACGGCGCTGGGTGGTCTATAACGGTGAGGCCGAGGCCTCGCGCGTGCCGCCCGAGTGGCACGGTTGGCTCCATTATGTGACCGACGAGCCGCCGACCGGCGACCGGCCGCGGCGGCCGTGGCAGCGCGAGCATCTGCCCAATCTCACGGGCACGCCCGAGGCCTATCGTCCGCCGGGCAGCATCCTGAAGGACGGCAAGCGCGCGGCCTCGACGGCCGATTACGAGCCGTGGCGTCCGTCGTGATCGCGGTACGGACCTGAGCCGATGAAACGCAACCTGGTCGAGACGCTGGTCGGTGCCGTCGTCCTCGTCGTCGCCGCGGCGTTCCTGGTCCTCGCCTATGCGCAGGCCAACCTCCGGACGAGCACCGGCTACACGCTGGTCGCGAAGTTCGACCGCATCGACGGGCTCAAGAGCGGCGGCGAGGTCCGCATCAGCGGCATCAAGGTCGGCACCGTGATCGCGATGGACCTCGATCCGAAGAGCTTCCTCGCCATCGTGAAGATGGACATCGCCTCGCACGTCAAACTGCCCAAGGACACCTCGGCCGCGGTCTCGGCCGACGGGCTCCTCGGCGAGAAGTTCATCGCGCTCAATCCGGGCGGCGCCGACGACAATCTGAAGCCCAACGGCGAGATCGCGCTGACCCAGGGCACGGTCGACGTCGTCGGGCTGATCGGCCAGTACATCTTCAGCCAGACCGGCTCGGGCGACGACAAGAAGAAGACCGACGAGAAGTAGCATGGCCCCCGGTAGCGTCGGCCAGCGCTGGTTCGCCGACCGATATGCGAAGAACGCGCGTTTCGTCGCCGATCTCGCGATGCCGATGGTCGATCTGCTCGCGCCGGCGGCGGGCGAGCGCATTCTCGATCTCGGCTGCGGCGACGGCGCGCTGAGCGAGGCGATCGCCGCGCGCGGTGGCCGCGTGGTCGCGGTCGATTCGAGCCCCGATCAGGTGCAGGCCGCGCTCCGGCGCGGGCTCGATGCGCACCTCGTCGACGGCGAGCGGCTTTCCTTCGCGGCCGAGTTCGATGCCGTCTTCAGCAATGCCGCGCTCCACTGGATGAAGAATCTCGACGCCGCGCTCGCCGGCGTCGGCCGCGCGCTCGTCCCCGGCGGTCGCTTCGTCGCCGAGATGGGCGGCGCCGGCAACGTGGCGACGATCGAGCGCGCGCTCCGCGCCGCGCTCGCGCGCCGCGGCATCGACGGTGCCGCCGCCTCGCCGTGGATTTTTCCCGAGCCCGCGGATCTGGGCGCACGGCTCGCGCGCGCGGGCTTCGCGGTGCGCTCGCTCGTCCGCATCGAGCGGCCGACGCCCCTTCCCGGTCCGCTCGCCGACTGGCTCGACACGTTCGGCGAGAGCTTCCTCTTCAACGCGGCGCCGGAGGAGCGCGCGGCGATCGTCGCCGAGGTCGTGGACGAGGCGCGCGCGACGCTTCTCGCTGCCGACGGACGCTGGATCGCCGACTATGTCCGGCTTCGCTTCGTCGCGGTGAGGCCAAGCGCGTGATGGGCGCGCGCGCCGCCGCCATTCGCCTCGGCGCGGGCCTGATCGCCGCGCTCGCGGTCGCGCTTCCACCGGCACGGGGCGCGGCCGAGGACTTGGCCGTCCTCCAGGGGCTCGACAAGGTGACGGCCCGCATCTCCTCGATCGAGGCGCCGATCGGCCGCATGGTCCGGTTCGGCGCGCTCGAGATCGTGGCGCGGCGCTGTCAGAGCCGGCCGCCCGACGAGACGCCCGAATCGACCGTGTGGCTCGAGATCGACGAGGTCAAGCCGGGCGCGGCGCGGACGCGCGTGTTCGCCGGCTGGATGTTCGCCTCGAGCCCGGCCCTGTCCGCGCTCGAGCACCCGGTCTACGACGTCTGGATCGTCGACTGCAGGAACGAGGCGAGGTCGTCCTCGCCGAGGTTGCGGTAGAAGACGGCATTGACGTCGAGCGCGGCGGCGAGGACGTGGCGGTAGCCGACGCGCGGGATCTCGACCGCGCCGAACTGGCTCAGATGTCGCGTCACGAACTGGGTGTCGAGTAGGCGATAGCCGCCCTTCTTGAGCCGCGCGACCAGATGGACGAGTGCGACCTTGCTCGCGTCGGTCACGATGGAGAACATGCTCTCGCCGAAGAACGCGCCGCCGAGCGAGACGCCGTAGAGCCCGCCGACGAGTTCGTCGCCGAGCCAGGCCTCGACCGTATGGGCGCGGCCCATCTCGAACAGCTCGGTATAGAGCTCGACGATCTGCGTGTTGATCCAGGTTTCCGATCGGCCATGCGCGGGTGCGGCGCAGCCCCGCATCACCGCCTCGAAGGCGGTGTCGCAGCGGATGTCGAAACGCTCCGAGCGCACGGTGCGCCTGAGCCGGCGCGGGATGCGGAACCGGTCGAGCGGCAGGATGCCGCGCTTCTCCGGGTCGATCCAATAGAGCTGCGTGTCGTCGCGCCGCTCGGCCATCGGGAAGAGGCCGACCGCGTAGGCGCGAAGGAGCGTCTCCACCGTCAGGCGCGACATGGCGGCAAGCCTATCTCCAGCGCTCCACGAAGGATTCGAGCCAGTGGATGTCGTAGGCGCCGTTGACGAAATCGGGGTCGGCGACGATGGCGCGCAGGAGTGGCAGATTGGTCTCGATGCCGCCGATCACGTATTCGTCGAGCGCGCGCCGCAGCCGCATCAAGCATTCGTTGCGGTTGCGTCCGTGCACGATCAGCTTGGCGACCAGGCTGTCATAGTTGGGGGGCACGAAATAGCCGGCATAGAGCGCGGAATCGACGCGGACGCCGAGACCGCCCGGCGGGTGATAGTCGGTGATGCGTCCGGGCGAAGGCACGAAGGTGCGGGGCGATTCGGCGTTGACGCGGCACTCGATCGCGTGGCCCGAGAAGCCGATGTCGTCCTGCGCGAGATCGAGCTCGGCGCCGGCCGCGACGCGGATCTGGGCGCGGATCAGATCGACGCCCGTCACCGCCTCGGTCACCGGATGCTCGACCTGGATGCGGGTGTTCATCTCGATGAAGTAGAACTGGCCGTCCTCGTAGAGGAACTCGAGCGTGCCGACGCTGCGATAGCCGAGATGGGCCATCGCGCGGCAGGCGATCGCACCGATATGGGCGCGGCTCTCGGCGTTGAGCGCAGGCGAGCCCGCCTCCTCGATCACCTTCTGATGGCGGCGCTGGAGCGAGCAGTCGCGCTCGCCGAGATGGACCACGCGCTCACGCCCGTCGGCGAGCACCTGGACCTCGATGTGGCGCGGGTGGGTGAGGAACTTCTCGAGATAGACGGCATCGTTGTTGAAGGCGGCCTTCGATTCGCTCCGCGCCATCGCGACCGCCTCGCGGAGCTGGCCCGGCGCGCGCACGACCTTCATGCCGCGCCCGCCGCCGCCGCCAGTCGCCTTGACGAGGACCGGATAGCCGATCGCATCGGCGATCGGGTGCGGATCGTCGCTCTCGCCGAGCGGCGCGTCGGTGCCGGGGACGACCGGCACGCCGAGGCGGCGCATCGCGTTCTTGGCCGCGATCTTGTCGCCCATCAGCGCGATGTGCTCGGCGGTCGGCCCGATGAAGGTGAGGCCGTGCTCCTCGACGATCGCGGCGAATTTCGCGTTCTCGGACAGGAAGCCGTAGCCCGGGTGGATCGCGTCGGCATTGGCGATCGTCGCCGCGGTCAGGATCGCGGGGATGTTGAGATAGGACTCGCGCGCGGACGGCGGGCCGATGCACACGCTCTCGTCGGCGAGACGGACATGCATCGCCTCGTTGTCGGCGGTCGAGTGCACCGCGACGGTGTGGATCCCCATCTCGCGACAGGCGCGATGGATGCGGAGCGCGATCTCGCCCCGGTTGGCGATCAGCACCTTGTCGAACATGGCGCGGGATCGCTCATTCGATGACCAGGAGCTCGGCGCCGTACTCGACCGGCTCGCCGTCGGCGACGAGAATGCGGACGACCGTGCCGGCCTTGGGCGCGCGCACCGGGTTGTAGGTCTTCATCGCCTCGATCAGGAGGACGGTCTGCCCGGCGGTCACCGCGGCGCCGACGGCGACGAAGGCGGGCTCGCCCGGGCCGGGCGCGAGATAGACCGTGCCGACCATCGGCGAGGTCACGGTTCCCGGATGTCGCTCGGCCGGCTTGGCGGGCTCGGCGGCCGCGGCGGCCGCGGGCGCCGCGATCGCGGCACCGACCGGGGCGGCC
>Ga0194132_10003547_pt1 | contig 27626 bp, 24 predicted proteins | sample TA2KigOf80mmetaG_FD_148612 | JGI IMG/M metagenome (GOLD analysis project Ga0194132, IMG submission 148612) | Freshwater microbial communities from Lake Tanganyika, Tanzania - TA2015054 Kigoma Offshore 80m | ecosystem: Environmental > Aquatic > Freshwater > Lake | place: Tanzania: Lake... | reverse complement strand
CTGAGCGCCGATCCCGCGATCCGCGCGGCGATCGAGGCCGGACGGCTGCGCATGGCGCGGCGCCACGCGATCAGCGATCGGCGCGTGATCGAGGAATACGCCCGCATCGCCTTCGCCGACGTCACCCACTGCCTCGACAGCCGCGACGGCGTCACGCGGCTGGCGCTGCACGACGCCCAGCCCGAGGACCTGGCCGCGCTGCGCGAGCTTGTCGTCAAGCAGCACATCGAGCGCGCCGATGGCGGCCCACCTGTCACGCTGTCCTGGCGACTCAAGCTCGCCCGCAAGGACCGCGCGCTCGACGCGCTGGTGCGTCACCGGGGCTTGTTCAGCAAGACGAAACCGTCGTCGTCCTAGGATCGACGTTGACCTGGATGCCTCGCTTGGCTCGACATGACAGACACGCCCGTCATCGCGAGCGCGGCGAGGGATTCAGACAGTCTTCAAATTGCGCCACTTCGCGCTTGTGTCGCGCACCGGCAGGGCGTAAAGGCCGCGCCGCTATGTTCCGCCGACCGCGACCCTGAGCACCACAACAACCCTGGCTGATCGCTGGGTGTAGCTCAGTCTGCGCAGAGCGCCGCACTTGGAATGCGGAGGTCGGCGGTTCAAATCCGTCCACCCAGACCATCAGCCATCGTGTTCGAGAGACCGCGCGCAAGCGACCGCGTCGGGCCGCTCGTGCGCCCTACGCGGCGAAGGGATCGCGGATCGTCAAGCCGCCGATGACGCGGCCATATTGCATGTCCTCGCTCCACAGCGTGTCGCAGCCGGCCTCGATCGCCGCGGCGACGATCAGTGCGTCGTAGAAGGAGAAACTATGGTCGCGGGCGAGCGCGAGCGCGGCGGCGTGCGTGTCGGCCGTCAGGGGCAGGATATCAGGGAAGCGCAGCCGCACGGATGCGAGCGCGCGCTCGATGACCGGCCACTCCTGCTTCTGCTTGTTGCGCAGCACGTTGGTGAACTCGTTGAGAACCTGCGCGCTGATCACCCCACCATCGGCGACCAGCGACATCGCCCGCGCGCGCTTGACGTGGGTCGAGTAGGCGTAGACCAGGATGTTGCTGTCGAGGAACGCCGTCACCGCTCGTTCGCCTCGTCGCGATCGAACTTGTAGTCATCGGGTAGCGGAAAGCGGAACTGTTCGATCGCCTTGAGGAACTCGGCGCGCCGGTCGACCTTCTCGACCACGATCTCGCCCTTGCGGGCCTCGACGATCCGCAGCTCGTCGCCGGGCGCCAACCCCATCTCGTCGACCAGCTTCTTGGGCAGCCGCACGGCGAGGCTGTTGCCCCACTTGGAGACCTGCGTGGTCCGCTTCATGATATCCTGTTTCATATGTATATCATATCGTAGATATCATCGCAATTTCAAGGGGCCGCCGAAATACGCCATACGCCCCTGATTCCAATCGCGTAGGATCGCCCGGCGACCTACCTCCTGATGGCACTATCCCCGAGCCCATGACCCCCGAAGCCTTCATCGCCAAGTGGCGCGGCGTCGAGCTGTCCGAGCGGGCCGCCTCGCAGGACCACTTCAACGAGCTGTGCGCGCTGCTGGACGTCAAGAAGCCGACCGACGCCGACTCGCTGGGCGTGTGGTTCACCTTCGAGAAGCCAGTGCCGGGCGGCGGCAAGGGCGGCGGTGGCGGCTTCGCCGATGTCTGGCGCAAGGACTGCTTCGTCTGGGAATACAAGCGGCGCAAGAAACCGCGGGAAGCCGCCGAGGAAAAGGGCAAGCCGGAATACCGGACCATCGCGGCGGCGCTAGCGCAGGCGCGCGACTACGCCGCCCTGCTGGAAAACCCGCCGCTGGTGATCGCCTGCGACATCGACCAGATCGTCGTGCGCACCTTGTTCACCGGCAGCGTATCGGTGACGCACACGATCAAGCTGATCGACCTCAACGACTCCGCGCAGCGCGACCTGCTGCGCCGTTGCTTCACCGATCCCGCCTCGCTGCGGCCCGAGATCACGCCGCAGGCCGTCACCGAGCAAGCCGCCACCAAGCTCGCCAGCCTGGCGCAGACCCTGCGCGAGCGGCGCGACCGCATCGGCCAGGCGCACGACCCGCGGCGCGTCGCGCATTTCCTCAACAAGATCGTGTTCTGCCTGTTCGCCGAGGATTCCGGCCTGCTGCCCGGCGGCGTCTTCTCGGCGATCATCGAGGAAGCGCAGCGCGACCACGCCGGCCTGACCACCATGCTGGCCGACCTGTTCGACGGCATGCGCCACGGCAAGCGTCGCTTCGGCACGGTGCAGATTCCGTGGTTCAACGGCGGGCTGTTCGACGACGACGACGTGCTCGACCTGCAATTCTCCGAGGTGCGGCTGCTGGGCGACGCCGCCCGGCTCGACTGGGCCAGCATCGACCCCACCATCTTCGGCACGCTCTTCGAACGCGGCCTCGACCCGGCCAAGCGCAAGGAGATGGCCAATCTCTTCGACGCCGCCGCGTCTAAGGTATCGCGGCGGGGTACCGCAAATCAAAGCACGGCGGACTTCGCCAATACGTTGCCTTTGCGCGGAGGTGCCAACCCAGCGCAACGCTCCCTCGGCAAAGGCGTTGGCATCCACTATACCGAATCATCGATGATCATGAAGATCGTCGAGCCTGTCGTATTGCGCCCTCTGGCTCGTGAGTGGGAGGCAGTTGTAGCCGCGATCGCGCAACTCAAGACCAAGGCCGCAAAAGATCAACGGTACCTCAAATTCCGGGAACGCCTTGGCGCATTTCGCGTCCTCGACCCTGCCTGCGGCTCCGGCAACTTCCTATATCTCGCTCTCCGGCACCTCAAAGATTTCGACCAACGTGTTGAGCACGATGCGCGCGAGCTCGGCCTTACCTTGGACCCCAAAGGCGAGCGGATTACCCCCGCCACGGTTCTTGGCATCGAAGTAAACCCCTACGCAGCTGAACTTGCCCGAGTCACAATATGGATTGGAGAATTGCAGTGGCAAATGCGACTTCGGGCCAACATCAATCGGCGTCCTATCCTTGGAGCGCTTGATGGCATCGAGAATCGGGATGCCTTGGTTGATGCGAAGTCCGGCCGGGAGGCGAGGTGGCCTCGCGCCGATGTAATCGTGGGCAATCCACCATTCCTCGGTAACAAGCTATGGTTGCGGCGGCTCGGCGAGTCATATTCAGAGTCCATTCGCAGCATATATGGCGACCGCCTTCCGGGCACGGCCGACTTGGTCGTGTACTGGGTCCAAAAGGCTTACGAGTTGTGCTCCTCTGGTGCGATCGATGGCTTTGGTTTTGTGACCACCAAATCTGTTGCAAAGGGAAGCAGTCGCGTCCCGTTAGACCGTGTGGTCGAGAGCCCCAATCTCATTGTGACGGATGCATGGCGCAATGAACCGTGGACTCTAGGCGGAGCGCAAGTACGTGTTTCAATGTTCTGCGTGATGCGCAGATCGAGAGTCGATCCAAAGAACGTGCGCTTGGACGGCCACAAGGTTGCTTCGATCTTTGCCGACCTGTCATCCGGAGACCGGGGATTTGACCTAACAAAGTCAAAGCGTCTGTCCGAGAACCGAAGAGTGGCGTTTCAAGGCATCAAGGCTGTTGGGGATTTTGACATGAAGGGCGGTGCTGCTCGCGCGCTACTGGTGGCCCAAGGCAACCCCCATCAAAAGAGCAACGCAGCCGTTATCCGGCAATACTTCGATGTAGATGACGTTGTAAGCCGGCCGGCCGATGGCTGGATTATCGATTTCGGTGTGGAGATGTCCATCGAAGATGCCTCGCTGTTCGAAGCGCCGTTTCGAATTGTGGAACGAACAGTTAAACCGCATCGAGACTCGGCTCGACGCGCAAACCATAGGGATAGGTGGTGGATTCACGGCGAAGCACGTCCTGGTTTTCGAAGGGCCGTGCAGTCTCTACGCCGATACCTAATCGTACCTGAGACATCCAAGTACCTTCTTTTCCGATGGGTCGAGAGTTCGGCTCTACCATCCGGGAGCCTTTTCGCCATCGCTCGAGACGACGATACTTCAATGGGTATACTCCAATCCGGCATCCATGGTCGGTGGGCTGCGGATCAGGGCAATCGATTGGGTGTCGGCAACGAGAGGCGATACAATATCGGTATGACCCTAGAGACTTTTCCATTTCCTGAGGGTCTTACCCCTAACATCCCAGCGAAGAAGTACGAACAGACTCCTCACGCTCGACGTATTGCCAAAGCCGCCCACATACTGGACGAGCGTCGCGAATCGTGGCTCAACCCGCCCGAGCTTGTGAGACGCGTGCCTGAGGTAATCCCTAGCTATCCGGACAGATTGATTCCCGCGAACGCGCGCGCCGAAGCATCCCTCAAGGAACGTACACTCACCCGGCTGTACAACGAGCGCCCCACATGGCTCGCACTAGCCCATCGCGATCTGGACCGCGCTATCGCCGCCGCCTACGGCTGGGACGAAACGCTGGCCGATCGGGCGCAGCCGGAAAACCCCGATACGGCCGACCGCAAGGCGGCCGAGGAGGAAATACTCGCCAAGCTGTTCGCCTTGAATCAGGAGCGCGCCGCGCAGGGTCGGTGACAGGGGCCGCAGGGATCGCCGCGCCGAGAAGCCGGCTCGAGCCGCCGGGATAGTTACCGCTCGCGGGCGGTGCGGGGCGACGCCGCGAGGCCGAGGAACACCATCATGGCCTGATTGAGTCGCACCAAATCCTCGTCGTCGAGGCGGCCGACATGCGAGCCGACCTTCGACTTCGACACGGTCGTGATCTTGTCCACCATCAGTCGGCACGGCGCGCGCAGGCCGTTGCGCGGGTTGGGCGCGACGGGCAGCCGGAACAGGGGCGCGTTGGTCGGGTCGGTGGTGAAGGCGCAGACGGTGACCGAGCCCGTCGCGTCGAAGCTGTCGTCCTGGATGATCACGACGGGCCGCGGCTTGCCGGCATAGTCGCCGCCACCGGCGACCGTCCAGATCTCACCCCGCTTCATTCCGCGACGAGATCCGAGATCGCGTCGATGAAGGCCTGGTCCTCCTGGGCATGCGCGCTGGTCGCGACGGCGAGCGACTGACGGTGCGCCTTGAGCCTGAACGATCGGGTGCGGACGTCCGGCACCCAGATCTGGATGGGACGCAATCCCTGCTCGCGCAAGCGCACGCGGTGCTCGCGTACCTTCAGCCGCGACGACCGGGCTCCGCCAGAGACCGCCATGACACCTCCGATTTGGTTACATGTAACCTAGCACGGCGGACGGGATTCGGGAAGAGCTTCGACTCAGCTCAGGCTGCCCGGATAGTCGCGCCAGATCGACGGCTCGAGCTTCAGATGCGTCGCCGCCGGATAGCTGGCCAGCCAGTGCCGCGCGCATTGCGCGCTGGTGGCGTTCCACAGATCGGGCAGGCCGCGCGCGTGATCGAGGAAGCGCTCCAGCACCGGCAGGCGGCTGGGCCAGCCGATGCCGTGCGGGTGCAGCACCATCGCGAAGTGGCGGCCGCGCTTGTACTGCGCGTCGAGCTCGGCCTTCCAGTTGCGATAGAGGCCCTCGGGATTCTCGAGCCCGGTGCCCTTCCTGGGGAACAGCAGGAAGTACTGGTCGTCGAAATGGTAGTAGTACGGCAAGGTCAGGATCGCGCGGCGGCTGGCGAAGTCGCTGACCCAGTAATGCGGCGCGTCGTCGGCCAGGCCGTTGCCGAAATAGTCGTAGCCGGCCTCGAGCAGCAGATCGACGGTGTGCGGGCTCAGCGCGCCGCCCGCGAATTTGTCGGACGGGCGCGGCAGTGAGAACCAGCCGGAGGGGCGCGCTCCCGTCACCGCCGCGAGGATGTCGGTCGTGCGATCGAGACGCGCGCGTTCCTCCTCGCGCGCGAGCTGGCTGACATCCTCGTGCTTGAATCCATGCGCGGCGATCTCGTGGCCTTCGTCGGCGAGGGAGCGGATCGTGGCGGCGTAGATCTCCGCGATCACCGCGGGCACGGCGAAGGTGGCGCGCAGGCCGTAGCGCTTGAGCGTCTCGCGCACACCCGCCAGCCCGCCATGCATGGCGAAATGCGCGTCCGATGTCGTGAGGTCCTTGGGCGTGATGCCAGAAGGGCCGCAGGGCGGGCTGAGATCGACGACGACGCGAAAGCAGCAGCGCTTGCCATCGGGCCAATGGATGTCCGAATCGGCGAGGCTGCGCTCGTCGCTGATCGTGTAACGGTCCTTCCAGGGCATTGGGTGGTCTCCCCTGTCATTCCGAGCGCAGCGAGGAATCTATGTTATCCCTGGATCCCTCGCTGCGCTCGGGATGACAGGTTGTGCGCTTCATGCCGCCGGTGTGTTGAATTTCTTCGGCGGATGCGTCTTCAGCACATGCCGCGCGACCTGCTCGACGGTCGGGAACCACACGCCGGGCAGCGCCTTCATGCGGGTGATCAGTCGATCGAGCATGGCGATGCGCAGCGCGCGCCCTGATACGAAGGGGTGCATGCAGACGTTGAGGTAGCCGCCCTGGCGGTACTCGCGCATGAAGGCGTCCCACCAGATCGCCTCGACATGATCGGGATCCATCATGCGCTGCGCCGCGTTCTCGCTGCTGAGCCAGGCGAAGCTGAAGAACATCGCGTCGTCGATGACGTAGTGGAACGGCAGGTTCAGCAGCGGGCCCGAGCCGTCGGGCTTGCTCACGTAGTGCGGGCGATGATCGGCCGTGTCGTGCGAGTTGTAGATGAAGCCTTCCTCGAGCAGCAGCGCCTGCGTGTGCCAGCTGCGCGTGCCCACCGGCTTCTTGCCGGTCAACCGCTCGATCGCCGCCTTGGCCTTGCGCAGATGATCGCGCTCCAGCTCGGGTTCGCTGGGCACGCGATGCTCCCACATGTGGTCGGCGATCTCGTGGCCGCTTCTGGACGCCGCCTTCACCGCCTCGGGGTAGAGCTCGCAGATGCGGCCGGGCGTGAAGATGGTGGCCTTGATGGCGTGGCTGTCGAACAGCTCGATCAGCCGCCAGATGCCGACGCGGCCGCCGAACTCGCCCTTGGCGAGCTGCATCGGCGGCTCCTCGAGCACGCGGCGCAGCAGCATGGCGTCGAAATCGGCGGTGAAGTTCACCGCCACGCGCACGCCCTCGGGCCACGTGACCTGCTCGATCACGCTATGCCGCGCGCCATACTCGGCGGCCTTGGCCCTGAGCGCGGCGATGTCCTGGTCGAGCTCGGCTGCGCTGCTCATGATGCTCCCTCTCCGCCCAAGTAGCCGCGGGGTCCCACAGTGATGGCCTTCACTCGCGCAGGCGCGGATGACTCACGCCCACGGACCCACGTTGCTTGCCCGATTCGCCGAATCAAGGTCATCATCGTCGAGGTCGAGAAACAGCGCGTCGGAAAGCTGTATCATGAAATTCATGGCCAAGCGTCGCGCATGACTCTTTCGATGGGCCACAGACTGATCCACGCATGGCTTTGCGCCTGTTGGTGTTATCACTCGTCACCGGCTGCGAAAACAGAGTTTCCGATACGCGAACCAGTCAGGCGAGACAGTCGCACATGACCATGAGCAATCCCGGCGCATACTTCGAGATAGCGGTGACCGACATGGAGCGGGCCCGGCGTTTCTATGCCGAAGTGATGGGCTACACCTTCACAACGGAGATCATTCACGGCAACGAGATGGCGATAATGCCGTTTCAAGACACAGCCCGTGGCATTACAGGCGCGCTCGCCAAAGGCACGACCTATGTCCCTTCGCTCCATGGCACATTGATCTACCTCTCCACCTCCAACATTGACGCGACGCTCAGAAAAGCGACCGCCTCGGGTGGCTCCATCTTGTTCCCGCGGACCGCCGCCGGAGACCATGGTTTTGTCGCCGAGTTCAAGGACAGCGAAGGAAATCGCATTGGTTTGTTCGAGCCGAAGTAAGCGGATTGGCACGCCGAAAGCCGACACCCGACACGCTGAAACATCCCCTACCCGGGCAGGGGGGATTCTCATATGGGTTTCGGATTTACCTTCCCCCGGAGGGGGAAGGTGGCGCGCGCAGCGCGACGGATGGGGGATGTTTCAACGAACTCGGTGTCCGTCTTCGACATCCCCCATCCGCCCTTCGGGCACCTTCCCCCTCCGGGGGAAGGTAATTCCGAAACTCGTATGCGAATGCCCTGCCCCTCCAGGGACGGTAGAAATTGCACCGCAGCTCTTGCTACGATAAGCGCATGACCAGCTTCCCGATCAAACGTCTGGGTTTCTTTTCGCGGCTGCTCGACGAGACCAGCGCCGCCGAACGGTATCGGCTGTGCACCGAGCAGATCGTGCACGCCGAGCGCTGCGGCTTCGATTCCGCCTGGATCGCCCAGCACCATTTCCACGAGGGCGAAGGCGGTTTGCCGGCGCCGATGGTGTTCCTCGCCCATGTCGCGGCGCATACCAAGACCATCCGGCTGGGCACTGGCATCGTGACGCTTCCGCTCGAATTGCCGATCCGCGTCGCCGAGGACGCCGCCGTGCTCGATCTGATGTGCGGGCATCGGCTGGAGCTGGGCGTCGGGCCGGGCGGCAACCTCACCGCCTTCACCGCCTTCGGTCTCGACGCTGTCGAACGGCACACGCTGTTCTCGGCCCATCTCGACACGCTGCGCACCGCCTGGTCGGGCGGCCAGCTGGAGGGCGGCGACCGGCTCTACCCCGCCAGCCCGACCATCGTCGATCGCATCTGGCAGGCCACCTTCTCCGTCGAGGGCGCGCGCCGCGCCGGGCTGGCGGGCGACGGGCTGATGCTGTCGCGCACGCAGCCCCGCACGCCGGGCCAGCCGCGCGCTTCGCTCGCCGACATCCAGAACCCGATGATCGACGCCTATCTGGAGGCGCTGCCGCCGGGCCGCGAGCCGCGCATCCTCGCCTCGCGCTCGGTCTATGTCGGGGACGATCGCGCCGAGGCGCTGCGCTTCGCCGAGACCGGGCTGGCGCGGCTGCGCCACCGCCTGGCCGAGACCGGCGACCTGACGGGCGGCAAGCTGGTGGGCGACCTGATCACCGCCTTCGACGCCCATGTCGGCACGCCGCAGGACGTCATCGACTCGCTCGCCGCCGACGACACGCTGCGCCGCTCGACCGATCTGACCGTGCAGGTCCATTCGATCGATCCGCCGCATCCCTTCATCCTGCGCTCGATCGAGCTGGTTGCCGAGGTCGTGGCGCCGGCACTGGGCTGGGTGCGCGGCACCGCGGCGGATCAGCGGCGCGTGGCCTGATCGGGGGTGGCGTGGCGCGCATCCTGCTCGTCCTGTCGGTGCTGCTCGCCATCGGCCTGGCGCCGGCCCAGTCGCAGCCACCGCACGGCGGAGGCGTGCGCGTCGCGCTGGTGATCGGCAACAGCGAGTACCAGTCGATCCCCGCGCTGACCAATCCGCGCAACGATGCCCGACTGATCGCCGAGCGGCTGAAATCGCTCGGCTTCACACTGGTCGGCGACGGTCCGCAGGTCGATCTCGACAAGGCGGGCTTCGAACGCGCCATCGAGGCTTTTCGCGCCGCGATGAGTCGCGCCGACATCGCCCTGTTCTTCTATGCGGGTCATGGCGTACAGATCCGCGGCGTCAACTGGCTCGTGCCGGTCTCCGCCGCGCCGCGCGTCGAAAGCGACGTCGCCGAGCAGATGATCGAGGCCAACAGCATTTTGGCGCATATGCGCGCCGGCGGTGCGCGGCTCAACGTCCTGGTGCTCGACGCCTGTCGCGACAACCCGTTTCCCGCGGCCGCCACCGCTACAGCGAGCGGCGCCGGCGGGCTGGGCAGGATGGACGCGCCCGACAACACGCTGATCGCCTACGCGACGCAGCCGGGCAACGTGGCGCTCGACGGCGACAGCGGCAACAGTCCCTACAGCAAGGCGCTAGCCGAGAGCATCGGCCTGCCCGGGCAGGAGATTCGCCAGCTCTTCAACGATGTCGGCGTGCGCGTGCGTCGCCCCACCCAGGGCGCACAGCAACCCTGGTTGTCGGCCTCGCCGATCGAGCGCGAGTTCTTCCTCGCCGGTCGCCCGGTGGTGGGCGCGACGCAGCTGGCATCGGACGACTCGCTGTGGGCGCTCGGCACGTGGCGCGGCCGGCTGCTCGACTATCCCGCGGCGGCGGAGTCGGAGCGCGCCTGGATCGTCAGCCAATTCGACGGCCGCCTGCGCTGCCTCTGGCAGGTGCGAGGCGTCGCGCCCAGCGACGTGACATGCCGCATCACCTCGACCGACGCCGCGACGCCGCCAAACGTGCAGATGCTGCGGACGCCGCGCGGCACGCTGGCCGGTACCTGGCGGGCGCTGGCCAGGACCGATGTGTACAGGATCGAGCTCGCGCGGGTCAGCGAGCGAGTCACGCTCTGGCCGTATCTCGGTTTGTCGAGCAAGGCGTCGCCCCAGACCGGCTGGGCTGTCGGCACGTGGACCGGGCAGATCCAGGACCTCGGCAAAGGCAACGTCGCGGGGCGCGACGTCAGGGTCGACGTGGTCGACGACACACTGCGCTGCCAGTATCGCATCGGCGCGGAGCGATGGGAGGCGGCGCCCTGCACGATCGAGGACCGCAAGCTGCATCTGATCAGTCCGGGCGGTTCCGAACTGCTTCTGACATTCGACGGCCGCATGCTGAGCGGCACCTTCCGTTCGCGAAACCGCGACAGGTTCCACGGCCTTGCCATGCGGAAGGCGCTTTAGTATCGGCTATTGCCGACATGCGGCGCGCAAGACTGCGCGCCGGCGAGGAAAGAACATGCAGCCAAGCGAGCACGACGTCATCGACACCCTGGTCGGCATCCAGCCCGGCTCGGCGCTCGACGCGATCCGCGCGCGGCGCGGCGAGGCGCGCAAGCATGCGCAGGCGAGCTATGTCGGGCTGCTGGCGCCCGATGATCCCGGTGGGGTGAGTCCGCAGGAGCGCTTCGCCATCGCCGCCTTCGTCGCCGGGCTGCATGGCGAGCCGCAGACCATCCGCTTTTACACCGACGGGCTGAAATCGTCGGGCGCGCCCGCGGCGCGTATCGCCGCGATCGCCGCCGAGGTCGTGGCGGCGAAGACCGCCGGGCCCTATGGCCGCTACCCCAAGGGCCCGCTCAGCGTCGAGGACCAGGCCGGGCCGACCTATCGCGTCGCCGCCGCTGGGCGCGCGACGCTGGGTGCGCGGCTGGCGGCGGCGCTGGAGCACACGCACATGCTGGTGCTGCATCCGCGCGACGCGGCGGCGCCGTCGCTGCAGGCGATGCTCGACGCCGGCTGGAGCACGACCGACGTGGTGGTGATCTCGCAGCTTGTGTCGTTCCTGTCGTTCCAGATCCGCGTCGTCGCCGGCCTGCGCGTGCTGGCCAGCCATCCCGCCTGAGGCCGCCATGACCGACAAGACGCTGACGCCGCAGGGCCACACCGAGCCCGTCGTCTTCACCCGCGACATGCTGGACTGGCTGCCCTGGCTCGAGCCGCTCGCCGAGTCGGAGCTGACGCCGCGCCACATGGAAGGCCTGGTCGACGCGGCGCGCGCCAAGTCGGCCTATTTCCGCCTGCTGGCGCGCGACCCCGACGTGCTGGGCGCGCGCACCCGCACCGACAAGGACATCTTCTACAACACCGACGCCGGCCTGCCGCGCGCCGAGCGCGAGCTGGCCGCCACCGCGACGTCGCGGCTCAACGGCTGCATCTACTGCGCCTCGGTGCATGCGCGCTTCGCCGCGACCTATTCCAAGCGCGTCGAGGATGTCGATCGCCTGCTCGCGGAGGGCACGAGCGCGAACCTCGACGAACGCTGGAACGCCATCGTCGCCGCCTCGGTGGCGCTGACGGCGCTGCCGATGACCTTCGGCACGGCGCATATCGACCGCCTGCGCGCCGCCGGCCTCGACGAGCTGTCGATCGCCGACGTCATCCAGTCCGCCGCGTTCTTCAACTGGGCCAACCGCCTGATGCTGTCGCTCGGCGAGCCGGCGCGCTGAGGCTCAGGCGCGGCCCGAAGGCGGCCGACAATCGACAGGCGACAACCCTGCCCTGGCGCGGTCAGCTGTCCTGCTTCAGGTGGTCGCGCTGCGTCGTACCCGCGTATTCCTGGCGGAAGCGGCCGCGCCGCCGAAGTTCCGGCACCACCAGCTCGGCGAACTCCTCGATCGCGCCCGGCGAATAGATCGGCGAGATCATGAAGCCGTCGCCGCCGACGGCGTCGAAATAGGCTTCGAGCTGGTCGGCGACGTCGGCGGGTGTCCCCACCATCTGCGGCAGGCCGACGGCCTGACCGTGGTTCTGGGCGACCTGCCGCAGGGTCAGCAGTTCGCCGGTCATCGAGCGATAGCGCGTCTGCATGCGCTGCAGCTTGGGCTCGGTGCGATGCGCCATGATCGTGTCGAGCGGCAGGGTCGAAAGATCGAAGTCGAGGTGGCCGGACAGGATGGCGAGCCCGCCTTCGAGCGGCACCAGCGCGTTGTGCTCGGCTCGCTTGTCCTCCGCCTCGGCGCGCGAGGTCCCGACGATCGGCTGCACGCCGAACAGCATCTTGCAGTCCCCCGGTTCGCGGCCCGCCTCGACCACGCCGCGCTTGATGTCGTCGTAGAGCGCCTTGGCGCCGGCGAGGTAGGGCTGGATCGCGAACACCGCGTCGGCATAGCGCGCGGCGAACTCGCGGCCTTTCCCCGAGGTGCCGGCCTGCAGGATGGCCGGGCCGCGGTGCGGCGAGCGAACCACGTTCAAGGGTCCGCGCGACTTGAAGAAGCGGCCGTCGTGGTCGATGCGACGCACCTTGGCGGGATCGGCGAAGACGCCGGCGGCGCGATCCATCACCACGGCGTCCGCGTCCCAGCTCGCCCACAGCTTGAGGCAGACCTCCATGAACTCGTGGGCGCGGTCGTAGCGCTCGTCAGTCGGCTTGAGCTCCTCGCCGAAATTGGCCGATTGATTGTGGTTGAGCGTCGTCACGACGTTCCAGCCCGCCCGCCCGCGGGTCAGGTGATCGAGCGTCGCCCATAGCCGGGCGGCATGGAAGGGATGCTGGTGGCTGACCGAGTACGTCGCCCCCAGCCCGATGCGGCTCGTCACGGCCGCCATGAAGGACAGCAGCGGGAGAGGATCGTGCTCGGGCGCCTGTGTCGCGTTGCGCAACGCCGGTGCCAGCGAGCCGCGAAACGTGTCGGAGATGTAGTTGAGGTCGGCGAAGAAAACCATGTCGAACTTGGCTCTCTCGCAAACGCGGGCGATGTGCTGGTAGAGCTCGGGCTGCGTCCAGTCGTAGCCCGCTTGCGCGGTGCGCGGATGCCGCCACATGGCGAGGCTGTGATAGGTCGGTCCGTGCACAAGGAACTGCGCCAGGTGCATCATCGGCTTGCGCATCGCGACTCTGTCCTTGTGTACGAGACTCCGGCGTACCGGATACTGTCACAGCCCCGCCAGTACGGCCAACTCGGCGCCGCGGCGGTGGCCGGCGGGATGAAGACCGCCGGCGGCGCATAACGCCGACAGGCATCGGGCTATTGGCCCCGCCTGCAAAAGCGCTATCGTCGCCCCAAGCCGCACCACAACGCGGCATTCGGGAGGACACCATGAGCGGCGATACGGATCGGCGTGCGTTTGTTCTGGGCTTCGTGGCGGCGACGTTTGCCGCTGCCCTGCGGCCCGGCGCGGCCGAGGCCGCCGGCGGCGCGATCAAGGACCAGCCTTGGGCGGTGTGGGACAAGAACGACAAGCCGGTGCGCGGCGGCTATTTCCGCGTCGCCGCCGAGCAGTACATCGGCAAGATGAACCCCAACCACTGGCCCGTGAACGACTGGGTCTCGATGGGCTATTTCCACGAACGCCTGATGTTCAACGACGGCCAGTACAAGCCGACCGTGCCCTGGCTCGCCGAATCGGTGAAGTTCGAGGATCCGAAGACCGTGCTCATGCGCCTGCGCGAAGGAGTCACCTTCCACGACGGCTCGGCCTTCGACGCCGCCTCGATCAAGTACCAGATGGAGTGGATCAAGGACGCCAAGAACCAGGCCTGGACGCTGGGCATGATGGCGCCGCTGGAGAGCATCGAGATCGTCGACCCGCTCACCTTGCGCTGGAAGTTCAAGCAGCCCTGGGCCGCCTTCAACGGCGTCATGACCAACGTGCCGGGCTACGCGCTGTCGGCCAAGGCGCTGCAGGCCGACGGTGACAAGTACGATATCGACCCCAAGGGCACCGGCCCCTATCTCCTCGAGGAGGCCAGCCCCGGCAACTACCTGAAGCTCAAGCGCAACCCCAATTGGTGGTTCGCCAAGGCGAGCGGGCATCCCGATATGCCGTATTTCGACGGCATCCACGTCTCGGTGATTCCCGATCCGGCGGTGCGCCTGGCCAATCTGCGCGCCGGCAAGATCGACGCGCTGACGCTCGAGAAGTCGCAATACGCCGCGGTGCGCAACGACCCCAATCTCAACATCTACCGTTTTCCCGGCAATCATACCGCCGGCCTGCGCTTCAACACCACCAAGGGCGTGTTCCAGGATATCCGCCTGCGCAAGGCGGTGAGCCACGCTATCGACCGCCGCGCGCTGATCGCCGGCACGCAGTTCGGCCTGGCGCGCATCGCCAGCTGCATCTTCCCGGGCGACCACTGGTGCCACAATCCCGAGCTCAAGCCGGTGGCCTTCGACCCCGACCTGTCGAAGAAGCTGCTGGCCGAGGCCGGCCACGCCAACGGCCTCACCGTCAAGGGCTACTACCCCAACACCGCGATCGGCCAGACCGTCGCCGAGGCGGTGCGCAACATGCTGGGCAAGGTCGGCATCACCTGGCAGGTCGATCTGCTGGCGCCGGCCCAATCGGCGACGCGCATGCGGGAGGCGGACTACGATCTCGCCACCGGCGGCTGGACCTGGGTCTTCGATCCCGACCCGACCGCCACGGGGCTGTACCATCCCGGCGGCGGCTTCAATTTCGGCCGCAGCAAGAACGATCAGGTCATCGCCCTGGTCGAGGCCGGCCGCCAGGAGATCGACCTCGAGAAGCGCAAGCAGATCTACTGGCAGATGGAGAAGGTGCTCTACGACGCCTACGAGGACGCCTGGCTGTGGTGGGATGAAACCGTGGTCGCCTATCGCAAGCAGGTGCAGGGCTGGAAAAACGAAGGCTTCATGAAGTATCGCGACGCGTGGTTCTGGGCTCATCCGTTGTGGTTCAAGGACGGCAAGCAATAGATCCGGCGGCATCCTAGATGGGCCGTTTCATCGGCGTCCGCCTGCTGCATGCGCTGGTGATCCTGGCGCTGGTCACCGTGCTCGTTTTCATCATCGCCCAGCTGATGCCGGGCGATGGCGTGCTGGCGGCGATGGCCGGCAGCATCGACATGAGCGACGCCAGCGCCGTCGAGCGTGTGCGCAAGCAGTACGGACTCGACCAGCCGATCCTGGTGCAGTTCGGCGACTGGCTGGCGCGTTTCGTCACCGGCGACTGGGGCACCTCGATCGGCGGCGGCGAGAAGGTCTACGACATGTTCATGCGTCGCCTGTCGCCGACGCTCGAACTGTTCCTCGGCGCCACCATCTGGTCGATCGGCATCGGCATCCCAGCCGGCATCATCGGCGCGCTCAAGCGCAACTCGGCGGTCGACGTCGCGCTGACCACCGGCACCATGATCGGCGTGTCGATTCCGGCGTTCTGGGAGGCGATCATGCTGATCTACCTCCTCGCCGTGATCTTCCCGATCCTGCCGCCCTCGGGCTACGTGCCGTTCTTCGAGGATCCCTGGCTCAACATCAAGTCGATGCTGCTGCCGACCTTCGTGCTCGGCACGCATTCCGCCGGCCTGCTGGCGCGCTATGTCCGCTCCAGCCTGCTCGAGGTGCTGGGCCAGGACTATATCCGCACGGCGCGCGCCAAGGGCTTCTCCGAGCGCGCCGTCATCGTGCTGCACGCGCTGAAGCCGGCGATGATCCCGGTCGTCACCGTCATCGGCCTGGCCTGGGCGCACATGCTGGGCGGTGCCTTCTTCGTCGAAGTGATCTTCGCCATCCCAGGGCTGGGCCGCATGAGCGTCGACGCCATCTTCCAGAAGGACTTCCCCGTGATGCAGGCGACCCTGATCGCCGTCACGCTCAACGTCCTGCTGGTCAATCTGCTGGTCGACATCCTCTACGGCTACCTCGACCCGCGCATCCGGGTACGGCGATGACCGAAGCAGCCCCCGCCGTCTACGCCCCGCCCGCTTCGTCGAAGAACGCGGCGCTCGCCCTGCTGCGCGCCGTGACCAGCCACCGGCTGGCGACGGTGGGCCTGGTGATCATCGTCTTCTTCTGCCTCATGGCCGCCTTCGGGCCGCTGGTCATCCCGCACGGTCCGTACGAGCAGGATCTCTACGCCGTGTTGTCGGGTCCGTCGGCCTCGCACTGGCTGGGCACCGACAATCTCGGCCGCGACCTGCTGGCGCGCGTGGTCTACGGCGCGCGCGTCTCGCTGCTCTTCGGCATCGGCAGCACGGCGCTGTCGGCCGGCCTGGGCATCGTCATCGGCCTGATCGCCGGTTTCCGCGGCGGGATCGTCGACGCGGTGATCATGCGCATCACCGACGCCTTCCTGTGCTTCCCGCCGCTGATCTTCATCCTCGCCATGGCGGCCGCCCTGGGGCCGGGCCTGCACAACGTCATCCTGTCCTTCGCCCTGTTCGGCTGGACCGGCTTCGCCCGCATCATCCGCGGCCAGGTGCTGCTGGTGCGCGAGCTACCCTTCATCGAGGCCGCCCGCGCCTCGGGCCTGTCGCCGGCGCGCATCATGTTCGCGCATGTCCTGCCCAACACCCTGGCGCCGATCATCGTCGCCGTCACCATCACCATCGGCATCGCCATCCTCGCCGAGAGCGGCGTGTCGTTCCTCGGCCTGGGCGTGCAGCCGCCGACGGCGAGCTGGGGGAAGGAACTCAGGGTCGGCTTCACCTACCTCGAGAGCACGCCGCTGATCTCGATCGTGCCCGGCCTGATGATCACGGTGATCGTCATCGCCTTCAACTTCGTCGGCGACGGCTTGCGCGACGCGCTCGATCCCCGGCTCAAAGGCGCGGGGCAACACCGCGAATGAACGACGCGCCCGAGCTCTTGAGCGTGCGCAACCTCACGGTCGATTTCGCGACCGCGGAGGGGCTGATCACAGCGGTCGACAATGTCTCGTTCGATCTGCGCGAGGGCGAGATCCTGGCCTTGGTCGGCGAAAGCGGCTGCGGTAAGAGCGCCACCGCGCTGGCGCTCTTGCGGCTGATCGCCAATCCGCCCGGCCGCATCGCGTCGGGCAGCGTCGCGTTCCGCGGGCAGGATCTGCTGCGCGCCAGCGAGGACGAGATCCGCGACATCCGCGGCAATCGCATCGCCATGATCTTCCAGGAGCCGATGACCAGCCTCAACCCCGTGCTGACGGTGGGCCGCCAGATCGGCGAGCCGTTGATGTTGCACGAGGGGCTGCGCGAGGAAGCGCTGCTGGAGAAGTGCGTCAAGCTGCTCGAAAGCGTCAGCATTCCCGAGCCGCGCCGCCGCATGGGTGGCTATCCGCACCAGTTCAGCGGCGGCATGCGCCAGCGGGTAATGATCGCCATGGGCATGGGCTGCGCGCCCGACATCATCATCGCCGACGAGCCGACCACGGCGCTCGACGTCACCATCCAGGCGCAGCTGCTGGAGCTGTTGCGCCAGCAGGTCGAGACGCATCGCACGGCGCTGATGCTGATCACGCACAATCTCGGCATCGTCGCGCGCTACGCCGACCGCGTGAACGTTATGTACGCCGGGCGCATCGTCGAAAGCGCCGGCGCCGACGATCTCTACGAAAGGCCGCGTCACCCCTACACGATCGGCCTGCTGCGCTCGGTGCCTCGGCTCGACCAGCCGACCGCCGCGAAGCTGGTGCCGATCCCGGGCCAGCCGCCCGACGCCCTGCGCATGCCCCAGGGGTGCGCCTTCCATCCGCGCTGCCCCTTCGCCGTGGCGCGCTGCCGCGCCGAGGCCCCCGCGCTGCGTGAGGTCGGCGCCGGGCACGCCATCGCCTGCTGGGTCGACGTCGATGGCTGAACCTCTGGTTTCGGTGCGCGGCCTCGAGGTCCATTTCCCGATCTCGGGCGGCCTGCTGAGCCGCCGTCCGCTCGGCGTGGTGCACGCGGTCGACGGCGTCGATCTCGACATCGCCCGCGGCGAGACCTTGGGCCTGGTTGGCGAAAGCGGCTGCGGCAAGTCGACCTTGGGCCGCGCCATCCTGCAGCTCGTGCGACCGACGTCGGGCGAGGTGCGCTTCGACGGCCAGGCGCTGACCGGGCTGAGCGACGAGCAGGTTCGCCCGCTGCGGCGGCGCATGCAGATGGTGTTCCAGGATCCGTTCAGCTCGCTCAATCCGCGCATGAAAGTGGGCGACGCCATCACCGAGCCGATGCTGGCGCATGGTCTCGCGACCAGGGCCGACGCGCGCGACAAGGCCGTCGAGCTGTTCCGCCTCGTCGGACTCAATCCCGGCATGCTCGACCGCTACCCGCACGAGTTTAGCGGCGGGCAGCGCCAGCGCGTCGGCGTCGCGCGTGCTCTGGCGGTCGAGCCGGACTTCATCGTCTGCGACGAGCCGGTCTCGGCGCTCGACGTGTCGATCCAGGCGCAGATCGTCAACCTGTTCGAGGAGCTGCGCGAGCGCCTGGGCCTCACCTACGTCTTCGTCGCGCATGATCTCGCCGTGGTGCGCCACCTCAGCGATCGCGTCGCCGTCATGTATCTCGGCCAGATCGTCGAGGTCGCGCCCAAGCGCGAGCTCTACGCCGCGCCGCTGCACCCCTACACAAGGGCGCTGCTGTCGGCGGCGCCGGTACCCGACCGGGCCGTCGAGGCCAAGCGCGAACGCATCCTGCTGCAGGGCGAGGTGCCCAGCCCGCTCAATCCGCCCGCCGGCTGCCGGCTGCATCCGCGCTGCCCGCACGCGATGCCCGAATGCCGTGTCGTGACTCCGAGATTGCGGCAGCGCGCCGACGGACACTGGGTCGCCTGCCACCTCTATGGCGAAGATTGACGACCTTCCCCCGCCAGCGGGGGAAGGTAGGGTCCTTGCCAATCGCCGCCCGCGCGTGAATGATGGCCGAAACTCCGTGGGAGGAGGCTTCATGACCAGCATCCATCGTCGTTCCATCCTGCGTGGCACCGGCGCGCTCGCCGCCGTCGGCCTGTCCGCGCCGTCCGTACTCGCCCAGGCCGGCAAGCCGCACGCCGGCACGACGATCAACGCCGCCTGCTTCCAGACGACCTATTTCGACTATCTCCGCGCCTACTTCCCGGAGTTCGAGGAGAAGACCGGCATCAAGGTGAACTTCACCATGCAGGCCTTCCCGGTCTACAACCAGCGCACCGATCTGGAGCTGTCGACGCGCGGCTCGGCGCTCGACGTCATCAACGTCACCTTCATCTACTCGGGTCGCTGGATCGGCGCCGGCTGGCTGACCAATCTCGACACCTTCACCAAGGACGCCAAGCTGACGCCGGCCGCGTGGGCGCCGGAGGATTTTCTCGGCGGCCCGCAATCGGCGATGCGCAACGCCAAGGGCGAAACCTTCGGCTACGCCTGGCTGGCCGGCGCGATGATCCAGTCCGCCGCGCGCTACGACCTGATCGAGAAGGCCGGGCTGTCGATGCCCAAGACCTTCGACGAGCTGCTGAAGGTGTGCGACGCGATCCACGGCAAGGAGGGCGTCGCGGCCTTCACCGCCGACCGCCTGCATCACTGGAACTGGATCCCCTACCTGATGGGCATGGGCGGCGGCGTGTTCAAGGCGCCGCCGGAGAACCTGACGCCGACGCTCACCACGCCCGAGGCGGCGAAAGCGGCGGACTTCTACGCCAACCTGCTGGTGAAGTACGGACCGGACGGCATCCTCTCCTACTCCGACGACCAGGCGATGCGCTCGCAGATGGCGGGCCGCGCCAACATCCGCACGCAGGACGCGGTGTGGATGGTGCCGCTCTTCAAGCACGCCGAGAGCACGGTGCAGAAGACGGTGCGCTACGGGCTGATGCCGGCGGGACCGTCGGGCAACTACCCCGGCTCCAACAGCCACGCACTGGGCATCCCGGCCGGCTCGAAAAAGAAGGAGGCGGCCTGGGAGTTCATCAAGTGGGCGGTGTCGAAGGAGATCATCACCAGGGTCGTCAGGGAGCACGCCTATCCAGGCATCGCGCGGCTCTCGGTCATCCAAAGCCCGGAGTTCAAGCAGGTCCTGACGCTCAACGGCCAGGACGTCGCCGCGCTCTATCTCGAGGTGCTGCAGCTCGGCGGCAAGACGGGCTACATGAAGTATCGCACCGTGCCGGTGTTCCCGCAGGTCGGCGACAAGATCAACAAGGCGATCGAGCGCATCGCGACGAAGCAGCAGGGCGCCGCCGACGCCATGAAGCAGGCGCAGGCGGAGGCGATCCAGGACCTCCAGAAGGCCGGGATCAAGATTGATACCTGACATGCACCCTTACCTTCCCCCGCTGGCGGGGGAAGGTGCCCGAAGGGCGGATGGGGGTGGCCGGCATGGCGGCCAGACGACGCCATCGGAGTCGTCGCACCAGCCACCCCCATCCGTCGCGCTACGCGCGCCACCTTCCCCCGGCAGCGGGGGAAGGTAAAAATGCGCCGTCAACACCGCTTCTTCGTCTGGTGCGTGGCGCCGTCGTTGGCGGTGCTGGCGCTGATCACGCTTTTGCCCTCGCTCTACCTCCTCGTCACCAGCTTCACCCAGCTCAACCTGACGCGGCCCGAGACGCAGTGGGATTTCTCGCAACCCTTCGAGAGCTACCGCCAGATCCTGGCCGATTCGCGCCTGCACCATTCGTTGTGGGTGCAGGCCAAGCTGTCGTTCTGGACCGTGCTGCTCCAGGTACTGATCGGGCTCCTGCTGGCGCTGCTGCTCAACATGCGCTCGGGCCTGATCGAGGCGCTGCGCACGGTGTTCCTGATCCCCATGGTGCTGCCGCCGATCGTCGTGGCGATCATCTGGAAGGTGATCTACACGCCTGATATCAGCCCGATGCACGGCATCTTCCGCGCCATCGGCTGGAACGTGCCGGCGCTGATCACCGATCCGAACTGGGCGCTGACCGCGATCATCATCGCCGACACCTGGGAATGGTTCCCCTTCACCATGCTGATGGTGCTGGCCGCGCTGCAGATGATGCCGCAGGAGATCCTCGACGCCGCCAAGGTCGACGGCGCCACGCCGCTGCAGCTGACGTTCTACATCACCCTGCCCTTCCTGCAGGGCGTGCTGCTGGTCGCCGGCCTGTTCCGGCTGATCGATTCGATCAAGGCCTTCCCGCTGATCTTCATTCTCACCGATGGCGGGCCGGGCAACGTCACGGAGGTCACCAACTACTACTCCTATCTCCAGGCGTTCAATTTCTCCTTCCTCGGATTCTCCAGCGCCATCACCATCGCCCTGCTCGCCGCCTCGGTGGCGCTCAGCTGGCTGATCGTGCGCGTCGTCGGGTGGGGCGTGCGTGTCGACTAGGACGCGAACCAACCGGTTCCTGCTGCAGGCGCTGGCCGTGACGCTGGCGGTGCTGGCGCTGGCGCCGTTCCTGTGGCTGCTGGTGATGTCGTTCAAGACCAACGCCGAGATCTTCCGCTTTCCCCCCAGGCTGTTCTTCGAGGCGACGCTCGACAACTACGCCCATCTGTGGACCTCGGAGTTCCGCCGCTCCTTCAGCAACAGCCTGATCGTCGCCACCGCCACGACATTCCTGTCGCTGCTGGTCGGCGTGCCGGCGGCCTACGCGCTGTCGCGCTGGACGGCGCCCGGCGGCAACGCGATCACGCTGTGGATCCTGGCCAGCCGCATGGCGCCGCCGATCGCCTTCACCATCCCCTACTTCCTGGTCTACCGCCATCTCGAGCTGCTCGACACGCTCGCCGGCCTGGTCGTGATCTACCTCACCTTCAACCTCTCGCTGGTGATCTGGATGATGCGGCCGTTCTACGACCAGCTGCCGCGCTCGCTCGAGGAAGCCGCCTGGATCGACGGCGCCACCATGTGGCAGGGCTTCTATCGCATCATCCTGCCGCTCTCCGGCCCCGGCCTGGCGGCCACGGCGATCCTCTGCTTCCTCTTCGCCTGGAACGATTTCTTCTTCGCCCTGATCCTGACGCGTACCGAGGCGATGACCGCGCCGGTCGCCGTCGTGAACTTCATGAACTACGAAGGCTGGGAATGGGGCCGCATCGCCGCCGGCGGCACCATGATCATGCTGCCGGTGCTGGTGTTCTCTTTCATCGTGCGCAAGTACCTGGTGCACGGCCTGACCGGCGGCGCGCTGAAAGGATAGCGATCATGCCCGGAACCCTGCTGATCACCGGTGGCGCCAGCGGCATCGGCGCCGAAACCGCGCGCCGCGCGGTGAAGCACGGCTACACCAAGATCGCCATCAACTACCGCTCGCGCGCCGACCAGGCGAACGCGGTGGTCGCCGACATTACCGCACAAGGCGGCAGGGCCGTTGCCATCGCCGGCGACATGGCGCGCGAGGCCGACATTCTGCGGATGTTCGAGGAAACCGAGCGCGCGCTGGGGCCGATCACCCACCTCGTCAACAGCGCCGGCATCGGCTCAAGGGCACGCGTGGCGGAATACGACGCGGCGGTGATCGCCCACCTCTTCGCGGTCAACGTCACCGGCCTGATGCTGTGCTGCCGCGAGGCGGCCAAGCGCCTGTCGACCAGATCGGGCGGCAAGGGCGGCGCAATCGTCAACGTCTCGTCCCTGGCCGCGACGCTGGGCGGCCGGCCCGGCGCGTCGGCCTACGCCGCGACCAAGGGCGCCGTCGATTCCTTCACCAAGGCCTTTGCCCGCGAGGTCGCCGACGAAGGCATCCGCGTGAACTCGATCCGCCCCGGCATGGTGATGACCGAGATGACCGAGGCGCGTCTGAAAGACGCCACCTATCGGTCGGGCATCGAAGCCACGATCCCGATGCGCCGTGTCGGCGAAGCCCACGAGATCGCCGACGCGATCCTGTGGCTGCTGTCCGACGAGGCCTCCTTCATCACCGGCGCGATGATCGACGCCGCCGGCGGCGGGTACAACATCTAGAGCAAGACCACTGTCATCCCGAGCGCAGTGAGGGATCCAGGGGCAGCCTGGATTCCTCACTGCGCTCGGGATGACAGTGGTGATTCAGCCGACCAGCGGCATCACATCCGCCGCGAATCGTTGCAAGCGCTCGATGCTCTGCGCCGTACTCTCGCTGCGGAAATCGAAGATCAGCTCGTGCACGCCGATAGCGGCGAAGGCGCGGATATCGCCTGCGATATCGTCCGGCGTGCCGGAGAAGCTGCGGCGCGTGCCGTCGCGATCGGGCACGGCGGTGTCGTAGAGCGGCGCCTTGTAGGAGATCACGAGCTTGCCGAAGTCGCGGCCCTCGGCCTCGGTCATCTGCTTCAGCGTCGCGAGATGCGCGCGCATCTCCTGCGGCGGCAGCGGCGAGGCGGCGATGGCGCCGACAGGATGCCAGCCGTCGCCGTAGCGCGCGGTGCGCCGCAGCGCCGGGCGCGAATGGCCGCCGATCCAGATCGGCGGATGCGGTTTCTGCAACGGGAACGGCTCGGCGCGGATGTCGTTGTAGCTGTAGAATTCGCCCTTGAAGCTGGCCGGCGATTGGGTCCAGAGCTGCTTGAAGATCGCGATCCACTCGTCGCTGACCGCGCCGCGGCGCTCGAAGTCGGGGCTGCCCAGCGCCTCGAACTCCTCCTTCAGCCAGCCGACGCCGACACCCAGGGTCACGCGCCCGCCGGACAGCACGTCGAGCGTCGCCACCATCTTCGCCGTCAGCACGGGATTGCGGTAGGGCAGCACCAGCACCGAGGTCACCAGCCGCAGCTTCTCGGTCGCACCGGCCACCACGCCGAGGATCGACAGCGCGTCGAGCGCGTCGCCGCCGCCGGGATGCTTGCGATCGAGCGTGTAGGGATAGTCGGACTTGCTCTCGACCGGGAACACCACGTGGTCGGCGATCATCGCCGAATGCAGGCCCAGCCGCTCGCCCTCGCGCGCCAGCTTCAGCACGCCATCGCGCGTCGCGGTCGAGCCGCGGGTCGGCAGGTAGAAACCGTAGCGCATGCTCTGGACTCCGTATGGTCCGCTCGACTGTAGCTTGCTATGATTCTCGGCGCGACCCGCTCGGGCTGGAGGCTGGCTTTGCGTCATGTCGTGGGTGCCCTGTGCGCCATCCTTGTCGCGGCGCTCTGCGTCCAGGCGCGGGCGCAGACGACGCCCGACGGCGGCGCGCGCGTGGCGCTGGTAATCGGCAACGGCGCCTATCGCTCGATCGAACGGCTGGCCAACCCGGTCAACGACGCGGTGGCGATCGCCGCGCGGCTCGAGGCTCTGGGCTTCGAGCTGATCGGCGACGGCCCGCAGATGGATCTCGACAAGGCCGGCTTCGAGCGCGCGCTGGCGGCGTTCCGCAAGGAGATGCGCCGCGCCGACGTGGCGCTGTTCTTCTACGCCGGGCATGGCGTGCAGGTCGCCGGCGTCAACTGGCTGGTGCCCGTTTCGGCCGCGCCGCGCATCGCGGCCGATTTCCCCGCGCAGATGGTCAACGCCAACGACGTGCTGGCGCTGATGAAGACCGGGCGCGCCAAGCTCAACGTCGTGATCCTCGACGCCTGCCGCGACGATCCCTTCGCCGCCGCGGCCGACCCGCCGCCGGCGCAGACGCCAACGCCCATTCCGGTAGCCAAGCCGCCACAGGACAAGACGGCCAAGCCGGCGACGCGCGGCGGTGGCGGCGGGCTGGGCCGCATGGATGCGCCCGACAACACCTTGATCGCCTACGCCACCCAGCCCGGCAATGTCGCGCTCGATGGCAGCGGCGGCAACAGCCCCTACAGCAAGGCGCTGGCCGAGGCGATCGGCCTGCCCGGCATGGAGATCCGCCGCGTCTTCAACGAGGTCGGCGTGCGGGTGCGGCGCGCGACGGACGGCCAGCAGCAGCCCTGGCTGTCGGCCTCGCCGATCGAGCGCGAGGTCTATCTCGCCGGCCGCCCGAGCAATCACGCGACGCAGCCGGCCAGCCCCGAACTGAACTGGGCGATCGGCACCTAGCAGGGCCGCATCCTCGACTATCCCCGCAACTGGGAGTCGGAGCGCTCCTGGGCCGTGGCCAATGTCGATGGCCGGCTGAAATGCTACTGGCAGTCGCGCGGCGGGCCGCAGGAGCAGATCAGCTGCGCAATTACCTCGGACGAGGTCGCGGTCGCCACGGGCAGCGGCGCGCCCAACGTCAAGCTGCGCCTCGACGGCGATCGGCTGCTCGGCACCTATCTGCGCACGAGCGCGGACACGCAGTACAAGATGGAGCTCAAGCGCGTCGGCCCGGCGGTCGTGCGCTGGCCCGACCTGTCGACGCCACCGGCGGCGACCGCCGAGACGCGCTGGGCCATCGGCCTGTGGGCGGGCCAGATCCAGGACTACGGCAAGGGCAAGTCGGCCGGCCGCGAGCTGCGGATCGAGGTGGTCGACGAGGTCATAAGGTGCCGCTGGCGCGACGTGGCGGTGCCGTTCACGCCGGTGCCCTGCGCCGTCACCGACCGTGCGGTGCTGCTGCGCTCGCGCGGCGGCTCGAACATCGAGCTCACCCGCGCCGGCGCCGCGCTGTCAGGCACGATCCGCGCGCGCGCGTCGGAGAAGATCTACCGCGTGTCCCTGCAGAAGCGTCCGTAGGCGGCGCCCGCGACGCTTTCCCTCCCTCTCCCTGCTTGCGGGGAGAGGGTCGGGGTGAGGGGCTGAAACTCACTTGACCGCGGCCGCGGTTCGTCGCACGAGCCTCTCCCCCTCCCATCGCGCTGCGCGCGACGGGTCCCTCCCTCTTCCCGCCCGCGGGCAGAGGGCAAGCCTGCGAACACCCCATGCCCTCTTCCGCCAGGCCACGCGTTCTCGGCATCGATTTCGGCACCACCAACACCGTCGTCGCCATGGCCTCGCAGGCCGGGGCGATCTCGACCCTGCGCCTGCCCACGGCGCGCGGCGTGGCGACGGCCTTCCGCTCGGTGCTGGCGTTCCACGAGGGCGATCGGGGACAGCCGGTGGCCGAGATCGGACCGTGGGCGATCGAGGATTTCCTCAAGCATCCCGCCGGCACGCGGCTGATCCAGTCGTTCAAGACCTACGCCGCCAGCGCCCGCTTCGACGGCACGCGCATCTTCAACCGGACCTTCCTGTTCGAGGATCTGGTCGCCACCTATTTCCGGCACCTGTGGCGGCACGCCGATGGCGCGCTCGACCCGCGCGGCCTGCCGACCATCGTCGGCCGGCCGGTGAGCTTCGCCGGCGCCGATCCGGTCGACGCGCTGGCCATGCAACGCTACGCCAACGCGTTCGGGCTTGAGGCGCACTATGTCTACGAGCCGGTCGCCGCCTCGCTGTTCTTCGCCCGCGGCGTCAACGAGGACGCCACTGTCCTGGTCGGCGATTTCGGCGGCGGTACCAGCGATTTCTCGATCACGCGCTTCGCGCGCGAGGGCGATCGCGTGCGCGCCACGCCGCTGGCCCATGCCGGCGTCGCCTGCGCCGGCGATTCGTTCGACTACCAGATCATCAGCCACGCCATCTCGCCGCTGCTGGGCATGGGCGGCACCTACGTCTCCGACGGCAAGACGCTGACCATTCCCAACCACTTCTACGCCGCGCTGGCGCGCTGGAACCAGCTGGCGCTGATGAAATGGTCCAGGGACATGCGCGATTTGCGCGCGCTGCGCGAGCAGGCCGAGGATCGCGCGGCGCTCGACCGCTTCGTCGAGCTGCTGGAGAACGACTACAGCTACGCCCTGTTCCGCGCCATCTCCGCCGCCAAGGAGGCGTTGTCGAGCGAAGACAGCACGCGGCTGACCTTCCGCGCCGGCACGATCGACATCGACCGGAAGATCACGCGCCGCGACTTCGAGCGCTGGATCTCGGGCGAGCTGAACGAGATTCGCCGCACAGTGGACGAGACCTCGCGCCGCGCCGCGCTGCGTGACGACGACATCGACCAGATCTACCTCACCGGCGGTTCGTCCTTCGTGCCGGCCGTGCGCGCGATCTTCACAGAGCGCTTCGGCGCGGCGCGGGTGCATCGCGGCAGCGAGTTCGAATCCATCGCCCAGGGCCTCGCCCTGGTCGGCATCGAGCCCGACCCGACGCAATGGTACGTCACGGCGAAGAACGTTCCCTGAAGTCTATGATCTTCAAGAGGCTTGGGGGCGCGCCACTGCAGTGGCGCGCCCCGACCAGATAGCCACCACGCCCTACTTCGCGGGCGCGGGGCGGTCGCCGATCAGGCCGCGGGTCTTGAGGTCGTCGATCTCCGCCGTCGTCAGGCCAAGCAGGTCGCGCAGGACTTCCTGGTTGTGCTGACCGAGCGTCGGCGCCGGGCGGTCGAGGCGCGGTGGCGTGGCCGACAGGCGGATCGGCTGGCCGGCATAGAGCTTCGGGCCGACCTCCGGCGCGTCGATCTCGCGGAAGAAGCCGCGCGCGTTGAGATTCGCGTCCTCGACCAGGTCGCGGCCGTCGAGCACGGCGCCGGCGGCGATGCCGGCCTCCTGCAGACGGCGCATCAGCGCGTACGTGTCCTCGCCCGATGTCCATCCCCGCATCATCGCGTCGAGCGCATCGATGTTGGCGAGACGCGCAGCGGTGGTCGCGAAGCGCGTGTCGGTCGCCCACTCGGGAT